>Ga0007795_10000777_pt1 | contig 10922 bp, 4 predicted proteins | sample CryBogmetaGMA1M_FD_60369 | JGI IMG/M metagenome (GOLD analysis project Ga0007795, IMG submission 60369) | Freshwater microbial communities from Crystal Bog, Wisconsin, USA - MA1M | ecosystem: Environmental > Aquatic > Freshwater > Lake | place: Crystal Bog, Wisconsin, USA | collected 2009-07-06
CGTTCCAGCGTCGTTTCCCTGAGGCGGGCGAGTATGACGCCGTGAAGCCCTTGCTGGCGCTGCTATGTGCCCAACGGGAGCCGATGGGATATGGGGAACTGGCGGCGATTTTGGAGGTATCCATCGATCAGATCGGCCTCTGGATTGGGCCGCTGCAAGATCTGTTGCGATTCCGTGCAACGCCGCCTTCCGAGCGGAGTTCCGAGAGCGAGGAGGAGTGGCGGATCAGCTTTGATCACGCCTCCCTGGAGCAATGGCTCACCGAGCGCAGTGGCGGCCAGATTCCTCGCCTCCGCGCCGGCCGCTTCTGGGTGAATCGCGAGGAGGCCAAGCAGAAGATCCGCACCTGGGCCCTGGCCGAAGTGGCTGCCATCCGCGCCCATACCAGCCCCTACCTGGTGCGCCACCTGGCCAGCCATCTCAACGATGATGAGCGACCGGAGTTGATTGCTGGGCAACTACGGCAATTCACCTGGCTCAAGGAACGGTTACGGGTTGCGGGTCTCAATGCCTTGATAAGTGATTTTAATCCAGACAACTACACGCCCTACAAACTTCCTTCGGAGCTGATCCAGTTGGCAGTAGCCCTTCGCCAAGCCGCACACGTGCTCAGTTCCGACAAAGGATGGATCGGATACGAACAACTTGCTCCCCAGCTGCTGGCAAGGCTTCCACGAGACATATGCCAACGCACCAATCTACTGCTAGACGACGCATTAAAGGATCTTGAGTTGACATCGGCTCCAAGGCCATTGAATTCAAGTCTCCACGCCCCGAATCTACATCGGACTCTTCAGCCTGATGTAAGCCTAAAATGCCCTATTGTGCGAACATCGAGAGGACGCATTATTCTTAGCCTTGTCACTGACAAGGCTGTAGTCTGGGACCCATTAAACGACTCACATGTTTGCGATCTAGCCAGTCATTCCGAATCAATAACAGGAGTCCTCGAGCTCGGTGGTGACGAGATGGCTTTTGTCACGAGCTCTCACGATATGACAATTAAATATTGCCATCCTGGTGCAGCGCCGACGGTGCATAGTGACCACAGGCTGCCCGTTCACGGTCTCAGACAGCTAGGAGACAATCACTTCGTGTCATTTTCTGATAGAGACCTCTTTCTATGGATTCACACTAACGGAACAATTGCCATCGTAAGGAGGATAAGTCTATACACTGCGCCAAGAGAAGTCGTCATCATTGAGCAAAGGTATGCTATAATAGTTACTTTGAGTGATCAGTGTCTGCTATATGACTTGGCTCGCGAGTGCCTAGACCCTGTAAGCATTCAAGCCTCAGTAAGATCTGTCTACCCATTGGGAATCCAGGGGAAATGCACAGCTTTGCTGATTTGCATGAACGACCTTCACTACCACCTTGCCTCATGGCCTCTTGGACATTCACTTGACTTAACCAGATTAAACAAGCTGAATACTCTTGACACTAGCACAATTGTTTCATGTCAAAGCCTGCCATGTGGCGACCTACTTGCCCTTACAACAAAATCACATCTTTTGCTATGGAAGAACTCAGATCTGAATCTAGAGCCATTGAGATATTCTTTTTATGGCGGTCGACCACATGACTTTATTGTTGTCCACGACTCATATATTGCTGTCGTTGACAAGAATCGTAGAATCCGTCTACTCGAGATGCCTGAGGTTGCCAACGACGACCTTTCAAAACCTTGTTCTGTTGTTTCAGCTCTTGAATTTCTCCACGACGGAACCTTAGTAGCTCTATGCGGTGATGGGTCGATTGTAGCCTACGCTGTTCACGATAACGGGCCGATAGTCAAAGACGTCTACAAAACCGACTACATCACTCAGCAGAGCGATCTCATTGCCGTTAAAGACAATATCTTCGCTGCAAGCTGCAGTGACGATATGGTCCGAATATGGGCGATAGACTATAACCGTATTAACTTGGTCTATGAACTTGAGTTTAAGTCGAGTAGTGTCTTGACAGATGGTGGTATGCCAATTTATCTAGCCTTGCATGGTGGATCAGAGCTCTTTGCTGCCAACAAATGTTCTTTACTATCTTGGCGTCTAGAGATCTCGAGTGCAGCGCATGGGTATCGCCTCAAGACTTCTGACTCTACCGAAAGATTGAAACCTAGCAAGACACGTGCAGTATTGTCTATCCACCGCGGAGAGTTTATCAATGGCACAGCGGAGAAAGCAATTCTAATCTTTGATGACTGGGATATTTATCATTACTTCTCTGAGACTTGCGTGGATGGGGAGATTAGATCACATCCTAGTTTTACTCCTCAACGAGCAACATCCCAACTTGCCGATGGGCGCATAGCGTCTTCCGCGTCTGATCTTAACATCTATGTTTGGAAGTTGGGGTCTAGCGAAGTCAGCTTGTGCCTAACTGGGCATACAAACACCATTAGGGACATATTAGCTATTGATAATACGATCATTTCTTGCTCTGACGACTCCACTATAAGAAAATGGACAATGGATGAGAGCGGATCTAGAGGACAAGTCTTTTTTGTCGCAGATAGCAGAATCGCTGCATTGGCATATAATGAGAAAAGGTGCTTAATTGCAGCTGGTGATGTAGATGGCAACCTGCAGCTCTTTAAGATGTAGGTAGCATCCCCGGCAACTCTTCAGCGTACATGCTTATCCACTGATTGCATTTAGTGAGTAACTCGCTCCAATCCCCGTATCTTGCAACAGCTTTCTTCACATAGATTGCATCTGGCTGTTCGTGCTCACCAGAAGGATAGAATGCAACCTCAAAATCGTTGATTCCAAGCTTTTCTCTATTGGCTCCAAATGGTATTTTACGCAATGCCATATCTGCAACTTCATCAACGGATAAGCCAGGGTTGTTGTCACGCAAGAGTCGAAACTCCTCTAGGAAGAAGTCACGGTTCTTATCTTTGAGGACCCCTCCAAAGTTAGACAGTTTCTTCTTGCCTGAATAGTAATTATTAAAGCCAAGTATCATCAGCACTAGAGCTGCCTCCGTTAAGGAGAAGTTCTCCTCTTTTTTATGTGTAATCCGATGAATAGACCTTCCATTAAAGCAGGTTTCTCCTGTCCAGGCCGAAGGCCTGTTGTCCAAAAGCAGTTCGGTAGTCTCATTAATGCAATTCACAAAGCATGTTCCCCACTTTAACACTATTGGAGCATTCGGCTGATTGGGAATTTCTGCGTGCAGCTCAGCCTTCCAGAGGTGGTTTTCCCCTCTTACTTCACTTGGGTTGGTTATTTTTAGCTGATGTCGACTTACTCTTATTGTCTCACCATCGGTATGCACATCATGATTTTTAAGATAGTATGCAAAGAAATACTGTTGCTTTAATAATTCTGCATTATCGCCATGTCCGCCTAGCCTTGCCAACGCGATAGTTTCAAGCAGTCTCATCTTTTCAGGCATGTTGAGTAGCCATTCGTTTGGATCAATTATCGCACGGGTAATTCTCTTCCAGCTTTCAAAGTCTCTTGCAGCGGCTTCGTCAGTTAATGGAGGATAAGCCTCTTTGACTTTTGACATGGGTATAATCCACATTTCAGGTGCTTCAAATGACTCTAGACTATAAACCAAGCCACATATCTTGTTCGTCCTTCTGTTAAGCACAGGCGCTCCCATCGTGCCTTTTATGGGTGCTCTATCCTTGGGTTCAGCGCGATATAGAGAAAAACCATCTTTGATGCCATCTTCTTTGCAGCTAAAATGTATGGGACTTCGGTTCCCCGATGAGCCTTTATAGCCGTACACATAAACATCGTCGCCTTCATCCAAATGGTCGCTTGTCATTAGACTGTACTCGCGATGCTCAGGTCTTCTCGTATGCTTTGATTGCAGCCGGACAAGATCAGCATAGCCCAAGCATTGATTTATTTCAAGGTCTATCAAGCCGAATGTGTCGCTGCTGTCAAAGCAAAAAGTGTTAGAGCGAATTTCACTGGGAATGCGAGTGATGATACTTCCATCGCATAGCGGGTAGCCCGACCTAACTCCTGCCTCAGCGCTTGTGCCACTGGCCGAGATCACAGGCGAATGAAGTCTTAAGATATCCAAGAGGTGCATGGCTGCCTTTCAAATCACCAGAAACTCATAAGCCGTCTCAGGCTTCTTGTGCAGTGTTCTGCGATACATGCCATTTAATAAATGCTTCCGTATGAGCCCGCCACGGCACTCGGGCAAGCTCAGGTTTAATTGAATAGGACAGAGTGCTCACCCATTCACTTATCTCAAAAAGATTCGGCTTTGCACTCAGACTTCACAGGACTCTCAAAAGAAGAATCCGACAAAACCATCCGCCTGTGGGATCCACGCCGCCCCGATGGCGCCCCCCGCGTGCTCTTTGTGGCCGATGCCGCCATCACCGTTCTGGCCTGGGTGCCTGCCCACCAGCTCCTGGTGGCCGGCGATGCCAGCGGCCGGCTGCACTGGTTGGCGATGGGGCCCTTGAGACGCTGACTTCCTCCGCATGGAGCAGCAGCACATGCTTGTTTTCTCCAGCGCCGAACTGGTGCCAGCATGGCTGAATCACTCACGGTTCCGCCCGACTTGGCCCGGCGCAGATTGTCTGCGCTTTGGGGTCAATTTCTGCACCATCAGGGTGTGATTCAAGTCCTTGGGGTACTGTATAGGATAGTTTGTTAGTCGGCATATACTTGCCAAGGTCTGCTCATTCAGTCTGCATTCATCCCCATGGTTAGTGAATGTCTTCCGCCCTCTGCAAGGGACTGCTTACCACTCTCGTTGACAATTGGAAGGCACTGGCCCTTGGTGGCACGCGCAGGGACCACCCGATATAGGCCAAGGTCGCGGTTTGCCCATTGGACAAGACGATGGCGGCAGCTGTCATATTCCCGCATGGACCTGCTGAGCGCATCCGGTAAAGTTGGAAGGTTGACAGTTCCCGTGGCTTGGACTCGCAAATCTAATACCGTGATCGGTTGTCGTGCCAGCTAAGCAGCTGCGAGCCTTGCCAGAAGCTTGAGGTATCGAATGAATCGCTATTTCTTTGAGATTGCCATAGGCCAGTCAGCTTGCATGGACAACAGCAGTGGGCAGCCGGAGGCTACTAGGATAGGATAGCCCAGGATAGGCGCTAGATTTTAATCGCCGTGTTGACACTGACGTCTTGGAAGCTGACTAAGCCAGCCTCGCCAGGCATGTGGGAAGACATGGTGTGTGATGCGATGAGAATGCTCTGGGAGGACCCTAATGCAGAGCGTTTCGGGCGCAGCGGTCAGTGGCAACACGGCGTTGATGTCTATGGCAAGCGTGGAAACAAGATTGTGGGGGCTCAAGCAAAGAATATGGAGCGCCTAAGCGAAAGTCTTGCCTTGGAGGAGATTGCTAAAGCAGAACTATTTAAGCCACCCCTTCAAGAGTTTTATTTCGCCATTGCTGGTGATCGCGACAGCAAGGCCACGGAATTTGTGTTAAAGCTGACCGAAGAGCGCGTCAAGCGCAAAGCTTTCCCTGTCTTTGTAAAGTTCTTCGATGATATTGTTGATTTGCTAGGCACTTCCAAGCCAGAGAAAGACGGCTGCCCTCCAAGACTGGTATTAAAATACTGGAATGAGTTCTTTGCATCTTCTTCCCCTAGTTCTACAAAGCCAGCTACTTACGTAGCGAGCAACTGGTGGAGGCTCTTGATCAACGTCAGGGCTGGCTTCGGCGATCCTGGTATGTACGAAGTTTTTACGAGCTTGATTCTGCCCGATGGCAGCTTTCGATCTACAGCAAGTGGAGCCTTGCGGGAGTTGTCGGGCTGGCCTGATGATTCAACGGCTGCAGGTCGGCTTTTTCACGCCTCTGAGCTCGCTGATCTGATTTTGGACTGGTATCAGAGCTCAGCAGTAATTGCTGATCAGAAATCCTGCGATGGATTTGTCGTTCTATCTTTGCCCGTTGAGCTGCTGGCGGGAAAAGGAGCACAAGCTTTACTTTATCGAATCACCGCGACCTGTGATAAGGAAGGCTTGGATCACGTACCTATTCTTCTTGCCTGTTCGGGCCGTCAGGGAGCTGCTGCTTCTAGGAATAGAAAGATGAAGCAGGCTCTACGGAAGGCGAAGATCAAGTCAATGGAGATTGTCTCTTGCCTTGAGGAGCGTTCTGAGCCTCTCGCTGGATTGAGGTGGCTCTGGGTGCGCGATCACGATGCCAATCCCCCAGGTTCGATAAATTTCTCAGAGCCGCAAATAGGCAAAGCAAGTGAGCACAATGTTTGCGACTCTGCTGATTTCGATACTTCCGCGAACTTCCAGTCTTATTCCAATCGTGGTGAAGACTGGCTTGTTGATCGCCAGGCCTTGCTGCTCAGCTGTTCGCTTGATCGCTTTCATGAGATGCCATGGAGACCATATGCGGATCGCTTGCTTTGCATTCTCCATGGAGGCATTCCTTTTGTTGTGATTGACAGCCCTCACTTGTATGGCGCGAGGCAGCCACCTTTTGTCCCACATGGCAAGCGTCTGGAACATCCACTGGACACCATGCTGAGTTGGAACTGGCATAATTTCAGCAGAAACTACATTCGCATGCATGAGCCTCTACCGAAGGGTAGTAATGGGCAGCAAACTGCGCTTCGCAATTACCTCCTTCGATCCATAATATTCTGGGAGGATCATCGCTACCCGCCGCCAGACGGATCAAGGCCAGAAGACGGGATGATCTCAACATTCATTCCAGATCCTCAATAGCAACTCCTCCACATCCCCCTGCTTCCATGAACTGGCAACGCTTCTCACTGCGCAAGCAAGACTGCACCCCATTCTCGATCAAGAACGGCGCCGATCCGGCCCCGCCCTGGCGGCAGTTCATGGGCTTGGAGGAGTTCAAGAAACACCACAAATCGCTTGCCCAAGCAAGGTGGCAGGAGCTCCAGAAGCTCCGCAATGCACGGGCTAGGCAGAAAGCCGACAGTTTTTTTCTTCCTGATAATGCTTCCTGTCAGAAGCTGGTCCTAGCGGTAAATGCGGCTCTGCAGTTGCGGCGGCCGTTGCTGATCTCTGGTCTCCCCGGTTCGGGGAAGACGTCGCTCGCATTTGTGATCGCCGACTGGCTGGGTCTGGGGCCGGTGCTGGAGTGGCCGGTGAGCCCTGGTGCGCAGCTGGCGGATGCGCTGGCAACCTACAACCCGTTGGCGCGGCTACAGGACCTGGAGCAGGATGCGATCGCCCAGCGTGCTGGCAGTGAAAGCCGTGGCGACAACCGCACCGCAAGCGATCGCTCGGTAACGGATTACATTCGCCTTGGGCCAGTGGGTACAGCCTTTCTGCCATCTGCCTTGCCGCGGGTCCTGTTGATCGACGAAATCGACAAGGGCGATCTCAACTTGGCTAATGATCTGCTGCACCTGTTTGAGGAGGGAAAGTTCGCAATTCCGGAATTGCAACGCGCCGAACGCCACCGCAAAGCCCGCAAACGCTCTGATTACACTGAAGACGAACCCCATGACTCGCTGATTTCCGAGGTGGAAACCTGGGATGAAGCAGGTGATGGCACACCGCTTTCGGCACCGATACGCGGCGGCCATGTGCAGTGTCATCAGTTCCCTTTGGTGGTGATGACCAGCAACGGGGAGCGGGAGTTTCCACCGGCCTTCAACCGACGCTGCCTGCGAGTGCGAATGCCCGATTTCAGCAAAGACCAAACAACGCTGCAAGAGATCATTAGTGTGCAGCTCAAGAAAAATCCCAGCACCGAACATGGTGTGGAGCTTGCGCTGAAGGCGTTTCAGAAGGCGGCGGCAGACAACCGAGGTGAACTGGCTACCGATCAGTTGCTCAACCTTGCCTATTTGATAGATCACCAGCTGGACGAGGCGGTGCGGCAGCGGCTTAACACGGTGCTGCTTCAGGGCCTCAGCAGCGAACCCGGCAGTGACGAGCCAGACGACGATCCCTTCGGCGACGACCTGTTCGATGTTGAGGACGATCGCGATCCCGAGGCCAGCGATGCCGGCGACCAGGACAACTGAACGTCGCTGGCAGCGGCTCACCGCCGCACTGGCCCAGGCTGACCGGGCTGGTGGCCATCGGCTGGATAGCCAGCAGATCCTTGACCTGCTCTGGATGGCCACACTGCTGGCGGCCGATATTCGCAACCAGCCGACGCCGCCGCAGCCGCCGGCCAGCCCCCCTGCTTCCGAATCAGCCGGCGACAGCCCTTCAACGCCCGCCGCTCCAGACTCAACCACCCCTCCTCCTCCGGACGGCAGCCCTCCAGACCGGGGGCCTTTAGCCCCGACGCAGGATGCTCCGGATGACGATCCAAAGATCCCTTTGGATCCCGCCATCGGCAATCAGACACAGGCCGGCGGCTGGCCTCGGGTTTCGGTGGCGGAGCCAGGTCTGCTGCCCCACCCACGCCGCCTTGGCCGCGCCCTGGCACCTCTTAATCGCCAGGTAGAAACTGGCTCTGCTTGCCATCTCGATGTGCCCGCCACGGTGGAAGCCATCGCCCGCGCCCGTGCCGAACGGGGCCCTTGGCAGCCAGCGTTGCTTCCGCGGCGGCAGGGCTGGCTGGCCTTGCATCTGGTGTTCGACGGCCACACATCAATGGTGGTGTGGGAGCGTCTGCGCCGCGAGCTGCCCCGATGTCTGAGCCAACAGGTGCAATGGCGGGATCTGCGCTGCTGGACCCTCAGCCGCAACCCCGGTGGCACCATGGAACTACGTGGTGTGAATGGCCGCCCCGGCGCTCCCGGCCAGCTGCGGCGACCTGGTGGGCGCGACCTTGTGCTGGTGGTGAGCGATCTGTTGGCGCCGTCCTGGCGGGATGGAGCAATGGCGGCAGTGCTGCACGACTGGGCCGAGGTGCAGCCAGTTCTGTTGTTGCAGGTGTTGCCGTCGCGGTTGTGGCGCCGGACCGGCCTCACGGCAGCGGAGGGGGGATGGGTTCAGGCACGCCAACCGTTGCAGCACCACGCACGCCTGCAGTGGCAACCGCTGGAGGAGCGGCCCTTCTGGCCTGAAGACGGAACCGCATCGCCACCCCCCGGCACCGTGACCCTGCCGCTGGCCACGCTGGATCCCAGGGATCTCGCCGCCATGGCCGGGTTGCTCACCGCCGCAGGCGGCAACAGCCTGCGCGGTTTTCGCTTTGAACTGCCGGCGGTGACGCCAGCACCGGCACCACACGCACCACCAACGCCGCTTCCCTCGCAGACACCACCAGTACCACCTAGCGACCGGCAAATTGAGGAACTGCTGGCGGTGTTTCTGTTCACCGCCAGCCTCGATGCCCGCCGACTGCTGGCTTCGCTCACCTACGCGGGTGTGATTACCCTGCCGGTGGTGCGTTTGGTGCTGAACCTTCTGGGTGGCGCCGGTGGACCGGCGGTGATCGCCGAGGTGCTGTTCAGTGGACTGTTCCGCAATGTGGAAACGGCTTCTACCACCAAGGTGCCGATCGATCAGCAGCAGCTCTGCTTTGTCGATGAGGTGCCAAGGGAGCATCTGCGTGAAGGGCTGCGCGAACGCCTGCGCGAGGGCTTGCGGGTGGGGCAGGCGCGGGCGGTATTCCAGGCGGTGGAGCAGTACGTGGCCCAGAGCCTTGGCCTCAGCGTGCAGGGCTTTGAAGCACTCCTCCGTGATCCCAACGCCGCACCACTTCCCGGTGAACAGCTATCGGATCAGGGCCGAGATATTTTACGAGCCTTCGCCATGGTGTCCATCCGCTGCCTGCGGGGCCTAGGGCCGGATTTCGAGCAGCGGGCGGATGTGTATGAGACCACCTGGGTGACAGCCGCAGCGGAAGAGATTCCTGAGAAGGGAACGATGGGGGGCCTTGATTTGGAGCCTGAACTCACTGATCCATCTTCTGGATCTGTGTCAGTCCAGACTGAAAGAGTCGAACCGCGCGTGGATTTGCACATCTACGCTTCCCTCGACTTCCGCTCCGCCCTGCAGGTGGCGCCGAAGCGGATTTCGCGCCTCAAGGACGCGGAGCTGGGGGAACTGATGGGGCAACTCCTGCGGGCCCAGTCGCACCGCTGCGGCGCGCCTCTGTCCGAGGTGCGGACCAACACCGAGGAGAAAGCGGCCGATGGCGGCGCGGACGCCTGGAGCGGCAAGCCCGAGTTCCTTGATAAGTGGCTTGGAGATGCGGAAACCTGCTGGCAGCTGAAGGCAGGCTTAGCAGGAACACCACACGCAGTCAAAAGGGAGATCGGCAAGTCATTGCCCAGCGCAACGCTGAAAAAAGGAGGGCGTTTTGTCCTGGTTGCCTCAGGGAGCACCAGTGGCAAGAAGGGTGAAATCAATCGCCTCGAAACTCTCACCAAAGAAGCATACGCCGCAGGCCTGCCAACCGATCGCATTGTGGTGATCGGCAGCGAAAGGCTGACGGAATGGGTCAACGAGAACCCAGCTATTGCTGCCCGCTGGTCTAATCGCTTTGAAGGCTTTTGGTCGCTTCAGGATTGGCCAGCCCAGGAGCATCACGCCCCCTGGCAAGCGATCGATCCGGTTGCCTCGTCGTTAGCCAAGTACCGAAAGGCACTCGATCCGACCGTTCTAAGAAACGACTCCTACCTCCATCTTCACTTGCACGGCCCTCCGGGGTCCGGCAAAACACGCCTGGCTCTGGAGCTCTGTAAGCAGGCTCCCTGGGCTGATTTCGTTGTCTATGTGCAGCAGGCCCGAGAGAGCAATGTGCTCTCCCTTCTGGCCCAGGCCGCCTCAGAAGAAGGCGTGCGTTTTCTCGCCGTGGCTGACGACAGCCCAGCCGAGCTACTGAAACCCCTGCGCGATGTCCTGGAACGCTCCGAGGGCCGCATTCGCCTGATCACCCTGGGCACCAGCCACTCCCCAGACCCCAGGCGGATCCGTGAGCTGGCGGTTGAACCACTTCCCACTGACAGCCTCAGCCAGCTGCTGGGCTACTGGTATCCAGCCATGGCGTCTGAGCTTGTTCGCACGGCTGTGAAC
>Ga0007795_10000778_pt1 | contig 10919 bp, 9 predicted proteins | sample CryBogmetaGMA1M_FD_60369 | JGI IMG/M metagenome (GOLD analysis project Ga0007795, IMG submission 60369) | Freshwater microbial communities from Crystal Bog, Wisconsin, USA - MA1M | ecosystem: Environmental > Aquatic > Freshwater > Lake | place: Crystal Bog, Wisconsin, USA | collected 2009-07-06
GCGGCCCCGGGGCCGCCGACCAGCGAAAGTGCCGCCGCGGCGGCCATCGGCAGGAAGCATCTCATCGGCTCACGTTCCTCTCGCTGTGATGCCCGCCGCTCACCAGAGCCGGAACAGGACTTGGGTCTGGATGAAGGCGAGCACGTCGTGGAACCAGACGTAGCCCAGCGACCGCGTGCCGCAGGCGATCCGGGCCGTGACGCTCGCCCCGGCCCCGAGCTCCTCCCGGTCGTGCCGCGACGGATCGATCGTCACCCGCACGAGCACGGTGTTGCCCTCCTCGCCGCGGACCTCGGCCTGCTCGTGAATCTCCTTCACGGTGCCCGTGTGCCGCGTGCCGGGGTTGGTGGCGAGGATGTAGTCGACCTGGAGCGGGCGGCCCGACCGCTGCGCCTCGACGGCGGCCCGGTTGATGTGACCGAGCCGGTCGTCGGGCATCTTGATCTCGAGGTCCCACGGACCCGTCTTGTCGGCGATGCTCATGAGCACCTGGCCCTTCTCGACGGGCCGCAGGAGCAGCAGGTCGCGGACCTGCCAGGTGACGATCACGCCCTCGATCGGGCTGCGGACCTCGAGTTCCTTCCGCTTCTCGGCGTAGAGCGCGAGCTGGGCCTGCAGGCTCTCGATCTCCCGTTCGAGCTGCGCCCGTCTGCCCGCGAGCCGGAGCTTCTCGTCGGCGGAGATCTTGTCGTCCTCGAGCAGCGACCGCCGGGCCGAGACGAGCTGTTCCTCGGTCGACGCCTTGCGGCCGAGCACGTCGGCGATGGCGACCTCGAGGTCGCGGTTGCGGAGCATGGCCAGGAGCTGCCCGGCCTCCACGGCGGCGCCCCCCTCCACCTCCGGCTCGATCCGATCGACGACGCCGTCGATCTGGGCGAAGACCTCCCGACGGTGGACCGGCTCGAGCGTCCCCTTGCCCTCGAGCCGCAACTCGGCCGGCACGAACACCAGGGCCGCCAGGCCGGCGAGCGTTCCCACCGCCGCGGCCACCGTCTTCGGCAGGTTGCGGGCGGTCGTCAACACCCGCGACTTCCCCAGGAAGTTGAGCACCGGATAGAGCGGCAGCTGGGTGTGGGTCAGCGCGTTGGCGAGCGCCACCTTCCCGTGCTCGGCGACGAGCTCCACCCGGGCCCGCTTGCCGCCGTCGAAGGCGTTCGACGAGAACCACTCCGCCACGAGCGCCCCGATCGGCTCCGGCGTGGAGGCGGGGGCCGCCTCGGCCTTCGCCACCGCGACGGCGTCGACGCCGCCGGGCTTCACCACCGGCGTGGGCCGCGGCTTCTCCAGCGGGATGATCGCCACGGCGGTGGCGTGCGATTCGTCGATGTAGTTCTCGAGCTCCTGCTCGATCTGCGGCAGCACCTCGGCGGCCGGGTCGGGGTGCCACAGCGGATCGCCCGCCTTGGCGACGACGCGGGTGAGCGCCTCGATCGCCTGCACCGCCGACGCCCGCCGCTCGACCGATTCCTGCCCGCTCACCGCCTCCAGCCGGAGCGTCCGCCCCCTGCGGACCAGCACGCTCACCCGGTCGCAGCCGATGATCCGTCGGGCCTCGTTGGCCAGGACGAAGGCCGTCGCGATCGGATCGAGCGACTCGTGCACCGCGCGGCTGAACCGCTCGACCTGCGCCACGGCCGTCTGCTGGGCATCGACCTCGACGAGCTGCTGCCGCTGCGCCGCGATCTGCTTGGCGTTCCGTTGCCGGTCGAGGTAGAGGGCCGAGATGCCCGCGACCTGCTCCGAGAACCGGAGGTAGCCCCGCTGCACATCCTCCTGGTTGGGATGGTGGAAGATCTCGATGAGGCCGGCGCGGCCGGACGGAGCGTCGATCGGCGCCGCGATCACGAGGAGGCCCGTCGGATTCGTCGCGAGGACGGCGCCATCCGGGCCGTTCACCGAGTTCCCCGGCGGCACCAGCAGCCCGGAGCCGCTCGAGAACAGTCCGGTCACCAGCCGGTTGTGGGCATCGACGTTCTCCTGCGGGCCGGCGATGCCGGTGAGATCCGTCCCGGCGTGGCAGATCGGCTCCACCTGGCCGCTGTCTCCGACGAGCCAGACGATCTCGGCGACCGACTGCATGAGCCCGTGGATGCCTTCGCGCACGAACCCGAAGAATGCGCCGGCCTCCACGTCGCCGTGGGCCATCTGCTCGAGCTTGGCCAGGAAGTCATGGATCTCCCGCTTGGCCCGCTCGAACTCCTCGGTTTCGTCGAAGCTGGTCATGAGGGGATCGGCCCCGCCGGCCGGCGCCGGCGAACCGCGCGGCGCCGGCGGAACCCTCCGCGGTCACCGGCGGCCCGCCCTGCGGACGGTCAGACCCTGGGTGCCTGCTGGTGCACGACCCGCTTCTGCACGTCGGTCTCGAGCGGCCCGAACGCCTGCTCGTGCCGTACGACCGCCATCTGCAACGCGTAGGCGAGCCGCTTGGCGGTGAAGAAGTTCACGATGATCCGCTGGGTGAGCTGGATGGTCTCGGGCGACGTCCCCGCCACCTGCTTGTTGAGGCCGAAGTCGACGATCAGTTCCTCCGGCGTTCCCGTCACGCGGCAGAAGTTGGCGTAGGTCGCCACGATGTGCGACTCGTCGACGGGCACGGGCATCGGCTCGGCGGGGCGGGAGGACTGGGTCTCGTCGGCCATGGATCGGAACTCCGGGGAATGCCAGGCGGCGGCGCGGGGATCGTGGCACGCCAGCGGTGCCCGGCCACGCCGTGGACCGAGAGTCTACCGGCCTGCCGCAGCGGAGGCCACCGGTCAGCCTGCGGCCGCGGATCGCCGCGGGGCGGGACCGTGCCGCCTCAACCAGTCGTCGGTGGCGAACCGCCGCAGGAGCGCCCGCGCCGCCCGCGGCGCCTCGTGGTGCCATGCATCGTCGTCCCCGGCGCCGCCGGCGTCGAATCCGGCGAAGGAGAGTCGGCACGGCCAGCCGCGCGTCTCGGCGACCGTGTTGAACCGCTCGACGATCCGCAGCGTCCACGCGGCCCCGAGCGTCTCCCGCAGCGCCAGGAAGGGCCGCGTGATCTCCTCCGCCACCGCGGCCCCGCGATCGTCGCCACCGGCGGCCTGCCGCGCGCGACCGCGACCGCCAGCCGGCCACGCGGCCGACTGCACGGCGGCGAGCACTCCGCCGGCGGCCACGGTGGTGGCCGCCGCGGCATCGAGGACATCGGCCCCAGCCACCGCGACCTCGCGCCAGGGGAGGAACCCGGCGAGCAGCAGCATCTGCCCCACCGCCACGAGCGCCGCCGCGAGCCCGTGCCTGGTCGCGGCGAAGTTCATCCAGCCCACCGCCACGAGGAGCGGCATGAACCAGCGCTGCAGCGGATGGACGTCGGGCAGCGAACCCGGCCGCACGAGCGCGGCCGACACGGCGGGCAGCGTGAGCACGCAGGCCAGCGACGCGACGATGAACTGCCACACGCCGTGCTGCGGCCGCTTCGCCCCCAACAGCGCCATCGTCGGACACAGCGACAGCGCCACACCCGCGAGCCGCGCCGACGCGATGGCGGCGGGATCGACCAGCCAGCCCGCCCCGCGAGCGGCCATCTCCGCCGCGACCGCCGCCGCGGCCAGGCAGGCCCAGAGCGCCGCGGGAACGCCGGTCGATCCGCGCACCAGATACCCCCCGCACCCGGCGGCCGCCGCCGCGACGAGGGCCGCGACGCAGGACACCACCGGCAGGGGCGACGACGAGGGCATGGCGTCAGACTACCCTCAGCCGCGGCAGCGTCGATCGTGACGATTGGGGAGGCGGGACGGGAACCGGTGGAACGCCGGGCGTCGGCCGGCCGATGCTGAACGAACGGGGCTCCGGTGGCGGCATCCCGGACCGTCACCCCCCGGGAGCACGACGCACCATGCGCGCCTTCTCGCCCTCATCGCTCCGCAGGCTTGGCACGATCCGCTTGTCCAACGCGGCGGCCGGTGTCGCGGTCGTCGCCCTCGCGCTGGCGGCCGGCGAAACCGCCGCGATCGAGATGTTCACCTACTTCGGCGACGGCAGCCGGATCGGCCTGCCGAGCCTCGAGGTGCCGATCGAGGCCTACCCTGGCATCCCGCTGCGCAGCGACCGCATCCGGGCCCGCCGTCGTGCGGCACGGCCGGGTCCGTCCGCGGCGGTGCGGGCCGCAACCGGCACGCCGATCGGCAACGGCATCACGATCCGGGCGATGCCGACGACCCCCGCTCCGGCTCCGGCTCCGCCTCCGCCTCCGCTGGCCGAACCGATCCCCGCGCCGCAGCCCCGTCCGCAGAGAGCACCGCCCTCGTCCCGGTGATGCCACGCGGACGACGGCCCCGACCGCGACCGGGCGGCGCGTGTCGCGACGCCCGGTTGGCGACGGGCTACTCGCCCGCCTCCTTCTTCAGCTTCGCGAGCAGATCGGTGGCGTCGGACCGCGACGAGAACATCGGCTCGTTGGCCAGCACCTCGTCGAGGATCTTGCGGGCGAGATCCTTTTCGCCGCGGTCGGCGAGGATCTTCGCGACGTAGTACGCGCCGTCGCTGTTGAGAGCGTTGCTCCGCCGGACCTGCTCCAGGATCTTCTCGGCGTCTTCGCGACGGCCGAGCTTGTAGAACACCCAGGCCAGGCTGGTGACCGCGGGGATCTGCTGGGGCGTGTTCTCACGGTACTTCGCCACGTTCGTGTCGGCGAGCTCGAGCGCCCGGCGACGCGACTCCTCATCCTCGCTCTCGATCAGCACGAGGGCCAGCGAGTTGCTGACGTCGAAGTTGCCCGGCGACTGGAAGTGGGCTTCGTTGAGGTACTTTTCAGCCGTCGCGTAGTCGCGGGCCACCCGGGCCACGAGGCCGCGGACGAACTTGCCCTCGAGGCTCTTGGGGTCGAGCTTGAGCGCCGTCTCGGCCGCCGCCTTCGCCGACTCGAGGTCGTTTTGCTGGAGATACCACCGGGCCGCGAAGAGTTGCACGGCCGGGTCGCTCGGCGAGGCCTTGATGGCGTCCTGCACCCACTTCTTGGCCGCATCGCGCTTCCGGGCCTCCTCGTTCCGCTGCGCCATGGCGAGTTCGGGCAGCGGGGCGTTCTTGTCGATCTTCTTTGCCTCCTTGAACTCGACCAGTGCGGCGTCCTCCTTGCCGAGGCGGAACAGGACGTTGCCGAGCCGCAGCCGGGAGCCGGCGTTGTCGGGATCGAGCTCGATCCACTTGTCGAGGTAGGTCTTCGCCTTCTCCCACTGCTGCCGCCGCTCGCAGACGGCGGCGGCCCCGGCCGCGCAGCGGATGTCGAAGTCGCGCTTGCGCTTCGGGTTCTCGGCGTAGGCGGCCGTGAGCTCCGCGGCCTTTGCGAACAGCACGTCGGCGTCGGTGATCTGCCCCTCTCCGAACGCGAGATCGCCGAGCTTCAGGTAGGCCTCGGGGTCGGCGGGGAACTTCACCGCCGCGTTCTCGAGTTCTTCGCGCGCCGGACCGATCTGGTTCACGGCGAGCCACAGGGTGGACATCATCACGCCGGGCGGCGGCAGCTTGGGGTTGTTGCTCTTGACCCGCTCGAGGATCGCGCGGCAGCCGTCGATGTCGCGATCGCGGAACCGCGCGATCGCGTTGTTGATCTCCTTGTTCATGGTGTCGTCGGAGACGGCGTTGCCGACGAGCGCCTGGGCGGTCACCTGCGCCCGTGCCGGGCCGGCGACGCACGCGATGGTCGTGAACACGGCGGCCGCGACCAGAAGACGAACGTGTGACGTGAACCCGTGGACCATGCTGGGACTCTCCTCGAAGATGGTGTGCCGACGACCGATCCTGCGACCCTCACGATGCATTACTCTATCGTCCCGTCCCGGTGTTTTCCAAGGGGCCGGCGAAAGGGACTTCCGCGATGTTTCTCGGCGCCGTCTTCGAACGCGAACTCCTCGTCGCCCCGCGAAGCCGCGGGATGTTCATCGCCCGCGCGGTGGCCGCCGGGACCCTGCTCGGGATCGTCGCCACGTGCTGGCTGGTGGTCACGGGCACCCAGGCCGTGACCACCGTGGGAGACACCGCCCGCTTCGGGGGAACGCTGGTGCGGATCCTCGGGCCGCTCCAGCTCGTGCTCGCCATGCTCGCCGCGGCGCTCACGAGCGTCGTGGCCGTCGGCGTTGAAAAGGATCGCCGCACGCTCGAGCTCCTCCTCGTCAGCCGTCTCGGCGACGCGCAGCTGGTCCTCGGGAAGCTGGCGGGGAGCCTCCTGCGGGTCGGCCTCCTCCTCGTCGCCGTGGTGCCGATCTTCGCGCTCGCCGCGGTCTTCGGCGGCGTCACCGCACGCCAGCTCGCCGGCATGTTCGTCGTCACGGCCGCGGCGGCCGCCGCGGCGGCCAGCATCGCCAATGCCGTCGCGTTCTGGCGCGACACGACGTTCCAGTCGCTGGCGATCACCGCGTTCGCACTCGTCGCCTGGATGGCGACCGGAGAGGCCGTGGCCGCCACGTGGGGCGCGGAGGCCGGGGCGGCCGTGTCGCCCGCGCGAAGCCTGTTCGCGGCGCTGGCTGCCGGCCAGGGGCGAACCACGCTCCCGTTCGTGGCGGTCTGCGCGGGAGTCGTCGCCGGCGCCAGCGGCTGGGCCGTGGCCCGCGCCCGGCAGTGGAACACCGCCGTGCAGATCCGCACCCCGTCGGCGGCCGAGGACGCCGTGGTGGCGGCCGGCGGCCGCCGTCCCTCGCGGGCGGTGTGGCGGAATCCCGTGCTCTGGCGCGAGATCCGCACGCGGGCCCACGGCCGCGCGATGGTCGTCGTCCGCGTGGCCTGGCTCGTGCTCTTCGCGGCGGCCGTCGCCGGGGTCGTCGTCCAGGCCCGTGAGCCGCGACCGGACCGGTTCGCCATCGCCGTGGCGGTGGTGCCCATGCTGCTCGCGAGCCTGCTGGCCGTGGCGGCGCTCGCCGTGACGAGCATCACGTCGGAGCGGGATCGCGGCACCTTCGACCTGCTCCTCGTCAGCGACCTCGAGCCGGGCGAGTTCGTGTGGGGCAAGATCCTCGGTGTGCTCGCCTCGACGGCCGAACTCGTGGTCCTTCCCCTCGCGCTGTGCGTGGCGCTGGTGCCACTGGGCATCGCGACCCCGGAGCACGGCAGTTACCTCGTGCTCGGCCTGGCGGTGCTCACCTTCTTCGTCGCGGTTCTCGGGGTGTATGCCGGCCTCTCGCACGCGACGTCGCGGCGGGCGATCGCGGTCGCCGTGGGGATCGTCGCGTTCCTGTTCGTCGGCGTGGCCACCGCGATGCGGATCATGGTCGCGTTCAGCGGCAGCTTCGAGCTGCAGCTGGCCCCCTTCCTCGCGGCGCTCGTGGGCGGGGCGGTGGGCCTCTACGCGGCGCTCTCGGCCCGCAATCCGTCGCCCGCCGTCGGCTGGACCTCCGCCCTCCTGCCGGCGCTCACCTTCGTCGCGATCACGGGCTTCCTCCAGGGCAGCACGCTCCAGGTCTTTCTCGTCGTGCTCGCCGCCTACGGCTTCGGGACGGCCGCGCTGCTGGTGCCGTCGATCGCCGCGTTCGACCTCCTGACCGGCCGCACGACCACGGGCGAATGACCCTCGGCGAGTGCCGCCAGGCTCACTGGCGGACCGCGTCGGCGGGTCGGGCCGCCACGGCCGCCGCCCGCTCGAGTGCCGCCAGCCGCTCGGCCGCCTCGGGCGCCGTGCCGCGGGAGACCGCCGCCCGGTAGCTTTCGATCGCATCGGCGGGCCGGCCGAGCGCCTCCTGCGCGAGCCCCTCCATCACGAGCACGTTCGCCGGCGTCTGGTCGGGCCCGTAGGTCTCCCCGAGCACCGCCAGCGTGGCGAGCGCCCGCTGCGGACGGTCGAGCCGGCGATAGGCCTCGGCCGTGTCGAGGAGCGCGGCCCGGTGATCGGGCTCGATCGCCAGCGCGCGGTGGAAGTCGGCGAGCGCGGGCTCGGGCTGGCCGCGGGCGAGCGACACCTGGCCGCGGAGGTGCCAGGCCTCCGCCGACCCCGGCGCCGCGCGGACGGCCTCCCGGGACAGCCGCTCGGCGTCGTCGAAGAGCCCCATGTCGAGATACATGCCCCCACCCTCGACGCACAGCTGCGCGTCGCCGGGCGAGAGCTTGAGCGCCTCGGCGACCTGCGTCACCGCCTCCATCCGCTCGCCCCGCTTCCAGAGCACCTCGGCGTAGTGCCGCCGCGCATCGACGTCGACCGGGCAGCTCTTCACGGCGCGTTCGAGGAGGCTCTCGGCCCGCACGAGATCGCTGCGGTCCGCCGCGGAGAGACCCTCGTTGCACAGCCGCCGCGCCTCGGCGAGCTCCGGTGGCACGGGGCCGCCGCGGTTCACGAGTCTGCACCCGGGGCCGCACGCCGCGACGAGGATCGCGGCGCCCGAGAGAAACGCGAAGGAGATGGACGGCAATGTCACGCGCAGGCAGGCCGAGGACCCCCCGGGGACGGTAGCGGGAAGGCCCCGCGCACGACAGGCCGTTCCCGCGGCGACCCCGCCCGACGCCAGGGCCGCCGCGGACCGGGGTGGCAACCTCCCCGTCGCCGCGTCCCGCCGAGCCTGCCCCGCCTGCCGAAACAGGGCTTGTCGCATGGACCGCAGCCCCCTACCACCCCGCGATGGAACCGCGCCGCATGCCCGCACCCCCGCGCCCGACCGAGGTGCGCACGATCGTCCTCGCCGTCGCCCTGGCCGCGACGGTGGCGGGCTGCAGCGTGCGCGACGAGCGGGTGACGACCGGCGGCGAGACGCGATGGTGGACCGCGACGGCCGCGGGGCCGACCGCGACGAAACTCATGTCGACCGCCCCCGCGAGCCCCGCGGCCACGCCGGCGATCGTGTACGTCGAGGGATTCGAGGCCGGCGCCCGGCGCGCGGCCGATGCCGGCCTCCCGATGCTCGTGGTGTTCCGCGCGGACTGGTGCCCGTGGAGCGGCGAACTCGTGCAGTCGGCCGTCGCCGACCCGCGGGTGGTGGAGTTCTCGCGGCGGTTCGTGTGCGTGACCGTCGACGCCGACCGTGATGCCGCCTCCTGCCGCCAGTTCGACGTCCGCGCGTTTCCCACCGTGCTCCTGCTCGACACGGGCCGTCGCGAGCGGTGGCGGGCGACCGGCTCGTCGGCCGTGAGCGGCCTCGCGGGCGCGATGGGCGACGTGCTGGCCGCGCCCCCGCGCTCGCGCCGCGTGGCGGCCGCGACGGCGGATGCCGCGAGATAGGTCCCGGTGGGCTACGATGACGGCGGGGCCTGGTCCTGTTCTCCCCCGACTCCGGGACGATCATTCGTGACAGCACCGACGGCAGCCCACGGAATCGACGGCCGGCAGCCGCCGCAGGAGAAGTTCCACACCTACCCCTGGTGGAGCCCGCGGTTCTGGCACGGCATGCCCCTCGCGATATGGCTCGACCTCCTCCGCGAGCATCGCGCCCGGGCCTCGTTCACGAAGTGGGGGCTCGTCGGCACGGTCACGCTGGCGGCGGCCTTCAACTCGATCGCGGGCCCGCTCTCCGACGCCAGGTTCCGCCGCCGGCTCCGAGACCGGCCGGCGACCGAGCCGCCGCTGTTCATCGTCGGCCACTGGCGGAGCGGAACGACCCTGATGCACGAGCTCGTGATGCTCGATGACCGCTGCTGCTGCCCCAACACCTACGAGTGCTTCGCGCCGGGGCACTTCCTCCTCACGGAAGACGTCCTCACGCGACTGCTGTTCTGGATGATCCCGCGGAGGCGGCCGATGGACGACGTCGCCGCGGGCTGGGATCGGCCGCAGGAGGACGAGTTCGCGCTCATGAATCTCGGCGCGCCCTCCCCCTACCGCCGGATGGCGTTTCCCGTCACCAGCCCCGACCGGCCCGAGGCGCTCGATCTCGCGACGCTGCCGGCGGCCGATGTGGAACGCTGGAAGCGGACGCTCCGGCACTTCCTCGACATGCTCGCCGTCCGCGACCCGCGGCGTCCGGTGCTGAAGAGTCCGCCGCACACGGCGCGGGTCGGAGTGCTCGCCGGGATGTTTCCCGGCGCCCGCTTCCTCCACGTCGTCCGCGATCCGTTCGTCGTCATCCCCTCCACGCTCCGGCTCTGGAAGTCGCTCCACGCCGTGCAGTCGCTCCAGGTCGACCACGGCGAGTCGCTCGAACGCTACGTGTTCGCCGCGTTCGACGAGATGCACGCCGCCTTCGAGCGCGACCGCCAGACCCTCGCGCCGGGCCAGCTCCACGAGATCCGCTACGAAGACCTCGTGGCCGATCCGGTGCGGATCCTCGAGGAGACCTACGAGCGGCTCGGGCTCGGCGACTTCGCCCGCGTGCGGCCCGCGATCGAGCGGGAGGCGGAATCGATGAAGCGCTACCGCACCAACACCTACCGTCACGACCCGCGGCTCGTGGCCGCGATCACCCGACACTGCCGCGCCGTGATCGACCGCCACGGGTATGCGATTCCCGCGACCGGCTGATCCCGGCCGGCGCGGCTCAGCCCGCGGCACGCCGCGGCTGTCGCTGGAGGAGCCGGATGCGGGGGTCGGCCTGCATGCCCCTGGCCTCCTCGGCGAACTCCTCCGGCGTCATGCGGATGCGGCGTTCGAACCGCCGCCGTGCGACGAGCCAGCGGATGACGGCGACCCCGGCGCCGACGGTGAACAGGGTGGCGGCCGAACGCCACGCCCCCCGCGCCACGAGCGCCGGATCGGCGAGGCCCGATGCCGCCGCGACGAGCGGCGCGATGGCGACGTGCGCGGCGAACGCGAGCACCACGAGCCCCGCTCCCGTCCCGGCCGCGGCGACGAGCGTCGGCAGCGAGAAGATGCGGGCGAATCCGGCGAGCGGGTCGATCCGCCGCCATGACGGCAGCGCCCGGGCAGGCTGCCACGAACAGCCGTCGAGGAGGATTCGCACGGCGAGGCCGGCCGCGGCGGCGACGAGCACGACCGCGGCGGTGGGCAGCGCGACCTGCAGCGCCAGCGGAGCGAGCGGCTGGGCCGGCCC
>Ga0007795_10000780_pt1 | contig 10915 bp, 6 predicted proteins | sample CryBogmetaGMA1M_FD_60369 | JGI IMG/M metagenome (GOLD analysis project Ga0007795, IMG submission 60369) | Freshwater microbial communities from Crystal Bog, Wisconsin, USA - MA1M | ecosystem: Environmental > Aquatic > Freshwater > Lake | place: Crystal Bog, Wisconsin, USA | collected 2009-07-06
CGACAGGCGGCGTCGGTACGACGCAGCCCCCCGGTTCCGTCGCCTCGTCCTCCACCCCCGCTGCCTCGTCCTCGACCCCTGACGCCGCGGGTTCTGCCTCTGCTTCTCCTTCTGCCACCATTGCAGTGCCAACCGGCAAGATCGCTGTGACGACACGGGTGATTGACGGAGCGATTCAGGGCGCGGTGGTCTGTACCGACAAAAATCTGAATGGCGTCTGCGACGCTGGCGAGCCGCAGGCGACCACCGATGCCAATGGCGTCGCCAGCTTCCTGATCGACTCGGCAGACTCCTGCAAATATCCCCTGCTCGCCGCGATCGGCCTGAACGCGGTCGACGCGGTCAATGGTCAGATCCGGACCGCCTACACATTGTCGGCGCCTGCCGACGAGTCCGACTTCATCACACCGCTCAGCACGCTGGTGGCTCAGCACGCAATCACCACCGGCTTGCCAACGTCGGTCGCAATCGAGGCGATCCAGAATATTGCCGGCGTGATCAAGCCGCTTGGCGATCCAGCGGCCTTCACAGCCAGGGACGCGGCCTTGGCGCGACTGATCGTGGCGACCAGCCAATCGCTTGCAACAACGCTGGCGCCGTCGATCGGCAAGCTTGCCCTCGACGGCTCGGTCATCACTGCTGCCGGGGTCGGCCAGATCGTCCAGACACAGCTGCTGGTGATGCTGCCAGCGCTTGCCGCGGCCGCACAGGCCTTGCCCGTCAGCACCGAGATCGATGCGGCTGCCGCGCGCGTCGTGGCAGGCAGCGGCCTGAGCGCCGACAGCGCCATTGCATTGGCGGGCGCAAGAAATGTGCAAAACACACTCGCAGGTAAAACGCCGCCTTATGTGCCGGTGCGCTCGAGCAGCATGGCTGACCTGCGCTTTACCGATCTGTCGAATTTTGTCGTGCGCTTTTTGACTGCAAGCCTTGAGCAGGCGGCGCCTGACTCCGATAACAACGTCTATCTGTCTGATCGCAAGATCGCCAGCGTCGCCGGAACGATCGCCAGGTGGGGGGGCGTTCAGACCGCAGGACCCCTGCGAAGCAACGATGTTTTCTGGAACCAGACGAGCTGGGCTCAGTGTCCGATTGATGGGCAGTTTTCGATGGGCACCTGGGGCCTCAATGGCAGCTTCTGGTACAACGCCTGCCGCTTCTACGATTTCGGCGCTGGCCGAAATGCCACGATCGACATCGCCGGCAAGTCGATGGCGACCGTCCTGCAGCAGCTTGTGGCGGCGGGCTATTCGAATCTGTCAGTCGCCAATGCGACGCAAGCACTGGGCAATGCGGTCTTTCCTGCGGGTGCATCAGTCTCCCTGAGAACGGTTGCGCCGATCGCCAAGGCGATCGCCTACTATCCGGGGACGATGAACCGGGTGCGTGAGCCGGCCAGTCCCTGCAACGATCCTGCTGCGAGTTTACCCAGCAAGTCGCTGGCATCGATGATTGCGGCCCATCCCGGCACGGTCTGCAGTGCCAGCGGACAGGACAGCTTCTCGTATGGTGGGGCGATCTACTCCGATGCCGGCACCGCACCGAATGTCTCCACAGCGAGCGTGCTGATCGGCCGGATCGGCAATGCTGCGGTCGGCACCGGAAGCGCGCCTGGCTACTACAGTGGCAACTCGCAGATCCGCGTGACCTTCACTGGCGCGGCGAGCACTGCGGTCAGCTTCCTGCAGTGCAAAGAGCGATTCAGTGATGGGGCGCCAAGAGACTGCAGTGTGATCGGAACTGGCGTCTATGCCATGGATACGCTCGGCGATGCCCGTGTCATGGTCTTCTATGGCCTGCCGGTCGTGACCATGCCCCTGGCCTATAACACGGTACTGGTGGAGCGATCGGGTGCGGTGTACTCAGGTTATCAGTCCAAGATCTGGGTGAGTCAGCAGGCCTCACTCAACACTGCCGCCAGCGCAGCATTGGCGAACCAGCTCGGGATCGCGCTCGAAGACCCGGATCTTCCGTTTGTGCAGAGTGCAGGCTCTTACCAGGGCAGCTACGATCTGGTCACGAGTACCGGAGCGGTCACACGCCTGGTCGTCAGCCCGGATGGCAAGGTGTCCTGCGCAGATGCCGCAAGCGCGGTCTCCCCACTGATTGCCTCGTCATCGTGTCTGTTCAGCATCATGGACCCTGAAACCGGCGCCTTCTCCCTGACCGATGTCAATGGCGTGTCCACCAATACCCTGACTGGCACCATCAGCTATCTGTCCGGTTCGATGGCCGCGATCTCGTCGCCGCCCGGCCTGAACTGGAGCGGCACGCGTCAGTAGCGCACTGGTTCATCTGACGGCGTCGTCAGTCGATTGGGCCGCGCTGCTCGACCGATCTGAAGGCGCCCCAGAGCATCAGGTCATAGGTGATCTTCAGAACACCGCACAGGATCAGGGGCACAGACATCCAGCCAGATTGAAACATCCAGCCTGCCAGCAAGGGGCTAGCTGCTGCCGCAAGACTGCGCGGTACCGCGGTAAAGCTTGCTGCCGCGGCGCGCTCATGGGGCTCGACCACCGACATGACGAAGGCGCTGCGCGCGGGGACGTCCATCGACGAGACCAGTGCCCGGGCAAAGAGCAAGGCCAGCGCCAAGTGCAGATCGCTCGCAAATGCCGCGGCAATGAGAAACAGGCTTGCCGGGATATGCGTGAAGACCATGGTGTTGACCATGCCGAACTGCTTTGCAAGGCGCGGCGCGGCAAGCTGCGAAATCGCTCCCAGCAGGCCCGAGACAAAAAAGAAACTGCCGGTCGCAGTCAGCGAGAGCTGGAACTTGTCGAAGAGCCACAAGGCCAGCAGCGAATTCAGCACCAGGCCGCCGGCAAAGGAATCGAGTGAAAACAGGGCCGAGAGTCGGATGACGATCGAGCGCGATGTTGTCAGCGGCGCGGTCTTGCCGACCGGCTCGATGCCTTCGTCAGGCATGCGCCGATAAAGCGCCCAGACCAACACACCGATCAGTCCGTAGAGCAGAAACATGGCCCGCAGCGATTCGAGATGCCCGATCCCGCTCAGTGCGTCGATCTGCTCGGGCAGTCCGGCCGCCAGAGCACCGGCCGCACCGCACAGCGCCCCGGTGAGGGCATATCGGGCAAAGAGATCGGTCCGCGAGGCTGGCTCGCAGTGTGCCGCGAGGCGGGCATGTTCGAGCGGCAAAAAGACGCTGACATCGCCCGAACTCGGATTGAGTGTCCCGACGAAAGCGACGATCAGCAACGGCCAGAACGATGCCAGCGCCGAAAATCCGATCCCGGTGGCGATCATGAGCAAGGAGGCTGACAGCAGAAGCACCCTGTCATGCCACCGTGCGCCCCAGGCGCCGACCGCGAGCGTGGCGATGGCAGACCCGAAGAGGGTGGTGGTCGCAATCGCTCCCACCTCGGCGCCTCCCAGGCCAAGCGCGATCAGATAGACCGGCAGCAACACCGACACGAAGCCATCGGCAAAGCCGCGCAGCGCGCGGGCCAGAAAGACCGACGCCACCGCCGGGTCGCTACCCTGCGGCAGCAGCCATCGAATCATCGCTGAACCTCAGGCTCGCGCAGGTGCCCGGTGTCGCGCGAGGCCGCCAGGGGCGTGCCGATCAGGGCTCCTGATTCGACAGCACCAGGGTCGCGGCCGCGGTGAACATCCCGCCCACGCCCTGCACCACGCTGGTCTTGACGCCATCGACCTGTTTGTAAGCCTCGCCTCGCAGCTGTCGCACCGCCTCGAGGATGGCGAACATGCCGTACATGCCGGTATGGGTGTACAGAATGCCGCCACCGTTGGTATTCAGCGGCAGCTTGCCGCCCGGGCGGGTGTGCCCAGCCTGGATGAAGGCACCGGCCTCACCGCGCCCCACGAAGCCGAGGTCTTCCAGGCCATAGAGCGGCAGGTGTGCGAAGGCGTCGTAGATCATGAGGTGATCAACATCGGCATGCTTGATGCCTGACTCCTCAAAGGCCTGCTTGCTCGCCCGCTTGAAGCCTTTGGACGAGGTCATGTCATCCATCAGCGAGACCATCGGGCTGTCACAGGCTTCGCCTGAGCCCAGCAGATAGACCGGCCGCTTGGCATTGCGAAGATTGCGTGCGCGATCGGCACTGGTGATGACCAGCGCGCCGCCGCCATCGGTCACGACACAGCATTCGAGCTTGTGAAAGGGATAGGCAATCAGCGGCGATGCCATGACATCCTGGACGGTCAGCAACTTGTTGCGGCTGGCTCTGGGGTTGCCGGCGGCCCAATGGCTTTGCGCGACCACGACTTCGGCAAGCTGTTCATGGGTCGTGCCGGTGTCCTTGAGGTAACGCATGACCGGCAGGGTGAACATATTGGGCGGCGCGAATGCGCCATACGGCAATTCGAACTGCCCCAGCATGCTCGAGGCAGGGCGCACACGCGGCGGGCGGCCCACCTGCGAGCGACCCGATTCACCGTGCAGCACCAGCACCGTCGTGCACAGACCGGCGCGAATGGCTGCTGCTGCATGGCGCACGTGAACCAGGAAGGAGCAGCCGCCCACCGAGGTGCCGTCATACCAGGCGGGCGTGATGCCAAGGTAGTGCGCGACATCGATCGGGGATTCGGTGGCGCTGGTAATGCCATCGACATCGGCGAGGGTCAGGCCGGCGTCGGCCAGCGCGCGATAGGCGGCATCGGCCCGCAGGTCGAGCTCGGACAGATGGGGCAGGGCGCCGAGATCGGTTTCGGCGGCGCCTGCAATGGCGATTGTCATGCGTTTCATGGGGCGGCTCTCCTTAGGCGCTTGCTGCCGGCTTGAACAGCGGCAGCATGACGTTGCCGCGTGGCTCGAAGACCACTTCGAGCGGCATGTCGAGTGTCAGTGCTGCAGGGTCTGCCGGGACGCCGATCAGGTTCGACAGCATGCGCGGGCCTTCATTGAGCTTGACCACGGCAATGACATAAGGCACCTCGCCTTCCCAGCCTGGCGCCGCCATGTGATTGATGACATAGGAGTAGAGGGTGCCGCGACCGGCGGTCTTGACCCATGCCAGATTGGCCGAGCCGCAGTGAGGGCAGCGCGGTCGCGGATACATGAAGTGCATGGCGCAATCGGTGCATCGCGGTATGCGCAATTCACCGGCCTGGGTCGCTTCCCAGTAGGGCTTGGTGACGGGTGTGGGCACCGGCACCGCTTTGGCGGCCGGGGCTGGTTTGGTGCTCATGGGGCTGTCTCCTGATCAGTCGTCGGGTGATTGCCCGATCTTACCGGGCTCACCTCATGGGCTCGCCCAATGCCGGGGGATCAAGGTGACGGTGCGTTCCGGAATGCAGCCAAGCTGGCGACGCAGCGCATGCCTGCACGAGCGCTCGGCGTCAGCCTGGGGGTAGACTCGACCGCGAGGTGTCGCAGCGCGTGCGCAACGATTGCTGACGAACACCGCCTATCGACAGGAGACCGCCATGATCACCGCCCCGCAGGGTAGTCATCAGGCATTGGCGACGGCACGGGAGGCCGAAGTGAACGAACCAGGAAACATCGAAGGCATCGACATCGAGCGCGTCAGCGCCTGGATGGCCGACAAAACCCCCCTGACGCTGCCGCTTGCTTTCAAGCTGATTGCCGGTGGTCGATCAAACATGACCTTCATGGTCAGCGACGCTGACGGTCGGCGATTCGTGCTGCGTCGCCCGCCGCTTGGCAAGTTGCTGCCAAGCGCGCACGACATGGCGCGAGAACATCGTCTGATGTCTGCGCTGGCCCAGACCGAGGTGCCGGTCCCCCGCATGGTCGGTCTGTGTCAGGACCCGGCAGTCAACGAGCGCGATTTCTATGTCATGCATTTTCTCGACGGTGTCGTGGTGCGCGATGTCGAGGTGGGCCGCACACTCACGCCGCAGGCGCGCAAACGCATGTGCCATTCGCTGATCGAGACGCTATGCACCCTGCATCGGGTCGATGTCGATGCGGTCGGCCTTGGCAACCTTGCCAAGCGCGAAGGCTATGTCGAGCGCCAGCTCAAGCGCTGGTCGGGCCAGTGGGAGCAGTCACGTACCCGCGATCTGCCGCTCTTTGACACCGTGCGCGACGCGCTGGCAGCCGGTATGCCGGTGCCGTCGCCGGCCACGATTGCGCATGGCGACTATCGATTGTCCAACTGCATGATGGATCCCTCGGGGCCGGTTGTCGGTGTGCTCGACTGGGAGTTGTGCACGCTGGGCGAACCGATGGCCGACCTCGGTGGATTATTGGGCTACTGGTATGACCCGTCCGACCCGGGGCAGGGCGGCGATCCGGCGACCACCGGCCTGGAAGGCTTCCTGACGCAGGACGAGATGGCTGGCCTTTATGCCGACTCGATGGGCGTGTCGCTGGCGTCGGTCGACTATTACCGCGCCTTCGCGCAGTGGCGGCTGGCAAGCATCGGTGAAGGGGTCTACGCGCGCTATCTGGGTGGGCAGCAGGGTTCGCAGGACGAGCCGATCGACCTCGAGGCCTACAAGGCGTCGATTCCCAGACGCGTCGAGCGCGCCGCCCGCCTGCTTGGGCTGAAAACATCCGCGTGAGCCTGCCATGAAGCCAGAACAGTTGGCCTTGTCGGGCCTGAGTGTGATCGAGATCGGCGGCGGCGCAGCAGGCGCGTATTGCGGTCGGCTGCTGGCCGATGCCGGCGCAGCCGTGACCGTTGTTGTGCCCGCCGGATCCGATCCGATGGCAGGCATCGTGCGGACCGACGATGCTGCGGAGGCCGCTTATGGCGCGTATCTGCGCGCCGGCAAGACGGTGGTCGATACCGGCAGTGATCCGCAGGCGATCGCCCGCTTGTGCGCACAAGCCGACCTCGTGCTGATCGGCGAGGCCTGCGATGTCGATCCCGACTCGCTCAGTCCGCACATCGCCACCATCGCGTTGAGCTGGTTCGGCCGAAGCGATGGACCCTTTCGCCACTGGAAGGGCAATGATCTGGTGATCCAGGCACTCAGCGGCATGCCTCAGATGGCCGGGCGAACCGAGGGGCCACCGACCTTTTTCGGTGACCGTCAGGCCAGCGTCTTCGGCGGCGTGACCGCCTATATCGCGGCCTGCGCGGCAGTGCTCGCGCCGCCGACCGATGCCGTGCGCCATTTCGAGATCAGCATCCTCGAGGCCTACATGGTGCTGAGCGAAATGCATATGCACTTCTTCGAGCGCGACGGCGTCCAGATGCAGCGCTGCGGCCTCAATCGCTTTTCGCCCAATTCCCCGGTGGGTGTCTATCCCTGCCAGACCGGCTGGGTCGGCATCACCGTGACCACCCCCGATCAATGGCGCTCGCTGTGCAAGGCGCTTGATCTGCGTGACCAGGCCGCCGATGTCGGACTGGTGACCCGTGAGCTGAGGTTTGCCCGTCAGGACGAGGTCGAAGCCGCGCTGATTCATGCGCTCGCCTCGCGCCCGGCATCGGAATGGGCTGCACTCGGTCGACAGCACAAGGTACCGATCGTGGTGGTGCCCGATGCCCAGGGCATCCTCGACCATCCGATCTTCAAGGTCCGTGAGTCCCTTGCCTCGGTGCGGATCGGCGAACAGACCCTGCGGGTGCCGCGCACCCCCTTCAGCCTGACCGGCACGCCGGTTCGCCGTGACCTCGATGTCCTGGCGCCGTCGGATCGGGATGCGGGTTTCGCCGCTCGTGCACCCGCCGCTGCGCCGGTGGCGGTCAATGACAAGGCACCGCTTGCCGGATTCACCGTGGTCGATTTCGCCATGGGTTGGGCTGGGCCGCTGGCCAGTCGCCTGCTGGCTGATCTCGGCGCCGATGTCATCAAGATCGAGGCCGCGCGATATCCCGACTGGTGGCGCGGCGTGAACTGGACGCCCGAGTACATCCGCGAACGTGGCCACGAAAACGCCAAGGGCTTTTGCGCGCTCAATCGCGGCAAGCGTGGCGTGAGCATCGATCTCACCACCGACACCGGACGCGAACTGGCGCTGACACTGATCGCGGGTGCCGATGTGATCGTTGAAAACCAGGCCTCCGGCGTGATGGAAAAGCTCGGCCTCGGGTATGCGCAGGCGTGCGCGGCGCGACCCGACATCGTGATGCTGTCGATGTCGGCCTTCGGCACCGGCAACGACTGGTCGGATACCCGTGCTTATGGTTCGACCCTTGAGCAGGGCGCTGGCGTGCCGAGCTTCATGGGCTTTGCCGATGCGCCGCCGACCATGGCGCATCTGGCTTTCGGTGATCCGGTGGGCGGCCTCTTCGGTTGCGCGGCGGCACTGACCGCGCTGATCAGCCGGCGCCGCACCGGCATGGGTGAGTATGTGAATCTGAGCATGGTCGAAGCGATGCTCCAGTTCACGACGCCCTCCTTGCTCGCGTATCAGATCGATGCAGGCAGCCTCGTGCGGCGGGGCAATCGCCATGCGGCAATGGCACCGCACGGCATCTATCGGGCGGGCGGCAATGATCGCTGGCTTGCACTGGCCATTGACGATGCCGCCTCGTTTGCCGCGCTCGCGCGCCTGATCGGACGCACCGACTGGGCCAACGACGCCTCGCTGCGCGAGTTGTCGGCGCGCAGGGCGCGCGAAGACGAGATCGATGCGGCGATCACGGCATGGAGCCGCCAGCAGGACCCCCAACAGGCTGCCGCGGCGCTCCAGTCGGAAGGCGTTGCCGCGGCACCGATCGTACATGCCGAGACCCTGTTCGATGTCGAGCACTTCGAGCGGGCCGACTTCTTCATCGATCTGGAGCGTGCTTTTTCGGGCCCGCAGCGACAGGCCGGTCTGTCGATCGTGCGCGACGGCAAGCGCCTCGGTGCACGACGGCCGGCGCCGCTGCTGGGTGAGCACAGCTGGGAGGTGCTTGGCAGTCGCGCCTCGGTCAGTATCGAGCGCTATCAGCAATTGCTGCGTGAGGGTGTCATCAGCTTCGAGCCCGCGCCCAGCCGGAATATCGTGGCGCCGCAGGCTATGATCGGCACGAACTGAACAAACACAGAGTGGAGAGATCGGCCATGGCCGCAGTGCTGCAGGGAATTCGTGTTCTGGACTTTGGCCGCTATATCGCCGGCCCTTACTGCGGCGCACTGCTCGCCGAATATGGTGCCGATGTGATCCGCATCGAAAAGCGGGATGGCAGCGAAGATCGCTTTCCGGCTCAGGTGGGCGGCGGGGTCGGGGCACTGTTTCTGCAGATGAACCGCAACAAGCGTTCGGTCACGCTCGATCCGGCGTCGCCCGAAGGGCGTCAGGTGGTCGAGCGCATGGTCAAAACCGCCGATGTCGTGATCGCCAACCTGCCGGCGGCAACACTGGTCTCGATGGGTCTCGACTACCAGACGCTTTGCACTTACAAGTCGGACATTATTTTCGTCACCAATACCGCATTCGGTCCGGTCGGCCCGATGAGCAAGAATGTGGGCTTCGATGGCATCGGTCAGGTGATGTCGGGGGCGGTCTACATGACCGGAGAGCCCGATCAGCCCTATCGTGCCTCGGCGCCCTGGGTCGATTTCGGCACTGCCCTGCACTGCGCATTCGGCACGATGGCAGCACTGATGGAGCGCCAGAAGACCGGCAAGGGACAGATCATCCAGGGCGCCCTGCTGGCGACCGCGTTGACGGTCAACAATGCATCGCTGATCGAGCAGGCAGTGGTCAAACCCGATCGAGTCCCGACCGGCAACCGAGGCCAGACCGCAGCGCCGTCCGATATCTACCGGGCCAAAGACGGATGGGTTCTGGTGGCCGTCACCGGGAATCCCCTTTACAAGCGCTGGGCCAGGCTCATGGGTGAGCCCGAATGGCTGACCGATCCGCGCTTTGCAAGCGATGACGATCGCGGCCGCCATGCTGCGATCATCAGCGAGCGCATGGGACGCTGGTGCGCTGATCGCGCAGCCGATGACATCGTGCAGATCCTGGGCGACGCAATGATTCCTTGCGCGCCGGTGCTCAAGCCTCAGGAGGCGCTCGATCATCCGCAAGTGCGGGCGCTTGGCGTGCTGCAGGACACCGACTATCCGGGTTTGCCTCGCCCGGCGCCGGTTGCGGCCGTGCCGCTCTGGATGTCCGAAACCCACGCTGTGCCCCGGACTCGCCCGCCGCAGCTTGGCGAGCATACGAACGAGGTGTTGAGCGAGCTGGGCTACAGCGCTCAGGACATTGCGGGTATGCGGGAGCGGTCGGTGATCTGACCGAAGGCCCTGAGGGCTGTCGCGGTCGGGCCTCAATGAAGGCTTGACTTCAGTGGCTGACTTAGGAACTTAGCCGGCGATTCAGGTCCCTGGTCGGCTTGATCGCAGTGCCGCCAATGTCGATCAATTGCGGCTGAAACGCCGCGAACTTGCCCCAAATCTGCCACGTTTGCTTTAGTCAGTCGGATAAACTTTGAGGGTCCATACAACCCTGTTTCTTGACTGACCCCCACCCCACCTGATGAATTCTGTTGCGACCGCTGCGTCGTCGACGCGGCTGATGCGAAGCGATCCCAGGGTGTTGGGCGATCTGTTGCTATGGTCAGAGCGTGTCGATGTCGGCGATCTGACCGGCGACGTAGAAAAGCGCTTCACTCGTGACCCCAGCCTGCCCGGCTGCGTGGTCTGCAAAGGCGACACAGTCATCGGCGTGCTGTCGAGAAAGCAACTTTTCGCCGCACTCAGCAAGCCTTTTTCGCGCGATCTGTTCATCCGACGTCCGCTCGAAAGTCTGGTCGAGATCGATGTCATCGATACCCGACCGCTACGTCTGCCGGTGAATACAGACATCTCGATTGCGGTCGATCAGGCCTTGTCGCGCGATACCGCCATGCACTTCGAGCCGGTTCTGGTCGAAGGCGGGCAGGGTCCGCAACTGATCGAGGTCGATGTCATGCTGCGAACGCAGTCGGGCATTCTGAAGCAGGCGATTCGCACCAAAGACGACCTGATCGATCAAGTGCAGCGTACCGCGCAGGAACTGAGAACGACGCTT
>Ga0007795_10000782_pt1 | contig 10908 bp, 12 predicted proteins | sample CryBogmetaGMA1M_FD_60369 | JGI IMG/M metagenome (GOLD analysis project Ga0007795, IMG submission 60369) | Freshwater microbial communities from Crystal Bog, Wisconsin, USA - MA1M | ecosystem: Environmental > Aquatic > Freshwater > Lake | place: Crystal Bog, Wisconsin, USA | collected 2009-07-06
ATGGTGCACCCCGTGACGCAGTAATTCTCAATGCAGGAGCATCGATTGCTGCCTTTGAAGGCAATCTCAATCTCGATATTAGAGAGCGAATCTCAGCCGGTGTTCGCAAGGCTGAAGCGGCGGTTGATTCAGGTGCAGCTAAATCGCTTTTGGAGAAATGGGCAACACTTACTCAGGAGATTTCCGCTTCTTAATTTTCTTACCGAAGTTCATGAGCTCTTCGAGTGTAAAAACGCCAAAAGTGCCGAGCCGTTCTATCAGTCCATGCAGAACATCAACAGTTGCTCGTGCGTCATCAAGTGCGCGATGGTTTGGCGTAGTTGCCGTGCCGAAGAATTCGGCCAAAGTTCCTAGTTTGCAGTTGGGTACTTCATCACGTGTCAGCACTTTTCGAGCAACGATTGCCGTATCGAGCACCGGAAAGGCTGGCCAAAGAAAACCATGAGTACGCGCTCCGTGAATCAGAAACGAGAGATCAAAGGGCGCATTCTGAGCGACGATAACTGTTTCTTCGGGTGATCCGAGGAATTCCAGAAGCGAGGGAAAGATTTCAGCAGTGGTAGGGGATTGGAAAACCATTTCGTCGGTAATGCCGGTCAGATCGGTGATGTAACCGGGGATGGGGTGACGCGGATCGATGAATGAATTGAATTCTGCGAGAACGGCGCCAGCTCTTACTTTGACTGCGCCGATTTCAGTAATTGCAGCGCCAAGATGTGGCGCTCCGCCAGTTGTCTCGAGATCGATGACGACAAATGTGCACTTATCTAATGGGCGTCCAATATCTTGAATGGTGCTCTGCCATGCAGAGTTCACCGAATCGTTAGCCACTCGTAAACAGTAGATGATTGCGATGACAAGCATTGGGCAATACGCTCATTACATGGGCGTAGAGGGAGCACCGGCAGGTTTATTGCAAGATTGGCATGCAGAAGGCAAGGGCGCGAATAAGAGAGTTGGCGTTCTTCTCGTTCATGGATTCACTGGTTCTCCAGCATCCATGAGACCGTGGGCCGAATATCTCAATCAACATGGGTACACCGTTACGGTGCCGCTACTGCCAGGGCACGGCACCCGTCCCGAAGATCTCAACTTAGTGAAGTGGCAAGAATGGCCAGCTAAAGTTGAGAACGATCTCAATTCGCTTTTGCAGACCTGCGAGAAAGTATTTATTTGCGGGCTTTCAATGGGTGGTGGAACTACCCTGAATGTGGCAACACGTTACTCGAAGCAGCTAGCTGGGATAATTCTTGTGAATCCTATGATCCACGTAAAACTTGTTCCTCATCAACTTGCATGGGTAATTTCACGTTTTCAAAAGATGCGTGACTCGGTCGGCGACGACATTAAGCGTCCTGGAATCACCGAATGGGGATACGACTCGCTTCCTGCTGTCGGCGTCTATCAGTTATTGAAGATGCTTTCCTATACCCGTAAGCGTTTACATGATGTTACTGCGCCTCTTCAACTTTTCCATAGCGTAGAAGACCACACACTTCCGGTTTCGAATACAGAAATCATTATGGCCGGGGTCAATTCGCGCGAAAAGAATCGCATCGAATTGGTTAATAGCTATCACGTTGCAACGCTTGATTATGATCAAGAAATCATCTTTGAAAATTCTCGAATCTTCATTGAATCGCATTCATAGTTTCCGCGTTGCGTAACAAAGTGGATTCTCTACACTTCACCCGTGAATAAGGTTTTGGGGTTACTCGGCGGAAACCGCGCAGCCGACGCATTTCGCAGAACTGTTTCAGGAGACCCTAGTGGTGCTCCCGAGTGGTCTAAGCAGATGGCCATTGGAAATGATGTTGGTTTCTTTGGACCAGACAGCGCCGTGTGGCAAGTACATGGATGTATCGCCACATTGGTCGGCGGTATTCGCGCACTCTTAATGCAAGCAGCGCACCCAGCGGCGCTGACTGGTGTTGCAGAACATTCGGCGTATGACACAGATCCGCTCGGTCGACTCGAACGCACTACTCGTTGGTTAACGATTACCTCTTTCGGTTCAACTGAAGCTATTGAGATTGAGGCTCGCCGCGTTCGCGAGATGCATAGACGAGTTTCAGGTGAGTTCATTCAGAAATCTGGCGGTAATGCCGATTACAGCGCAAGTGATCCGCGCTTCTTACTCTGGGTTCATTGCGCATTCACGGATTCTTTTTTACGTGCACATGAAGAACTTGGGTATCCACTTCCTCAAGGAGCGGACCAATATGTAGACGAGTGGTCGAAGAGTGCGGGACCACTTGGCCTTAATTCTGCGCCGCATTCCAAACAAGAACTTGCTGATGTCATGCAGTCCTTCGCGGAATCAGAAATTGCTCGAATCATTATGACTCCTCCGATTGTAGGTTTCATCCTCAAGCCACCATTTGGCAAAGGCGGACTCTTCTTTTATCGGATCTTGGCTAATGCTGCGATTGCGACGATTGATGAGCCGTTCCTTTCGGTACTTGGGCTGAAACCTCGGTCAAAGAGATGGCTCAAGGCCAGCAAGGTCCTTCTTGATTTTCTTTCTTACATGCTCGGACATGAATCACCGAGCCAGAAGATTGCGCGTAAAAGAATCGACGCCTTACAGTGACGCCATGTCAGATTGCATATTCTGCAAAATAATTGATGGATCCATTCCGTCTTATAAAGTCTTTGAGAATGAAGAATGTTATGCCTTTCTCGATATCTTTCCAGCCAACCGAGGTCACACCTTGGTAATTCCAAAGAGGCATGTGAAAGATATTCACGAAGCAGATGCCCAAACGTATGCAAGCGTTGCGGCAACTGCGAAGGAAGTCGCCGATTTATTGAATAGACAACTCGGCTCAGATGGCACAACCGTTTTTCAAATGAACCGTGAAGCCGGATGGCAAACGGTCTTCCATCTTCATATGCATGTTATTCCGCGATGGGATAACGATGGACTTCACAAGCCCTGGGATATTGCGCCGGCTTCGGAAAGTGATCTCCGCGAAGTACTGCAACAGATAACAAAGTAGAGCAGAATTCCCTTATGCAAAACCCTGATGCAATTGTTATAGGCGCGGGGATAGTTGGAGCATCGTGCGCACTTTCGCTTACCAATGCCGGGTTGCGCGTTATCGTCATCGACCGTGGTTCGGTAGCAAGTGGAACAACCGGCGCGGGTGAAGGAAATATTTTGGTTTCCGATAAAGATCCGGGCCCAGAACTTACGTTGGCTTTAAAGTCTCGTGATCTGTGGTTTGAGATGCAAGAAGATGTAGGCGACAGTTTTGAACTTGAAGCTAAAGGTGGAGTTGTTGTTGCTCGGCGTGATGATGCGCCTCTGATGAAATTGGCAAGGGAGCAAGCTGAACATGGCGTCACGATTCAGGAACTTGACCCTTCTGCACTCCATTCATTGGAGCCGTACCTCAGCGATGAAATTTCATCTGGAGTTCTGTATCCGCAAGATGCGCAGTGCCAACCGATGCTTGCAGCAGCTCATGTTATTCGTGCCGTTGTTTCACGCGGAGGATCCATGGTTTCGAATGCAACGGTCACCCGGGTCCTAACGCTCGATTCTCGCGTCGTCGGAGTTGAGACAACACAAGGAACATTCAAAGCCCCTTTGGTGATCAATGCGACCGGAACCTGGGCTGGAGAGATTGCTGAGATGGCAGGTTCGCATCTTCCGATAGCTCCACGAAAAGGTTTCATTCTGGTCACCGAACCTGCACCTCAATACATTTTTCATAAGGTTTACGATTCAGATTACGTAGCAAATGTTGCAAGCAGCGATGCTGATTTGCAGACCAGTACGGTTGTTGAAGGTACTCGCAGCGGAACAATTTTGATTGGTGCAAGCCGAGAACGAATTGGATTTGATGGAAGTATGAATTACGAAATTGTGCGAACGTTGGCAGAGCAAGCCACGAGCCTCTTTCCCATTCTTCGAAAGGTTCAGTTGCTACGTGTGTATAGAGGCTTCAGGCCGTATGCACCTGATCACCTTCCTGTGGTGGGAGAGGATTCTCGAATTAGAGGTTTGTGGCATTCAGCAGGTCACGAAGGAGCTGGAATTGGTTTAGCTCCAGGTTCTGCACATTTGATTACAGATGCAATTTTAGGAAGAGAGTCCTTTATGGATGCAACTCCTTTTTCTCCGGCTCGATTTGCAATGGTGAATTCATGACATCTGAAATCTCATTTACTTTCAATGCAGAGCAATTCACGGGCAACCCAGGTCAATCTATTGCTGCAGCTCTTATAGCCTCGGATCGAAGAGTTCTACGCAATACGAGATTTAATCAAGAGCCTCGGTCGATTTTCTGCGGGATCGGAATATGTTTTGATTGCGTCGTCGTTATTGACGGAGTCGCAAATCAACGCTCTTGCCTTGTAGAAATTTCAGATGGAATGATTGTTGAGAGTTCCCAATGATTATTGTGATTGGAGCTGGACCCGCAGGGCTAGCTGCGGCCGAGGCGGCAGCGCGGTGCGGTGAAGAAGTGACCATTCTTGATTCATCACAACGAATGGGCGGGCAATATTGGCGACATCGCTTGAAGGTATCTGGCTATAAATCCGAACGCGGCGAGGAACTTTTTGCAAAGGTTTCCTCCCATCAGAACATTTCGCATCTATCGTCAGCAACGGTGTGGAGTGCTGAGGCTAAGAATGATGAATATCAAATTAATTTTCTTCAGGCTGGAATCGAGAAATCTCTTGTAGCCGAAAAGATAATTCTCGCTACAGGCGCTTTCGATCGTTCGTTGCCATTTCCTGGGTGGGATACACCAGGTGCTATGACTCCGGGCGCAGCCCAATCTCTCCTGAAGGGTCACGGTGTGATTGCTGGAAAACGGATCATCGTTTGCGGAACAGGACCTTTCCTGCTTCCTGTTGCGACAGCACTTGCTGAGGCCGGAGCAGAAATCGTCGGCCTCTTTGATGCGAATTCACCCATGCGTTGGCTGCTATCTCCAACTGCAATTTTCGGAAACTTCGCAAAGATTCCGGAATTGATTTTCTACGCAAGATTGCTTCGTAAATATGGAATAAAGCCCGAATTCGGAAGAGCAGTTGTTGAATTCAGCAATGGATCCGCTTCGGTTGCACAACTGAATTCAGATTTTGAAACGAGTGACAAAGAGCTAAGGCGAATTCCATGTGATGTTGTTGCCGTTGGATGGGGATTTCAACCTGATGTTTCGCTCGGTGGAATTTTGGGCTGCGCACAGAAAGTGGATGGTGACGGCACAGTCATCTTCAGTATCGATAAGAATCAACTCAGTAGCAAGCGAAATATTTGGATAGCCGGTGAGGCAACAGGTATTGGAGGTGCAGATCTAGCGTTGATTGAGGGCGAGATAGCCGGCTTATCGGCCGCGGGACATGCAGTTTCTCGAAAACTTTTGCGCAAACGTTCTGCCAAGCGACGCTTCGCAAAGGCGCTACAGCGCAGCTATCCAATCGCTCACGGATGGACTACTTGGTTGAAACCTACAACGACGATTTGTCGTTGCGAGGAAGTATCCGCGTCAGAAATTCTTGGATCTGTATCTGAATTAGGTGCTGAAGACGCTAGAGGAGCGAAGCTGTTCACTCGCGCTGGCATGGGTCTATGTCAAGGGCGAATATGTGCGCGAAATGTTTCGGAGATTGTTTCATCGCAGACGGGTTGTTCAGTAAGTGATCAAGAACGTATTGCGTCATCAAATCGTCCGATAGCTGCCCCCATTTCTCTTGGGTTGCTAGCTGATGGAAAAAGTAGGAATTAAGGGATACCTTGTACGACATGACTAATCCATGGAATGGCGTATTGACCGCGACTGCGACACCTTTTAAATCAGATTTATCAATTGATTACGATAAGTATGCAGAACATGTTGCGTGGCTTGCTGCCAACGGAACGCATGGAGTCATTCCCAATGGATCGCTAGGCGAATATCAAGTTCTCACAGCTGAAGAACGTGCCAAGATGGTGGAAGTTGCAGTTGCTGCCGCACCAAAAGGTTTCAACGTTGTTCCCGGAGTAGCTGCTTATGGGGCGGCGGAATCACGCAAATGGGCAGAACACGCACAGAAGGCAGGTGCAGGCGCCGTCATGCTGCTTCCACCTAATGCGTATCGCGCATCAGATGATGAGGTTCTCGCGCATTACAAAGAGGTTGCGAAAGTTGGAATACCGATTATCGCTTACAACAATCCTTTCGATACAAAAGTTGACCTCACCCCGAAATTGGTTGCGCGTATTGCGAATGAAGTTCCAGAAGTGGTCGCCATCAAAGAGTTCTCCGGAGATGTTCGACGAATCTGGCAGATCAAGCGTTTAGCACCACGTATTGAAGTAATTGTTGGAGCCGATGACGTATTCCTCGAACTCTCCACTGCAGGTATTTCAGGCTGGATAGCAGGATTCCCAAATGCACTACCGAAGGAATCTATGGAGCTCTACAACTTAGCTACATCAGGTAACTTCAAGGAAGCGGCACCTATGTATGCCGCACTCCATGATGTATTCCACTGGGATTCAAAGAAGGAATTCATCCAGGCCATCAAATTGGGAATGGACCATGTTGGACGTTACGGTGGACCAACCAGATTGCCACGTCTTCCACTTCCGCAACACGAACAAGATCAGATCCATCGCGAAATGGATGTTGCCTTGGCGTACTTCAAGAATCGTTAAAAATTCTATGAACAGTATCCGCACAGTTACTACTGTTGAGACACACACGGAAGGTATGCCTACTCGCGTTGTGACCTCTGGAATCGGTGAAATTCCGGGTGCCACAATGTTCGATAAGCGCCTTCACTTTATGGAGCACATGGATTTTTGGCGCCATTGGTTGATGTACGAACCTCGTGGCCATAGCGCGATGAGCGGTGCGATCTTGCAAAAGCCAACTCGACCTGATGCCGATTGGGGAGTTGTCTATATTGAAGTTTCCGGGTGTCTGCCTATGTGCGGCCACGGAACTATCGGCGTCGCGACGGCACTTGTAGAAAAGAAATTAGTTGAAGTTGTTGAACCTGTTACAACAATTCGACTGGATACTCCAGCAGGGCTAGTCGTAGTTGATGTTGCCGTTGAAAATGGAAGAGCCAAGAATGTCACTCTCACCAACGTTCCATCATTTTCTTATGCGCTAGACCAAGTTGTGGAAGTTCCTGGGCTAGGCAAGCTCACCTATGACATGGCATATGGAGGTAATTTCTACGCAATCGTTCCCGTAGATCGTGTAGGTATTGAATTTAAGCGAGAGAACGGTCAGAAGTTTCTCGATCTTGGATTAGCCATTTCGGATGCAATCAATGAGCAAAATCGTCCGGTGCATCCTGAAAATCCGGATATCGCAATATGTCACCATATCGATTTCATCGCACCTGGATCAGAAGGACCATTGCATTGGAGAAATGCAATGGCAATTCACCCCGGCTGGTTTGATCGCTCACCATGCGGTACTGGAACAAGTGCACGGTTGGCGCAAATGGTTGCGCGTGGCCAATTTAAAGATGGCGATGTTCTCAATAATGAATCGTGGATTGGTTCGCACTTTCAAGGACGCATTAAGGAACATACAAAGGTCGGAAATTTTGATGCAATCGTCCCAATGATTACTGGCCGAGCCTGGGTCATGGGAGAAGCTACGTGGATGCTCGATCCCAGCGATCCATTTCCTAACGGATTTATCGTCTAGTTAATACGTTGTGGAATTGACCAAGGATTCGCATCCTGAATCGGCTTCGGTAGAGCCGCTTGAGTGAATCCTTGATAGGCAACTGGTCGCATAAATCGATAGATGGCATCAGTTCCAACTGATGTTGTAAATGTCGATGACGCAGGCCAAGGTCCACCGTGATTCATCGCGGTTGTTACTGCAACTCCAGTTGGGAATCCATTCCAAATGACTCGACCAACCTTCTCTGCAAGTATCGAAAGTAGTTCAGCAGGTTTATCTGAGTCCGTTCCCTGAATTGTGGCCGTTAATTGACCATGAAGTGCTGCTGCTATTTCAGGAAATTCTCTTTCATCTGCCGTAATCACCACCGTAGTTGGACCGAAGTGTTCCGCAAGAAGTTCGGAATGTGTTGACGTTGTCTTCCAATCTGTGAAAAAAACTGTTGGCGTGACGCCAAATCCCGCTTCATTAGAGATGCCCGAAACTGCTTCGATATCTCCGTTTGTAGCCAATTTTGAAATGGCTGATGTGTATCTCTCGGCAATTGACTTACTTAATAGAGGTGCGGTCGATAGCGTAGAAAGATATGACTTTAAGGTTGAGATAAATTCAGTATTTGCTGGAGTGAAAATAAGACCTGGCTTTGTACAGAACTGACCTGAGCCCATCAGAGCCGAATCGATAAGACCTTTAGCCAGCGCCTCTGACCGATCGGCAATTGCGCTAGAGGTAACAAAGACTGGATTGAGACTTCCCATCTCGGCAAAGACCGGAATTGGTTCAGCACGCTTCGCGGCAAGATCTACCAGGATTTTTCCTACAGTTTCAGAGCCAGTGAAACCAATAGCCTTTACATCTGGATGATTTGCTAGCCAATGAGTTATCTCTGGGTTTACACCTTGCACAATTGAATACGTATCTGCACTTAAGCGGCATTTAACAAGTGCGGATTTAATAGCACCTTCGACAATTGCACATGTATTCGGGTGGGCCGGATGCGCCTTTGCAACGATCGAATTACCCGCAGCGATGGCAGATGCCGCATCTCCGCCAGCAACTGAGAATGCAAGAGGGAAATTGCTAGCAGCAAAAATTGCTACGACACCCAAAGGTTGATTCATCTTGCGAATATCTGGACGAGGAGCTGGTGAATAATTTGCATCGGCTTTATCGATGACGGCAGCAAGATGCGTTCCGGTCTCAACCAACTTTGCAAAGAGCTCGAATTGAACGGTCGTACGGGTAATTTCACCTGAAATTCTCGCTTCAGGAAGCGCAGTTTCAGCACAAGCTGATTCGATCAGTGAAGGTCGAACTGCTTCAATCTCTTTGGCGATGGCACGCAATAACTCTGCACGTTCGGCGGGGGATTGGACCGCGAGTGCTTGCGTGGTCTTCTTCGCAGCCTCTATGAGTGAATCAACTTCACTCTTGGTGCTCTCTGCAATCTCTGCTCCATATGAGCTTCCATCAATCGGTTTCACGGCGCGAAATGTCATGTCTGCATCCTACGAGTATCCTCGACTTATGAGTACTACCAACAAGAGAGCGGGAATCTTCGCTGTACTTGGCGCCGCTCTCTGTTTCGGTACAACGGGAACTACTCAGCAGCTTGGAGTTCCCGAAATATCGCCTCTGGCTGTTGCATCGGCGAGATTAATCTGTGGCTCGCTCTTCCTCTTCTTCTTTGCATATTTCCAACGCACCTCACGTGGCACCATTCGAATGCCACTTGTTGATCTTCTTATCTGCGGATCTGGAATTGGCATGTATCAACTAACTTTCTTTAGCGCTGTACATTCCACGGGAATAGCAATTGCTACGGTGACTGCTTTAGGCGCTGCGCCCACTCTTTCAGCCCTCGTCGCCTTTGTATTGATGGGTGAACGTCCGGAGAAGAGTTGGTATTTAGGAACTTCGATCACGATTCTCGGAATAGTTTTAGTTGGCACCGCACACGGAATTGCATCTTTCAATGCGAAGGGAGTAGCGCTAGCCGTACTTGCAGGCTTTGGCTTCGCGGTCTTCAATGTTGTATGTAGACGTTCTCTCGCACGTGGTGCCCAAGATATGTGGCTCACTGCTACAACATTCGGTGTTGCTGCACTTGTGAGTTTCCCGTTCCTCTTTACCCAAAATCCATCGTGGATTGTGACGGGTAAAGGATTTCTTACTGTCCTTTGGCTTGGGCTGATGACTACCGCAGTTGGCTACATTCTCTTCATGTTCGGCCTCAAGCGGATCGAATCCAGTCTTGCGGCCACTGTTGTGCTCGCCGAACCGGCAACTGCAACCGTGCTAGCTGCCGTGGTGATTGGAGAAAAACTTACGACGCAAAGTTATCTGGGTATTGCGACCGTTGCTTTAGGGATTATCTACTTAAGCCGGAAGAGCGTTAACTGAACTTATAGAAGGCTAAGGTAATCGCGATACTGAACATGATTACTGCAATTACAGAGTCGAGTATCTTCCAGAATAATGGACGAGTCATATATTTCGATGCTGCTCGAGCTCCAAAGCCGATAGTCGTAAACCACAGGAAGCTTGCCAAAGATGCACCTATTGCAAATAGCCAGCGATGGGATGCAAATTGATTTGCAATACTTCCAAGAAGAATCACCGTATCGAGATATACATGTGGATTGAAGAAGGTAAAAGTAATCAGAGATAAGAGAACTTTGCCTGCGGATTGGGTCTCGGTATTTGCAACCTCAAGTGACTGATTTGAAAATGCCGCGCGGAGGCTCTTTATTCCAAACCACGTTAAGTATGCGACCCCAAACCAACGGATATATTCGAGCGTTTGAGGTTGAGATTGCACAAAAGTTCCGAGCCCGCCAACGCCGAGAATGATAAAAAACGCATCCGCCGCTGAACAGAAAAGTACGACCAGAGTTATGTGGCTACGAAGAAGGCCTTGCTTAATTACGTAGGCATTCTGTGCACCGATTGCAACGATCAGAGAGAGACTGGCGAGAAATCCGGAAATAAGCGCAATCATGTTGTGGACGATACTGGGATCGAACCAGTGACCCCCACAATGTCAATGTGGTGCTCTACCGCTGAGCCAATCGTCCTAGGTATATTCAGTTTTAGTGTTCTTAAATTGTATTACTCAACCATTCCATCCTTCTCTCGAAAGATTTCATGGAGGTCGGAACGGGATTTGAACCCGTGTAGAGGGATTTGCAGTCCCTTGCCTCGCCTCTCGGCCATCCGACCATAGACAAACCGCCACCTGAAAATAAATTCGAAG
>Ga0007795_10000783_pt1 | contig 10906 bp, 20 predicted proteins | sample CryBogmetaGMA1M_FD_60369 | JGI IMG/M metagenome (GOLD analysis project Ga0007795, IMG submission 60369) | Freshwater microbial communities from Crystal Bog, Wisconsin, USA - MA1M | ecosystem: Environmental > Aquatic > Freshwater > Lake | place: Crystal Bog, Wisconsin, USA | collected 2009-07-06
GTCTTATCCGAATACGTTATCGACACATATAAGTCTGGATTCCACGGAATCCTCCGCTCAACCACTGACGACAATTCCCCCGCTAAGTAATTCCAGAACATCATTCGGGAACCAGTGGGGAACTTCGACTTAAACTTGAGAACTAACCTGGCTATCTTGTTCGGCCCCCATGCGACGGCACTCTCTGGACTGAAACCGGAAAGGAAATTACGGGTGAATGAAACCAGTTCATCCTTACCGGGAGGAGACGTAAATACTCCTGTAGCGAAAAATGATTTATCAGACGTAATTTTCCCTAGCGTTGGTTGGTTAGGTACTTTCAGCTTATCGCACTAGGTAGGCTGAACGTGATGGGTAACGCGGCGTGTCTTGGTAACAATTCCGCAAACCGGGCACTGTTGCTCATCGAAAGCCCGACCGCCATAATGCCGCGGCCGGCTCACATCAAAGCAGTGGCCGCACTCCCAGCAATCCCGATGCACGATCATAATTTGATGAACCTCAAATGATCGGAAACCTGTCCGGTAACCCGAACGCGGCAGCGGTCGCAGCGGTGACCGATACGCAAATGCCTCGCCCACAAATCCTCGGCATGAGACTTGCACTTATCGCACACATAACACGAAGCTGGGCACATGGAAGCACCGTGGCTCGACCAACCCATCCAGGCGGCATCATTCTTGCACTGCTTGAAGTTCTGACACTTACGGGCAAACTCACCCTCCACCGCAGACAGGTCGGTGGTGACCATGCTTGTCATTTGTCCTCCGCTGCTGGCAGGGAATCGACGTAGCGGCGCAACTCGGCCACCGAGAACACAACCTTGCGACCCAACCTCCGAGCGACAATCTGACCCGAATGGCGCAGGTTGTAGAGGGTGCGGGGGGTCACGTCCAACATCTGAGCGGCACGCTGCTGGGAAACCAGCAGTTCCTCGACCTCGACGGTGAAGCTCATAGCGTGTGAATCTACGCACAGCCATGCGGTCGTACAATCACTACTTACTAAGTGTTCTCTAAGAAAATATCTTGACAGTTGTCAAACGTGTTAAGTTCAGTAGTGAGTCAGGCCGAGACCCCGCCGCCGCCGCCAAGGGGAAGCATGTCAAGACACGAAGTTTGGATCGAATACGTCCGCAGAATCACGGACGGCGTACCGCGCAAGGCAGTCGCGGAAGCGGCAGGCACTGACGTATCCGCTCTGTCCCGGTGGTCACAGGGCCAAAGACCGTCCGCGGAGAAGGCGATCAGCTTTGCACGCGGCCTGGGCCAGCGTCCGGTCGAAGCGTTGATTGCAGCGGGATACCTTGAGCCGCAAGAAGTTCGGGGAACTTTCGAGGTTCAAAACTCTGTCGCCAACATGAGCGACAAGCAGCTAGTCGGGGAGCTTGCGGAGCGGCTAGAGAAGCGTGGTGGCCTGAGCGACGAACTCGACAACCTCAACATTCAGTTCGCGCCCAGCGACGATCTCGCCTAAAGCTTGCAGAACTACGCCGAACTCGGCCACCGTCCACGTCGAAATCGGCGCGGCATCAAGCAAGTTACGCATACGCCGACGACGGTCACGCAACAACCACTCCACGGGCAGCCCTTCCCCACGTCTCAACGCTCAACAGAACCCAGAGCCGGATATCACGGTCGCCGCGTAGTGAGCGTCTACCAGTCTGGTACGCCGGAAAACGCACAGGCAACCCTTAGTTAACATTCAAAGAATTTTCTTAATTAGCATCCAAGCATCAGCTAAGCAGATCGCCAAGCTGCGTCATCGCGGCCTGGGCCAACGCGAGATTTGTGTGCTTGTAGTTAAGGGTCGTCGCCGCGCTGCTATGACCCAAGGTGTCCTGAATGACCTGCGGGTCTACCCCGCACTCCATCAACAAGCTCGCCGCAGTGTGACGTGCGGAATGCAGTGGAATCGTCTTGCCGTTCAGGATGCCGGCCGCAGCCAACAAATCTTTCCAGCCCTGATAGTCGTCCCGCGGATTGATCGGTCGGCCGTCCTCGTTATGCCACACCAAGCCGTGCGGATTGGGGCCGGGTCGCTGCGACTCAACGCGCAACATTTCCAGCAGTGGCGGGGCCAACGGAATCAACCGCTTCCCCCGAGCCGTCTTAGGTTCCGTCAACACCAGAGAACGATGCACAATGCGGTACGAGAAGCCCTCTGGAAGCTCCCAATGGGCCTGTGGGCAGAATCCCACCCGAACCCTTCCGCACGTCCCGCCGCAGCCGTGAGACTGCTGCATCTGCTGTAGCTGCCAACTCAAATCAATCGTGCCGCCGTCAAGGTCTAGGCGATCCAATTCCAAGCCCAACAGTTCGCCCTGTCGTGCCCCAGTGTAGAACGCAGCAGCCCATCGGGAAGCCATGCGCTCATCGACCGTCAGTGCGGTACGCATGACGTGTTTCGCAACCTCCGGAGAGAACGCGAAAGACTCTTTAGTTTTATGTTTCGGCCGGCGTTGCTCCGAAGCCACGTTACGAGTCAGCAGCCGCTCCGCAATCGCATCCCGCAGAGCTTGGTGCAACAACTGGTGGGCCTTCTGTGCAGCCCTGGATGAAGGTGCAAAGTTATGGAGCTTCCGTATGTCGGCCGCGGAAAGCTTCGCCAGTTTCACGTTCCCGATCACCGGGATTATGTAGAGCCGGATTGTCCGTTCGTACATGCGGTGAGTGCTTTGTCGAACCTCGGGACGTTTAATGTCCTCAAGCCAATAGTTGAGCCATTCGGCTACCGTGGGCGAGGCAGACAGGACACCGGACTCGACCTCATTTTGCAGATCACGCAGCAGCCCCACGGCCTTCTCGTAGCTCTTGGAAGTGCGGCGTTTGAACTTCCGTTTTCCGGCCTTGTCGTGGTAGGCGACTGAGGCCACCCATAGTCCGTCGCCGCGTTTGAACAGGCCACCTTCGCCGCTGGCTCTCTTACTCACTGCACTCACCCACTGTACTCAGCATGGTTCCGGAACTGGACGGAACCGAGTGTATAGAATGGGCTTGAGCAGCACAATCACATCAGCTACCATTACCGATACACCCCGACCGCAGACCTTCTAAGCCCTAGGTCGTAGGTTCGATCCCTACCGGGGGCGCAGGTCAAAGCCTTATGGCAACACCACTGCACTCACCACTGCACTCAGTCGTCTATGCACACACAAGCTTGCATAAGCACACATAACCGAATAAACTGGATATATGACCCAATCAACCACGCAAGTATTCCTACAGACCTGGCCCGGTGATCCCGACTACCGGCAAGACAAGCGCACCTATACAAAAGTTGCGGAGTTCAACCAGCCCGTCGAGTTGATAACCGAACTCATCGGAGGCCGGCCGACCCGCGCCCTAGAAGAAGTGTTTGTGCAACTCAACGTGGACGAACCCGAAGCACCGTGGGCCATTCAATACCGGGCCAACCGCAACCCCAGCCTCAGTGTCGGAGACGTAGTAGTGATCGGTGAGTGCGCCTACGAATGCGCCCCGGTCGGCTGGCAGCCCACAACACTTACAGGAGGACACCGCAATGTCTATTTCCAAGCGGCGTAAACACGAAGCGGAAGTCGAAGCAGCTTTCCGCGAGCTTGTCGATGCAATCAAAGGAACCATCACCCTCGTCCCTAGCGACGATCTTCAACAGATCATTGATCGTCGGGTTGCGAAGTGGGGAAGATGAACAGGCATGTAATCAAAGCGGTGTTCCTTGCCATGAACACAGGCAAGCCACTGATCCGCTTGAGTGACAAGTACGGGCCTATGTTGCTGACGGCTGTCGATCCTCATGGCCTCTGCACCTACACGGCACGGAACATGCTCGACACTTGCAATCACTGTCACGGCGTTGGCGATCTTTGGGATGGGCTTTGCGCCAACTGCTCATGGTTACCGGAATACCAGATGGAGGGAAAATGAAAACGCTTGCAACAAGGGATCACACCCGGGTCGGCAAGGAACTGTTCTTTGTTCGCATCCTTGAGTTCACCTACACCGACAACACGGAGCAGTCCGTGGACACCGTGGCTCATGCAGAGTTCTCGACCCGCGAGGAAGCTCAGGCTTGGGCCGCGGCCGGGTTGCCGGCCAACGTCTACATTCTGTCCAACCCGAAGAATCCGTCAAAAGAAATTATCTACCAAGCGGAAATCGACCACTACAAATGGGTTGAATACAGTTTCGTTCACAACGGCGAACGCATCCTCGACGCGGATACGGAAAACATCGACTACCAGGACTCCTACCGGGATTCTTCTGGCGCGGTGTGCTGGTACGACCCATTCAAACCATAAGAATACCCTAAGAATATCTATGTCACGCTTGCACTTTATCGACCTTATATGCAAACCTGATATAGACAATCAGTGCGAAGCACCTTAAGAGGGAACCTTGCGTTCCCGATTCAGGGAGCAGGCTTGCTCCCTCACCATACACACCAATCAAGAAGCAAGCACAAAACAAGAAACAAATCAGCACCCCGTCACCTAACCAACCAATCACCAGCTTGGGTCACCCAAGTACGGTAGGTCACTAGAGAGGCACCCATGACCAAACAATTCGGCATCGAATACGAACGCAAATGCTGGACAAACTTTGAAAAAGGCGAATACGAATACCGCCGCGGAGTCTGGTGGAAAGACACCGGAATGCGCCACAGCAGCTTTGAAGAAATCGAAAACCTCATAGCAAACTGGTCGCCATACGCAAAGCAATTCCAGCGCAACCCCCGCGTCGTGTGGCGCGAAATTGGTGAGTGGACGGCTACGGCATGACCACCGCGCAACGAATCGGAAACTGCTACGAAGCCGCAGTAATCTATATGTGGGAAAACTCCCTAGGATCATGGCTCGACAACCCAAACCGCGACCTGCTCCTAGTACAAGCCGAAGTCGCCGGCCAAGGCAAACTTGAGGGCAAAACCCTCGGCCACGCCTGGATCGAAGATGGAGACACCGTAATCGACAACACCCACGGCCGCGGAATCAGGATGCCCAAGTTTCTCTACTACGCAATCGGGCAGATATACGAACTCAACAACTTCCACGTCTACACCCCCAAAGATGTACGCGACAAGATAGTCTTACACGGTCACTACGGGCCTTGGGACTTACGGGGTAAGCACCCCACTTTCGCAAAAGCCCCCTTTCAGGCAACCAAGAAAAGGAGAAAAGGGTGAGCAAGAAAATCGTCCTCATGGACGACATTGATGGATCGGAAGCAGAGGGAACTCTGGTATTCGCACTAGAGGGTGCGGCATACGAGATTGACCTTTCCGGCAAGAACGCCGACAAGCTCCGCAAGGCACTCCAACCGTATGTGGACGTTGCACGACGCACCGGATACACCGGCCGCAACGCCGCCACCACCACAAAGAAGCGTGCCGCATCCGGTGTCGCATCCGATCAGGTGTCGGCAGTACGGGCGTGGGCGCAAAGCCAGGGCATTGCAGTCAACTCCAAGGGCCGTATACCCAAGGACGTAATGCTGGCTTTTGAGCAGGCTCACCTGGCCGGCCCTACGGCCGCTCTGGTCGAGGCTGAAACCATTCCAGAGTTTTCCGCGGTCTGACGGAGACACAAAGAAAGAGGGGGAGGCTTTCGCCTCCCCCTCTTTCTGTATCGAATGCACCCAACCAACCAAGAAAGGTACAACTCAAGTGTAGCATAGGGAGAGTCGGCGGCTCAACCACGCGGGGAAAGTCGCAGGAACCGCCGACCCTCCGGACTACACGCCAGCCAGCGAACCCGCCAACTGCTCAATCTGCGACGGACGATAACCCTGCCACGTCCACGTCGCACCATCGCCTAACTCAACCCGAACCACAGGCAAACTCAACCGCGCATTCGGATCGCTCAAAACCTCACGACGAACCCGCTCCAACGCTTCCGCATCCCTATCGACATAAACCTCATCGAACTCAATACCGAAATCCTGAAACTTCCTTTTAGTGAACCTGCACTGAGGGCACTTCTCACTAGGTAGCGAATAAACCACAACTTTCAAAACGGTGCCCTGTCCTCGTCTCCCGGCCTGCCGAACTTTCGCGTCAACCACATATCGCGGAACTCCATGAAAGAGAGATGCGGTATCGTCTCCCACCCAAGTTCCATCGCCTTAAACTCGTACTTTCGATGCCACTCCTGATCCGATAAAATCCACGCCCAATAACACTCATCCCGAAGCCGAAGCTCCGAAAGCTGTTCCTCCAAGAACTTAACTTGCCGCCACAAATCCGCGATCTGATAATCCACGCTTGCGTTACGGTCTGCATTATCCCGACCCCTAACCGAGAGCCACCCTTTAACTTTCGGCCACATAGCAATGACACCCTCATGCACACCGGCCAACTTAGTTACCGTGTAAACAAGGAAAACCACAACAGCTATCGCGCCAGCCAGCCAATGCGGAACAGCATCCCAAAAGGAATCGGTGAACTCATTCACCGCATATCCCCTACCTCAGACTGTCGCCGCAAGCAGTGACAGATTCGGCGCGGTGCCGGCCACCATCGGGCGCAACAAAGGCAACCGGCGCAACCGCGGCCGGGGAAGCTGCCACCGCAGCAGTCGCCCGGTCAACCGCCATAAGCAACGCCAGCAATGCTGATCCCGCAGCCAAACCCAGGCTTTGATGCCAGCCGGCCGACCACACATTAAGAGCATTACCGCCAAGTGCCGCGGCGAGGGTCTGCGCGAAAGAACGCGCCGCCCTAGTCGCAGCATCCCGCCAGAAATTTGAATCAAAAAGCATAAACACTCCTAACGGTTAAAGGGACTGCCCTAACGAACGAAGATGCCTAATCGCGGGGTCAATGTCATAGTTGACGTGCGGCCCCGTACCCGAAGCGAAAAACATTCCCGCATACAACAGTGCGCGGAACAGCGGAACAACCTCAACAACCGGCTTCTGCACAACTTCCAGCAGACGCTCCAACAAGCCAGCCAAAGACATAGCTGTCACGTTCTCAATCAGGTGCCAGATCGTCGTTACGTCTTGCCCGGTTTTGTCTGCCGGGGTATCCGTGTAAAGGTCACGGCCCCACGGCGAGTTAGCTCCGTGCGCGAAATCTAGCCACCAAGAAGGGGTAGCCTCTAGCCGATCATCGCTTGCCCCCCGACCCTGCGGGACAGCCCAGCCAGCGGAAACATTGCCGTTAGCAACGCCAAGCTCGCGGTCGGGATTACCCCAAGTTAAGCCACCAACAAACTCATCCTTCAAGTCATGCAAACGCCCCGCAGGATTAAGAACCTCATGCTTAAGAACACGCGAAGTAACAATGGCACCCTGAGAATACCCAGCTAAAACCTTGGGCTTGCCGGCATGTTTCCGGCACTGCACAACAAGTTCCTCAATGCCCTGGTCATAGCTAGGCTTCATCGGGAACGCGGCTGCGGGGTAGTTACCTATCGGCTGCCAATAAAACAAATCCGATACAGCCCTGGCAGTGTCGGCCGGATAGCCCGTAAACATATCGACGTATGTGCCCTGAACCGTCAATAGGACACCCTTCTGCGGTGCCTTGGCGGGAGGATTCGGGTTGATAACCCCAAGGGCGATCTGCGTCGCCCAATCCAGCACACCATCGGTGCGAAGCCCAGAATTGTTGGCCGCGTTCTTCTTCTTCTGGTATTCCGCGAGAACAGCCCGAACGTCCTCACCGAAATACTCAGTGTCATCTAGTTGCTTGGCATAGGAAAACTTGTGTTTCAGTTTTCGTTTCGCGTCCCGAACTGTAGGCCCCGACATTCCTACTTGCCAGCCCACCCACGCCATTAGATCGCCCCCGTCTTGTTTCTGTCGGAAGTCCCTAAAACATGGTCACGAATCTGCGCCACTGCTTCAACTAAAGTTTGACCGCCAAGACAATTCCAGCGCATACCCACCTGATCCTCGGCAGGGCCGACAGGCTTAGGCAAGCTGGCAGCAGGAGCCGCGGGTTTCACTGGTGGAACCACCGGAGCCTGCTGCTGCGCCCACTTGCTAACTAGCGAACTGAATACGTCCCAGGGAAAGGACGGGCCGCAGTCCGTATGGGTTCCATCGCCCAAGAACTGAGTCACATATTTGTGGTCAGAGATACCGGGAGGGGCACTATACGGCGGCGCAAGAACCCTCAAAGGAATACCGTATTTACGGCAATCCTGAACCGCGATATAGGCAGCCACGTCTAGGGCTTTAGACTGCTGCAACCACTGATCCCGCGACCAAGAAACGCTCGACCCGGCGAAGCAAAGATTGATAGTCCGATTGTTGGCCGACAAACAAGACCAGCTTGCATAATCAGTATCAACAACGTCACAAACCGTGACACCATGATCCTTTAAATCTTCCGAAACAGTGTAATGATAACTGACCTGATTAGTAGGCGAAGCTAGATATTGTGCAAGCGAGGCCGCATTACCTGGCCCCTCCTGCGTGTGTAGCAGAAACAAATCAACCTTAGCATTTCCGCGGGACTGGTAACTGGGAGACTTCACCCAATACTCATTGAAGTCAGGTTTAATCAACATCTTATTTAACACCCCTGCTTAGTGTTCAATTGCAGATTAGGATTAGTTATTGGATAAACTTCCAAAACACTTTCGGCTGTAAATACCAGCGGGTGTTTTAGCTGCATCTTCCCGCCCATCCTTGGCCCCTCGGGGCCATGGAAATACGCCAGATGGGTGTAGGTGCCGGCCGGAACATTCACCAATGCCCTGCCCGTTATTTCACCGTTTTCCATATTCCAGACGATGCCGCCGCGAGAATAAGAAACATCATCCGGTTCCCCATAAGCGACTAAGCCACCACCGGGATCTTCCGTGCAAACCCCCACATATGACGGCCAAATTACTGCACCAAAAACTCCTTCCCCGGCGTTCATTTAGGTCATTGTGAAGGTCGGTGTAACCACAGCCGAACCCTGCGCGTTGTAGGTAGTAGACGTAACTGAACACCAATCGAACAGAGTTGCGCCGGTTGAAGCGGTGCAAAGCAACGCATAAGTCACCGTATTTGTAGTCGGCACGTTAATGGTGACCGCAGAGCCGGTGATAATGCCGGAACCTGCGCTGCCCCAGGTGGTAGCGACGCGCGCATACGCCGGGGAACCGCCCGTTAGCTCACTGGTAATCGTGGACGTGGTTGACTGCGCGGCAGTCGCAAGACCAACCTGTGTCGCCTGCGTACCGTAATAGGTCGCCAACGTGTTCTTACTGGTTACTACTGACATTGCCATGTGAAGTTTGTTCCTTCTTAAATTGTGGCCGGTTAGCCGTTGTTGTTGTACTGCTGACTAATCAATTCATTACAAGCGACAGCCTCGGCTAGCTTTGACCATCCTTGCGCCACCGTCAGATGGTCAAGCTGCGCCTGTCCGGTGGCCGTGTTCGCTGATACCAGGGCTGCGTCAGCGTTCATCAGCAGCGTCGTCCTTTTCGTTTGTGACGTGTCTGCGGCAGCACCTAAGCCCGTTGCGTAGCCTTGCGCTACCGCAAAATCCCACACCCTGCCCATGACACAATCCGCTAAAGCGTTAGCAGCAGCAAGATAAGGTATTGCGGCTGCCGCCGTGGATTGTTGACCAGCGGTTGCGGCGAACGCTTGCGCTTTAACTGATAGTTGTGCGCGAGTAAATGTATACGCCAATGTTATCCCCTTTATCTATTGATAGGCGCGAACCCAAACACGGCCCATAGCCCCATTGCCGCCGACGTTACCGGCACCGATAAGAGGCCCGTTAGTTCCCGAACCACCACCACCCGGTTCATTACCTACAACCCCGGTAGCGTTGTTATTCGTTCCCGCTACGGCACCACCGATATAAGTGTTTATTCCGTTGTAGGTAATGCCACCCGGCGAGCTACCCTGTTCCGTAGTGCCTTGGTTTGCGCCAGCCACACCACCATTAGCAAAGGCATCAGTATTAAATAGCGAAATGCCAATGGCAGCCCAGGCGGAGGAAGCCGCTAATGTCCCTGCCGTGTAAGTGTAATAACCAGAAGTAGAGGCCAAACTGTCTGCTGTCATAACAAATGCAGAAGGTGAAGTATTGCTAGAATAACGTGATGTAACACTAGCGGCGTAAGAACTAAATGTACTTGTTGAGGCAATCATAGCCCCTACATACAATTGTCCACCATAAATGCCATAGTTAGCTGGCGCGGTGCTAGCTCCGTAAGCAGCGGTTTCGGGATAAAAAGTCCCTATTCCAGTTAAGGAAATAGAGTTAGCTTTTAAGTTAGTAAAGCTAGTTCCGCTAAGGGTGGCGGTAACAGAAACAGTTTTGGGGCCGCTGCCGGGAGTAATAGCAAGGACATACATTTCCACAAAAGGATTAAGCGAGTTATTTCCCGAATGTAATCCGTTACCAAGTAGGCTCATTGCGGTGCCACCGTATGTCACAGTTTTTGTTAAAGTTGTTCGTGAAACACCAGCGTTTAGAGTAAGGCAAACTATAACGTAGTCGTCTGACGAGGTAGGAGTGTGCGTCCAAGTAGCGGAAATTGTTCCGGTGCCCGACGCTGTGAAAGCACCCGGCCCGGTAGTACCGTATTCGGGAAGGATACTCGAATAGCCGCCGTTAGTACACGAAGCTCTAGGAACTACAGAAGTACCACCGGCACCGACGTAAAGTGGGATTGTGGTTTTATCCCAACCTATATCTGTGCCGCGAGTGTAAGTTGTCGATGCGAAACTTCCCGCACCACCACCACCGCCGTTATTGAAACCTCCCTGCCCGTTATAGCCTGCGCCGCCTCCGCCCAACGTAACAATATCTAGCTTATTGCACCAATAAGGTATTGAATAGGTTTGCAGTCCAGTGGAAAGAAAAATAGTGTTAGTTGCCACAGTGGTTGGGAATCTAGCCGAAGCGGTCAACAAACCAGAACCCGACAAAACCTCGCTAGCTTTGCTGCTAGCCACCGACGTTA
>Ga0007795_10000784_pt1 | contig 10901 bp, 12 predicted proteins | sample CryBogmetaGMA1M_FD_60369 | JGI IMG/M metagenome (GOLD analysis project Ga0007795, IMG submission 60369) | Freshwater microbial communities from Crystal Bog, Wisconsin, USA - MA1M | ecosystem: Environmental > Aquatic > Freshwater > Lake | place: Crystal Bog, Wisconsin, USA | collected 2009-07-06
GGTGCCGGGGGCGGAGCTGAAGGATCAGGTCTTCATGGGGTTCTAATGACGCCCCAGGGATTGACAGGTGCCGCTGACCCCCGCCGGGAAGGCGTGGCCAAAGCCCCCTAAACAGACGACTTCGCGCGCCGTCGCTTGGGCTTGTCCAGGGGCGGCGCAATGCCGGGAAGGCGGAGTTCGAAGGTGGTCCCCTCGGGGCCTGTGGTCGCCAGGATCAGATCACCGCCGTGACCCTGGGCCAACTCCCGGGCAATGGCCAAGCCAAGGCCCGCGCCGCCCGGACGGCTTGAGCCGGCGAAGGGCTGGAACAAACGCTCCTGGGCCCGCTCTGGTATACCGGGTCCATTGTCTGAGATCGTCAGGATGGATTGGCTCTGATCCTGGGCAAGAGACACCCGCACCTCGCCCTGGGCACCTGGCACCTGTTGCTCAAAAGCCTGACGGGCATTGCGCATGAGGTTTGAGAGAATTCGGTGCAATTGGTCGGGATCGGCCACGACCTGAGTGAAGGCATCGACCTCAGCCCTCAGCTTGACGGACCCACCCAGACGGGCCTCTTCCGCCGCAGACTCAAGGGCCAAGAGCAAGGGTGTCGGACGGGTATCGGGGGCGGCTTCCTGCGTCTTGCCATAGGTCAGAACATCGGTGGCCAGCTTGACCGCCCGATTCAGGGCCCGTTCTAGCCGTGGCATGGCCTGCGCCACTGTGGGATCGCGGACCGCCGCCAAACGTTCTGAGGCCAGCTGGGCGCTGGTCAGCATATTACGCAGGTCATGATTGATCTTAGCCACCGCCTCTCCCAAGGCCGCCAGCCGGGCCCGAGAGCTGAGGGCCGTGCGCAAATCCACCTGCATCAGATCCAGTTCCACCTCAGCTCGCCCCACTTCGTCCCGGCGGCCGGAGGGCTCGATATGGGCGGCGGGGTCGTCAGGGTCGGCGCGAAACCGCTCCATGGCGATGGTGATGCGCTGCATGGGTCGAACCAGGAAATAGTTCAAAGCCAGAAACACCAGCAGGCCGGCAAGGCTGGCCACGGCCGCTGTGGTCAGGACCAGGCTCCAGAGGTTTCGCAAGAGCTCCTTGCGTAGGTCCGCATCTGGGGCGACCACTTCAATAAAGTCTGCTTGACGAAATCGCGGTTCGGCGATCACGCGCACTGTGCGTCCTGGGCCGCCCGTCAGGGTCTGAAAAGGTGCCATCAGCCAGGACACAGGGGCCTGATGGCGCAAATCGACAAGGTAGGGCGCTTCGGCGCGCTTGGGGCCCTGCAAGACCAGGCGACGCATGCCGTCGGACTGGATGGCCACTGTTTCAACCCCAGCCCCCACCAAGAGCTGGGTGGAAAGCTGCTCGGTGACGACCCGATCTGGGGCCACTTCTGTCGCCAGAGAGGCCAATTCCGCCGCCCGGACCCGGTCCAGCAGCCATTGCTCTTCCCGTGCCGCCAAGGCTGGCGGCAGGATCATGGCACCGGCCAGGATGATGAAGAGGGCTGTGAGAATCAGTAGGCGTGCGGAAAGCCCGCCGGGCCAGAAGAATCGGCGTCCGGACGTCCACTGCGTCCCGGCAGACTTGGCGGGGTCAGCCATGGCCTTTCCCGTAAGCCATCGGAACCCCAGGGGCAACGCCAAGCACTCGGGATGTCGCCATTGGCCTAGATTGTGCCAACAGCTTGGGCGACATGGGTGAAACCGTCAGCTTTCAAGCGCGCGGCCAGGTCTCTGGCGATCTTGGTCACCAGCCCAGGCCCTTGGAAAACCAGAGCGGAATAGAGCTGAACAGCACTGGCCCCGGCGCGGATTCGGGCATAGGCCTGAGCCCCTGATCCTATGCCGCCCACACCGATCAAGACCAACCGGCCAGCCGCGGCGGCGTAGAAGTCCTTGAGCTTGGCTTGGGCCAGATCGGTCAGCGGTGCCCCAGACAGACCACCGCTCTCGCCGGAGAAGGCCGAGCGCAGGGCTGGCCGCGACAGGGTGGTGTTGGACACAATCAATCCAGCCAAACCGTGGGCGATCGAAACCTCAACAATGGCCTCGATTTCATCGCTCTCCAGATCTGGAGCAACCTTAAGAAAGACCGGAACGCGCCCTTGCGCGGGCAGGCTGTCGCGTTTTTCCGCAAGGCGTCCCAACAGGTCCTCAAGGGCTGCGCGTGTCTGAAGCCCCCTTAGACCCGGTGTATTGGGCGATGAGATATTCACCGTGAAATAGTCGGCCATGCCCCAGAGATGCTCAAGACAGGTCACATAGTCGCCTATGCGATCGGTGGCCTCTTTGTTCGCGCCGATATTGGCCCCCACAATGCCAGCACCCCGCCGCGCCAGCCTCGCGGAGAAGGCGTCGAGACCTTGATTATTGAAACCCATGCGGTTGATCACCGCTTGATCGGGGGTCAGGCGAAACAGGCGTGGTCTGGGATTTCCCGCCTGAGCCAGGGGCGTAACCGTTCCGCACTCCACAAACCCGAAGCCAGACCGCAACATGGGTCCGAAGACCTCAGCATTCTTGTCAAAGCCGGGGGCCAGGCCGATGCAGTTGGGCAGGCTGATCCCGGCGATGTCGGTGTTCAGCATAGGATCATAGGCCATAGCGCGGGGGCCAAGACCCAGGGCTAGGCCCGCAATCGTTACACGATGAGCGTCCTCAGGATCCAAAAGGTGCAGCCCCCTGGCGATCAGATCATGGGCGAGGGTCAAGCCAGATCTCCCAATTGCGGAATCCCCGCTAAATCAAGGGGTGCGTCGCGGACATCGCGGACTCGTTGACAGTCCAAGCTCTCATAAAGGTGGGGAAAGAGATCCCCACCCCGAGACGGCTCCCATTTCAAATTCGGACCCAGATCATCAGCCTCGACCACAAGAACAGTCAGATCGTGTTTGTCCGCAAAATAACGCCGGGCGGTTTCCAGGGCCTGAGCCCCCGTCGAAAAATGAATATAGCCGTCAGCAATATCAATGGCTGAGCCCTTGAACAGGCCCTTGGCCTGGGCTTGAATCCACTCGGACCGGGGTAGAATCTTGTAAATCAGGGCCATGATCTAATGCCGGTCCCGGGGATAGAAGAGGCCGTCATAGGCGGGTCTGCCATTGTCATCGAATAAGAAGACCGCGGCACCGGCTGTGGGCAGTCCGGTTCGAATCCGGTTGATCGCCGATGACGGTGCCCCGGCCTCGATCAGAAAGCGGGTGGCTAGGTCTTGGAGGCCTGGATTATGGCCGACAATCATCAGGGTGTGACATTTCGGGCCGCGCAGTGAAATCACGCTGCGGAGAAAGCCAGGCTCAGCCAAATAGAGTTCTTTTTCGAACTTCGGCTCAAGCCCTGGAAAACTTCTGGAGGCTTCAGCCCAGCTCTCACGCACACGCACAGCCGCCGAGGCCAGGACAAGGTCTGGCATCAGTCCCAGCTCAGAGAGGGTCAGCCCTGCCCCTTCAGCTTCCCGACGCCCCAGGTCGGTGAGACGGCGGTCGAAATCATCGCCGCTTTCCGCGTCCCGTTCCGCGTCGCCATGACGCAAGAGGATCAGCCTGTTCATAGTCACTCCGTCAGCCCAAACTCTTCATAGACGGGGTTGCCGCCGACGCGAAGCGGTTGACAGACAAAGTGCATGGCGCTCCAAGCGAGAACAATGACCAAGTCTGTGCCTGCCTTTCCTGAAGTTGAGACCAAGGGTGGAATCTGGCGGTTCCCCGCCGATCAGCCCCTGCGCCTGGACTCCGGTGCCGAATTCGCGCCTCTGGAAATGGCTTACCAGACCTATGGCGTGTTGAATGAATCGCGATCGAACGCGATTTTAGTCTGTCACGCTCTGACGGGCGACCAGCATATGGCATCCACCCACCCGGTGACGGGCAAGCCTGGCTGGTGGAATCGTGTGGTGGGTCCGGGACTGCCGCTGGATCCCGATCGGTATTTCATCATCTGCGCTAATGTTCTGGGGGGCTGTATGGGCTCATCTGGGCCGGCCTCGATAAATCCTCAGACGGGGGAAGTTTACGGCCTGTCCTTCCCGATGATCACAATCGGCGACATGGCGCGGGCTCAGGCCATGTTGATTGGAGCCCTGGGCATTGACACCCTGTTTGCGGTGATTGGGGCCTCCATGGGGGGCATGCAGGTCCTGCAATGGGCGGCAGATTTTCCCGAGCGGATATTTTCAGCAGTCTGCATTGGCGCGGCACCCAGGCACTCGGCCCAAAACATCGCCTTCCATGAGGTCGGTCGCCAGGCGATCATGGCAGATCCTGATTGGCGCGGTGGCGCCTATGTGCAGGCAGGGGTGCGCCCGGAAAAAGGACTGGCTGTGGCCCGCATGGCCGCGCATATCACCTATCTGTCTGAGACCGCCCTGCAGAGAAAGTTTGGGCGTGAACTGCAAAGCGATGGCCTGAGCTGGGGCTTCAACGCTGACTTCCAGGTGGAAAGCTATCTCCGCCATCAGGGGGCCAGCTTTGTCGATCGGTTTGACGCCAATTCCTATCTCTATATCACCCGGGCCTTGGACTATTTCGACCTGGCGTCAGAGCACGAAGGCGTGTTGGCCAAGGCCTTTCAACTGGCCAGAGACGTGCGGTTTTGCGTGCTGTCCTTCTCTTCAGACTGGCTCTACGCCACCTCCGAAAGCCGGGATATTGTGAGAGCGCTCAATGCCGCAGGATGCCGGGCCAGCTTCGCGGAAATCCAGACCGACAAGGGCCATGATGCCATCTTCCTGGAAGAGCCGGCCCTAGATTCCGCCCTGCGCGGCTTTATGGCTTCGGCCGCGGAACGGCGGGGTCTGAAGTGAGCCTGGTGCGGGAAGACTTTCGGGAAATCATCCGACTGGTAGCGCCAGGGAGCCGGGTGCTTGATGTGGGCTGCGGCGAAGGCGAACTGCTGGAAATGCTGACCCGGGAAAAGCAAATCGACGGCCAGGGTCTTGAAATTTCCAGTGCGGGGGTCTCCGCCTGCCTGGCCCGCGGCCTCGCAGTCGTGCAAGGCGATGGGGATCGCGACCTGGACCAATTTCCGTCCGATGCCTTCGACTATGCCATACTGTCTAAGACCCTGCAGCAAATGCGCGACCCGAGGCATGTGCTGTCAGAACTGTTGAGGATTGCCGACCAAGCGGTGGTGTCGGTGCCAAACTTTGGTCACTGGCGGGTGCGGTGGGCCCTGTTGGCGAGGGGCCGGATGCCGGAGACCAAGGCCTTACCCGACCCCTGGTGGGCGACTGCCAACATTCATTTATGCACTCTGCACGACTTTATTGCCCTGTGTGATGATCTAGATGTCCGGATTGAGGCTTGCGCAGCCTTGTCAGAAGGCCAGCCCGCCCGCCCGATCAATCCCAAACATCCCGTCGAAAACTGGCGCGCAGAAACCGCACTCTTCCTGCTGAGCCGAAAGACGTCGATACGCGTTTAGCCCGCAATCGCGGCGGCGTCCGTGTCTCCCGTCCGAATCCGGAGCGCCTTTTCTAGGTCGAGAACGAAGACCTTACCGTCGCCAATCTTGCCGGTATTTGCGGTTCGCGCCACGGCTTCTACGACAGCATCAGCGATATCGGTGGGCACCGCGATCTCGAGCTTCACCTTTGGTAGGAGCTTCACCTCGTATTCGGCGCCGCGATAGACCTCGGTCTTGCCACGCTGACGGCCATAACCGCGAACTTCGGTTACGGTCAGTCCGGATGCACCGGCCTCAGTGACCGCTTCCAGCACTGCGTCGAGACGGCTGGGCTTTATTATGGCGATGATCATCTTCATGGGGAGCCTCCACGTTAGAGATGAGTCGAGGCTAGGGCGAACCGAAGCGGACTCAAAGAGTGTCTATAGAGATCAACCCGGAGTTCCTTGATTTAAGCCTAACAATCGTCAATCGCGCATCCGAGCGACACAGGTGCCCGCCCGACGGGCAGAGGGCTTAGAACCGGGCGCGACAGGGGGGCACGCACCTGATGGCCCCGGGGCTTTACGGCGAAGGTTTGCTTCACAGCCTCCATCAGGACCAGTCCAGCGAAGCTTGGCCAGAGTCGCGAGCCTGCCTGCTCAAACCCCTCTGCCCACCCGGCCGCCCAGGGGATGGGTGGGACATAGAGGGCCCGAGTCCACCCCGAAGGCTCGAGATCGGCGTCCCTCAGCAGATCAGCCAGCTGTCGTCGACTGAAGGGTCGACCATGACCAAAGGGCGTTGACTCAGAATTTGCCCAGGCACCGTTGCGGGCAGCCACCACCACGACCACCCGCCCAGATGGGGCAAGCACACGCCAGACGTCCCGCAGGAGGGCTAGGGGATCAGGGCTTTCCTCCAGGGCGTGGACCAGGAGAATGCGGTCAAAAAGCGCGTTGCGGAACGGCAAGCTATCCTCGCCAGTGAGGGTCGCCAGATTGGGCGACTGCCCTGGCCAGACCTCCACCCCCTGCTGCGCTGGCATGGCGGCTATGACCCGACGGGCCCGATCCTTGAGCGGACCTAGAAAGGGTGTGGCGTATCCGACCCCTAGAACATCCAGCCCCCGAGCCCCATCCCAGATCTCAGCGACCTTGCGCGAGGTCATTTCCCGGGCGATCTGACCCAGGCGCGAGGCGTAGAAGTGACGGAGTTCGAGGACATCGCGACGCATTCCTTAGAGTTAGGCCTAGTCGAGGCGGATCGCGAGCCTTACCTAGGGAAGAATTTCAAATCTCCAGAGGTCCCAATGTCGATCACCGTCCACCAATTTGCCTGTCTGTCCGACAATTACGGCTATCTGGTCCGCGACGACGCCACCGGTTTGGCAGCCTGTATCGATACACCAGACGCAAAGGTCATCTTGGGCGAGCTGGAAAAGCTGGGGTGGAAGCTGTCCCTGATCCTCAACACCCATTGGCACGCAGACCACGCCGGCGGGAACGAAGAGATCAAGGCCGCGACGGGCTGCGAAGTGATCGGACCGGCCGAGGTCGAGCGTCTGTCGCCGGTAGACCGCAAGGTCAGCGGGGACGATGTGGTCCAGCTTGGGGAAACCACCTTCCAGGTGATCGAGTCTGGCGGGCACACCTTGCAGCACGTAGCGTTCTATTCGGCGGCGAACCACACGGCCTTTGTGGGGGACACCCTCTTTGCCCTGGGCTGTGGGCGGATGTTTGAAGGCACTGCGCCTCAGATGTGGGAGAGCCTGCAAAGGCTAGCCGCCCTACCCGACGATACCAAGGTCTATTGCGCCCACGAATATACCGCGTCCAATGCCCGCTTTGCCCTTTCGGTAGATGCTGATGCGGCACTCAAGGCACGAACCGACGACATTTTTGACAAGCGCAGCCGCGACGAATGGACGGTGCCCAGCACGATTGGCCTCGAGAAGGCCACCAATCCCTTCCTGCGCGCACCTATCCTGAGGCCTGATCTGGTACCCCATGAGGCCTTTGCAGCGCTCCGCACGGCGAAGGATAATTTCAAGGGTTAAGGGGGTCTCGGCTCTGGGTCAGCGCCCACCGACGGCTGCAACAATCCGGTCAGAAGAGGGACGCCCCGCCAGTCCGTCGGCGGGGGATACCGTGATCCGGACCACACCTTCGCTGACCTGGGCCTGAGATTTTCGCCCCTCGACCACGCGCACCTTGCCGATCCTGGACAGCAAGACTTTAGCATCTGACCGCTTGGCGATCCGGATAATCGCCTCTGCGGCCACCAGGGCGGCGTCAGCCGTCAGGGCCGAAGATCCGGGGGAGGCATCAGCTTCGAAGGGAATCAGACGCCGGGCCGCCCGGGTTGCTCGGGCACTGGCCTGGGCCAGCCTTTCTAAGAGCTGTTGGGGGCCCAATTGCGCGAGGCGGAGGGCCTGGCCCGCGCCGGCTAGGGCCGCAGCAGTGCCGCCGGGACGATCATCGGTAAACAGGGTCAGACCGCCAAGGCGGGTGGCCCGCAGGACCGGTGAACCGAGGTCGTTCATATAGAGAACATCCCCGCGGGGAGCCAGTTGAGGACGCAGCACCCAGACCTCGGGATTGTCATCAAACTTGAGCAGGGGCCGGGGCTGGCTGCGGTCCAGCACAAAGACATCGCCCTCTTGACTGACATAGCGAGCGATAGGCTGACCGGCATGGGGATCGGCGGCTGTCGTTCTGGGCCCAAACAGGCTTTCCCGCAGGGTTCCAGGCTCTAGGGCCTTGGCCTGGGAGGCCAGACACAGCGCCCCGATAACGGCCAGGACCGCCCCTTGCCGGGCGCAGTATGTAGAGACGGCGAACATCAAGCTGTGGTGTCTAGACCTCGACTTGGGCGGTTTTTGGACCCTCCAAACAGTCTAGCCCGCCATATATTGCCCGCCATTCAGGGATAGGGTCGACCCCGTGACATAGCCGGCCTGCTCGCCTGCGAGAAAGGCCACCATATCGGCGATCTCATCGCCACGACCTAGGCGTCCCACTGGGATCTGCCCGATGATTGCCTGCAAAACATTCTCCGGCACAGCCTGCACCATCTCGGTATCGATATAGCCAGGACAGATGCAATTCACCGTCACGCCCTTGCGCGCGTTTTCCAAGGCCAGGGCCTTGGTGAAGCCAATAACCCCAGCCTTTGCGGCGGAATAGTTGGTCTGACCCATCTGACCCTTTTGGCCATTGATCGAGGAGATGTTGATGATCCGACCCCATTCGCGCTCGCGCATGCCTTCGATCACATGACGGGTCATGTTGAAGACGGAGTCCATATTGACGCGAATAACTTCAGACCATTGCTCGGGCCGCATCTTGTGGAAGACGCCATCGCGGGTAATGCCTGCATTGTTGACGAGCACGTCCACAGAGCCGAGTTCGGCCGTCACAGCCTCAATCGCCCTGGCACAGTCTTCAAAATTGCCGACATTGCCCTTCACCACCATGACGCCGAGCTCTCGTGCACAGGCCGCCGCAGCGTCTTCATTGCCGGAATACCCAGCCGCAACCGCCATGCCGTCTGCCTTTAGCCGCTCGCAAATCGCCCGGCCAATGCCGCGCGTTCCGCCAGTCACAAACGCAACTCTGCCCATAATCTAACTCCCAATCGTCTGATGGTTGTCGTTCGAACGCCCGTTAGATCACTCCATCCAAAGGAAAAGAGCTCTAGAGGGCCTCAATACACATGGCCACGCCCATGCCACCGCCGACGCAGAGGGTCGCGAGACCCTTCTTGCCACCGGACCGCTGCAGTTCGTGAACCAGGGTGGTCAGGATCCGGGCGCCCGAGGCTCCGATGGGATGGCCAATCGCAATGGCACCGCCATTCACATTGACCTTGGCGGGGTCCAGACCCAGGTCGCGGACCACACAAATCGACTGCGCCGCGAAGGCTTCGTTGGATTCAACCAGGTCAAGATCGCCGACCGACCACCCGGCCTTTTCCAGGGCCTTGCGACTGGCAGGTATCGGGCCAGTGCCCATAATGTCTGGAGCCACCCCGGCAGAGGCCCAGGAGGCGATGCGGGCAAGGGGCTTTAGCCCGCGACGCGCGGCCTCGTCAGCACTCATCAGCACCAGGGCAGCCGCCCCGTCATTGAGACCTGAAGCGTTGGCAGCGGTCACCGAGCCTTCCTTATTGAAGGCCGGACGCAGGCCCGACACGCTGTCCAGGGTGGCCCCATGCCGGATGTATTCATCCTGGTCGACGATCACGTCGCCCTTACGCCCCTTTACGGTGACTGGTGCGATTTCACCCACAAACTTGCCAGCCTTCTGGGCAGCCTCGGCCTTGTTCTGGCTGGCGACGGCAAACTGGTCCTGCTCTTCCCGGGTGATCTGCCAGCGGGAGGCGATATTCTCTGCTGTCACGCCCATGTGATAGCCGTGGAACGCATCAAGCAAGCCGTCCCGGGTCATGGTGTCGACCATGGCCATATCGCCCATCTTGGTCCCAACCCGCAGATTGGCAGCGTGGGGCGCTTGGCTCATGCTTTCCTGGCCACCGGCAATGACGATGTTGACCGAGCCGTCTGCAATCTGCTGGGCACCTAGGGCCACGGCGCGCAGGCCCGATCCACACAGCTGATTGAGGCTCCAGGCGGGGCTTTCCACGGGAATGCCCGCATTGACTGCGGCCTGGCGTGCAGGGCCCTGGCCAGCGCCAGCCTGCAGAACCTGACCCATAATCACTTCATCCACATCTGCAGCGGCAATACCGGCCCGATCAATGGCCGCCAAAATCGCCGTCTTTCCCAATTCATGGGCCGGTAGAGCAGAAAGCGCTCCATTAAAAGAACCGACCGGCGTACGGGCGGCCGATACAATGACAACGTCAGTCATGGGGAGATCCTTTTTGTGGTTCCCCTATCTATTTAGAACACCTGAGGGTTGGGCAAGTGCTGGAAACCGACTTCTTGTCTTTCCGACCGTTTGCGATCACGCTCGCATCCGCGATACTGCAGTGCGAGACTGTTCCCCGCACCGAGCGGAATCTCTGAAGGAGCCCCCATGGCGGACCCAAAAGCCGGCAAGACAGCCAACGATCGCGTGGTCATCAAAAAGTACGCGAACCGCCGCCTCTATAATACGGCGTCGAGTTCCTATGTGACCCTCGATCACCTCGCCGAGATGGTGAAAAAGGACATCCACTTTGTGGTCTATGACGCCAAGACCAATGAGGACATTACCCGCTCGGTACTGACCCAGATCATTGTGGAAGAGGAAGGCCGAGATGGCCAAAACCTGCTGCCAATCCAGTTCTTGCGCCAACTCATCGGTTTTTATGGCAATTCCATGCAGGCCTTCCTGCCCTCCTATCTGGAGCTTTCACTGTCGACCTTCGCCGATCAGCACGAGCGGATGCGCAGCCAGCTATCGGGCCTGAGCCAGACCGGCGGCCTTGGCCTCTATGAGGATCAGATCCGACAGAACATGGCCATGTTTGACCGAGCCATGAAGATGTTCAGCCCCTTTAGCCCCGGCCGATTTGATGCTGCGG
>Ga0007795_10000787_pt1 | contig 10884 bp, 7 predicted proteins | sample CryBogmetaGMA1M_FD_60369 | JGI IMG/M metagenome (GOLD analysis project Ga0007795, IMG submission 60369) | Freshwater microbial communities from Crystal Bog, Wisconsin, USA - MA1M | ecosystem: Environmental > Aquatic > Freshwater > Lake | place: Crystal Bog, Wisconsin, USA | collected 2009-07-06
GAGAATCTTCTCGGTGCCTATGTCATCGGTACCGAACTCAAACTGACAGTCGCGCTCATCCTGATTGTCGGCACTCTGACCCTCAAACCGAACGGACTGTTCGGCAAAGCCGTGGTGACCCGCGTATGAACGACAGCGCCAATCGCAAATGGATCTGGATCGGTGGCGTGGTGCTGCTTGCAGCGCTGTGCGTATTGCCCTTCCTGGTCAAGAACTTCCGGGTCTTCCAGTTCAACATGGTGATGATCTATGCAATCGCCGTGCTGGGCCTGAACATCCTCACCGGCTATAACGGCCAGATCTCGCTGGGTCATGGCGCGTTTTATGCCATCGGTGCTTACAGCGCCGCCATCCTGATGGATCGTGCCGGCATTCCCTACTGGGCAACCTTGCCGTTTGCCGCGGTGGCCTGCTTCGTATTCGGCTACCTGATGGGCTTCCCGGCCCTGCGACTGGGGGGGCACTATCTGGCACTTGCCACCTTCGCGCTGGCACTCGCTGTGCCGCAGATGCTCAAGTACAAGCATATCGAGGGTTGGACCGGGGGCGTTCAGGGCATCGTGCTGTCAAAGCCCGAGCCGCCGTTCGAGTTTCGTTTCCTGGGGCAGCCGCTGTCGTCCGACCGCTGGCTCTACTTCTACATCCTGCTGGTCACGCTGATCATGTTCCTGATCGCCTGGCGACTGCTGCGGGGTCGGGTCGGCCGGGCGCTGGTCGCCATCCGTGACCATCCGATTGCCGCCTCGGCGATGGGCATCAACCTGCCGGTCTACAAGTCGCTCGCCTTCGGTGTCTCGGCGGCCTTTACCGGCGTGGCCGGTGCGCTGTCGGCGTCTGCCGTGGCCTTCGTCTCGCCCGACAGCTTTACCTCCTTCCTGTCGATCACCTTCCTGGTCGGCGTGGTGGTGGGTGGTCTGGCGTCGATTCCCGGAGCGATTGCCGGAGCGATCTTCATCCAGTTCGTGCCCAACTTCGCCGACGAGATTTCCAAATCAGCACCGTGGGCGATTTATGGCATTTTCCTGATCCTGCTCATGTACCTCATGCCAGAGGGCACGGCAGGATTGTTCAGGCGGATCTGGGGTTGGCTGCGGCCTGCCCGGTCCGATAACCAATCTGTCGGCACCGCACCTGCGGTTTCGGCAGCAACACCCCAACCCGTTGGAGGAAGTCAATCGTGAATCGCAAGTTTCTGACCGTGGCCCTGGCTGGACTGACCGCGGCCCTGTTTTCCGGCGCTACCCTGGCGCAAAAGAAGTACGACTCGGGTGTCACCGATAAAGAGATCCTGATCGGCAACATCATGCCGTACTCGGGTCCAGCGTCGGCCTATGGCGCGATCGGCAAGTCGATGGATGCCTATTTCAAGAAGATCAACGCCGAAGGCGGCGTCAACGGCCGCATGATCAAGTTCGTGAGTCTTGACGACGGCTACAACCCGGCCAAGACGGTCGAGCAGGCCCGCAAGCTGGTCGAGGAAGACGAAGTGTTTGCCCTGGTTGGTGTGCTCGGCACCCCGCCCAATTCGGCTATTCACAAGTACATGAACCAGAAGAAAGTGCCGCAGCTGTTCTCGGCCACCGGCGCCACCAAGTGGAGCGATCCCAAGAATTTCCCCTGGACGATGGGCTGGCAGCCTAACTATCAGGGCGAGGCCAAGATCTATGCGCAGCACATCCTTGAAACCAAACCCAACGGCAAGATCGCGATCCTTTATCAGAACGACGACTACGGCAAAGACTATCTGAAGGGCATGCAGGACGGCCTGGGCGACAAGTACAAGACCATGGTGGTCAAGCAGATCAGCTACGAGGTGACCGATCCGACGATCGACAGCCAGATGGTTGAGCTCAAGTCATCGGGCGCCGACATTTTCTTCAACGTCACCACGCCGAAGTTTGCGGCGCAGGCGATCAAGAAGGCGGCCGAGATGGGCTGGAAGCCGACCCACTATCTGAACAGCGTGTCCAACTCGGCCGGTGCCGTGATGAACACTGCGGGTGCAGACAATGGCATCGGCATCCTGTCGGTTTATTACCTCAAGGACCCGACCGACGCCCAGTGGCAGAGCTCGCCCGAATACAAGGAGTGGCTGACCTTCATGCAGAAGTATTGCCCCAGCTGCGATCTGAAGGACAACCTGAATGTCTTCGGTTATTCAACCGCTCAGACCTTTATCCAGGTGCTCAAGCAGTGCGGCGACAACCTCACCCGCGAGAACCTGATGAAGCAGGCTGCCAGCCTCGACATGACCCTGCCGATGTTGCTTCCTGGCGTCAATGTCAAGACCGGTCCGGATGATTTCTCGCCGATCGAGCGCGAGCAGATCATTACCTGGAACGGCAAGACCTGGCTGCTGTCGGGCAAGACGCTTGGCCGCTGAACTGGTTTGCAGATAGTGATGGTCGCTGCATCTGAAGCGCGACTGCATTGACCGGGCTCTGCGTCGCATGACGCAGAGCCCGTTTTTTTAACCTCGTGGAGGAGACAACCATGAAACGCCATTTTTTGAAGGCTGCTGCGGCGACTGCCGGTGCGCTGCTGGTTTCCCGGGCAGGATTCGCCCAGAAGAAGTACGACGACGGCGCCTCCGACAAGGAGATCAAGATCGGCGGGATCAGCCCCTATTCCGGGCCTGCGTCGGCCTACGGCACGATCGGTAAGGGCATCAAGGCCTATTTCGACAAGGTCAATGCTGAAGGCGGCCTGAACGGACGCAAGCTGGTCTGGGTGTCGTATGACGACGGCTACAACCCGGCCAAGACGGTCGAGATGGCCCGCAAGCTGGTCGAGCAGGACGAAGTGCTGCTGATCTTCAATGTGCTTGGCACGCCGACCAATTCGGCGATTCACAAATACATGAATCAGAAGAAGGTGCCGCAGCTCTTCAATGCGACCGGCGCAACCAAGTGGGGCGAGCCCAAGGACTTCCCCTGGACCATGGGCTGGCAGCCGAGCTATCAGTCGGAAGCCAAGATCTATGCCCAGCACATCCTGGACACCAAGCCCAACGCAAAGATCGCGATCATCTATCAGAACGATGATTACGGTCGCGACTACCTGAAGGGCTTCGAAGACGGGCTTGGCGACAAGGCCAAAACCATGATCATCAAGAAGCTGACCTACGAGTCGACCGACGCCACGATCGACAGCCAGATGGTCGAGCTCAAGGCATCGGGTGCCGATACCTTCTTCAACATCACCATCCCGAAGTTTGCCGCCCAGGCCATCAAAAAGGCGGCCGAGATCGGCTGGAAGCCGACGCACTATCTCAACGGCGTGTCGTCCTCGGTGGCGTCGGTGATCATCCCGGCGGGCGTCGACAATGCAACCGGTGTCATCACCGCCTACTACCTCAAGGATCCGACCGATCCGAGCTGGGGCGGCACGCCCGAGTACAACGACTGGCTGGTCTGGATGCAGCGGTACTACCCGTCGGGCGACATCAAGGACTCCAACAATGTCTATGCCTACTGCGCGGCGCAGACCATGGTCGAGGTCCTGAAAAAGGCCGGCAACAACCTCACTCGCGAAAACGTGATGAAGCAGGCGGCCAACCTTGATCTCAAGCTGCCGATGCTGCTGCCTGGTGTGAACGTCAAGACCAGTCCGGATGACTTCTTCCCGATTGAGCGCCAGCAGCTTCAGAGGTGGGACGGCAAGAGCTGGGTGCTGTTCGGCAAGGTCTACGGCCGCTGACGCACCGCCTGCATGTTTGCGCCATAGCCCTGCGTGGCGGCGATGTCGCCACCGGGGCGAATCGCCACCGCGCAGTACTTGAACTCCGGGATCTTGCCGACCGGGTCGAGTGCCGAGTTGGTCATGAGGTTGGCGGCCGCCTCGTGATACGCAAAGGGGATGAAGACCGTACGCGGCGGCACGCCGTCGTCGCGGCGAACATGCAGAGTGACTGCGCCGCGCCGTGAACTGACCGTGATCGGGTCGCCGGTCTGCAGCGCCATCGCCGCCATGTCGGCACCGCACATCGAGGCAGTGGCAATCGGCTCGATCGCATCGAGCACGGTCGCCCGTCGCGTCATGCTGCCGGTATGCCAGTGCTCGAGCTGGCGGCCGGTGATCAGCACGAAGGGATAGTCGGCGTCTGGTCGCTCATCGGCCGGAATCAGGTCGGCAGGTACCAGATGCACCCGACCGTCGTGGGTGTCAAAGCGACTGATGAAGACCGTCGGTGCCCCCGGGTCGTCTTCGGTCAGGCAGGGATAGGTCACGCTCGATTCGCGCTGCAGGCGCTCCCAGCTGATGCCGGCGATCGAGGTGTGCATCGCCTGGCGCATCTCTTCATAGACCTGCGCCACGCCGGCACTGGCCACCGCCTCGATCGCGGCCGCATTGGCAACGTCGCCGGCGAGATCGGACGTGGCTGTCCCGTAGTGCCAGCCCAGCCCCATGCGATGGGCGATCGCCTGGATGATCCAGAGATCGGGACGGGCCTCGCCCGGGGCGCGGATCGCTTGCTTGCCGAGTTGCACCATGCGGTCGGTATTGCTGACCGTGCCGTTCTTCTCGGGCCAGGCGGTGGCCGGCAACACCACGTCGGCGAGCCAGGCGGTCTCGGTCATGAAGATGTCCTGCACCACCAGATGCTCCAGGCTGGCCAGGGCATGACGCGCATGGTTGAGGTCGGGGTCGCTCATGGCCGGGTTCTCGCCCATGATGTACATGCCGCGGATCTTGTGCGGATCGCTGTCGTTGGCCAGCGCCTTGTGCAGGATCTCGACCACGGTATAGCCCGGCTGATCATCCAGGGTGGTGTTCCAGAAGGCCTCGAACCAGGCATGCGCCGACGGGTCGGTGACGCGCTGGTAGTTGGGGAACATCATCGGGATCAGGCCGGCGTCGCTTGCGCCCTGCACATTGTTCTGGCCGCGAAGCGGGTGAAGGCCCGAGCCGGGCTTGCCGATCTGGCCGGTGATCGTGGCCAGTGCAATCAGGCAGCGGGCATTGTCGGTGCCGTGCACATGCTGGCTCACGCCCATGCCCCACAGGATCATCGCGCCGCGGGCGGTCGCAAAGGCGCGCGCCACCTCTCGCAGGGTGTTGGCCGGAATGCCGCAGATTGGCGCCATCGCCTCGGGGCTGTAGGCCTTGACCGTCTCGCGCAGAGCCTCGAAGTTGCTGGCACGCTCGGCAACGAAGGTCTGATCGACCAGCCCTTCATCGATCACCACATGGATGAGCGCATTGAGCATCGCGACATCGGTGTCGGCATTGAACTGAAGGGTGCGCCAGGCGTATTTGCCGATGTCGGTGATGCGCGGGTCGGCGAGCACGATCTTCGCGCCCCGCTTGGCCGCGTTTTTCATCCAGGTCGCGGCGACCGGATGATTGGCGGTCGGGTTCGAACCGATCACGAAGATCAGCTCGGCATGTTCGACATCGTTGACCTGGTTGCTCACCGCGCCCGAGCCCACGCCTTCCAGTAACGCGGCCACGCTCGAGGCATGGCAAAGCCGCGTGCAGTGATCGACGTTGTTCGAGCCAAAGCCGGTGCGCACCAGCTTCTGGAACAGATAGGCCTCCTCGTTGCTGCCCTTGGCCGAGCCGAAACCGGCGAGCGACTTCGGGCCATGGGTATCGCGCAGATTCTTGAGCCGCCCGGCCGCAAGCGTCAGCGCCTCGTCCCAGGAGGCCGGACGGAAGACGCTTGACCAGTCGGCGCTGTCGCGGTTGAGCGAAGCAAGCATTTCCGGGTCTTTCGCAAGCCCGGTCCGGCGGATCAGCGGCACGGTCAGGCGCTGCGGGCTGTGTGCATAGTCAAAGCCAAAACGGCCCTTGACGCACAGCCGGTCGTGGTTGGCCGGGCCATCGCGGCCATCGACGCTGACGATCCGGTTGTCCCGGACCTTGTAGGTCAGCAGGCAGCCCACCCCGCAGAAGGGGCAGACCGAGTCGACCTTGCGATCGACCGCCTGGCTGCCGATCAGGGTCTTGGGCATCAGCGCGCCGGTCGGGCAGGCCTGCACGCATTCGCCGCAGGCCACGCAGGTGCTCTCGCCCATCGGGTCGGCCAGATCGAACACGATCTCGCTGTGCGCACCGCGCAGGGCATAGCCGATCACGTCATTGACCTGCTCCTCGCGGCAGGCCCGCACGCAGCGCGTGCACTGGATGCAGGCATCGAGGTTGATCGCCATGGCCGGATGCGACAGGTCGGCCGCCGGCTGCTCACGGCGCAGTGCCTTGAGCTCGGGGCGCACGCTCACGCCCATGCGATCGGCCCACTGGCTAAGCTCGCCGTGCTGCAGCGAGGGGTTGTGCTCATCCCACTTGTAGCCGGTCTCGGGCATATCCGACAGCAGCATCTCGAGGACCATCTTGCGGCTGCGCACGGCGCGTTCGCTGTCGACCTCGACCTGCATGCCGGCGGTCACTGTGCGGCAGCAGCTCGGAGCCAGCGTGCGCTCACCCTTGATTTCGACCACGCAGGCGCGGCAATTGCCGTCGGCCCGGTAGCCATCCTTGTAGCAGAGGTGGGCGATGTCGACGCCGCTGCGCGCAGCGGCCTGCAGGATGGTCTCGCCCTCGAAGGCATTGACGGCGCGCTGATCGAGTGTGAAGGCGACGGTCGGCGTCGTTGAAGCACCCTCGGTGGTCGGGCCGGTCGAGGGCCGCTCTGATGTGTTCTCGCGCATGTGCTCGACCGCGCGCTGGGATGCAGACATTGAGGTGCGATTGCTCATGGTCAGCTTGCTCGCGTGCGCTCGACACCATCGCCGCCGACTTCTTGCGGGAAATAGGTCTGGATGCAGCGGATCGGGTTCGGAGCGGCTTGCCCCAGCCCGCAGATCGACGCGTCACCCATGACCGCGTTGAGATCGTCCAGCGTCGGATGGTCCCAGGCGGGGGCCTGCATCAATTGCACCGCCTTGGCGGTTCCGACGCGGCAGGGCGTGCACTGTCCGCAGCTCTCATCGGCGAAAAATCGCATCATATTGAGTGCGGCATCTCGGGCACGGTCGTGCTGGCTGAGGATGATGACCGCAGCCGAGCCGATAAAGCAGCCATGGGGCTGAAGCGTGTCGAAATCGAGCGGAATGTCGGCCATGCGGGCCGGCAGGATCCCGCCCGATGCGCCGCCCGGCAGATAGGCACTCAGCACGTGCCCCTCGAGCATGCCGCCGCAGTATTCGTCGATCAGTTCGCGCGTGGTAATGCCGGCTGGCGCCAGCTTGACGCCGGGCTCGCGCACCCGGCCGCTGACGCTGAAGCTGCGCAGGCCGCGTCGGCCGTGGCGCCCGAATCCGCTGAACCAGGCAGCGCCCTTCTGAATGATGTCGCGCACCCAGAAGAGGGTCTCGAAATTATGTTCGAGTGTCGGCCGTCCGAAGAGACCGACTTCGGCGATATAAGGCGGGCGCATGCGGGGTTCGCCGCGCTTGCCTTCGATGCTCTCGATCATCGCCGACTCTTCGCCGCAGATGTAGGCACCCGCGCCGCGGCGCATTTCGATGCGCGGCAAGGGGCAGGGCGGATCGGCCTGCAATCGGGCGATCTCGCTTTGCAGGATCGCCCGGCAACCGTGGTATTCGTCGCGCAGATAGAGGTAGCAGGCCTCGATGCCGACCGTCATTGCCGCGATCAGCATGCCCTCCAGAAAGCGATGGGGGTCACGTTCGAGATAGGTCCGGTCCTTGAAGGTGCCCGGCTCGCCCTCGTCGATATTGACTGCCATCAGTCGTGGGCCGGTTTGCCCGCGCACGATCCGCCATTTGCGCCCGGCCGGAAAGCCCGCGCCGCCCAGACCGCGCAGGCCCGAGTCTTCCATGGTGGTGATCAGTGTCTGCGGGTCGTGCCGGCCTGCTGCGATGGCCTGGGCAAGGGCATAGCCGCCCTGCGCCAGATAGGCCTGGAAGCCGACATAGTCGGGTGCGATCAGAGCTTGCGAGCTGCTGTCGGTGACCGCTTGCTGCGCCAGCGCGGCCGCATCGAAGACGGCGCTGCCGGCGGCATCTGGATGGTGGATGGCGCCACCGGCCACGGCCTGGGCGACCGACTCGACGCTCGCGCAGGGCACCGGATTCTGATGAACGATCGCCACCGGCGCCTGTTCGCAACGACCGACGCAAGGCGCCGCGACGATCCGGATGTCGTCGCGACCCAGTACCTGCGGCAAACCCGCGAGCAGCGCGGGCGCACCGGCCAGTTCGCAGCTCAGGCCCTCGCAGACCCGCACCGTCAGTGCCGGCGCGGCGGCATCGCCCTTGAGCACCTCGAAGTGGTGATAGAAGGTCGCAACCTCGTAGACCTCGGCCATCGGGATCGCCATCTCGGCAGCCAGGGCAACCAGATGGCGCTCGTGCAGCCCCCGATATTCATCATTGAGCCGATGCAGATGCTCGATCAGCAGATCGCGCTGATGCGGCCCGTGGCCGATCAGGGCCCGCAGCTCGGCCCTGGCCTGATCGTCGGTCTGTCGGCCCTTGAGTTTGCTGCGCCGACGGATGTTCTGGCGCATATCCGCCACCGAGCCAAGCGTCACGCCGGTTATCGGAGAAGAGGCCATCGTCAGCTTGCGTCGCTCATCGCAGGTCGCTTATTTCAGGGCACTTAGTGCAGGTCACTTATTGCAGGTCGCTTAGCGCGGGTTACTTAGCGCGGGTTACTTAGCGCACTTCAAACAGGTAGCTGGCTCGCTGAGCCGGCGCGACCGTCGGCGCATCAAAGGGGCGGCGATATTCAAAGCGCAGGATGCCCGAGCCAGACTTGACCGCGACGAAGCTCCAGCGCTCTTCGCCCGGCGATCCGACCACATCGTTGCGTCCCGGAACGTAAGCCGCGTCATAGAGCGCTGCGATGACCGCCGGCATTGGCTCGACCATGACCCAGCGGTAGCCGGTCGAGGGGTTGCTCGGCAGCCTGACCTCGACCACCTGACCCTGCTTCACCTCGAGCCGATAGCTGCGCAGATTGGCAATGACCGGGCCGTCGCTGGTGGGTTCGTCGCTCGGTCCGCCGACCACCGGCCTGGCGCATCCGCCGGCCAGCAGCAGCATGCCGAGCAGACCGAGGATCGGGATGAGGGTCTTGCGCAGGGGTGTGAACGACTTGCCGGTCATGCTGCTCTCCATGCTGCGCGATAGTGCAATCGGCAATGCTACACGCCGGGCAGCATGCTTCCTCGCGACGGTGCCTGCAGAATGATGACCGAGCAGGCCGCCTCATCGAATCCGATCACGCCACCGCCGTTTTCGGCCAGGCCGATATCGGCCCTGGGTGCCTGACGATCGCCGGCTTCGCGCCGCAGCTGCGTGGTCAGCTCGTGGATCATCGACAGGCCGGTTGCGCCCACCGGATGGCCCTTGGAGACCAGACCGCCCGACAGATTCACCGGCAGTCGCCCGTCGATCGCGCTGTGACCTTCGCCGACGAACCTGCCACCCTGCCCGTCTTCGCAAAACCCCAGCATCTCAGACTGATAGATCTCGCAGAACGCGGTGGCATCGTGCACTTCGGCGACATCGATATCGGCAGGCGTGATGCCCGCTTGCGCGTAGGCCTTGCGGGCGGCGATGCGCGACAGACCGGGCTCGTCGAGCGAGCGGTATTTGCCGCCCGACAGCGCGCTGGCCCGCACACGCACCGCGCGCTCTCGAACCCTGGCAGGCAGACTGGCCAGCATCGAGGACGACACCAGCAAGGCGGCAGCCGCGCCATCGCCGATCGGGGCGCACATCGAGCGGGTCAGCGGTGCGCTGATGAGGCGGTCGGCCAGCACCTCGTCCGGGCTGACTTCGAAGCGGTACTGGGCCAGCGGATTGCGCGCGCCCATGGCATGGTTCTTGGACGCACCGGTGGCGATCTGGCGGGCGGTCGTGCCCCAGCGCTTCATGTGATAAGCCGCCTGCATGGCATAGGTGTCCATGAACACCGTGCCGCCGCCTGCGCCCGGCTCGAAGGGCTTGCCCGAGCGCTCGCCGGCGCGGCGATAGTACTCATGCCATTCCTGGGGATCGAGCTGGTCGATGCCGCCGGCAAAGATCGCCTGCGTGCGCGCCGGGTCGCCCTGAACGAAGGTCTTCTCGACACCGATGGCCAGCGCCATCTGCGACTGGCCCGACAGCACATCCTTCCAGGCGCCGTTGAAGGCCATCGATGCGGTGGCGCAGCCGCCCTCGACATTGATCATCGGGATGCGTTCGGGAAAACGGCCCTCTCGCACCAGCGGCGTAAAACACACCTGGCCGCGGATATTCGGCTGACCGAGCTTGTCCATGCCGCAGTTGCCAAACCAGCTGCTCTCGATGAGTGCGCCGTCGTCCAGACCGGCATCGGCCAGCACCGCTTCGTAGGCCTCGCGCGACAGGTCCTTGAAGCCGGTATCCGGCCGCTTGGCAAAGGCGGTGCACGACACACCGATCACATAAACATCGCTCATCTCAGTGGACTCCGGCAGACGGGGCGGCGCGTTCGCCGATGGTGATCCGGTGCAGCAGCCGTCGGTGACCTTCGTAGCCGCCGGTCGCGGCATGGACCAGACAGCGGTTGTCCCAGACCAGCAGCATCCCGGGCTGCCAGCGATGCCGGTAGATGAATTCGGGCTTTTTCTGATGCTGGTAGAGGGACTCGAGCAGTGGCGTCGATTCGGCTTCGGACATACCCTCAATGCCGATGGTGTAGCCCGGACTCACGAAGAGCGCGGTGCGGCCAGTCTCGGGATGCACGCGGGCGATCGGATGCTGGCGCGTGCGCATCGCGCTGTCATCGAAGCGGATCGCCATCGAGCGGCCCTTGGCACGATCCTTTTCGCCGTAAAAGCCGTCGCGGGAATAGCCGCGGCGCGCCGAATGGATGCCCGACAGTCCGCTCAGACGCTTTTTCATCTCGTCGGGCAGCGCGTCCCAGGCGGCGTACTGGCAGGCAAAG
>Ga0007795_10000791_pt1 | contig 10864 bp, 8 predicted proteins | sample CryBogmetaGMA1M_FD_60369 | JGI IMG/M metagenome (GOLD analysis project Ga0007795, IMG submission 60369) | Freshwater microbial communities from Crystal Bog, Wisconsin, USA - MA1M | ecosystem: Environmental > Aquatic > Freshwater > Lake | place: Crystal Bog, Wisconsin, USA | collected 2009-07-06
CCTTAAGGGCTGCAACCGCACCCGAAGCCATGCCGTCGTTTTCAGAAACAACCGCATCGACCTTGTTACCCGTAGAGGTCAGGCACTGTTCCATTTCCTTCTGGGCGTTGTCGGGCTTCCAGCCATCGGTGAAGGTTTCGCAAACATTCTTGATTTTGCCAGCCTTAATCGCATCGCCGAGCACTTCCATGATGCCCTTGAAGAGGAAGGTTGCGTTCGGATCACCCTTGTCGCCCTTAATGAAGGCATAGTTACCCGTTGGCTTTACCTTCTGGACTTCTTTCGCCATCAAACGGCCAACTCCGATATTGTCGAAGGTGATGTAGAGCGCTGATGGATCCTCGAACTGAACGTCATAGGCCATCGTCTTGATACCAGCGTCCTTAGCAGCCTTGATCGATGGAAGGATGGCGTCTGAATCGTATGCAACGATCACGATAACGTCGACCTTCTGCGTGATCAGACCTTCAATGTCCTTAGCCTGCTTTTCGGCCGAGCCCTGCGCGTCGGTCGAAACATACTTGTTACCGCCGGCCAACACTGCTGCCTTGATAGCGGCTTCGTCAGTCTTCCAACGCTCTTCCTGAAACGTCTTCCAGGACACGGCGATGGTCTTATCCTTGGCGAGCGCTGGCATTGCCATTGCGCCGAGCAGTAACGCGCCGCTCACAGCGGCGATTGAAGCTTTAAACATTCTTGGAGATCCCCCGATTAATGTCGTGAGTTAAAATCATAGGTCCTTTTTTAGAACCTCGAAAATCCATCGCTAAAAGCTCGCGCTAAGTCAACATGGCAGCTATGAAAAAAATGCACTCTTCGTTGAATGCTAAGAAAAGATGCATTTCGATATGCATTGCTGTCGAATAATCTAATTTTTCCGTGCTTTTAGTAGAAAATTCGGTTTCTCAACAGTATGGACTCATGCATTGTTTTAAAAACAAATGCAGGCCTTGTTGCATCGATGATGGATTTGGGGGCGTTGTTAGATGGTTTCATCGCGTTTTTGTGCCCTTAAGATTACTTTGGGTAAATTTTTCTGCGTTTTGGCTCTGCTTACGATGGGCTCTGTAGTGCCCGCCGCTGCAGCGAGCGCTGAAGATGTTTTACATAAATGGCTTTCCCTGAGCCTTTCTTTGATCCGTCATACGCCGACTTATACTCCACCAGTGGCAAGCCGAGCTCTCGCCTATCTTGGTGTAACGGCCTATGAATCAGTAGCCAGCGGGTCGCCCAAGCTCCGGTCCTTGAGCGGACAATTAAACGGCCTAAATGCGCTACCTGCGCGAGAAGCCGGACGCAACTACGACGAGGCCGTAGTGCTCGACGCGGCGCTTGCTGGCGTGATGCGCGATTTGTTTGGTAATACCGGCCCAAGCGGCCAACAAGCTATTAGCCGCCTCGAGGATGACTTCAAAAAGGCAGCTGTGACCGGCGGTTCGTCCTCTGAAACGCTGACGCGAAGCGAGGCTTATGGTCGCGCTGTGGCCAAGCATATTAGCGATTGGGCCGAAGGGGATGGCGGTGGAACGATCGAAAATATGGGATTTCCGTGGACCTATGAGTTAACCAAGGGACCGGAGCATTGGGTTCCCACCAATCCGCTCGCGCGCCAGCAGCAAGTCCCGCTACTGCCAAAATGGGGTGAGAATAGGCCGTTTGCCATGCCTGCCGGGACTTCGTGCCCACTTCCGCCGCCGCATCCCTATAGCGAAGATCCATCGTCTGCCTTCTATAAAGAGGCCTATGAAACGTACCAGACGGCGAAGACGCTCACACCCGAGCAGAAAACCATTGCGTTTTTCTGGGCTGACGATGCCATGGCATCACCAACGCCTGCAGGCCATTGGGTATCGATTGTATTACAGATTGCCGAACATGATCATCTCTCGCTCGAAAAGCAGGTGGATGCTCTGGCGCGGTTAGGCATTGCTATGGCGGACGCGTTTATTGGCTGCTGGCATGAGAAATACCGCTACGACCTTATTCGGCCGCTGACCTATATCAGGCGGTTGATTTCGCCTGATTGGCAGCCTTTTATCCTCACGCCGCCTTTCCCGGAATATCCAAGCGGTCATTCCACCCAATCAGGCGCAGCAGCGACGGTTCTTGCGGCGATTTTTGGTGACCCCTACCCTTTTTCGGACCGAACCCGCGAGCGGGATGGCGCGGTACCTCGATCCTTCAATGGCTTTATTGACGCGGCCAAAGAGGCGGGAATATCGCGGCTTTATGGCGGAATTCATTTTCGTGCAGCGATTGAGCGCGGCTATGAGCAAGGCAAATGTATCGGTGGTTACGCCATCGCCCTTAAGACGTGGCTATAAACGATGAGGAACATCTGTTTACGACCCCTCTTTTTTATTATGATCGTGTTTCTGGTGGCGGGAACGACCCTGCTCTATGCAGCAGAACCCGTCTCAGTGCCCCTGTTTCAAGAGGAAACCGCACAGTCCGGGGTTACCAGCGTCTATGCGGGGGACTGGCAGTATATGGTGGGCGGCGGTGCTGCAGCGTTTGACTGTAACGGCGATAACTTTCCCGATCTTGCGCTGGCGGGAGGCGAAGATAAAGCGTCCCTCTACATCAATAACAGCAAACGCGGAGGGTCCCTTCGGTTTGATCGCGTCGAGAGTGGTATTGAGTTGACGGGTGTCACAGGCGTCTATCCGCTCGATATCGACGGGGATGGCACCATGGACCTCATCGTTTTGCGTGTCGGCGAGGCTGTCTTGATGCGCGGTTTGGGCGAATGCCGGTTTGAACGTGCGAACGAAGCTTGGCATTTCGACGGCGGGGATGCCTGGTGGACCTCGTTTTCGGCGACATGGGAACAGGGTGCGCGTTGGCCGACCTTGGCGCTTGGGGCTTATATTGATCCCAAATCGGCGGATAATCCTTGGGGATCGTGCACCGAAAACCGCCTTTTTCGTCCCAATGAGCAGGGCAACGGGTTTGCAACGCCTTTGCCTTTGAAACCAAGCTATTGCGCTTTATCCATGCTGTTCACCGATTGGAACCGCTCAGGAACGCCATCGCTCCGCATCTCGAATGATCGCGAATATTATGAAGGTGGACAGGAGCAGCTTTGGCGCGTGGTGCCGGGCGAGACTCCGAGGCTTTATACGGACGCGGAGGGGTGGAAATTTCTCAAAATTTGGGGAATGGGCATTGCTAGCATTGTTTTTCCAAACGACACGTACCCGTCCTATTTCCTGACCAGTATGTCGGACAATAAGCTCCAAGTTTTAAAATCTAGTACGGCGGATGCGGCGCCAACTCCTGTTTATAAAGATGTGGCTTATGATCGTGGTGCCGTTGCCTATCGACCCTATACGGGCACTGATTTAAAGCCCAGCACGGCGTGGCACGCTCAGTTCGAGGATGTGAACAATGACGGGTTGTTTGATCTATTCATTGCCAAAGGCAATGTGGATCGGATGCCGGATTTTGCCGCGCAAGACCCGAACAATCTCCTGTTACAACGGCCTGATGCGACATTCCAAGAAGTGGGCGATGTGGCGGGAATTGCCAGTTTTGGGGCGGCGCGTGGTGCTGCGCTTGCCGATTTTAATCTTGATGGCAAAATCGATCTTGTTGTTGTCAATCGGCGGGCATCTGCCAAACTTTGGCGCAATGTGACGGCGGAAGCGGGTCATTTTATCGCCTTGCGCCTACAAAACGATGGCCCAAATCGAGACGCGATTGGCGCGTGGATTGAGGTGAAAAGGGGCGATCAGATGATCCGCCGCGAAATTTTGTCGGGTGGCGGCCATGCTGGTGGCGTTAACGGTTTTTGGCATTTTGGACTAGACAATGCGAAAAGCGCAGATATCCGCGTGATTTGGCCGGACGGAACAACGGCACCTTGGCAAACGGTTGCAGCTGACCAATTTTATCGCCTGCGGCCTGATCAGCGGCCATTTCCCCTTGTGCCGTAGTTAAGCTGTCACTCTTGCACCGTTGGCTCAAGCATGTAGCGCGTAAGCGCAACCTGTTCGGCTTTTGAGAGCTTTAGGCCTAGTTTTGAGCGCCGCCAAAGGATGTCGTCCGGTGTTTGCGCCCATTCGTGCGCGCGCAAATAGTCGACTTCTTTGGCCGACAAGGTTGAGCCAAACAGAACTCCCAATTCGGATGCGGTCTTTGCATCGCCAAGGATCGCGTGCGTCCGCGTGCCATAGCTTCGGACCAGCCTTGCAATGAGGGCGCGGTTCAATTGGGGACGGGACCTACAGATATCGTCGACCAGAGCTTGATAACCTGTAACGGGGAAGTCGCCGCCGGGTAGCGGGGCCTTTGCTGTCCAGCCTGCTTTTGTTGGCAAGCCCGGGAAATAGTTCGAAAAGTGCTCGAGCGCCGCTTCGGCTAACCGCCGATAGGTTGTGATTTTACCGCCGAAAATCGAGAGCAAGGGTGCGTCCTGATTGTTGGCATCTAATTTTAGAACATAGTCGCGGGTCGCCTCTTGCGCTTTACTCGCGCCATCGTCGTACAGGGGGCGAACGCCGGAATAGGTCCACACAACATCGTCTCGCTGGAGGGGCTGGGTGAAATACTCGTTGGCGGCAGATAGCAAATACGCGATTTCTTCTTCCGTCGCCTGGACCTTGGCAGGGTCGCCCTTATAATCCCGGTCCGTCGTTCCAATCAGAGTGAATTGGTGCTCGTAGGGAATGGCGAAGATGATGCGCCCGTCCTTGTTTTGAAAAATATAGGCGCGGTCATGCTCGTAAAGTTTTGGCACAACGATATGCGAACCCTGCACCATCCGCACTTTCGCGACTGTATTGGATTTCACCTTTCCGGTGAGCACATCGCTAACCCAAGGTCCGGCGGCATTGATCAATGCTTTGGCCTGTATCGTTTTCCGCTCGCGCGTTATTTGGGATTCAAGGGTCAAGTGCCAGATCCCGTTGCTGCGCTCGGCACCAACGAGCTTTTGCTGGGTTTCGATGATTGCGCCGTGGTCTCGTGCATCCATTGCGTTGAGCACGACAAGGCGGGCGTCGTCGACCCAGCAATCCGAATATTCAAAACCGATTTTCGTTCCGGGTTTCAACGATGAGCCCGTCTTGTCGGTTTGAAGGTTCAGCGTGCGTGTCGCGGGTAACAATTTGCGACCGCCCAGATGATCATAAAGCAGCAGACCTAAGCGTAACAGCCAAGGCGGACGCAAGCCCTTATGCGCCGGAAGAACGAAACGAAGCGGCCAGATGATGTGGGGAGCCAGCGCCCATAGCGTTTCGCGCTCGATCAAGGCCTCGCGTACGAGGCGAAACTCGTAATGCTCAAGATAGCGTAAACCGCCATGGATGAGTTTTGTAGACCAAGACGAGGTACCGCTTGCCAGATCATTCTGCTCGCAGAGATAGACGGAAAGGCCTCGGCCAGCAGCGTCCCGCGCTATTCCGCACCCATTAATGCCACCGCCAATGATGGCGAGATCGACAAGCATGTAATTTCCACTCTAATTCGATATAAAAATCTTAACCCAGATCTTTTCAAAAGCGAAGCGAAACGCCGCATGAATTTATCCGATAATTCGTAGGGAAGGAAATATTGTCATGGCCTATCTTCTCGCCATTGATCAGGGAACGACGTCGACGCGAGCCCTTTTGTTGTCGGACGGACTCGAGATTATGAGTGTGGCGCAACAGGAATTTCCGCAGCATTTTCCAATGCCTGGATGGGTCGAGCATGATCCAGAGGACCTTTGGTCAAGCGTTCTGGAGGCGTGCCTTATGGCCATGGCGAAAATCGGCGCTACGGCGCGCGAGATTGCCGCGATCGGCATTACAAACCAGCGTGAAACGACCATGATTTGGGATCGTTCTACGGGAAAAGTCATTCATCGCGCGATTGTATGGCAGGACAGGCGCACGGCGGAGCGATGTGAGCAACTGAAAGCCGAAGGCCTTGAGGATTTGGTGTCTACCAAGACTGGCCTTCTTCTCGACCCTTATTTCTCCGGCACAAAGATTGGTGCGGTTTTGGATTCTGTGCCGGGCGCGAGACAACGCGCCGGTCGCGGTGAATTGGCGTTTGGAACGGTTGATACATTCCTGCTCTGGCGTCTCACGGGGGGACGCGTCCATGCGACCGACGCCACAAATGCGTCGCGCACGATGCTGTGTAATATCCATACAGGCGAATGGGATGATGCGCTTTTAGAGATGCTGAAAGTACCGCGCTCGCTATTGCCTGAAATCCGGGATTCATCAGCGTTTTATGGGGAAACATCGCCCGAGCTTTTTGGCGGTGCCATTGCCATTCACGGAATCGCGGGTGATCAGCAGGCGGCGACCGTGGGACAGGCCTGCTTTGAGCCGGGTATGATGAAATCGACCTATGGTACGGGCTGTTTCGCACTGCTGAATACAGGCGAGACGGTTATCCGATCCAAAAATCGGCTCCTAACCACCATTGCCTATCAGCTTAAGGGCAAGCGAACTTATGCGCTGGAAGGATCAATTTTCATTGCAGGTGCTGCCGTACAATGGTTGCGCGATGGATTGAAATTGATTGGTAGCGCCGCCGAGACAGGTCCTTTGGCGGAAGCCGCCGATCCGGAACAAGCGGTTTATCTCGTACCTGCCTTTGTTGGACTAGGCGCGCCCTATTGGGACGCCAATGCGCGGGGTGCGATGTTTGGATTAACCCGCAACACGGGTCCGCGTGAATTTGCCCGCGCTGCATTGGAAGCGGTTTGCTACCAGACGCATGATTTGATGTCAGCGATGCGGGCGGATTGGCCCGGCTTATCCGTCGCCAAAAGCGTTTTGCGCGTTGATGGTGGGATGACAACATCGGATTGGACGATGCAGCGATTGGCCGACATATTAGACGCACCTGTTGATCGTCCGTCCATCACCGAGACAACAGCGCTAGGGGCGGCGTATCTTGCCGGCCTTTCAGCCGGACTTTGTCCGGAGCCAACGGAATTCATGGCCGACTGGAAACTGGAACGCCGGTTTACCCCAAGGCTTCAGGCTGACGTCAGACAACGTCTTATAGCCGGATGGCAGGACGCTGTGCGTCGGACGCTAGCCTAGGACGCAGTACCTGAGAAATGCTGGGCAAGCGAGGCAAAGGCCGCAAGGCAATCGCGATCCATGTCGTCATCCACCGGTAGGCTCTGTACCGATGTTTTGGCGATGACAATCTTATGAACCGGATCAATATAGATCCATTGACCGTGGATGCCGATCGCGCAAAGGCACTGATTTTTGTCGCCGACTTGATACCATTGGCTGCGATATTTGCCGTCCTTAATCAAATGTTCGCCGCCGCGTAGCCAAGCCTCGCGGCTGCCACCTGACCAGATATCCGCAATCCAAGCCTGAGGTACGACTTGCGCATCCTTCGCTTTGCCATGGTTACGAACCATTTCGCCGAGGGTAGCTAGATCTGCGGTCGTCATGCAAATGCCGCCTGCCGAGCGTGGGTTTCCGACGGGGTCGACGGTGATGTAGGCTTCCGTTGAGGCCTCGATTTTTGTCCAAATCTGCTCGGATAGGAGGTCTGCAAAGGGCTTGCCGCCTGCGCGTTGAACGACCGCACCGAGTACATCGCTTGTTGGGGAGGCGTAGAAGAAAACCTCGCCATGCGGGCGCGGTAGGCGCGGTAGTGTTTGGGCGAAGGATAAGAGATTTAGGAGATCGCCACGCATATCGACCGGATTCCACAACATCGCGCGGCGGTAGCGACCGAAGGCGCTTTCGGGATCGAGGTAGTTCTCTTCAAAATCGAGGCTGACGGTCATATCCAGCAAATGGCGAACAGTACATTCATCGCCATAGGCCGAGCCAGCCAGCTCGGGTAGATAATCGGTGACGTGACGATCACACTCGAGGAGGCCTTTTTCAGACAAAATGCCCGCAAGTAGGCCGGTGATGGATTTGCTCACGGAAAATAACAGATGCGGCTCGTCAGGGTCGCTTTTTGGCGACGACCAGTGGAGTACAGGTTTTCCAGCACTCAGGACGACCAGCCCGTTGGTCTCGCTTATGGTGAGAAAATCCTGAAGCGGTACCAATCCACCCTTCGCGTCTTTAACGGAGAAATCGACGCCAATCGCTGATGCGGCTAACGGTTTATGCTCCCCCGATGTCCGAATGCGTGCCGTTGGGACGAGTTCCCGCACATGCTGAAACGACCAATGGTTGAACGGCGCCAGCCGCCAATTCGCTATCGATACGCCTTCTGGCCGGATGAGTTTGCCCATGATTCATCTCCCCACGCCGGTAAACGCGGGGCTTAGGCTGAAAAAGCGTGCTCCATCGCGTTGATCAACACCCATATAAGGGTTGATCCGAATGATCAAATCTTAGACCGTTCAAGCGTGTTTAATGGCTCAAGGGCGAACGCGTTCAGGCCTTTTTTTGAGGCATCAAAAGCGGTTGGCCGCCTGGACTCTGGGCCTGCTTATAGGCTGAACCCCCAGATTTCGATTGGTTCTTATCGGCTTTGGGCTTCTTTGACTCTTTATTGCCCTTTAATTGGCCTTTTGCCATCGAACTCTCCTGTTGTTGAAACGGCCATGATCGATGGTCGAGTGCGAACATAGCACACAATCAGGAAGGAATGCAGGAAACGCTCATTTGTTCCCCGGCGGATCATACGATTTATCGGTATTGAAACCCATGCCCCTTAACGCGCTATGGGTTTAGGCCAAAAAAAGACCGCTCTTGCGAACGGTCCAAAGTCTAGGGAGGAAACGCCCCTTGGGGCATTTTGCAAGGCAAGAGCCTCAACATAGAGTTTGTCTATGCTCCTGCCCCAAAAGGAGCAATGCCGAGACTACTGAATATGTATTTAAATTTTATGCACAGAGGCACAAATATCAGTCATATGATTAAAAATGAGACGAGGGCTTGTCATGGGATGCGCCTATTTTTTTAATCCGGTATCTGTAAGACTAGGACTTTAAGGAGAGTGGCGGATGAAGGTCGTGCCGATGACGCACACGGTTTCCGCAGTCTATTTTGCTGACGAAATCAAGCACATTATCGATATCCTCGAAGCCAATGGCTACGATACCTATGGGATGGATTTCACCGATATTGTCGCCCGTCGCATCGGCGACGCTTTTGCGCGCAAGGTCGAAGGGACTGGCGCGCGGATTAAAAACCATAGCTGGGAATTAAAGGCGGATCGAAGCCTGCGGATTAAACTCTATCTTCCTCACGCCGAGGATGTGCCGTTGGTTGAGGCGCTTTTAAAGGCCAATACTGGCGGTTAGATTGATCGATAGGCTTTTATAATGGGTGTCCGAAAGCGCGGGTCGTCTGGCAATTCGGTGCCGAAGATTTTTTCAATTCCGAGCACCGCATCTACCATCGCCTCAGGGTTTGGCGCGGCGGTGTCCAAGCGCTGCTTTATCGTCTCGGCCAAAGGATCTCTAAGCTCTAACGGTCGGCCCGTCCGGTCATATCCTCCAGCGTAATGGATGAAGGAGGCGATCCCGTGTGCAAGGCGGCCGAGCGGTAAGCCCATTGTTATCCGATCCCGTGCCGTACCCAAGAAGCGTTGCGGGATTTTTTGGGAACTGTCGGATGCAATTTGGCTCAGCCGATGTTTTAAGGCGGTGTTTCGGAAGCGATCAAGCAATGAGGTTCGATAGGCCACAAGGTCAGCTCCATCGGGAACCTTGAGTGTTGGCGTGACATCTTCTTCCATAAAGGCCGCGATGAGCGGGCCAAGGTGAGAATCGGCCATGACGTCGGCAACGGTTGAATGGCCAGCGCGGGCACCGAGATAGGCCAGCATGGAATGCGCCCCATTTAATAGCCGCAGCTTCATGGATTCATAGGGGGCCACATCTTCGACGAGTTCCACGCCAACGGAGCCCCAATCTGGCCGACCTTGTGGGAAGTCATCTTCGATAACCCATTGGGTAAAGGGCTCGGTGACAATCGGCCAAGCGTCTTTAAGGCCTGTGGCGTTGGCCACGAAAGCACGGTCCTCATCCACGGTTTGGGGTACGATGCGGTCGACCATGGTGGAGGGGAACGCGACGTGCTCAGCCATAAACTCGCCGAGTGCTGCATCTTGCAGGTCCGCAAGCCGGATGGCGATGGCGCGTAGCTTCGCCCCGTTGGCGGGCAAATTATCGCACGACATGATCACAAAGGGTGGCAGTCCGCGCTCGCGGCGTAGCCGTATGGCTTCGACGAGAAAGCCCGGTGCAGAACGTGGGCTGCGAGGATTGGCGAGATCGTGAAGAATATCGGCATGGGTCTCGTTTAACAGGCCCGTTGCCGGGTCAAGGCAATAGCCCTTCTCGGTCACGGTTAGGGAGACGATTTTGACATCGGGCTCCGACATAGCTTCGACCAAGGCCTCGGGATTCTCTGGCGCTACCAATTGTTGAATGATCGAACCAATGACGCGAAAGGCCGTTCGCTCACTATTTCGGGCGGCAACGGTGTAGAGCCCGTCTTGGGGCTGAAGCGCGTCTCGGGTTTCAGGTGAGCGTAGGCTAGCCCCTAAAATGCCCCAGCGTAGATCGCCGCTTTCAAGGATATCGTCGGCATAGACAGCCTGATGGGCCCGGTGAAAACCGCCAAGGCCTAAATGGACAATGCCGATTTTAATCTGTGTTCGGTCATAAGACGGTCGCCTTATCTCGGCGGGTAAGGCGTCGAGCGTTAAGGCCGAAAGCCTCTTCACGAAAGCCGCTCGACGGCGCGAATTACGCCGCGTAACTCGCCTAGCCCTTTGAGCCGACCGATCGCGGTGTAGCCGGGCGTCACTTTTTTCTTGAGATCGTCGAGCATGCGGTGGCCGTGATCGGGGCGAAACGGTAATTTTGCATCCTCAGGTCGTTTGCGATCCTCGGCGATCAAAGCACCGATCACGCCAACCA
>Ga0007795_10000794_pt1 | contig 10857 bp, 12 predicted proteins | sample CryBogmetaGMA1M_FD_60369 | JGI IMG/M metagenome (GOLD analysis project Ga0007795, IMG submission 60369) | Freshwater microbial communities from Crystal Bog, Wisconsin, USA - MA1M | ecosystem: Environmental > Aquatic > Freshwater > Lake | place: Crystal Bog, Wisconsin, USA | collected 2009-07-06
TGTACCTAGACTATTGAGTGGTCTTAGCTGGGATTAATTAGAAAGGTATTCGATGGGGGCGTCCTCGTCCCCTGTCTCGAGTTTGGGGGAGCTGACTTGAGCCTCGGGCCCGGGAAAGCCGATTCAGAAGAAAACCGTCTTGCGTACCTGCATTTAAAGCAGATACGCAAATTTTAAAACCCCCTTGCGCAGTGGGTTCTGCAGGAATCAGGCCATGCTGGACACGCTGGCATTTTGTACTTGGACAGATGTTCGCTGTATTCGAGTCCCCGTGCGGATCTCTCGCGTTGGCGGAAGCCTTTCCTTCTCGAATTTTCCGGGGAGCATTCACTGCCCAGGGGCATCACGCTCGACATAGTGGGCATGGTTTCACCGAAAAAAATGACTATTAAAGCTCTCGCTTGAGACTCATAATTAATCCAATAAAATTCTATTTTAAGACTAATGCGACTGACTGTTCATTCTGGCCCGAAGCTTTCAGATTGACTTCTTTCGGTATGTCGTGGCTCCCATGTCCGGGAAAGCGGGCTCTTGTGGGATCTCCCTCCTAAGGCGGGCTACGGCTCAAGGCACTGATAGCGGACGCGACTTGCGGAGATGGCTTGCGGTGAGTGCTGGAGGTGACGACTGGCGACGTCAAGGTGCCTCGCATTCGGGCTCAATTGGTCGACCCAAGCAGTCTCACAGGACTTGTACAAGACTTGTGGTGAGACCATTGATGGGACCAGCCTAAGATTGGTGGACTATCTACCCGTTTCGATACAGCTCCTTGAGTAGCTGGTAGGCCTCATTCACTTTTCGCATTTCCTCCTCAGATCCACCGGAATCCGGATGGGTTGTGAGAGCGATTTCGCGATAGGCCTCACGAATCTCCGCGAGGGCGAGCCTGTGTCCCGGTGAGGTGGGCAACTGAAGTAGTTTCAGCGCCCCATGCAATGTCATGGTGTGCTCCAAAGCCTGGAAGGATGTCCCCCTTTTTCGGGTTCTGAACCGATGGACAAATCGACGAATCAGAGTGGGAAGCCGTAGCTGAAGGGTGGAGGTACTAAATGGATCTTCAAGTAAGCCAGCCATGACCATCACTTTTTCAAAACTTGCTGCCCCAGGTGGCCAGGTTGGTGCAAAGGCTTCGATGACCGAGCAAGCCAGGGACCATGTAAAAAGGCGCCCTTCACTCTGGTCGCACTGGGGCCAAATATCCTTGGCAAGCCAGACCATGGCAGCTTCTAAAACGGCCTCGTTGGCAGGTGTACCGTAGAGCTCGAGCCAATGGTTCTTGGCCCTTTCAAGGCCTTGATTCAATAGTTCAGCCGGCACGGTTGGTAGCGGCTCTTGATGTCGGCTACTGTTTTGATTGGTTGGAGTCAGACTCTTTTTAATCTGAGCAGATTGTTTCCGTACAAATCCGGGTAAATCAATTCCGCCGCTTCTTGAGGCAGTTTCCGGTACACCAGAATCTGCGTCTGAATTGGAGGATTCGAAATTTAGGGCTAGGGAACCCCCGGCTCCTTTGGCTACTAAGACAAGAGCCCCACGTTCGTTGAAGTCTGAAGCATCCAGGCCTGTAATACTGGTTTGTTGGTTTGATGGAGCTGCTGGTCCATCAAGGCGACCACGATTTGGTGCTTGTGGTCCTTTGGCTGGCTGGCCATTGCCTGGGGAACGGCGGCTTTCATCTTTTGCTGAACTTGACTCTTTACTATTGAATTCATTCCCTGACGCTTTAACATTGCTAGCTTCGTATCCACTAGTATAGCTATCCTTGGGCTGTTTGTATGTGTTTTTTCTGTTATATTGTTCATCGGCAAGGGTGTCTTCACAGTAGATATCTTCGCTGTAAAGGTCCTCGGTTTCCTCGGTGGTGAGCAACTCTTGAAGGAGTCGTTCGACAATGGCCCCACGGCTCCTGAGGCCCCATTCCCGCTTGAACTGATCAATTTTGTTGAGGAGGCCTTCGCTGAGTTCTAGGCTAAAACGTTTACGATCCATTCCTACCGGTCCTGCTGACCGTAGGGAGCTTGTCTATTGCCATCAATAGTGCGCTGATACTTTTGAACGAGGGCCTGGGATAAATTGATTTGATTGTCTCCGGTTGGTCCCTGTTGGCTAGTCACCGGTGGTGGTGGAGAAGGTAAGCCGGCGCCTTGGTTGTAGAGATTTCCCAGTTCATCAGTGCCAGGAGCGTAGGGATCTGGTGGTGGCATCAGCGAACTCAATGACTTGGAGCTCGATTTTTGGGCTGCAACTCTAGCGATTTCTTCCTGACGATCCCTATCCTTCACCTGGGCCAGTTGGCTGGCTGAAACCACACTCAGCAGGTGTCCCGGGGTGGCATCAGCCGGATAGACCATTGACACCTTGACCGGATTGACCACTCCAGGCTTGAGATTAAGGCTTGTGAGGGACAGGCTCTCGCCTGATCGCATGCCCACGTGGACCTCCTCGATACCTGATTCAGTTGTGATTTGAATCGACCCACGAAATGCTGTGAATGGCTTCGTTCTTCCAAAGGCCGTGGGGTGGCTCATCACCAATTCATAGGGACCGGCCCCGGTGAGATTGAGCGTGACCTCATAGCGAACACCGTAGGTGCCCACGTTGTCGAGGGAGGAGTCCACCATGCGGCTAGCTAGGGAATTGACCTGTATCTCTTTGGTGCCGAAGTTATTTCGGTTGGTGCTGGTAAAGGGGACATGTAGCGGGCCTTCGCTATTGAGATCGTGGTTGATTGTCGCTTGATAGGTATCCCCGATGGCAACGCCACCCACTCGGGAAAATACTTGACGGTTATTTATTTCTGCAATTCGTCTCAGGTAAACTCTTCCCGGAGCTAGTTTCGATTCGTCAAGGACAGCCACAATGTCGTAGTCATTTTGTGGGTCACGTGCTGCGACAACTGCCATCTGGAATGGTCCATCGCTGCGGCCCCTCAGGAGAGCATTGGCAATTCCAAGCGATGGGAGTTCAGTGCGAAATATCACCACTCTGCTGCGACCGGGAATGGTGATTTCATCGGTTAGATTTGAATCCAATTTGCCGCGCAGAAGTTGGGTCGCGGTGGCATCTCCTGGGCCCGTATTCCATGCCCGCATGCCCAATGGCTTAACGCCCATGAGGTTATTGTCAAGATAGGGAGCCTCAAAGCTATTGCGCACAGCCCCAGCTTCAAAGCGAATGTGAACTGGTTGGTAGCTCGTGTTGATTAAGATGAGGCCAAGTGTTAATTCACTCCTGCGGCTTCCGGCCCAGCGTTCGTTTTTTGGGGGTATGTACTTGTGGTGGATATGAACACCAAATTCACCATTGAACGTATAGTCGGAATTGGTCAGGGGTGCCCCTGTTTCTGCGGCATAACTCACTCCTGAGGATGTGTTGATCAGGATTCCAGGTCCTTCCACTTCCTCCGGTTGATTGGAATGGAGAACGGGGACCGTGTTGAAGGTTCCGTTGAGGGGCTTGGCCCTTTGGCCAGCCATCAGGGCTACGTAGGCCTGGCTTGAAGGAACCGGCAGCCCAATCCAGGCAACGGCAACCCAGCAGGTTGCCCCCGCTAGGGCCCCTAGGCCCTTCCCGATCGTCCAAGCGGAACTTGCCTTGATGCGCCATGGATGGCGCTTGCATACCGCGATCCCATCGCTGGGCCGACTGGGATTGGGGCTAACGGGTCCCCAATCCTTGTTGGGCAAGCGCTTCTTGGCCATGACGGGTTGGAAGGCGCGAGACTCATTAGCCGGGCTCAGCTCGCTAGAACCTTTGGGCATTGCATAAGTTTCCCATGCTTCCTCCCTTCGTTTGCGGCGGCTTTGACGACAACGGCGCCAGCGCCATGCGTCGTCATCAGGAACGCAAGATGCGGATGCTCACCTTTTGGCGCGATGGGGTGGAGCGGCAACTCGCTGCCATCAATGCCTCGATCAGCACCCTCCAGCAGCAAATTGAGCGGGATGCCAACTTGGGCTGAGGCCCCCGCGCTGCTGTTCAAGGGCTGATTTCACCCGGGCCAGACCCCGCTTCAGCCTGCGTTGCACCGTCATTGGGCTCACCTGGAGTTGGCTTGCCGCACGCCGATAGCTCCATCCCTCCATGACAACCTTGCCCACGATCCATTGCGATTGGGCATCCAAGCTTTGGAGGGCCGTCACTGCGGCTGCGCTTTCTTCAGCATGGATCCCGGAGCTGGCTTCGGAGGACGCGGCGATGTCGAGTCCATCCAACGGCAGTTGGTCCAGGGAGATTGGCGGGCGCCACGCCTTGAGCTCCTCGAGCACCCGGCGTTGGTTATCGGTGAGTTCCAGTTGAGAAGTCTCCCGATCCCGCTCACGTTTGGCTTTCTGTTGCAGTTCTGCAACCCGCCGCGGCAGGCGAATCAGCGGAGCTGCGTCTCGCAGGTAGTGGAGGATTGCACCCCTCACGTGGGGTTTGGCAAACGCTTCGAATGGGGCACTGTTCCGCGAGCAGTAGAGCTCCGCTGCACGCATCAGCCCCAGCAGCCCCACCTGCAGCAGATCATCGAAGGGCTCAGGAGTGCAGGACGCATAGAAGGCGGCAATGGGTCGAACGATCGTTTGATACTCCTCAACGCGGCCATTGCGGCTGGCAACATTTGACTTGGCTGGGTTTTTGGCTTGGTTTCTGGTTTGGGTTTTTAGGGTGGACATTCCGGTGGACAACAAACGGTGGATTGGTTACCTCCATCTACGAAGGCCCTCGTTCCCCTATCCCCACAACCGTGAAATTACTGAATTTGCCTTAGGCGGGGTGGCAACTTGCCTCAACAATTCCATTGGCCCGTGCCGCCCAAGCCAGTCCAGGTCTGAATGGTCGGTGGCCAATAGATAGCCAGAAAACCCGAGGGCATTGAGGCTGAAGCCAGCGCAGTCTTCCTTTTCGCGGCGAATGGTGATGAACCATTGATCGTTAAACAGCAGGTTGTAGGGATGTAAGGGTTTCTGGTCTAGATCCGCGCGTCCGAGGCCCAGTTGTTCAAGCTGCTGGCTGTAGAGCCTGGGCAAATCCAGATGGTTGATGGGATCTGTCCGCTTGCCGATGGCATGAAGCCAGGGCAAGCCTTCCTGCTCCCCATTGAGTTGACTGTTGAACCAGGGCTCCAGGGGGCAGGTTGGTTCTCCGGCTTGGCGGGGGAGCAGTTGCACATGGCGATGGCGCTGGCTTGCCCCTGAGGCGGCCGTGCTGTTGAAGAACCACAGGCCATTGGTGTCGCTAGCGACGCAGGCCACCGCCTGCCAATCCAACTCAGATAACCAACCCTCTTGGGGCTGCCAGCCATGGCTGATCACCAAGACATGGGCCGGTTGGACGGGATATTTGTTGAGTAGCAACACATGGCTTGAACCCAAGGGCCCCACCTCCAAGTCCTGTTCCCAAGGCAGGAATGGATTGGGTTTTGGCCCATCGGCCCGCAGGTGCTTTGGGGTCTGGCTCAACAGCCGCCTCAATACAAACGGGCTGAGGTGGGGGGCATCCATCAGCTCGGTGCTGAGGGGCACCAAGGCCCTGGTCTCCCTGGCCTGGTCCGACCGGTCAAGGGCCTGTCGCCATAGGAACTCAGCTCGCACCGGAGCGCAGGCGGGCCAGGGAGGCTCCCTGGTAATAGTGGCCCAGGATTTCGTTGTAGGGACGCCCCTGCTCAGCCAGCTCTTGGGCACCGTGCTGGCTCATACTCGCTCCGAGTTGACCATGGGCCTCCAGGCTGATCTCCCGGGTAGCAGCGTAGAGACTTTCCACAATTGCCCCTTGGTAGCTCAGGATCAGGCCAGCGGTACTGCCCACGGCTTGCCGGGTTCTTGCCGTGCTTGTTTGTAGACCCCGATAGGCCTGCCAACGGGTGTTGTCGCCCAGGTGCCAATGGCGATTGGCCGGCCTTGCCATGTGCGCCAGGGCATAGGAACGGGCTGCCACGGCCTGGGCCCGCAGGGCCTCCATGGACCAGCTGCTGGGCATTTCCGATCCCACCACGGAGGCCACATAGGTTTCCAGGGGGAGGTGGTTTACCAGCGTGAGTTGCCCAGCTCCTGCAACCACGAAGAGCCTGCCGGCGTAGGCCACGCCGTTGACCTGTACCGAACCCCCTCGGCTCAGCAACCAAGCCTCTGCAGCACTTCCCCCGCCGCTGGATCTTGCCAGGGCCGCCAGGTTGACGGGCTGTCCCCCAGCACCGCTTTCCAGCAGATCTCCCTGGGGACTCACAAGACGCCAGGGCCCCGTCGCTGAGACCGTGGGGGATTGACCCGCCCCGAGCAGGGCAACCCGCACTTCGAGCTCCACCGGGCGTCCTTGGGCTGGTTCTGAAAGGGCCGCTGCGCTGCGCTGGGCCTGGAATGCTTTGAGTTGTTCCGCTGCGGCCAGGGTGTCTGAGGGAGGCGCGGGTGCCTCAATCAGGGCGTCAAGAACATCTCCTTCTACGGGTCGATTGGATTTTGTGGTGAGACCCTGGGCGGCGTATCCCAGGGCTAGGGCGCCCAAGGCCAATGGCAGGGCCATCCAGGATCGCCCCTTCATGGCAGCACCCACCCCAAAGGGCTGGGATGGGTCTCGTTTGCTGTTGCATGCCCGAGGGAACCCGACCCAACACCGGACAGACCAGCGTCGAGATTGATCGTGCCCTCGAGCAATCGATAGGCGGACCCCGTGATTTGAATTCTGTCTGCCTCGACGCGTTCGCACACCATCCCACCGGGCCGAGGTGAGCATTGCCACCCCACCACATTCGATCGGCCGCAGCTCTGCATCCAATAGGGAGCCACTAGGGCATGGGCCGACCCCGTGACCGGATCTTCGGGGATCCCCAACCCTGGGGCAAAGAACCGCAATTGGTAGTCGGCCAGGCGATCCAGGACCATTGGGCTTTGCTCCGCATCGGCGCCGACTGCTTGCATCACCACCAGGCCCTGACCTTCGTTGGCTTCCAGCTGGCTTGCCAGGGACCCCATGGTGTCCAGGCGGCAAGAGGGTTCAACCAACACCACCGCATAACCAAGCTTCGAACGCCAAAACGTCTGTGGGGGGCTGCCCAAGGCATCCAGTAACAGGCGCTCCAGATAAACCGGACATTCGCTCGCTTCCAATCCCTGGGTTGGGAGCTCAATTTGGGCTGTACTGAGTTGTCCAGCGGCGACTGCGGGCAGCTGAACCGGTAAGGGTCCACTCCGGGTGAACAGCTGAATCGGTTCAAGCGGTTGGAGCAGTCCCCAATGGCCCAGGGCCACGCAGGCGGCCAGGGTCCCGTGGCCGCATAGCGGCACCTCCCGGCTGGGGGTGAACCAACGCAGCATCCAGCGGTTGTCATTGCGCCAAAGAAACGCCGTTTCCGATTGGTTGAGGCTGGTGGCCAGGCCCTGCAGAACGGGATCCGCTAGGGGGGCTTCTAGGCGCACAACCGCAGCCCCATTGCCCCGGCAGGGACCGTCTGCAAAGGCCTCAATAAGAACGACCTGCAGCATCAGCGTGGCAATTCTGGTTTGAGATCTCGCTCCATCAAAACTCTGACAGCCTGGCCCGGCTGGGTTAGGCCATCGAGAACGGAGACAACCTGCTCGCAGATGGGCAGGTGCCAGGATTTTTCCTGGGCAAGGCGCAGGGCTGCCCGGGCCGTTCTGGGCCCCTCCACGGTGGCGGCCAGGGCCGCTGTCGCCTCGGCTTCCGTGCGCCCTTCCGCTAACAGCAGACCACAGCGGTAATTGCGGCTCAGGGGGCTATAGGACGTGGCCAGCAGATCCCCGAGTCCGGCTAGGCCATAGAGGGTTTCGCTCTGGCCGCCAAATCCCCGAAGGACCACCCCGATTTCGGCCAGGCCCCTGCAGAGCAGGGAGGCTTTGGCATTGGCGCCGAGCTGGAGGCCATCCGCAATTCCCGCCGCTACGGCCATCACATTTTTCAGGGCGCCAGAGATCTCGGTGCCGATGGGGTCTTGGTTGGTGTACAGCCGCAGGCTCTCGCCACTCAGCTGGTTTTGCAAGGAGCTAGCCAGCTCGCCATCCAGGCACGCCAGCACGCTGGCAGCGGGCAAACCCCGTTGGAGTTCCGTGGCGAGATTCGGTCCACTGAGGGCCAGAAGAGGTATGGGGCCTAGTCGCCGCTGCCACAGCTGGCTTGGCGTAGCCAGCTGGTCGAGATCAATGCCCTTGCTGCAGCTGATCAACGGGAGGCCCGAGGGCCAATCCGAGCCAAGGGCCCTGGCTAGGGATTCAATCGCCGCTAGGGAAACGGCTACCACCACCACATCAGCACCCCCCAATGCCGAGCGGGGATCGGTACCATCCCGCCGCGACCAGCTCTGGATTTGGTGGCCTTGTTTGTTCCAAAGATCCGCCAGGGTTTGGCCCCAAGCTCCCCGGCCCAACACGGCAATTCGTAGGCTCATTGAGGCAGAAGGAGCAGTAACCAGCTGGCCACGCCATCATGCGCCATGCCTGCGGTGTTAGTGGCATGGCCATGGAGTCTCGGGCGCTCAGCACATGGCATGGAACGGCTTTGGTGGTGGGTACGGGTGGAATTGGTTCTGCCCTGCTCGAGGCGTTGGCGGAACGGGCCCCCGATTTGCAGTTGCTGGGGGCCTCGCGCCAACGGCCGCCAGGCTGGCAAGGCGGTGCTTTAGCCGACACACCCTTCACTCCAGTGGACTTAACCGAACCATCAAGCCTTGAGGGGCTGCAGCGGCGGTTAAGCGACCTTCCGCCCCTCCGGGTGGTGATCAATACCGCTGGGGTACTGCATGGCCCCGATCTCCAACCTGAGAAGCGCCTGAGCCAGCTCAACCAGGCCAACCTGGCCACGAGCTTTGGCCTGAATGCCTTCGGGCCCATCTTGTTGGCCCAGGGCATCGAATCGCTTTTGCCGCGGGACCAGCCCTTCCATTTCGCCAGTCTCTCGGCCCGGGTGGGCAGCATTGGCGACAACAGCCTGGGGGGCTGGTACAGCTACCGGGCGAGCAAGGCCGCCCAGAACCAGCTACTCCGCACCCTGGCCATTGAATGGAAGCGACGGCTCCCATTGGGTTGTGTGAGCCTGCTTCACCCAGGGACAACGGCAACCGAGTTGTCCCGCCCCTTCCAGCCCGGTGTAGCCCCGGGCCGATTGTTCTCCCCGGCAAGGGCCGCCCACCACCTGCTGGATGTGCTGGAGGGCCTTGGTGAAGACCAGAGCGGCCATTTCTGGGCCTGGGATGGTTCAGCGATTCCTTGGTGAGGGCTAGGCGGCGTTTTGCTGGAGGACCTCGAGGGGAATGATCTCGAGGGCGCTGGTTTCGGTTGCCTCCAGCCGCACGGGCGGCGCCATGCCGTCCTGGTAGGCCTCCAGCCAACGGGGCGCACAGACGCACCAGTGATCGCCGGGGTTCAGCCCGGGAAAGCCGTAGCCAGGGGCCGGGGTGCTCAGATCGTTGCCCTGGGCCTTGCTGTAGCTGAGGAAGGCCTCGTTCACAACGCAGCAGACGCTGTGGCGGCCATGGTCGGCGGCGTCGGTGCGGCAGCTTCCGTCGCGAAACCAGCCGGTCATCGGCTCGCAGCTGCAGATGTCTAGGGCCGTGCCCAACACGTTGAGCGGTGTTTCAGGGTTGATGGATGTCATCGAAACATGAATTGGGGGGAGACCCCAGTGGAGAGAATGGATTTGGCGGTCGGTTCACCAGTATTTTGGCTCCATTTGGGCCCGATCCAGCACACAAAGTGCGACCCAGAGGTTGACGGAATCCGGGGGGGAGGCGTTAAAGGTCGTTGAGAGCGCTTCACCTGTTTTTCAGCGCGGCCCCCTTCATGAGCTGGGAATTCACCGAGGATGCGGCCTTTATGGCCCTCTGCGACGCCTACAAGGAAAGCGGTGAACCCTCCGCCATGGAATTTCTTGCCCACGGTGAGGGAGCCTTCCATTTCCAGGAACTCACCCAAAATGCCGCTGGAGAAGGCATTGACCTCAGCGACTCATCCGACCTACAGGAGTTCCAACAGGACGTGATCGATTCCCTCGAGGCAATCTGCGACTGAGCCTCTTAGCTCCAATCACCCGTAGAAGAAGGCAATCTCCTTGGCTTTGAGGCCCTCCCAGCCGGCGGCTTGGAGACGGGAGTCCAGGGTTGATTGGTCGAAGTGCTTTGAACCGGTTTTAACGATCCGGTTGCGCATCGACTTTTTGACACCGCTTCTTGCCCGCTTGCTTTCCAGCTCCATGACTTCGGCGTAGAGCTCAACCATCTCCGCAGGGATCGGAGTGCCATCGAGGTCAATGCCTGAGGCGATGGCGTCATCAACGCCACCAGGTCCTGCAATGGCCATGTTCCAGCTCCGAGGGAACCCTGAGGCTAGGAGGTGGGCCAGCTAGCTCCTCAGGCCGAGAAATAGCGGGCCTTGCTGTGCATGGCCACCAGGGCCGTGGTGCTCTGCTCCGGGTCGAGCTGGTCGCTCTCATCCATGGAGAGGCCAATTCGCTGTGCCCCCAGCCATTCCAACTGCTGCCTTGAATCGGCCACGTTGGGACAGGCGGGGTAGCCAAAGGAGTAGCGGCTACCGCGATAGCGCTGGGCCAGGACGTCCCGGAGGGCAGCGGGTTCATCGGCGGCAAACCCAAGTTCGCGCCGGATGCGCGCATGCACCCATTCCGCCAGGGCCTCGGCCATTTGGACGGCCAGGCCATGGAAGTACAGGTAGTCGGTGTACTTGTCTGCTTTGAACAGCTCCTGGGCGAACTGGCTGGCTTTCTCGCCCATGGTGACGGCTTGCATCGGCAGGACGTCGGTGGGGGAGAGGTCGCCCTGGGGGCCCTCGAGGCAGTCGCGATAGAAATCAGCGATGCAGTAACGATTGCCAGCCCGTTGCCGGGGCAATTCAAACCGTCCCAGGATGGATT
>Ga0007795_10000796_pt1 | contig 10852 bp, 6 predicted proteins | sample CryBogmetaGMA1M_FD_60369 | JGI IMG/M metagenome (GOLD analysis project Ga0007795, IMG submission 60369) | Freshwater microbial communities from Crystal Bog, Wisconsin, USA - MA1M | ecosystem: Environmental > Aquatic > Freshwater > Lake | place: Crystal Bog, Wisconsin, USA | collected 2009-07-06
CGCGATACTCGGCGCCGAGAAACGACTCGAGCCGGCGATCCTTGAGGACACTGCCCACGAAGATGTAGAGCGTCCAGATCACGATGAGCACGCCACGGTCGAGCGTCACGACCGGCACGAACCAGATGAGCCCGAGGAAGCTCAGGTAGACCGGATGCCGCAGGAAGCGGTAGGCGCCCCGCTGCACGAACTCCCGCCGCGGCTGCGGCAGGCCGCGCGCCCAGTGCCACCACGGCGTCAACCCGGTCTGCCAGCCGAGCCCCGTGAGATGCAGGCTGTAGAAGAGCGCCCCCCACGAGGCCACGAACGCGGCGGTCACGAGCCGGTCGAGCGGTGCGGGCCAGCGCCAGAGGACGATGCCGATCGGCTGCCAGGCGAAGATCGTCAGGAGCAGGGCCGCGCAGGTCACGACGCAGTAGAAGCAGCCGTAGAGCGGCGCCGCGAGGCCCCGCGCGACGATCGCCCGTCGCACGCCCGGCACGAGCAGCGCGCTGTGGGGCCCGGCGAACGCCGCCGCGAGCGCCACGTCGGCGAGCAAAGCCGCGCCGACCGTTTCCGTGCGGCCGGCGGCCGGATCGCCCTTGAGGAACCAGAACAGGTGCCACACGGTGAACGCGAAGAGCCCGTGCGTGGCCACTCCAAAGACGATTCCGGCGGCTCGTCGCATCCGTGCGTCGCTCCGGTGAAGGGTCGAGAGGTGAGGCGGAGGGCGGCCGTCAGGGCCGCCGGGCCACGATGCAGCCGTACTGCATGGCCCCGGACCGGTAGGCGTCGAGGAGGGTGGTGAAGTTTTCGAGAAAGAAGGCCTGCCGCCGATCGACGACCCGCGCGAGCCCGTGGAGGCCGAGCCGTCGCACCCGCGCGTCGCAGAGTTCCCACGTCCGCTCCACGCGCCGGGTCCAGTCCTCGCGGTGCTCCACGCGCAGCCCCGCCGCTTCCATCCAGCCCGCGTAGTCGGCGAACGTGCCGAGCGACGGGCAGAGGAACGCGGCACACACCGCCTCGACCTGCGCACGATGGCCGGGAAGGTCTTCCTCGCCCGCGAGCCACGCGCAGATCGCGACCCGTCCGCCCGGGGCGAGCCAGCCGGCGGCGCGGCGGAAGAAGGCGGCCTTGTCGAAGAGGTGCTCCGTGCACTCGATGCTCCACACGACGTCGAAGCTCCCGGCGGGAAACTCCGCCTCCTCGGCATCCACCCGCGCGAAGCCGACGCGGCCGCCGACTCCCTGCAGCCACGCCGCCGCGGTGGCCCAGCGTTGCTGCACGCCGCTGATCGTGATCCCGGTCACGCGGCAGCCGAGCGTGCGCGCGAGGCGGATCGACGAGCCGCCCATGCCGCAACCGACGTCGAGCACGCGGTCCCCCGCGCGAACACCCGCACGCGAGGCGAGCGTGTCGGTGAGGTGCTCCTGCGCGGCCCGCGGCGGCACCGCCGGCACGGCGCGGGCCGCGTCCTCGGCCGACCAGAGGCCGTGATGGATGTGCGGCCCCCACACGAGACGGTAGAACGGCGTCGCGAGGTCGTAGTGGGCGCGGATCGCCGCCTTGGGCACCGGTGCCGCGGTCGCCGGGAGGCCGATCATGGCGCCGCCCCGGCCGGCTGGAGCGGTGCGGCGGGCAACGCCGCGGGCATCGCGACGACCCGGAGGTCACCGTAGATCCGCAGTTCGTCGGCCACGCCCACCATGCCCCCGAACTTGGCGTAGGGCTTCATCCCGAAGTCGGTCTGCCGCACGGCGAATCCCCCCTTCAGCCGCACGACGGGCCCGAGGTGCTCCGCCTCGACCGGGATCACGACCTCCCGCGTGACGCCATGGAGCGTGAACGCACCGGTGAGGTCGTACACGGGATGGCGGCCGGGGGCGGACCGCGGCGAACGCAGCGACGAGCGGATCTCGAACGTGGCCGTGGGGTGGCGGGCCACGTCGAGAACGTCGCCGCCGAGCATGTTGTCGGTCACCTGCTTCTGCGTGCCGGCGTCGGTCTCGCCGGCAAGCCCGAGCACCTTGCGGGCGTCGGCGGTGTCGGCGCGGAACGAACGCATGTCGAAGACGAGCGTCCCGGCCCGCTCCGCCGCGTCGAGGGTCACGCGTCCGGCCTGCAGCGCACCCACGACGGCATGATCGTGGCCGAGTCCGGTCTTGCCCACGAACACGTAGACCCGGCTCGTGGCGAGGTCCACGTCGCCCGGCTCGGGCTGCGGCGCCTGCGCGTGCGCCATCGTCGCCGCGACGAGCGCCGCGCCGGCGGCGACCCACGCCGTGATCGGCGGTGGCGATCGCCGGCATTCTCCAGAGGTGTGCACCGCGCTGCTCCTGAGAAAGACGACTATCGTATCCGCACGAGCGAATCGCTATGAAGGCCGGTTTCACGGGCGCTTCGGATGGCTGACGAAATCGTGACCTCGGCACAGGGACGGCCTCCGGAGCGGCCGCCCGGAACGGCCACGGGAGTCTCGTGGCTGTTCGCCGTGAGCCTGGTGACGCTCGCCACGCTCGCCGTCGCGTCTCCCTGGATCGCGGGGTCCTCGCTCGCGATCCTGGGAGTCGACGCCTCGACGCCGATCGAGTGGGTGCCCGAGAGCTTCCCGGCGCGGCGCGACTACGACCGGTTCACGGACGAGTTCGGCAGCGGCGACGTGATCGTGGCGTCGTGGCCCGGGTGCACGCTCGACGCCCCCGCGATCGGCCGCTTCGTCGCGGCGGCGACGGGCCCTGACATGCCGCGTGACGCCGCCGGCCGGCCCTGGTTCGAGGGTGTCACCGCGGGGCCCGCGATCGTCGCGCGGCTCACGGCGCCGCCCCTGTCGCTCGACCGGGCCGACGCGATCGAGCGGCTCAAGGGAGTGATCGTCGGTCCCGACGGGCGGCAGACGTGCGTCGTCGTCGCATTCACGCGCGCGGGCCTGGTCGACCGCCGGCGGGCCACGGCGTGGATCCGCGACACGCTCCTGCGCACCGCGACGCCGGAGCCCGACGACCTCCATCTCGCGGGCCCCGTGATGGACAACGTGTCGGTGGACGACGCGAGCGCCGAGAGCCTCCGCGTCTACGGCGGCCCCGCGGCGCTGGCGATCTTCCTGCTCACGTGGTGGTCGCTGCGATCGGTGCGATACGCGCTGCTCGTGTTCCTCCTCTCGCTCGCGTGCGTCGGCCTGTCGTTCGTGTCGCTGCGGCTGTGCGGCGACCGGATGAACCCCGTGCTGATCGTGATGCCGCTGCTCGTGCTCACCCTCGGCGTGTCGGGAGGCATTCACCTCGTCAACTATCTCGTCGAGGCGCACGACCGCGGCCCGGCGCGCGGGGCCGCGTGGCGGGCGGTGGCGCTCGGATGGCTGCCCTGCAGCCTCTCGGCGGGGACGACGTCGCTGGGGCTCGCGTCGCTCGTGGTCAGCGAGCTCGAGCCGATCCGCGTCTTCGGGTTCCACGCCGCCGTCGGCGTGCTCGCCACGCTCGCCGTCCTGTTCCTCGTGGTGCCCGGCGTCTTCGACCGCTGGCCGATCCGGCGGCGCGATCCCGCCGCAGCCGCGGCGGGTGCGCCCCGGTTCGCCTCTGCCGTGATCCGCTCCGCGGGCGGCGTCGTCGCGATCGCCGCGGTCGCGATGACGCTGGCCGCGGCGGGCGTGCCGGGCATCCGCACCTCGGTCGCCATCGACACGCTCTTCACTCCCGAGAGCCGCGTCATCCGCGACTATCGCTGGCTCGAGCGGGAGATCGGCCCGCTTGCGCCGATCGAGGTCGTGCTCCGGTTCCGCGATGCGGGCGGCGTGCGGCCGGTCGAGCGGCTCGCCCTGGTGCGGGAGGTGGGCGAGGCGCTGCGCCGCATCCCCGGCGTGACGGGCGTGACCTCCGCCGACCTCTTCGCGCCCGAGCCCCCCACCGGACCGGGGGCGCTGGCCGCGGCCCGCAAGGCGATCGTGGCCCGCCGGCTCGAATCGGCACTCGCGGGCTTGGCCGACATGCGGCTCGTGCGCGACGCGGGCGGCGAACAGCTCTGGCGCGTGACCGCCCGCACGTCGGCCCTGGCCGGCATCGACTTCGGCGACTTCCTCGCCCTCGTCCACGACCGCGTCGAGCCGATCGTCGAGGCCCGCGGCGGCGGTGCCCGCGGCATCCGCACCGATTTCTCCGGCGTCATGCCGCTCGTCACCGCGATCCAGAAGACGCTGCTGCACGACCTCTTCTCCAGCTTCCTCTCGGCCTGCGGTGTGATCTCGGTCGTGATGATGGCCGTCGAGGGGGGCGTGGTGGCGGGGCTCGTCGCGATGGTGCCGAACGTGTTCCCGATGATCCTCCTCTTCGGACTCCTCGGCTGGACGCGGACGGCGCTCGACATCGGCAGCGTGATGACCGCGTCGATCGCCCTCGGGATGGCCGTCGACGGCACGTTCCACTTCCTCACCTTTTTCCGCCGCGGCCTCGGGAGCGAGCCGGGGGCCGTTCCGCCGGCCCCGGTCCGCGTGGCCGCGGTGCACGATGCGTTCCGGCATTCGGCGTCGGCCCTCGCGCAGAGCTCGCTCGTCTGCGGTCTGGGCATCCTCGCGTTCGCCGGGAGCTCGTTCGCCCCCACGCGGCGGTTCGCCTGGATGCTCTCGCTCCTCGTGGCCGCGGCACTCGTCGGCGACCTCGTCCTTCTGCCCGCCCTCCTCACGAGCCCGGCGGGCCGATGGTTCAGGCCCTCCCGCCGCCGGCTCAGGCGATGATCTCGCGGATCGGCTCGACGTGCTCCACGCCGACGAGCTTCTGGTCGAGGCCGCCGAAGAAGTAGGAGAGCCGGTTCGGATCGAGGCCGAGGCAGTGCAGCACGGTCGCATGCAGGCTTCGCACGTGGAATCCGGTGTGGCCGTCGTGCACCGGCGCGATCGCGGCCGCGCCGAGCTCGTCGGTCTCCCCCACGCTCACGCCCCCCTTGATCCCGCCGCCGGCCATCCACATCGTGAAGCCGTAGGCGTTGTGGTCACGGCCCGTGCCCTCGGCGTATTCCGCCGTCGGCTGCCGGCCGAACTCGCCCCCCCAGACGACGAGCGTCGTATCGAGGAGCCCCGACCGCTTGAGGTCGGTGAGCAGGGCCGCGATCGGGCGGTCGGTGTTGCCGGCGTGGAACTCGTGGTTCTTCACGAGGTCGCCGTGGGCGTCCCAGTTGTCGTCGTTGTGCGCGCCGCCCGAATAGAGCTGGATGAACCGCACACCCCGCTCCACGAGCCGCCGGGCGAGCAGGCAGCGGCGGCCGAAGTCGGCGGTCCGCGGGGCATCGAGACCGTAGAGCCGCTTCGTCTCCTCCGTCTCCCGCGCGAGGTCGACCGCCTCGGGGGCGTGCTCCTGCATCTTCCAGGCCAGTTCATAGGAGGCGATCCGCGCCGCGAGCTCCGTGTTGTCGCCCCGCGGCAGCAGGTGGGCGGTGTTCGCCTCGCGGAGCGCGTCGAGCACCGCCCGCTGGGCCTCCAGGGGCATGTCGTCGGGGGGCGCGAGGTCGAGGATCGGCGGCCCCTTGCTCCGCAGGAGCGTGCCCTGAAACGTGGCGGGCATGTAGCCGCTCGACCAGTTCTTGGCCCCGGAGATCGGGCCGCCGGTCGGGTCGAGCATCACCACGAAGCCAGGGAGATTCTCATTCACACTGCCGAGGCCGTAGTTGATCCACGAGCCGAGACAGGGGGCGCCCGACTGGATCTTGCCCGAGTTCATCTGCAGCATCGCCGAGCCGTGGATCGGCGAGTCGGCCGTCATCGAGTGGATGAAGGCGATGTCGTCGACGTGCGTGGCGACGTGCGGAAAGAGGTCGCTCACCCACTTGCCGCACTCGCCGTACTGCTTGAACTTCCACTTCGGCCCCACGGCCCGGCTCTCGCTCCGCTCGCCGCCGCGGCCCTTCGTCTTCACCTGGATCGTCTTGCCGTCGAGCGGATAGAGCGCCGGCTTGTAGTCGAACGTGTCGACCTGGCTCGGGCCGCCGTACATGAAGAGGAAGATCACGCTCGTCGCCCGAGGGGCGAACATCGGCGGCTTCGCGGCCAGCGGGTTGACGAAGGGCGCGCCCGTGGCCGCCCGCGTCTGCCGGGCGAAGAACCCGCCGTCGAGGAGGCCGGCGAGGGCGAGACCGGTGAACGAGCCGCCAGCCTCCCAGAGGAACTCGCGGCGCGTGCGGCCGCAGAAGGATCCGCGGGGGGATGCCGGCAGCGACGTCATGGCGGGTCTCCGCTTCGGGGAGCCGGTCCGGGGCGGACGCGGCGACGGGGTCAGTCGAGGTAGATGAACTCGTTGAGGTTCAACACCATCAGGCAGTAGAGCTCGACGGCGCGGCTCGGCCCCACGCCGTCCTGGTCCTCGAGCGCGTCCACGAGGGCGACGCCCCGGGCCACTTCCTCGGCAGCCACGGGCCGCACGAGGGCGATCTCGAGCGCCCGGCGGACGATGGCCGCGGTGTCGTCATCGGCCGAGGCAGCGGGCTGCGTGTTCGTCGCGAGCGCCTCGCGCCGCACGCGCTCGGCGAAGCGGCGGGCCTGCTCGTGGAGGAATTCGCCGTTCAGCATGCCGAGCGCCTGCGTCGGCTGCGTCGTCACGAACCGCACCGGGCACGAGGCGTCGGTGTCGGCGACGTCGAAGTCGGCGAGGATCGGCGTGAGCAGGGATCGCTTCACGTAGACGTAGACGCTCCGCCGGGCCTGCTCCGCCGGGGGCGACGACTCCCACCCCTTCCCCGGCACCGACTGCCCCGCCTTCACCCCGGCGGGGATGTCGGGATAGACGCCGGGGCCGAACATCTTCGGGTTGAAGACGCCGCTCGCCACGTGGATCGAATCGCGGATCTCCTCGGCCGCGAGGCGGCGGCGGTCGAACCGCCAGAAGGCGTCGTTGAGGGGATCCTTCGCGAGCCCGTCGGGCCGGGCCGTGGAGGAGGCGCGGTAGGCGTCCGACATGAGGATCGCCTTGTGCAGGGGCTTGAGCCGCCAGCCGTTCGCGACGAGTTCGGCGGCGAGCCAGTCGAGCAGGTCGGGATGGGTCGGCGGGTCGGACGCGAAGCCGAAGTTGTTCGGGCTCCGCACGATCCCGCGGCCGAAGTGGTGCTGCCAGACACGGTTGGCCATCACCCGCGCCGTGAGCGGGTTGTCGGGCGACGCGATCCACGCGGCGAGCGCCGTGCGGCGGCCGGTCGTCTTCGCACCGGCGGCGGGCGGCGCGAGCGCGGGCTTCGGGGGCTGGAGCACCGCCGGGAACGCCGGCTCGACGAGCTGCCCGGGCGCCACGTCGGCGTGCGGATTGCCACGGTAGAAGACGTGGGTCGGCTTGGGCTCCCGCCCGAACTCCGACACCACGAGCGCCATCGTGACCGGCACCGTCTCCTTCTTGAGCTTCTCGAGCGCCGCGACCCGCGCGTCGAACTCCCGCTTGCCGTCGGCCCCGAGGATCCGCTCGCCGTCGGTCTTGATCGCCTCGACGACGTTGAACTCCGGACGGTCGGGGCGCGATCCCGCCGCCGACAGCGAGCGCCGCTCGACCCCGGGGCCCGACCACGACACGGCGAGCCCCTTGCCGTGCAGCCACTGGAAGTAGTCGAGCCGGATCGGCACCCGGCCCGCCTCGAGGTCGACCGTGGCCTTCCGCGGATCGCCCACGCCGTGGATGCCGTCGTATTCGAGCACGGGCCGCCCGGCCACGGAGAGCCGGGCCCCGTCGTCGGAGTCGAGGAGGAACGTGTAGGTGCCGTCGGCCGGCACCTTGAGGAACCCGGTGAACACGTAGCCGAACGAATCGGGCCGCAGCGACGGCGCGACCGTGATGTCGAACCGATTGGACGCCACCACCCCCTCGTCCTCGGGCTTCAGGTCGTCGAACGACGGCAGGCTCGTCCAGGTGTCGCGGTAGAAGCGGAACTGGAGGTCGTCGAGATCGGTGCCCCCGGCGTCCCCGACGCGGCCCTTCGCCCAGGCGTCGCGAAACCGCTCCTCGATCTCGGTGACCGCCCGCTGGGCCGCGTTCCGCCGCGCGTCGAGGTCGGCGACGCGGGCGTCGTAGTCGCGCCGCTCGGCCTCGCTCGCGAAGATCGGCCGCTCGATCGTCGGGCCGTCGTTGGCCATCGGCGTCAGTTCGTGGAAGAACGCGAGGAGACCGTAGTAATCGCGCTGCGGCAGCGGATCGATCTTGTGGTCGTGGCAGCGGGCGCAGTTGATCGTGAGACCGAGGAACGTCTGGCCCGTCGTGGCCACGATGTCGTCGAGCCAGTCGTAGCGTGCCTGCAGCCGGTCGGCCGGCTCGTCGTCCCAGATGCCGAGCCGGTAATACCCGGTGGCGACGAGGGCGTCGGCCGACGGCTCGGGCAGCTCGTCGCCCGCGAGCTGTTCGATCACGAAGCGGTCGTAGGGCTTGTCGTCGTTGAAGGACCGGATCACGTAGTCGCGGTAGCGCCAGGCGTTGGGCTTGCGGCTGTCGCGCTCGAAGGAGTTGGTGTCGGCGTAGCGGACGAGGTCGAGCCAGTGCCGTGCCCACTGCTCGCCGTAGTGCGGACTGGCGAGCAGCCGATCCACGACTCTCTCCCACGCCCGGGGCGACGTGTCGGCGACGAAGGCGCGGACCTCCTCCTCGGTCGGCGGCAGCCCGGTGACGTCGTAGGAGGCGCGGCGCACAAGCGCCCGCTTCTCCGCCGGCTCGGGCGCCGCGAGCCCGCGGCGCTCGAGGCCCGCGCGGATGAAGGCGTCGATCGGCGTGCCGGCTCCCGCGACGGCGGGCACATCAGGCCGCACCAGCGGCCGAAACGCCCAGTGCTCCTTCCACTCGGCGCCTTCGTCGATCCAGCGCGCGAGCAGGTCGACCTGGGCCGGCGTGAGCCGGGCCCCCTCGGGGGGCATCTGCACGTCGGCGTCGGTCGCCGTGATCCGCGCGAGCATGCCGCTGGCGGCCGCGTCCCCCGGCACGATGGCCCGGCCGCCGCTCTCGAGTGCGGCCGTCGCGCGAGCGGGCTGGTCGAGCCGTAACCCGCCCTCCTGCGTGTCGGGGCCGTGGCAGGCGAGGCACCGCTTCGCGATGAGGGGCTGCACGTCGCGGGAGAAATCGACGCGGTCGGCCGCCGCGACCGCCCCCGGAACGGCCCCCGCCGCCACCGCGCCGCACACGACCCAGCGGAAGTACCGCCTCGCAGCGCTGCGGCCCATGAACGTCCCTTCCCGGTGGTGCGCCGACGCCATGTATTCTCAACGGCATGAAGGAAGTGTCAACTTTTCTCACGCTTCCGTATCATCCGGATCCATGCGATCCAGTCCCCGCCTCTCACGCGCCGCCTCGCGACCGTCGCCGCTGCGGGCCGCCTCGTCCCGGAAGCCGGGCGTCGTGCTCGCGTCGCTCTGCCTGATCGCCGTCTCGATCCCGTTCACGGAAGCCGCCTCCCCCATGAACGAGCAGCTGCATCCCCCCGTCGCCCGTCCGTTCGGCTCCCTGCCCGACGGCCGAACCGTGTCCCGCTTCACGCTCGAGGTGCCCGGCGGCTGGCGGGCCGAGGTCATCGACTACGGCGCGATCCTCACGGGCTTCCACGTGCCGGTCGGGAAGGGAGCACCGGTGGACGTCGTGCTCGGGTTCGACACGCTCGACGGCTACCTCGGGGCGCATCCCTATTTCGGCGCGACCTGCGGCCGCGTGTCGAATCGCATCGCGGGCGGCACGTTCGACCTCGACGGCACGCGGTACACGCTCGCCACGAACGACGGTGCGAACCATCTCCACGGTGGCACGGCGGGCTTCGACAAGAAGCTCTGGAAGGCGACCCCCCGGCTCGCCGAGCGCGGTCCGGCGGTGGACTTCGAGGTCCTCTCGCCCGCGGGCGACGAGGGATATCCCGGCGCCGTCACGGCCCGTGTCACCTACACCCTCACTCCCGACGGCGAGCTGTGGGTCGAGATGTCGGCCACGACCGACGCGCCCACGATCGTGAACCTCGTGCATCACTCCTACTGGAATCTCGCGGGCCAGGCCGCAGGCACGATCCGCAACCACACGCTCGCCGTCGCCGCCGACACCTATCTCCCCGTCGACGGCGCTGGTATCCCGACGGGCGCGTTCGCCCCGGTGGCCGACACGCCGTTCGACCTGCGGCCGGAGCGCAGCCCCCCGGCGTCGCTCGGCGCGGCGATCGACCGGCTGCCACCGGGCGCCGACGGCAAGAGCCCAGGGGGCATCGACCACACCTCGGTGATCCGGGGCTGGCAGCCCGATGGCAGCCTGCGCTCCGTGGCACTGCTCCGCGATCCGGCGAGCGGCCGCACGCTCGAAATCCTCGCCGACCAGCCGGGCATCCAGGTCTACACCGGCAACTTCCTCGACGGCAGCGTGAAGGGCAAGGCAGGCGTGGTCTACGGCAAGCACGCCGGTCTCTGCCTCGAAACGCAGAAGTATCCCGACAGCGTGCACCACGCCGACTGGCCCTCCACGCGGCTCGCCCCCGGCGAGACCTACCGGCACACGATGGTGCACCGCTTCGGCACGCGGTGAGCACGCTCCCATGAAGCACACCGAGAACCGCGTCGAATCGACGCTCCTGCGGCGGATCAACGAGCGGCGGCTCCTCGAGGCGATCCAGCGGCACGGCGCCTCGTCGCGCGCGGCGCTCACGCGGGTCTCGGGGCTCACGGCGCCGACCGTGTCGAAGGCGGTCGACACGCTCCTCAAGCGCGGCCTCGTCGAGGAGATCGATCCGGCCGAGCAGGCGCTCGGCCGACCGGGCCGGCTCGTGCGCATGGCCACCGCCTCCGCCACCGTGCTCGGCGTCGTGATCGACGCCGGCACCTCCTGCGTCGTCGCCACGGGCCTCGACGGCGCGGTGACCGAGGGCCGCACGCTCCGCTTCGCGACCCCCGCCGACTATCCGA
>Ga0007795_10000803_pt1 | contig 10828 bp, 9 predicted proteins | sample CryBogmetaGMA1M_FD_60369 | JGI IMG/M metagenome (GOLD analysis project Ga0007795, IMG submission 60369) | Freshwater microbial communities from Crystal Bog, Wisconsin, USA - MA1M | ecosystem: Environmental > Aquatic > Freshwater > Lake | place: Crystal Bog, Wisconsin, USA | collected 2009-07-06
ATTCAGTGCAGTCGCATGCCGGGGAGGGCCCCGGCGTCGGGCGAGAGCAGGTAGACACCTTCGGCACCCGCGCCACTGGCCGCCACCACCATGCCCTCGCTGAGCCCGAACTTCATCTGCCGTGGGGCGAGGTTCGCGACGATCACCACGAGCCTTCCCACGAGCGCGGCCGGCTCGTGGAAGCCCTTGATGCCCGCGAACACGGTCCGCACGGCGTCGCCTCCGAGGCTCACGGTGAGCTTGAGGAGCTTCTTCGCCTCGGGTACCTCCTCGGCGGAAACGATTCGCGCCACCCGCAGGTCGATCTTCGCGAAGTCGTCGATCGTGCACTGCGGGGCGAGAGGCTCGGCGGCGAGGGGTGCGGCGGAATCGGTCGTCACGGTGGCGGCTCCTGTGGATTCGGTGGAGGGTGCGGGGGTGGTTGGCTTCGAGGCGGCGAGGATCGCCGCGATCTGGGCCGGCTCGACGCGCTTGGCCAGCGGCTTGAACGGAGCCACGGGGAGGCCGACGAGCGGAAGGCGGGACTCGTCCCACGACCGGATCGGGCCGCCCACGAGCGCGCCGGTCTCGTCCGCGAGCGTGGGCAGCACCGGGGCGAGGTAGACGACGATCTGGCGATAGAGGTTGAGCGCCACCGTGGCCACGTCGCGAAGCCGCGCCGCCGCCTCCGGTCCGGCCTTGGCGAGCTTCCAGGGCTGCTCGGCATCGACGTAGGCGTTGGCCCGGTCGGCCGCCGCCATCACCAGCCGCATGGCGCGGGCGAAGTCGCAGGCCTCGAAGGCGGCGGCGATCTCGGCGCCGTCGTCCGCGGCACGGGCGAAGAGCCCGCCGTCGTCCGGGTAGGTCTCCGCGAGGCCCGTGGCCTCGAGCCACCGCGCCGTGCGGCTGGCGAGGTTCACCACCTTCCCCACGAGGTCGGAGTTCACCTTGGCGGCGAAGTCGTCGAGGTTGAGGTCGATGTCGTCGATGTCGCCCGAGAGCTTCGCGGCGTAGTAGTAGCGGAGCCCGGCGGGATCGAGATGGTCGAGGAACGTCCGCGCGAGCACGAACGTGCCGCGAGCCTTCGACATCTTCTCGCCGTTGACGGTGAGGAAGCCGTGGATGCGGACCTTCGTCGGCAGCGCGAGGCCCGCCGCCTCGAGCATCGCGGGCCAGAAGAGGGTGTGGAAGTAGGTGATGTCCTTGCCGATGAAGTGGTGGATCTCGGTCGGCGCCCCGTCGCGGCGCCACCAGTCGCGCCACGAGCCGCCGTGCGCAGCCGCCCACTCCTCGGTGGCCGCGACGTAGCCCACCGGCGCGTCGAACCAAACGTACCAGTAGTGGCCCGGCGCGTCGGGGATCTCGAAGCCGAAGTAGGGCGCCGGCCGCGAGACGTCCCAGTCGCGGAGCGGCTCGCCGAGGAAGTGGCCGGCGAGGTAGTTGGCGACGCGCGGATCGAGCGCCCCGGAGTCGCGAGTCCACTCCCGGAGAAACGCCTGCATCGGCTCGAGCTGCACGAACAGGTGTTCGGCCGACCGCACCTCGGGCGTCGCGCCGGAGAGCGTGCTCGCGGGGTCGATGAGGTCGGCGGGGGCGTAGGTGGCGCCGCACTTCTCGCAGGCGTCGCCGTACTGGTCGGCGGCACCGCACCGGGGGCAGGTGCCCTTCACGAAGCGGTCGGCGAGGAATACGCCGGCCTTCGGGTCGAAGAGCTGCTTCACGTCGCGGTGGACCACCAGCCCCTTCTCCCGCAGGCTCCGCCAGATCTCGCCGCAGAGCCGGCGGTTGGCGGCGCTGTCGGTCGAGCCGTAGTGGTCGAAGGCGACCTGGAACCCGGCGAAGTCGGCGAGGTGGGCCTCGCGCATCGCGGCGACGAGCGCCTGCTCGCTGCGACCCTCGGCGCGGGCACGGATCATGATCGCGGTGCCGTGCGTGTCGTCGGCACAGAGATAGATGCACTGGTGGCCGCGGAGTTTCTGGAAGCGGACGAAGATGTCGGTCTGGATGTACTCGACCAAGTGCCCGAGATGGATGTGCCCGTTGGCGTAGGGAAGCGCCGAGGTGACGAGGATGCGGCGCGGGTCGGGCATGCGGGACGGGCCGGTGGTGACGAAGCGGGTGCCGCGGATTGTAGGAAGCGACGCGGAATCGAGGAAACGCCGGCCGACTGGGCAAGTCGCCGCGGCCGAAAGTGGCCTTGTCGGTCGCGGAAGCCGCCGCCACTATCCGCCCCCTCGCGGATCGGCTTCCAGCCGCCGGCCGCCGAGGCCTGGCGACACCACCGCACCCTCCACGTGGAGCGACCGATGATGCACCTGCGAACGCTCAGCCCGTGGATCGTGGCCCTCGGCTGCGTCGCCGGCGCCGTCGCGGCCGCCGCCGACCCTGCGGCCGAGGCCCGCTCGGGCGAAGTGGTGCTGCTCGACTTCACCGCCTCGTGGTGCGGTCCGTGCCGCCAGATGGCGCCGATCGTCGGCGAGATCGCCGCGGCCGGGTGGGTGGTGCGGCCGGTCGATGTCGACCGCGAGACCGATCTCGTCCGGCGATTCGGCGTCACGGGCGTGCCCTGCTACGTGCTCCTGGTCAAGGGCCACGAGGTGGGGCGGATCAACGGCGCCACGACCCGCGCCGAGCTCGAGCACCTCCTCGCCAAGTCCGCCGCGCCCCTCGGGGCCACCCCGCCGATCGCCGCCACCCCGGCGGCCGAACGGGAACCGTTGCCGGGCGTGCCCCTGCCCGTCTCCGCCGCCGCGATGCCCCTCACCACCGAGCCGGCGCCGGCCGCCCCCGCGTCGCGCACCGCCACCGCCGGCACGCGGTCCCCGGTCGCGATCCCCGAACCGGTGCCCCTGCCCGTCGCACCGGCCGCGACGGCCCCCGCTGCCGGAAACACCGCCTCTCGGGCCGACCTCGAGCGGACCCTCCTCGCCGCGACGGCCCGGCTCCGCGTCGAGGACGCGAGCGGCGTGTCGTGGGCGACCGGCACGGTGATCGACTGCAGGCAGGGCGAGGCCCTCATCCTCACGTGCGGCCACGTGTTCCGCGACTCGGCGGGCAAGGGCCGCGTCGAGGTGGACCTCTTCGGCCCGCAGTCTCTGCGGGGCGTCGCCGGCCAGGTGATCTCGTGGGACCTCAAGCGCGACCTCGCGCTCGTGAGCATCTTCACCGACGCGAAGATCGAACCGGTGCGGGTCGGAGGCACCGACCGCAAGACGCCCGTCGGCGCCGCGGTCGTGACGGTCGGCTGCGACGGCGGCAAGGATCCGACGCTCCACCACAGCCGGGTGACGGCGGTCGACAAGTACCTCGGTCCCGCCAACGTCCAGGTGGCGGGGCAGCCCGTGCAGGGCCGCAGCGGCGGCGGCCTGTTCGCCATCGACGGCACGCTGATCGGCGTCTGCAACGCGGCCGATCCGGCCGACAACGAGGGGCTGTTCGCAGCGCTGCCATCGATCCACGACCAGCTCGAGGAGGCGGGGCTCGCGTTCGTGTTCCGCAACGTCTATCCGAGCGGCGGGCTCGACGTGGCGGCCGCGGGCCCGCATGTGCCGAGCATGCCCGCGGCGATGCCCCCCGTGTCGTTCGACCGCCGTGACCGCGCCGACGCCGTGCCCACGGCGTCGACTGGCCCGGCCGCGGCCGACGCCCGCGACCCGGTGAGCGCCACGCTGTCGCCCGGCGAGGCGGCGCTCCTCGACCACGTCCGGCAGCACGAGGGGAAGGCGGAGGTGATCTGCATCGTGCGGCCGCACGGCGCGGCCGACGCCTCGAGCGAGGTGTTCGTCCTCAAGGGGGCGCGGGCCGACTTCGTCGAGCACCTCTCCCAAGCCCACCACGGGCACGAGTCCCCGGCCGTACCTCCCGCGACGCCGCGGTCCGACGTCGCCGCGCTCCCGGCCGCCAATCCCGTGCGGTAGCCGCCGGCACCGCCGTCGTCAGTCGCCCACTTCCACGATCACGGGCACCGCGGTGGCACCGTCCACCGCCCGCGGGCCGCCCCGGCCGGTGGCCCGCACCGTCACGCGCCCGCGGCCGAGCAGTTCCGCGGGCACCTCGATCGACGCCTCCGCGCCGGTGGTGCGGCCGAGCACGCGGCCCGTCGCGAAGACCACCGCGCCCTCGATGCCCACACCCTTGACCCCCACGCGCACGGTGCCTTTGAGCGTGGTCTGCCGCGGCTCGACCGAGAGTTCGAGCGACCGGCCGTGGTTGGCGAACACGACGGGAACGACGCGGCGGCCCTGCGTTTCGAGGGGCGACGCGTCGATCGCCACCACCGCCAGATCGTGGTGCCCGTCGGCGACCGCCGCGGTGTCGACCGTGAGCCGGCCGCCGGCACCGCAGTCGGTCACCCGCACGCCATCCACGAACAGCTCGAAGCGGTCCACCGCTCCGCCGCCCGGCACGCTCGCCCGCGGCTCGAGTTCCACGACACCCGCGAGCTCGGCGCCGGACTCGAGGACCTTGGAGTCGGCCGCCGTGACGACCTCGACCTGCGGGATCGACGCCCAGGGCCGGCAGAGCGGGTCGCCGACCACGAGGAGCTGGTAGGGGGACCGCACCGACTGGTAGAAGGCCTCGGCGAGACTCGCGCCCCGCGCGTAGTGGACCTGGATCGCCGCGTGGGGAAACTTGGCCTGGATCGAGTAGGGCTCGATGATCGTGCCGCTGGAGCCGGCCGCCCCCGCCCGGAGGAACTCCGCGAGCGTGGTCTGTCCCGCGCCGGGCGAGAAGATCGCGCCGAAGCTCGTGAGGTTTTCACAGATCGCCCCGGGCACGATGGTGCTGCCGCTGGACCGCCAGTCGAACGTGGGCGTGCCCGACATCAGCCCCGCCACGTCGCGCCTGTCGTTCGGCAGCCCGCCCGACGCGATCTCCGCCCGCACGCCCAGCTTCTCGAGCGCCTTGACCGTCGCCGGAAACACGCTCGACCGGGTCGTGGTCCGGACGTCGCTGTTGGTCATGAAGTAGATCGTGCCCTTCGGCTTCGTGCCGTCGGCCTCGGCCGCCGAGCGGAGATAGGCGGCCACCTCGCGGGGCGTGTTGCCCCGGCCCGACGTCACCCCGAGCATCACGGAGAGGAGGTAGCGCGTGCCCCCCGACTCGAGCAGCTCGCCGTTCTGTCCCCAGCCATACCAGCTGCGGAAGCCCTGTGTGGTCTCCGGCACCCCGTCGCGGCCGAGGGGACGGAAGTAGTCGTTGCTCTCGGCGTCGAGCCACGCCGGCATGCCGCTCTGCACCGCCCCGAAGAGCATGGTCATCCCGGTGAGCGAGGCCGACGGAAACGTGTCCTTGGCGGCCAGATCGGGCGGGAGCACGTCCTTGTAGTCGATCCGCCAGGGAAAGTCGCTCGACCAGACGACGTAGTCGATCTGCCCGGCCAGCCGGCGCGAGTCGACCGCGCGAATCACCGGCGCGAGGAGGTCGCTGCGGAACCGGGCGAGCGTCGTACTCTCCGTGCCGTCCTGCCACGGCAGCATGAAGATGTTGGTCGGCGGAATGTCGCGGGCGCTGACGAAGGCGTTGGCCACCGCCAGGCTGTCGGCGCTCGCCGGATTCACGACGACGAACACGTTCTCGGGGCCGCCGCCGGCACGGGCAGCGGCGGCCGCGGCGGCGAGCACGAGGGAGAGCAGCGCGAAGAGCCGCGTCCGCGGAGGCGGCGACATCCGTGGTGCCGGGCGGGTATGCATCGTGATGGGTGTTCCGGCAACGTCGTCTGGCCGTCGATCGAACGCCCCGGAGTGTAGGGCTTGCGCGCGGCGGGCTCCACCGCCGGCCGCGGAAAGCCGCCTGTCGGGCGGCCGCCGGAGCGGGATACACTGCCGTCTCCCCCCCGATCAACCGTCATGACGTCGCTCCTCCCCACGTTCCGCGCCGGCCTCCTGCTGCTCGCGGTGGCGGGCGTGAGTCCTGCCGCCGACGAGGCCGGCGCCGAGACGGCGTTTTCCGGCGCGCAGGCGCTCGCGCACCTGCGGACGATCTGCGAACTGGGGCCGCGGCCGACGGGTTCGGAGCCGATGGACCGGCAGCGGGCCCTGCTCGCGGAACACTTCCGGGCGGCCGGCGCCACGGTCACCGGGCAGGCGTTCCAGGTGCGCGACCGCCGCACCGGCAAGCCCGTGCACGTCGAGAACCTCGTCGTCTCCTGGCACCCCGACCGCACCGACCGGGTGCTCGTGGGCGCCCACTTCGACACGCGCCCCTACCCCGACCGCGATCCGGTCGATCCACGCGGGGTGTTCCTCGGCGCCAACGACGGCGCCAGCGGCGTGGCCCTGCTCATGGAGCTCGGCCGCTTCATGCCGGCGCTGCCCGGCCCGGTGGGCGTCGACTTCGTCCTCTTCGACGCGGAGGAGTATGTCGTCGGACCCCGCGATCCCTACTGCGTGGGCTCGAACTGGTTCGCGCGGCAGTACGCGGCCGACCGCAGGGCTGGGAAGCTCCCCTACGCCTACCGCTGCGGTGCCATCGTCGACATGGTGGCCGACCGCGACCTCGTGATCTGGCAGGAGCAGAACAGCGTCGACTGGCCCGACACGCGGCCGGTGGTCGACGCGATCTGGGACGTCGCCCGGCGGCTCGAGGTCCGCCAGTTCGTGCCCCGCACCAAGTTCGCCGTCGAGGACGACCACGTGCCCCTGCGGATGATCGGCGGCATCCCCACCTGCGACATCATCGACCTCGACTATCCCCAGTGGCACACGACCGCCGACACCCCCGAGCACTGCTCGGCCGAGTCGCTCGAGGCGGTGGGCCGCGTGGTGCTCGAATGGCTCCGCGGGCAGCGGTGACGCGCGGCGGACTCCCGGGACCGAGCGTGCATGATCCCGCACCATCCAGCGCGACGCGAGCGACTCGCCGTGCCCGACCTGCGGCTCGCGGGCATGCCGCTGGCCGTGTCGCTGTGGCTCGTGCCCGCCGGGGCCGTCGTGACCGCCGGTGATCGCGTCGTCGAACTCGTCGCGGGGGGCGTCACCGTCGATCTCCAGGCGCCCGTGTCGGGGCGGCTCGTGGTCCAGTACGCCGACGAGGACGACGTCGTCACGGCCGGGAGCGTGATCGCCGAGTTCGAGGTGGACGCGTGACGCCGCAGGTGGATGACGGCCGCGACGGCTCCCGCGCTGACCGCCGGGCGTGGGGGCTCGCCCTCGGCGGCGCGGTGGCGATGTTCCTCGTGCAGCCGCCGGCCGACCTCTGGTACCTCGCGTGGCTGGCGCCGCTGCCGTGGCTCGCGCTCGTGCAGGCTCCGCGGCTCCCGGGCACGCGGCCGTGGCGCGCGATCTGGGCGGGCGGCCTCCTCCACTGGCTCCTCGCGATCCACTGGCTGCGGCTGCCACATCCCGCCACGTCGATCGGCTGGATCGCGCTGTCGGCGTATCTCGCGGGCTATGTGCCGCTCTTCGTCTGGTCGGCCAGGCGGCTCGTGCACCGCTGGCGCTGGCCGCTCGTGCCGGCGGCGACGGTGGCGTGGATGGCCTGCGAGCAGGTTCGCGGCTCGCTCCTCGGCGGCTTCACGTTCGGGGGGATCGGGCACACGCAGTGGCGCTGGACCACGCTCATCCAGGCCGCCGACGCGGTCGGCGCCGTCGGCGTGGGCGGCGTCGTGATGGCCGGCGCCGCGGGAATCGCGACGCTCCTGCACGCCGGATGCCGCCGGCACGCGGTGATCGACGCGGCCCGCGCCGCAGCCATCGTCGTCCTCGCGCTCGCCTACGGCGGCTGGCGGCTCGCGGGCGAGCCCGCCCGCGGCCGGGCGCTCGACGTGCTCCTCGTGCAGGGTTCGGTCGACACCGAGCTCAAGCACGACCCCGACGCCGCGGCCGAGGTGGCGCGGCACTACGACGACCTCACGCTCGCTGGGCTCGCCGAGACCGGCCCCGACGCGCGGCCCGACCTCGTCGTGTGGCCGGAGACGATGTGGCGCTGGAGCCTCCTCGAAATCGATCCCGAGAGGGTGCTCGACGAGCCGCTCCTCGCGCACCTCCTCGGGCCCGCGGCTCCCGAGGCCGACGCCGCCACCCACGCCGAGCGGCAGGCGCGCGGCCGCGCGGAGCTCGAGCGCGAGCGTCTCGACGCCCTCGCGACCTACGCCACGCGGTACCGCACGACCTGGCTCGTGGGGCTCGACCGGCAGGTCGCCACCCCGCGGGCCCCCGGCGGCGCGCGGCACTACAACTCGGCGCTCTTCCTCGACGCCGACGGCGTGCCGCTCGCGCGATACGACAAGATGCACCCCGTGATGTTCGGGGAGTATGTGCCGCTGGCCGAGCGGTTCCCGATCCTCTATCGCCTCACGCCGCTGCCCGCCGGACTCACCGCCGGCACCCGGCCCGTCGCCCTCGAGGTGGCCGGCTTCCGCGTGGCCCCCACGATCTGCTACGAGACCGCCCTGCCCGACGCGATCCGGTCGCTCGTCCGCGAGCTGGCGGCCGCGGGCGCCAAGCCCGACGTCATCGTGAACCTCACGAACGACGGATGGTTCTGGGGCTCGAGCGAGCTCGACATGCACCTCACCGCGGCGATCTTCCGCGCCGTCGAGGTCCGCACGCCCATCGTGATCGCCGCCAACACCGGCTTCTCGGCGGCAATCGACGGCTCGGGCCGGCTTCTCGCCCGCGGTCCGCGCCGGGCCACCGCCGCCCTCCGCGTGCGGACGACGCCCGACGGCCGGTCGAGCCCGTGGCTCGCCTGGGGGACCCTGCCGGTCGCGGGGTGCGTGGCGGTCGTGGCGGCGGCGACGCTCGAAGCGGTCGTCGCCGGACGGCGCCGGGGGCCCGGCTGGTCGACCGAAGGGGCGCAGGCCGAGGTCCTTGAGCCGGACGGACCCGCGCGCCGATCGACAGGGTGAGGATGTCACGGCCGGCCACCGCCGGCTTGCCCCGGTCCGCCGCCGCCGCCGACAATGACGGTCGTGGAGGCGGTGCCACCGGAGGCTGGGACGCGACGGCGAGGGATTCCATGAACATCATCGGCAAAATCTTCGTGTTCGCGGTGTTCGTCATGAGTCTCGTGCTCATGACGTTCTCCGGTGCGATCTACATGTCGCACGTGAACTGGAAGGACGAGGTGGAGCGGGCGCCCAAGGACTGCCTGCCGGGACAGCAGCCCGGTTACAAGTATCAGATCGAGCAGGCCGAGACCGAGCGCAAGAAGCTCCAGGACGCGATCAGTTCGCTCCAGCAGAAGGTGGCCGAATCGGAGCAGTCGCGCGACCAGGTCGTGGCCAAACTCCAGACGGCGATCGAGCAGAAGAACGCCGAGCTCGTGAAGTATCGCGCGGAGAAGGACGAGCGGCAGGAGAAGATGGAGCAAGCCGTCGCACAGATGGAGAAACTCCGTGACGATCTGCGCGACGCTGCCGACAACGTCGCCAAGCTGCAGGAGCAGGTGAAGGAGCAGCAGCAAAAGGTCGATTCGCAGGTCGACAAGTCGGCGCAGCTTTCCGCCTCGCTCGCCGAGGTCCAGGCCCGGCTCACGGTCGCCGAGGAGCGCAAGGCCCAGCTCGAGAAGCAGGTCGCCAACGCACGGCTGCTGCTCAAGCAGAACAACCTCTCGCTCGACAGTCTCCCCAAGGACCGCGTGCCCACGCTCGACGGCGACGTCATCGCCGTCGCCTCCAGCTCGATCCAGGTCTCGCTCGGCAGCGACGACGGCCTCCAGGTGGGGCACACGCTCGAGGTCTACCGCGACGGCGAGTACATCGGCCGCGCGGTCGTGAAGACCGTCACACCCGACCACGCGGTGGCGGAGATCGTGAAGGCCTACGCCCGCGGCATCGTGCAGCGGGGCGACAAGGTCACCACCCGCTTGAAGGCGTGAGCTGGACAGGGCAGCCCACGGGAGCCGACGCATGGCCGACGACGACCAGACACCGCAGCGCCGCTCGCCGATGAACGTCGACACGGCGATGCTCCTGCTCTCGTTCGTGGCGCTGTCGATCGGCTGCCTGATCATGGCGCTCGATCTCTATCTGCGCCGCATGCCCCTGGCGCCGTCGCCGTAGCCGCGTGTCCACCGCGGGGACGCCGTCATGCTCCTCTCGTGGATGCGGTCCCGCCGCCGCCGCGCGATCGCCGAGCAGCCGTTCCCCGGGGCCTGGCGCGACATCCTGCGCCGGTGCGTGAAGCAGACGCAGTGGCTGGCCGACGCGGAGGCCGAGCGGCTGCGGCGGTGGGTGGCCGTGTTCGTCGCCGAGAAGCGGTTCGAGGGCTGCCGGGGCCTGGAGATCACCGACGAGGTGCGGGTGGCGATCGCGGGGCAGGCGGCGCTCGTCGCGCTCGGCTTCGACGGCGAGTGGTTCGACGGCCTCAAGTCGGTGCTCGTCTATCCGGGCGACTACCTCGTCCCGCGCTCGACGCCGCTCGACGGCGGCGGCGAGCTCACCTGGCAGGAGGCGCGTCTCGGCGAGACCTGGTCGGGTGGAAGCATGGTGCTCTCGTGGCCGGGCGTGCTCGACGGCGGACGCCTTCGCGACGGGCCGCGGAGCGTCGTGATCCACGAGTGCGCCCACCTCGTCGACCTTCTCGACGGCGACATCGACGGCGTGCCGCCGCTGCCGGCGGCCCAACGCGGGCCCTGGGTCGCCGGCCTGGCCGCGTGCCGGGAGCGGTTCGAGGACGCGCTCGACGACGGCCGCTCGACCGCCTTCGATGAATACGCCGCGGAGAGCGACCCCGAGTTCTTCGCCGTGGCGAGCGAGTGCTTCTTCCAGGATCCACACCGTCTGGTGCGGCACGATCGCCAGCTCTACGAACTCCTCCAGGCGGCCTGGCGGCAGGATCCGAAGACGCGGGTGCCGGTGAGCCCCGGTCGCGTGCGGTAGGCCGGACGTCCGACGGCGGCCTAC
>Ga0007795_10000804_pt1 | contig 10823 bp, 7 predicted proteins | sample CryBogmetaGMA1M_FD_60369 | JGI IMG/M metagenome (GOLD analysis project Ga0007795, IMG submission 60369) | Freshwater microbial communities from Crystal Bog, Wisconsin, USA - MA1M | ecosystem: Environmental > Aquatic > Freshwater > Lake | place: Crystal Bog, Wisconsin, USA | collected 2009-07-06
GCCGAGCAGGCCGGGCTCGAGCGGCGGCGACGACACGCACTCCACGGCGTGGCCGCGGGCGGCGAGCACCCGCGCCAGGCAGCGGACGATCGTGGTTCGTCCCTCGCCGCGTCGCGCGCCGGTGACGGCGATCACGACGGCCCCACCGCGGTGCTTTTCCTCCACCCGCTGCGCCAGGCCGATCCAGGCATCGGGCACGGCCGCCAGCAGACGCTCGACGAGCGTGCCCGTGACGACCCGGCCCGCAGCGTCGGCAGGAGACGGGACGGCCCCGGGCGGCGGCATTACGGCGACGGCGGCGGGCATCGAGGCACCGGCGGCCGCGGCGATCCGGACAGGCGGCGCCGGGGTGGCGGACGCGGCGGGCGCGGAGACCGGGGCGGCTTGGACCGCGTCCGGCTCGAGGGGGCCGCGGCGGGCGATCCGACGAAGGAACGCCAAATCGACCGCGTCGAGGGTCGCGTGCGTGATCAGGCTGCTGGTCGCACTCATGGTCTGATGCTCCGCGTGGCGGCGGGCCCGTCGCTCGGCTGCCGGGCCAGCCGCTCGGGACCGCGACGCTGCGCCTCGAGCCGCAGCCGTTCGCTGCGCCAGGCCATGCCCCACACGACGACGGACGTGAGGGCGAGCACCGTGATCGACCGCGACGGAAAGCCGGGAGGGGACAGGCGGGGCCGGCCGCCAGACCGCGCCGGTGCCGCCATCACATTGGACGAGGCTGCCGGGGCGGGGGGCCGCGGCTCGTGCCAGGGATCCCCGCCGACGACGTCCCCCTCACCCTCGCGAGCGTTCGACGGTTCGCCGGCCGAACACTGGGCTACGGCGACCGCGCCGAGGGCATCGACGGGGCCGCCGGCCCGCGCCGTCGAAACCGGTTCGGCCGCGCACGCGGGCTCGGTGTGGCGATCCTCCGTGGGGGAGGGCTCCGCGCCGACGTCCCGAGCCAGTTCGGGAATCCAGGCGATGACCTGCGTTCGCACTCGCCCCCCCTCCGCGGCCCCGGGGACCGTGGCCGTCGGCCGCGATCCATGCCGCATGAACTCGATCCGTGGATGTTTCGTCGCCGGCGGTCGGGCCGCTTGAACCGGCCCCGCGCCAGCCGTTCGTGTCGACCCGACGCGGCAATTCGACCGCCCGTCTCGGCCTCCGATCCGGCACAGCATGCCCTGCTGACGCATTCGCCTATCATTCCCTGCCGAAGTAGGATGGAGCTTTCCTCTGATCGCGGCGTGCGACGGCCTCCGATATCCCTGATCGGCAGCCCGCACGGCCGCCCGGCCTTGCCCAGGTTTCGCCGGTTTCCCCCCACTTTCGCGGATGTTTTTGCACCGATGACGCGCCTCCCAGCCTCCCGCTCCGACGCCCTTCACACCCTGCTGAACGACCGCATCGCCATCCTCGACGGGGCCATGGGCACGATGGTGCACGCCCTCGGGCTCGATGAGCAGGGCTTCCGAGGCACCCCCTTCCGGGAGCATCCGCGCGACCTGAAAAACTGCATCGACGTGCTGGTGCTGTCGCAGGGACCGGCGATCCAGGGCATTCACGCGGCCTACCTCGAGGCCGGTGCCGACATCGTCGAGACCAACACGTTCGGCGCGACCTCCATCGCGCTGGCCGACTTCGGGCTCGCCGACCGGGCCCGCGAGCTCAACCTGGCGGCGGCCCGGCTGGCCCGCACCGCGGCCGACGAGGCCACCGCCCGCACCCCGGATCGCCCGCGGTTCGTCGCCGGCTCGATCGGGCCCACCAACAAGCAACTCTCGATCGCCGGCAACGTCGCCGACCCTGGACACCGCGACGTCACCTTCGACCAGATGGTGGCCACCTACCGCGAGCAGATCGAGGCCTTGATCGAGGGGGGCGTCGACCTCCTCCTCGCGGAGACGGCCTTCGACACGCTCGTGCTCAAGGCCTGCCTGCACGCGATCGAACAGGTGTTCATCGACTCCGGAACACGGCTGCCGGTGATGGCGTCGTTCACCGTCTTCGAGGGAGGCCGCACGCTCTCCGCGCAGACGGTCGAGGCCTGCTGGACGAGCCTGTCCCACGTCGACCTGATGAGCGTCGGGATCAACTGCGCGCTCGGCGCCGAGAAACTGCGGACCCATGTCGCCGACCTGTCGCGCATCACGCCGCGCATGGTCAGCTGCTACCCGAATGCCGGGCTGCCCAACGCCCTCGGGGGCTTCGACGAGACGCCCGAGTCGATGGCCAAGCTGCTCGGGGAGTTCGCCCGCGAGGGCTGGCTCAACATCGTCGGGGGCTGCTGCGGCACCACGCCCGCCCACATCCGGGCGATCGCCGCCGCCGTCGGGCAGCATCCGCCGCGGAAGCCGGCGGCGCCGCCGCGACGCTCCCGCTATTCCGGCCTCGAGATGCTGGAAATCCGCCCGGAGACGAGCTTCACCATCGTCGGCGAGCGGACCAACGTCACCGGCTCCCGCGCCTTCGCCAGGCTCATCAAGGAGGAGCGGTACGAAGAGGCCCTCAGCGTCGCCCGGCAGCAGGTCGAGAACGGCGCCAACATCATCGACGTGAATGTCGACGAGGGCATGCTCGACGGCCCGGCGGTGATGACGAAGTTCCTCACCCTGATGTCGAGCGAGCCCGACGTGGCGCGGGTGCCGGTGATGGTCGACAGCTCGCGGTTCGAGGTGCTCGAGGCCGGGCTGAAGTGCCTGCAGGGCAAGGGCATCGTCAATTCGATCAGCCTCAAGGAGGGGGAGGAGACGTTCCTGCGGCACGCGGCCGTCGTCCGCCGGCACGGCGCCGCGGTGGTCGTGATGGCCTTCGACGAGGAGGGGCAGGCGACCGATGTCGAACGGCGGGTCGCGATCTGCCACCGCGCCTACCGGCTGCTCACCGAGCAGGCCGGCTTCCCGCCGGAAGACATCATCTTCGACCCCAACATCCTCACGGTCGCCACCGGGATGGAGGAGCACAACCGCTACGCGCTCAACTTCATCGAGGCCACCCGCCGCATCAAGCAGGAAATGCCGCTCGTCAAGGTGTCGGGGGGCGTGAGCAACATCTCCTTCTCGTTCCGCGGCAACGACCCGGTCCGCGAGGCGATGCACTCCGCGTTCCTCTACCACGCCATCCAGGCGGGCATGGACATGGGCATCGTCAACGCGGGGCAGTTGGCCGTCTACCAGGAGATCGAGCCGAACCTGCTCGAGCGGATCGAGGACGTGCTCTTCGACCGCCGCCCCGACGCCACCGACCGGCTCATCGAGTACGCCGAGACGGTGAAGAAGCGGGACACGGGCGACATCGCCCGGGAGGCCGACGCCTGGCGGACCCTCGATGTCGAGGGGCGGCTCACGCACGCGCTCGTCAAGGGCCTCGCCGACCACGTCGAGGAGGACGTGGACGACGCCCGGCAGCACTACGCGACGAGCCTCGAGATCATCGAGGGGCCGCTGATGCGGGGCATGCAGAAGGTGGGCGACCTGTTCGGCGAGGGGAAGATGTTTCTGCCCCAGGTGGTGAAGAGCGCCCGCGTGATGAAGCGGGCGGTCAACCATCTGCTCCCCCACATGGAGGCCGAGCGGAAGGCGCAGGGCGCGGCGCAGATGAAGCGGGGCCGCGTCCTGCTCGCCACCGTCAAGGGCGACGTGCACGACATCGGCAAGAACATCGTCGGGGTGGTGCTCGGCTGCAACGGCTACGAGGTGATCGACCTCGGGGTGATGGTGCCCTGCACGAAGATCATCGACGAGGCGCGGAACCAGCAGGCCGACATCGTGGGCTTGAGCGGGCTGATCACGCCGAGCCTCGACGAGATGGTGCAGGTGGCGCAGGAGTTCCAGCACGAGGGGCTGGCGATGCCGCTGCTCATCGGCGGCGCCACCACGTCGGCCCGGCATACGGCCGTGAAGATCGCGCCGCAGTACGGCGGCGAGGTGGTGCACGTCTCCGACGCGTCCCGGGCGGCCGGCGTGGTGGAGAAGCTGCTCAACCCCGCCTCGCGGACGGCGTTCGCGGCGGCCAACCGCGAGGCGCAGAAGCGCGACGTCGAGAACTTCCGCCAGCGGCAGCAGACGAAACTCCTCCCCTACGAGACGGCCTGCGCCAGGCGTTGGACCACCGACTGGGCGACCACCCCCATCGACGTGCCGGAGTTCCTCGGCGTCCGCCGCCTCGACCCCGTGCCGCTGGCCGACCTCGTGCCCTACATCGACTGGTCGCCGTTCTTCATGTCATGGGAGCTCAAGGGCAAGCATCCGGCGATCTTTTCCGACCCGGTGGTCGGCGAGGAGGCCCGCAAGCTCCACGCCGACGCCCTGCGGCTCCTCGACGAGATCGTCAGCGACGGCGCGATCACGGCCCGAGGCGTCTACGGCTTCTTCCCGGCGAACGCGGCCGGCGACGACGTCGTCATCTTCACCGACGAGTCGCGCTCCGCGGAACTCGGCCGCGTGCACACGCTGCGGCAGCAGTGGGAGCGCCGCGGACAGGACGCGTTTCACGCGCTGGCCGACTTCGTGGCCCCGGTCGGGAGCGGCCGGCCCGACTACATCGGCATGTTCGCCTGCACCGCGGGGCACGGCTGCGACGAGCTCGCCCGGCGGTACGACCGCGAGCACGACGACTACTCCTCGATCATGGTCAAGGCGCTGGCCGACCGGCTCGCCGAGGCGTTCGCCGAGTGGCTCCACGCGAAGGTGCGCCGGGAGTGGGGCTATGGCCGTCACGAGAGCCTCTCCACCGACGACCTGATCGAGGAGCGTTATCGCGGCATCCGCCCGGCGCCCGGCTATCCGGCCTGCCCCGACCACACCGAGAAGCGGGCCATCTTCGACTGGCTCGGCGCGGGTGAGGCCGCGGGGATGACGCTCACGGAAAGCTTTGCCATGTATCCCGCCGCCAGCGTCAGCGGACTCTACTTCGCCCATCCGGAAAGCCGATACTTCGCGGTGGACAGGATCACGCGGGATCAGGTGGAGTCGTACGCGGCCCGCAAGGGAATGGCGGTCGCCGACGTCGAGAAATGGCTCGCGCCCAACCTCGGCTACGACCCGTGAGCCGCCGGGGCCCGGTGGCGGGGGCGACGCGGCCGCTCGCGGCGCAGAGGACGCTCGGACCATGCGACGACGCCTGCCGGAGCCGGAGCCCGCAACGCTTCCGCCCAGCCCGCCGACCGACGCGACGCCGGCGGCGCGATCCCCGGGCCGCCGGGGGCCCCGGGTGATTCTCGACGGGGGGGCCGTTCCGCAGGCCGCGCTCGACGGGCAGGGGGCGCTCGTCCGCCGATTCCTCGACTACGTCCGCCACGAGCGGGCGCTCGCGGACAACACCCAGCAGGCCTACCGCCGCGACCTGCGCGACTTTTCCGACTGGCTGGCCGCCCGCCCGCCTGCGTCGCTGACGGTGCGGGATCTCGGAGACTACCTGCGCTGGCTGGCAGCCCGCGGCCTCGCCCGGGCCAGCGTCGCCCGCCATGCCGCGACGCTGCGGACGTTCTACGCCTTCCTGCAGCTCGAGGGCGTCGTGCGGGAGAGCCCTGCGGAGCTGCTCACGGCCGGCCGCCGCGCCGACGTCATCCCCGGCACGCTCTCGCCGGCCCAGGTGGACCGGTTGCTCGAGCACCCGGATGCGGCCAGCCCCGCCGGGCAGCGCGACCGGGCCCTGCTCGAACTGCTCTACGCCACCGGCTGCCGCGCCTCCGAGGTGTCGGCGATGCGGCTGACCGATCTGCATCTCGAAGAGAGCTTCTGCACCTGCCGCGGCAAGGGCTCGAAGGAGCGGGTCGTGCCGCTCGGCCGCCGCGCCATCGCGGCCCTGCGAACCTGGCTCGACGGCCCCCGGCGGGCGTTCGCCTCGCGGATGGGCGGAGGGCCGTCGTGGGTCATTCTCTCGGCCCGCGGCAACCGGCTCTCCCGCATGCGGATCTGGGAGATCGTGCGGCTGCACGCCGACGCCGCCGGCATTCCGCCCGACATCGGCCCCCACACGCTGCGGCACAGCTTCGCCACGCACCTCGTCGCCGGCGGTGTCGACCTGCGGCACGTCCAGGAGATGCTCGGCCATTCGAGCATCGCCACGACGCAGCGCTACACGCACGTCGACGGCGGCCGGCTGCGGGCCGTGCACGCCCGCTTCCACCCGCGACGCTGACGGGAGCGGGCCGGACGGACGGCCACCGGCCACCGGCGACCGGCCGACCCCCGCGGGCTTCACTGGGCCGGCGTTATTTGGCCGCTTTCGGCGGCGTGAACTTGATCTTCTTGATCAGTTCGACGATCTGCCCGTCCTGCACGGTGCCCGACACGGCGGTGATCGCCCGCACCACGTTCACGTACTTGAGCGCGTAGTCGCAATCGAACTCCACCTCCGTCCGCTCGGCGAGTGAATCGGGGCCGCGGCCCTTGCCGACGAGGCCGACGACCTTGCGCTGCAGGTCGTTGAAGTCGGCGACGGCGTTGCCGTTCATCAGGATGCCGCCGAGCGAGCCGTCCGGGCCGGCCGAGAGCTTGACCTTGATCGGGGGCACCTGCTGGTCGTCGACCACGTTCGAGGCGGACCGCCCCAGCGGCATGCGGATGTCGAAGTCGCCTTCGGGGGCGACGATCTTCAGGGAGCACATGAAGAACGACATCAGCTGGAACACGACGTCGATCATCGGCGTCATGTTGATGTCGATCTTGTCGGCGAGTTGTGACTTCTTGCGGGCCATACTCTCACCGCCCCTCGTCGTATTTCGCCCGCAGGGCGAACTTCTCGAAGCCCTTCTCCTGGCAGATCTTGATGATCTCCTGCACCTGCCCGGTCTTCGCGGCGCCGTCGGCCCGCACGATCACCGTGGCCGTCGTCGGATCCCGCCCCGCCTCCGTCAGCACCGACTTCTCCCGCTCGAGATACCCGGAGATGTCCTGCAGGCCGATCAGCTCGCCCGCGTAGATCACCGACCCGGCGTTCGTGAGCTGCAGCGTGATCGGCTTCTCCACCGGGCCGTCCACCGGCTTGGCCAGCTGGCTCAGCGGCAGCTGGATGCGGTCGTCCTGCTCGGCCTCGGAGAAGTTCATTACGAACATGAAGAACGTGATCAGCTGGAACGTCATGTCGATCATCGGCGTCATGTCGATGTCGGTGCTCGACGGCTCGCTCGTGGGCTTTCCCATGGACTCGGGCAACTCCTAGGCGACGGTGCGGCCACGCGGCCGGATCACTTCTTGCCCATCGTCTGGAATCGGGACATGAGCCGCATGGCCTCGCCGTCGACGTCGGCGTTGAGCTTCTGCAGCCAGTTCTTGAACATTGCGAAGCAGCCGATGGCGGGGATGGCCAGCCAGAGCCCGATGAGCGTCGTGATGAGGGCCTGCGAGATACCGATCGCGAGTTCCGACGGCTTCGGGGCCGTCGCCGACTTGGCGATCACCATGAACGCGCCCACCATCCCGTCCACCGTCCCGAGCAGGCCGAACATCGGCGCGAGCGCCCCGACGAGCGACACGTAGCTGATCTTGTGCTCGAGTTTCATCGCCTGCTCGCCTTCCGCCTCCTGCATGGCCTCCACGGCGGGGCCGTAGCCGGACTGCAGCTTGCCCATGCCAGCGGCGAGCACGTGGCCGAGGTAGGAGTCGTCGGTCTTCGCCAGCTCGTAGGCCTGCTGGTATTCCTTGTTCTCGAGGTGCGCCTCGAACGCCTGGCTCAGCCCCGGCGGCATGAGCACCCGGCGGCGGATCTGCATGAAGCACATCACGAGCAGCGCGACGAGACCGAACGACAGCGCGAGGAACACGATCACGTACCGCAGGCCGAGCGCCTTGTAGTAGAAGACGAGCATGTTCTCGCCTTCGGGCTCGGCGGCCTCCTCGTCCTGCGCCAGTGCCGTGTCCGACCACGCCATCGCCGACGCGAGCGCGACGGCGCCGGCCGGGGCGGCCCGCCATGCCGGGAGGGAGGGGCCGGCGGTCACGAACGACGCCGCCACGAGCAGTCCGTGGAGGATCGCCCGCCACGCCCCCCGCGCGGCCGCCGGCATCACGGCAGCCCCCGTCGCCAAGCCCGTCCGCGTCGGGGTCACATCGTGCCCCTGGCCAACGTCGTGCCCCTGGCCAACGTCGTGCCCCTGGCCAACATCGTGCCCCTGGCCAATCGTGCCGCACTGCATGATGAGTCGTCTCCTCGAAAAAGAATCGTTCGGGCGCCCAAGGTTAGCCTCCACCCCCCACCGCCTGCAAAGCCGGCTCACGACTTGGCCGCGTCGAGCTTCTTGGCCCACGGGCTGACCGGGTAGGACGCCTTGAGGTTTTGCCGGGCTTCCCGGGCCCGCTCCGGATTGCTGCCCCGCTCCCAGAGCTCGCCGAGGTTGAACAGGGCCTCGGCGTGGCTGTCGGGCACCGAGTTGTAGACCAGGTCCACGGTGAGAAACGAGATCAGGGCGTCCTGATCCTTGCCTTCGATAGCACGGTGGATGCCGCCGAGCACGTTGTACGCGCGGGCGAGCAGTTCCTTGTCCTCGGGGCTCGAATCCTTGATCACCTGGTTGACCAGCTGGATCGCCGGCTCCTGCTTGCCCTGGAGCGACAGGCATTTCGCCTTGCCGAGGTCCGCGGCCCGCTTCTGGCTCTCGCTGGCCTTGTCGGCGCCGGCCAGCTTGATCGCCGCCTCGTACTCCGCGAGCGCCGCATCCGTCTTGCCCTGGGCGAGCAGGAGCGCCGCCTTCGCCGAGGCGGCCCGCACCTTCACCGGCCCCGGCCCGGCGCCGAGCTGCGAATAGGCCGCCATGGCCTCGTCGGCCTTGCCTGCCCGGGAGAGGAGATCCCCCTGCAGTTCCTGCATCTGGAACAGGTGGTGGCTCTTGGCGTTCTTGCCGAGGTAGGTCGCCACGCCCTTGATCGCCGCCGCGAGATCGCCGCCGGTGTCGAGCACCGCCCGCCCCGCCGACGCCGCCTTCACGAAATCCACCTCCGCGAGCACGAGCGGCTCCGCCCCGTCGAGGTCGCCGGCCTCGATCTTGCCCACCTCTTCGAGCGCGTCGGCGCCGCGGCCGCGCAAGAGCATGCTCCGGGCGTTCCGCAGCGACTGCGGCTCGGCACCGAACTGCACCTCGCGCACCGTCTCGACCTGGATCTTCTGGGTATCACCGTTGGCACCCTCCAGATCGACCACCGTCGGCGAGACCGCGAGCACCTTGCCCGACGCGGTCTGGCCGCCCGCGAGAATCACCCGGTCGGCCGCCTGACCGCGGGCGGACCCCGGCGACGCGGCGACGACGAGCGCGGCGGCCATGACCGCCGTGCCCACGAGGCCGCGTGTCATGCCGCCGCCCGGAGCGGAAGCCTGCCGGCAGTCGACCATCGCAGAGCGAACTCGTGACGAGCGAACTCCTGGCAAGAGCATGCGTGGCGTGGGGAAGGGCAGGGGACTGAGAACGGTCGTTCGCATCGTCATGGTCGTTGCTCGCCTCGGAAAGTGCCGCGATTGGAAAGGTGTGGGACGGTTCACTGGACACGCCCGGCCACGCCGGGTCGGCGAAGGCCGGTCAGCCGGCTGCGGAGAGCGCCTCCGCGGCCTCCTTGAGCCCGTCGACGCCCTTCTGCACGGGCTTGTTCTGCCGCTTCTCGATCTCCTTGAGCAGCTTGTCGAACTGCTTCCGCATCGCCGGGCCGCCGAGGTCCGGGTGCGTCTTGAACGTGAAATCGACGTAGTCGTAGGCCTTTTGCAGCTCCTTCTCCCGATCCTGCGGCAACGCCTCGGCCCGCTCCAGCCGGCACTTCAGCACGTTGAGACGCGCCTGGTAGAACCGGTCGCGGGCCTCCATCGCCTTCTCGTCGGCCCCGGCGAACGCCTGCGACTCGAGCCGGTTCGAGAGCACGGCCCAGCCCCACGCCCAGGCCTCCTTCGGCTTCGCGGGCCGCTTGTACCCGTTGATCGCCTGCCCGAGGTAGGTCGCCTTCTGCGCCTTGTCGGCCGCGGCGGCCGCGGCGGCCTGCAGCATCTCGGCGGCCTGGATCTGGAAGTCGAGCGTGTTTTGGCGCCGCGGGTCGGAGAGGATCCAGTCGAACTGCTTCTGCGCCTCCTCCCACTTCTCCCGCTCCCGGTAGACGTTGGCCATCTTCAGCCGGATCGAGGGCTCGAACTTGGCGATGTCGGCCCCACCCTTCTCCAGCAGCTTCTCGTAGATGTCCGCCGCGCGGTCGAGGTAACCGTTGGCCTGCGCCTTGGGCACGACCGCCCCCGTGCCCTCGCCCGAACCGAGGCTGAGGTACGTCGTCGCCACCCACATCTGCGACGAGGGCTTCGGATCCTTCGCGACGCCCTCGAGAAACTTCTCGAATCCGGTGAGGATCGCCGCCGCCCGGGCCTTCGTCTCCGGCGTGCCGGCGGCCGGCCCCGAGCCGAGATTCGTCAGCTGCTCCTGCAGATCGCGGCCCATCGACTGATACATGCCCGTGAGCCGCGCCGACGCCTCGGCACCGGCGGCCCCCGCCAGCTCCTCGAGCTTCTTCATCGCCGACACGGCCTTGTCGTTCTGCTGCTTCTCGATGAAGTGCCGCAGCGACGCCGTCGCCGTCGCCGTGGCGAGCGGCCCCTGGTTGAAGGTCTTGTCGGGTCCGTTGAGCACCGTCCACGGACCGTAGACGGGTTGCTCGAGCAGCGCGGCCACGCGGGCCGTGTCCCCCTCGTCCATCGCCATCTGGCAGCGGGCGAGGGCGGCGGCCACTTCGACCGTGCGGGAAGCGGCCCCGGCCGTGGGCTGCCCGGCACCCGGCGCCGCCAGCCCGTCGTCGATGGCCTTCGCCGCCAGCTTCCGCCAGCCGGCGAGCGCCTCGGGCTTCGGTCGCAACGACTCCTCGAGCCGCGTTTTTTCC
>Ga0007795_10000805_pt1 | contig 10821 bp, 5 predicted proteins | sample CryBogmetaGMA1M_FD_60369 | JGI IMG/M metagenome (GOLD analysis project Ga0007795, IMG submission 60369) | Freshwater microbial communities from Crystal Bog, Wisconsin, USA - MA1M | ecosystem: Environmental > Aquatic > Freshwater > Lake | place: Crystal Bog, Wisconsin, USA | collected 2009-07-06
GTCTCAGAATTTGACCTACCTGAGTCGATCATTGACCGGAAGGTGAGAAACATGAAGATGATTTCCCCCTCAAACCGGGAGGTGGATATCAACTTGGAAAATGACGATGAATACATCGGCATGTGCCGCCGGGAGGTGATGGATGCCTATCTCAGGGAGCGCGCAGCTGAAGTCGGCGCCAATTTGGTGAATGGTCTGGTAACCAAGATCGATACTGGCAGCAAGCGACAGGGGCCTTACACCCTGACCTACTCGGATTACTCCTCAGGCGAGGCCACGGGCGAAAGCAAAACGCTGGAAGTTGATTTGATTGTTGGGGCCGATGGCGCCAACAGCCGGGTTGCCAAAGCGATGGATGCCGGCGACTACAACGTGGCCATCGCTTTCCAGGAGCGCATCAAGCTGCCGCCTGAGGAGATGAAGTACTACGAAAGTCTGGCGGAGATGTATGTGGGAACGGATGTTTCCCCGGATTTCTACGCCTGGGTCTTCCCGAAATACGACCACGTCGCCGTGGGCACGGGAACCATGCAGAACAACCAGGGCCTGATCAAGAGCCTGCAGGAAGGCATCCGTGAACGGGCCAAGAAACGCCTACTCCACGGTGAAGTCATCAAGGTTGAAGCCCATCCCATCCCCGAGCATCCCCGTCCGAGGCGCGTGGTCGGCCGCATGGCCTTGGTGGGTGACGCCGCTGGCTATGTGACCAAGAGCTCCGGCGAAGGCATCTACTTCGCCGCCAAAAGTGGCCGTATGTGCGCTGAGCAGATCGTGGCGGCCAGCGCCAATGGCACCAAGGTCCCCACGGAGAAGGATCTCAAGGTCTACCTGAAGAAGTGGGATCGCCAGTACGGCGCCACCTACAAAGTGCTGGAGATTCTCCAAAACATTTTCTATCGGAATGATGCCGCCCGCGAAGCTTTCGTGGAAATGTGCGATGACAAAGACGTGCAAAGGCTCACCTTCGACAGTTACCTGTACAAGCGGGTGGTGCTGATGAACCCCTGGCAGCAGCTGAAGCTCACCCTCCTAACCCTGGGTTCGGTTTTGCGCGGTAACGCCCTGGCTCCTGCCAGCTACAAGCCTGTATCGAGTGCTGTCCGCAGTGAAGAGGAGGCCATGGCCATCCTGGCCGTCACAGCGATCAAAGGGGGCATCAAGGTGTCCTCCAAGAAGGTGCCTTACCAGGGCTTGCCCACACCAGAGTCGACCTCTACAGAGGATCGTGAAACCGTGGGCGCGGGAAGCCTGTCCTAGGCACCTAAGCTAGGCAAAAGCCAGCCACGATCAATCCGCCATAGCCTGCCAGAGAAGCCAGCTGAACCAATCGATCGAGCTTGTCAGTTCTGCGCTCAATGGCTTGGACAGATTCTGGATTGACGCCTTCACTTAAATTGCTGGACCAGATAAATAAAACAAAGAATGCCAAGGTAACAATGTAGGAATATGCATAAAGACCATCAAGAAACGTCAGATAGGGGAGCGTCGGCAATGTTTCACGATAAGACTGCTGCATAAATACTAGGGCCAGCAGCACCACAGGGGGTATGGCCAAGCGATCCGATCGAAGGCTATTGCGCAGGGTAGGGGTGAGCAACATCACCAGCATTACAATGGCAAGGGGAAGGATCCATTTGACCATGGAAGCCCAGGGATTGGCTTGATAAATCACTTCAAAGTCCACCTTTCCAGAAATGCTGGCTAGGCCAAAGCCAACGGTGGAAGTACTGGCGCGATTAAGGGTCTTGAAGCTCCAGCCGGCTACATCAAAACCACTGAGTCCAACCCGACTGCCCACCTCACCTCCGTCGCGTTGGGCCTTCAGGGTGACCTGCTGAGCCACACCCTCGAGGGCACCGGGCTTGGGCTGCAAGATCACCGACAAAGGCAATTGGCCGAATGGCGATTTGTAATAGTTGATCTCATCAGAATAAAAGAGACCATTGAATTGATATCCCTGACAAAATCTACCATTCTCTATCGGGAAGGTTTTTTTACTGAGAGGTTCGACCAGGGAATCCCATGGTTGGACCATATTATAGAAACTCACCAAATCAATGGGCTGTGCTCCCGCCTTATCGATCAACGAGGCGGTGGCCTGATCAAAAATGAGCCATAAGCTGCCTTCAACCGTGTAGGTCTTGTCTTTGGCTGAGAACCCGTAAATGTTGTCGAGACGCATGGAGATCTCAATCGGGGCCGTCGGCAGCGGTGGACCCTGGGCCGCGTGGACAGAAAGAGGAAACTGAACCCAGGCAAGCCCCAGCACCAATGCAGCAAAAGAGCTCAACAAGGTCCAGGAAACAATTCGCTGAAGCGCTTTCATGGCATCGAGCTGCCCTAGCCGCTGATGCGGCTGAAGTCGGCCAACACGGCAGCCTGGTTCCGCAGCACCCCCAACAGGTTGAGGCGGTTGGCGCGCACCGCTGGTTCATCAACCATCACCATTACGCTTTGGTCGCCATCAAAAAAGGCGGCCAAGGCATCAGCTCCTGAGCTGAGCCCTTGGGCCAGCTCGCCATACCGGTCGGCTGATCTCCTGGTGGCGATGGGCTCCAGGGCGTTGAGCACGGCCAACATGGCAGTTTCGCTGCTTTTTTCAAACAAACGTGGATCCACCACCCCGTTGGCGCTCAAGACCTGGGCGGGGAGATCGCCTTTCTCGGCCAATCGGGCAGCCCGGGTCACCACAGCTTGCACAGCCGCCAATTGGCCGCTCCGGCGCAGCTCGACCAGGAGCTCAACCCGTTTGCTGACATCGGCGGGATCCTCGAGGATGCGATCCACGGCTTGGGGATCACCTGCAACGGCCTGCACCAGGTCGCCATCGACGCCGTCTTCTTCCATCAAGCTCACCAACCGTTGCCGCAGGAATTCGGCCAGCTCCGCCGCCAGCAGGACTGGATCCATCTGAAAATGGGGCAGCAGGCCACTCCAATGGGAGGCTGCCCGCCGCAGCAATGAACCCAGGTTCAAAGGCCAGCCGTTCCCTTTCAGGATTTGGACGATGCCATTGCCCGCACGACGCAGGGCATAGGGATCTGAGGATCCACTGGGGCGCTCCCCCTTGGCATAGATGCTCAACAGCAGCTCGAGCCGTTCGGCAAGGGCCACCACGGCCCCCGCCTCGGAGGTGGGCAGCCCATCGGCGGCGCCCTTGGGCAGGTAGTGCTCCTGCACAGCCAGGGCCACGGAGCGGGCTTCGCCTTCGGCCAGCAAGTACTTACCGCCGATCAGACCCTGCAGTTCGGGGAACTCACCCACCATTTGGCTCACCAAATCGTGCTTACAGAGGTGGGCGGCCCGGCGAGCGTGGTCGCCGGTCGCTTCGGCCAGGTTGAGGGATTCGAGCAGGAGATCGGTGAGCCACTCCAGGCGCTCCACCCGATCCAGCAGGCTGCCAAGGCCCTCAGCAAAGGTGACACGCGCCAGCTGGGCCCGCCGATCGATGCTCGCCACGGAACGGTCGGCTGCCACAAAGAATTCGGCATCGGCAAGGCGCGCTTTGAGGACCCGTTCATTGCCCCGTCGAACCAGGGCATTGGCCGCCGGAAGGCCGTTGCCGATACAAAGGAAGCGGGGCAACAGGCTGGCCTGGGCATCGAGGGCCAGGGGGTCCACGCTGGCGCCGATCCGATACAGGGGGATGTAGCGCTGGTGGGCACGCATCACGGTGCTGAGCACTTCTGCCGGCAGGTGCAGGTAATGCCCATCCACCGTTCCCTCGATCATCAAGGGTGCTTCGACCAAATCCGTGAGCTCATCCACCAAGCCTTCTGGACAATCGGGAAGGCCGCCCAAGGACGCCGCACTGCTGGCCACCTGCTCACGGATCCAGGCCTGGCGACTCGACCGCTTGACCTGGACGCCCACTTCTGCAAGCGCCGAGACGTAGGCGTCGGCGGAAGGGATCGTGACCGTATCGCCCAGTAGGCGATGGCCGCGACTGGTGTTTCCACTGACCACCTCGGGATCGGAATCCGACAAGGTGACGGGAACCACGCTGGTATCCAACAACGCCACAATCCAGCGAATTGGACGGGAGAACCTGCTCTCGCCCTCTCCCCAGCGCATGAAACGGCGTCCCTGAAGGCTACTAATCCAGAGGGGGATGAGCTCGGCAAGAACCTGGGTCGTTGGCCGTCCCTTCTCGAGGCAGCTGGCAAACACGAACGGCCCCTTGGGCGTTTCTCGCACCTCAAGGGCCGCAGGATCAATGCCACAGCGGTTGGCGAAACCGATGGCAGCCTGGGTGGGCCCCCCCCCTTGAAATGCTTGGCTTGCCGGTGGGCCCTTGCGGTCTTCGCTGAGATCGCTTTGGGCCAGGGGGAGCTCGGTAACGGTGACCGCCAGGCGCCGGGGCGTACTGGTGCAATCAATTGCCGCAAACGACAACCGCGCGGCTGCCAGATCCCTACGCACAAGGGAATCGAGTTGGGGCAGGGCTAGACGGGCGAAATCAGCAGGGAGTTCCTCGGTTCCGATCTCCAAAAGAAAGGTCGACAAAGAAACAGCCCCATTCGCACTTCACTGTATTGACCAGCCCTCTTCGCTACGGTCGATGCCAATCGTTCGTTTTGGGGACCTGTGGGCACGGGGCACACCTCTACAACCATTGGGCAACTCCAAGCTGACCAGGGAGCGGCGAGTGCTCCTTCGAAGTTTGAACAACTCAAGGCAAGCAGTGGCCATCTCAAGGAACCACTGCTGAGTGAGTTGGCGAATGGCAACCCCAATTTCACGGAAGGGGCCGTTCAAATTCTCAAATTCCACGGCAGCTACCAGCAGGACAACCGCGACAACCGCCGCAAGGGTGAGGAGAAGGATTGGCAAATGATGTTGCGGCTGCGCAGCCCCGGTGGCCGCATCCCTGGGCCCCTCTACCTGGCGATTGATGACCTCGCCAACCGGCTGGGCAATGGCACCATGCGGGCCACCACGCGCCAGGCCTTCCAGATCCACGGCATCGCCAAGGCCGACCTCAAGGAGGTGATCGGCACCATCGTGCGCAACCTGGGATCAACCCTTTCTGCCTGCGGCGACATCAACCGCAATGTGATGGCCCCTGCAGCCCCATTCGAGGGCCATGGTTATCCGGCGGCCCGCGACTTGGCTGACCAGATCGCCGATCTCTTGACACCCCAGGCCGCCGAAGGCTCCTACCTGGATCTCTGGGTTGATGGCGAACTCAGTTACCGAATCAAGCCGAGCGCTTCGGTCCAAAAGGTGAAGGAACGCCAACAGGAGGGCGGCGTCTTCAGTGGTGATCGCGAGGAGCCCCTCTATGGCAACACCTACCTCCCCCGCAAGTTCAAGGTGGCCGTCACGGTGCCTGGCGATAACGCCGTGGACCTGCTGACCCAGGACATCGGGCTGGTGCTGTTCTGCGATCCCCAAGGCAGGCCCATGGGCTGCAATGTGTACGTGGGGGGCGGCATGGGCCGCACCCACAACAAAGAAGAAACCTTTGCCCGCACCGCCGATCCCCTCGGCTATGTGGCCTATGGGCACGTGCTCGATTTGGTGCAGTCGATTCTCGCCCTGCAGAGGGATTTCGGCGACCGCCAGCAGCGTCGCCATGCCCGGATGAAATACCTGATCCACGACCGGGGGGTGGCCTGGTTCAAAGCCCAATTGCAAGCCAACTATTTCGCCCATCCCATCAAGGGCCTGCGCCAGGAACCCAAGGCCAAGCTCGAGGACTACCTGGGTTGGCATCGCCAGAACCAGAAGCTGTGGTTTGTGGGCCTGCCCGTGTTGTGCGGCCGTCTCTCGGGAGAGCTCAAAAAGGGGCTGCGGCACCTTGTGGACACCTACAAATTGGAGGTGCGGCTCACCCCAAACCAGGATCTGCTGCTCTGCAACATCGGAACGGCCCAACGGGCCACCATCCGCGAGGCCCTCGGCCGGTTGGGATTGGCAACCCCCGAAGCACCGTCCTTGCTCACCCGCCACGGGATCGCCTGTCCGGCCCTGCCCCTGTGTGGGCTTGCCGTGACCGAAGCCGAACGGATTTTTCCCGACGTGCTCGAGCGTCTTGAGCGCCAATTCCAGCAACTGGGCATCACCAAACCTGTGCTGGTGAGGATGACGGGCTGCCCCAATGGTTGTGCCCGTCCGTATATGGCGGAGATTGGTTTGGTGGGAAGTGGCGTGGATCAATACCAGCTTTGGCTGGGGGGCACACCCGAACTCAGCCAACTCGCCGAGACCTATCTCGAGAAGATGCCCTTAGCCGACCTTGAAACCACCCTCGAGCCCCTACTGAAGGCCTGGCAAGAGGCGGGCGGGCGGCGCAGTTTCGGTGACTTTGTGATCAAGACCGGCCGTCCAGGCGTTGAGGCACTCCTGGCTCAATCAGGGGCCCGGCCGTAGCAGGCTTGGGCTGCGCCTGTACGCCAGGCCCAGAGTTGATCTCCCCAGCTGAAGTGCCACCACTCGTTGGGGTGCTGGGCAAAGCCAGCTGCTTGCATCGCCTGGGTTAACGCCAGGCGGCGCCGATGCCATAGGGCCTCCTGGCTATCTGGCCCCTGCTCGGCCATGGCGGCGTAGTGGAGCGGCTCAGAGATCGGTCCGATCGCATCGATGGCGCCACCCATGGCCAGCTCCAGGCCCTGGTCGTCAGCCAAGGTGAGATCGACGGCGCCACCGGTGCTGTGGGGCGGTGGGGTGTTGGCGCTCTCGCTCGGAGGGGCCCAAAAACGGCCCACGTCCCAGGTGGCCTGCCGCAGCCCTGGGGAGTCCTGGCTTGGGTCCACCCCGCGCCTTTGGCATTCCTCCCGGATGGCATGGTTCACCATGAAGGCCTGGACGGCCACGGGGCGCCAGGCATCGAACACGGCGAAACGCCACTGGGATTGCTGCCGCTGCAGGGTTACCTGGGCCTGGAGCAGGCGATCCACGACCCCCTGGCGTAGGCGAAAGGGAGACAGGCCCGCCCCATAGGGGGCACCCAGGGCTGCATAGGGGTGGGGCTCAATGCACTGAAGAACTGGTGGCAAAGCCACCAGTTCTTCATGGTTTTCCTGAATCGGTACGGAACTCCAAGGACGCATGGGCTAATTGAGGCGGGATGCCAGGTCGAGTTGACGCCGCCGTTGGTCGGCAAGGGCTTCAGCCAGGCCCTGATGGAGGGCCAGATCGGGATCCTTGGCTGTGATCGATTGGGCCACCTGGCGCGCCTGCTCCAGCACTTCACCGTCGTCGGTCAGGCTGGCGAGCGCCAGATCGGGGAGCCCCGATTGGCGGGTGCCCAAGACCTGGCCTGGACCCCGGAGCCGCAAATCCATTTCGGCAATTTCAAAGCCATCACCGGAGCGGACCAACACCTCAAGCCGCTGTTTGGCCTGCACGTTGTTGCTGTCGTTGATGAGTAAGCAGTAGGAGGCGGCAGCACCCCGACCGACCCGACCCCGCAGTTGGTGGAGTTGGGCCAGGCCAAAACGCTCGGCGTGCTCGATCACCATCACGCTCGCCTCGGGCACATCCACACCCACCTCCACCACCGTGGTGCTCACAAGCACCTGGGTCAAACCATCGGCAAAGGCCCGAATGGCGGCCTGCTTGCTGGCGCTGTTCAGTTTGCCGTGGAGCAAGCCCACCTGCAGATCGGGGAACACCTCCTCTTCAAGCTCCCGGTGCACCTCGATGGCCGAGCGCAAATCAAGCTTTTCGGAATCATCTACCAAGGGCAGCACCACATAGGCCCGTTGGCCCATGGCCACCTGGTCGCGGATGAGTTGGTAGGCCTTGCTGCGTTGGCCCCCCTTAAGCAGGCTGGTTTGGATGGGTTGGCGCCCAGGAGGTAGTTCATCGATTTGACTGACGTCCAGGTCGCCATGGAGGGAGAGGGCGAGGGTGCGGGGAATCGGGGTGGCAGTCATGGTCAGAAGATGGGGCTGGAGGCCCTTGGCAAGCAGGCGGTTGCGCTGACGCACCCCAAAGCGGTGTTGTTCATCAACCACCACCAACCCCAGGCGATCGAACTGGACCGGATCTTCCAGGAGGGCGTGGGTCCCAACGAGGAGCTGCAACTGACCGTTCACCAAATCCCGGAGTAATTCGCGCCGCCGCTGGGCAGGCGTTGAACCGGTGAGCAGGGCCGAGGTGACATGCAGCTGGGGCAACCACTCCGCCAACTTGCGGTAATGCTGCTCGGCCAAGACCTCCGTGGGTGCCATCAGCGCGCCTTGGCAACCCGCCTCAATGGCTGTGAGGAGGGAGGCAAGGGCCACCACCGTTTTGCCACTGCCCACATCCCCCTGCACCAGGCGAGCCATGGGTTGGGGCCGGGCCAAGTCGACACGGATTTCAGCGAGAACCCTTTTCTGGGCTCCGGTAAGAGGGAAAGGAAGCAGCTCGAGGAATCGCTGCACCAGGTCGTCGCGACCGGCCGCAAGCACCAGGGGCGGGGCCGGTCGTTGGCTCAGTTGGCGTCGGCGCTGCAGCAGGCCGAGCTGTAACAACAGGAATTCATCGAACACCAGGCGATGGCGGCTGGCCTGCAGCTCCTGCTGATTGCTGGGCTGGTGGATCTGCAGCAGGGCCTGGGGCCTGGGAATGAGGTTTTCGGTATGACGAAGCGCCTCGGGCAACGGATCGCCCCAGCGCCTCACCTCGGGCAGCACCGCAGCCAGGGCCTGGCGCAGCCGCTCGGACCCCAAACCCTCCGTTAGCCCGTACACCGGAATCAGTCTTCCAATGCTCTCGGAGCGAACCTGGGCATGGGAATGGTCGAGCACCTCCATCAGGGGGTCCTGGAAGGCGGGACCGTAGGGGGTTTCCTTCACAAGCCCGCTGACAGCCACGGTGGCGCCCGGCGGGAAGTGGGCCTGTTGCCCCTTCAGCCAGCCGGGCGACGCAAAGCGCTTGCCGGCAAAGAAGCGACTCACCCGGATCTTGCCGGTGATGTCGGCCAGATGCAGTTCGAGAATCGAGAGGTTGGGATTGCGGGGGCTGGTGAAGGCGTTGCTGCGCCGAACCGTGGCCACGATCGTGGCGGTGCGGCCGGGTTCAAGCCCGCTGATGCGCACCAAATTGGCGTAATCGAGATAATCCCGCGGGTAGTAGTGCACCAAGTCGCGCAGCACGAACAGCCCAAGCTGCGCCAATCGGGCGGCCGTTTTCGGCCCAACCCCCTTGATCTCTGAGAGCGGCGTATCGGGATCCCAGGGGCCGGAAGACGCCCCAGGACCAGAGCTGGCCCCCACCTGGAGGCGGGGAGGGCCCACGGGGATGGTCGGTTGGTGGGCCTGGCGAAGCTGATGGAGCCGCTCGCGGCACTGGCGCACCAGGTTTTGGCGGCGGGCCAGGCTGAGCTCCCCATAGGACCCCAGCGCCCTGGCAAGATCCTCCAGTCCTTGCCTTTGGGGCTCGGTGATGCCGGCTAGAGGCTCGGTGAAGGTGCGGGCAACAAAGCCACTAAAGCGTTCCTGGCGTCCCTTGAGATCCCCAAACCCCCGTTCAGCCTCCAACTGCAAGGCCTGCTGCAGGGGCTTCAGCCAGGCCTGAAGAGACTCAGGGCTTAGGGCATTTTCGGGGGAGGTCCCTCGCGGACTGGTGTCTTGGGTGCTGCTTGCGCTGTGGTGATGTCCTGCAGCCACAGCTGTTCCGCCTCAAGCGACTGAAGCCGCCGCTCGAGACGACGATAGTTCTGCGCCATTCTGCGCAACTCCTGGCGATGCTGCTGAACCCGCGAGCGACAGGTGCGCAATTTGGGTTGCTCCAGTTCCAAATCACCCAACCGCAGCAAGACGGCACCGGCCTCAAGCAAGGCAGGTCCATCGGGGGACCCAAAGGGCAAGGGCACCCTTAAGACATTGGGAGGCGCCGATAGGGGCTCCAGCTGCCCCTTGAGGGCAGCGTCCAACAAATTCACCGGCAGCAGGTTACGGCTCACCCCCTGGCGCAGCAACTCCACATTCAGGGCGTGGGAGAGATTGCGCAGCCGTTGGGCGATCGCCCGCTCAAAGCCATCAAGCCAGAGCAGCAAGGCCACCGGGTTCCTTGGTAGGTGCGCCTGATCCCAGGGCGCTAAGGGCTTTGTGTCAGCCGCGACGTCGCTGTCGTCGTCACTTACCTCGTCGTTGCCATCGTCGTTGCGATCGTCGGCGTCATCGTCGGCGTCATCGCCACGAAGAGAGCCTTCAAGATCCCTGGCCTGCAGCGAAGACGAGAGGACCTCTCCGAAGGCTGCCACCATCGCTTCGACGGCTTGAAGATGCTCCACCTCATCCATGTCGGATGGAAGCTCTAAACCGGAATCGTCATCCTGGCTAGGGCCTTGGGATTCACGATTCCCAAACGGCGAACCCCCATCCTCCATCGGCAACAGCCCCGAGATGGAACGGGGTTCAAACAATTCCGGAGCCAGCGGCAAGGCCAGGCCAAGGTTGATTGAACCTTCCGGGGTAGGGAGCGATGGGGCGTCCCCATCCCTGGAAGCCCTGGCCTCCAGGGCAGCGATCAGCCGCTCTTGGTTCGACCGTTTGGAGTTGAGGCGCTTGCGCTCCAACTGGCCTGCCAGATAGGCCACCTGTTCAACCGTGAGCAAGCTGGTGGTTCGGGCCACCAAGCTGGCCATGCGTTGGTGAAGGTGTTGGCGTTGACGACTTGGGAGCTCTTGATAGCGACTGGGCTCAACCTGGGTGGCCAAATGGAAACAGGCTTGCTGAACGGCAGTCAACAAGCCCGCACGGAGCACCTGCAAATACAGGGCTAAATGGCGATAGAGATCTGGATTGGAAACGGCAAGCTGGCCCTGGTGATGGGCAAGCTGGCGTTTGACATCCTCACGTAGGTCCACGCGAGCATCCGCAAGGC
>Ga0007795_10000808_pt1 | contig 10798 bp, 13 predicted proteins | sample CryBogmetaGMA1M_FD_60369 | JGI IMG/M metagenome (GOLD analysis project Ga0007795, IMG submission 60369) | Freshwater microbial communities from Crystal Bog, Wisconsin, USA - MA1M | ecosystem: Environmental > Aquatic > Freshwater > Lake | place: Crystal Bog, Wisconsin, USA | collected 2009-07-06
GTGATGCCGATGATGCCGTTGGCTCCGACCTTGTTCTCGACGATGACCTGCTGGCCAAGCACCGGGCTGAGTTTTTCGGCCAGATAGCGCGAGACGATGTCGGTCTGTCCGCCGGGCGGATAAGGCACGATCAGTTTGATCGGTCGATCGGGCCAGGCTTGCGCGAATGCGGGGGTGAGCGATGTCAGCGAGGCAAGCGCAAGCGTTGCGCCTGCCAACAGGCGTGTGAATCGGTTCATTCATGTCTCCGAATGGAATTGTGAGCGCAGTCTAACGGCTTTGCCGCGCGCACCCCGGTGTAGGCTCTGGATATCCATCGAAGGCCTTCACGAAAGGAGACACCCCATGACCGAACCGCTCTGGCGCTGGTCCGCCACCGACCTGGCCCACGCCATCCGCACCCACCGCATCTCAAGCCGCCAGGCGACCGAGTCGTGTCTGGAGCGCGTGGCCGAGGTCAACCCGCGGCTCAATGCGATTGTCGAGGTCCTGCACGACAGCGCACTCGCCGCCGCCGATGCCGCCGATCGGGCGGTCGCCAATGGCGAGGTGCTCGGCGTCCTGCATGGCGTGCCGGTGACCACCAAGGTCAATGTCGATCAGCGTGGCTGCCCGACCACCAACGGCATCGTGGCCCTGCGGGATGCGATCGCGACTGACGACAGTCCGGTGGTGGCCAACCTGCGGCGCGCGGGCGCGGTGATCTTCGGGCGCACCAATACGCCGGCGTTTTCGTTCCGGTGGTTCACCGACAATGACCTGCATGGCCGCACGCTCAACCCCTGGTCGCGCGAGCACACGCCGGGTGGCTCAAGCGGCGGGGCGTCGTCGGCGGTGGCCTCGGGCATGGGTCCGATTGCGCACGGCAACGACATCGCCGGCTCGGTGCGCTATCCGGCCTATTGCACCGGCATCTATGGTCTGCGGCCCTCGGTCGGGCGCATTCCCAATTTCAACCCGAGTGCGGCCGAGGAGCGTCCGCCGGCGATGGCGATGATGTCGGTTCAGGGGCCGCTCGCCCGCACCGTGGGCGATCTGCGGATTGCGCTGCAGGCGATGTCGGCGGCCGATATCCGCGATCCGGCCTGGGTGCCGGCGCCGTTGCAGGGTGCGGCCCTGTCGCGTCCGATCAAGGTGGCTTACAGCGCATCAATCCCGGGTGTCGCCGTGCATCCGGCGGTGGCGGCGGCGGTCGAACGCGCGGCCCGCTGGCTCTCGGATGCCGGCTATCGGGTCGAGGCGGTCGAGCCGCCCGATATGGTCGAAGCCGCACAGTTGTGGCAACTGATTGCCGACAACGAGGCACGCCTGGTGATGGGGCCGCTGGTCGAGCGGCTCGGCGACGATGGCATCCGGACCGCCTTCAGTGCGATGACGCGCCACACCCCGGTGCTCGATACCGAGGGCTATTTCCGCGCGCTGGCCCGGCGCACCACGCTCATTCGCCGCTGGAATGCCTTCCTGCAGGACTATCCGCTGGTGCTCGGGCCGCTGAGTGCCGAGCCGCCGTTTGCCTGGGGGCTCGATGTCGAATCGCCCGAGGGCATGGACCGCATCATTGCCGCGCAGATGCCGCAGTTCAGCGTGCCGCTGCTGGGCTTGCCGGCAATTTGCGCACCGGCCGGCTCGGTCAATGGCTTGCCGATCGGTGTGCAGATGACCGGTGCGCGCTTTCGCGAGGACACCCTGCTCGATGCCGCCGAGGTGCTCGAGGCCCGCCATCCGTGTGTGGCGCCGATCGATCCGGTGTTCGCGGCATGACCCCTGCCGAGCTCCCGGCGCAGCAGGATCTGCCCTGCGCCTGGTACGGCCCGCAGATGAGCGCGAGCCCCCAGGACTGGACGCTTGCGCTCAGCGACGCCGATTGCCGCGAGATCCGGGCGGCGCTCGATGTCTGGCTGGCGCAGCAGGCTGGTCTCGCCGATGAAGGCGATCGGGTAGGCCGTGGCGATCAGGCAGGCAGCAGCGAGCAGCGCAGCCCGGCGCCGCTGGCAGCCGCTGATTTCGTCCTGCCCACGCTCGGCCCCCGCCTCGCACAGTTGCGCCACGAGCTCCTGCATGGCCGAGGCTTTTTCCTTCTCACCGGCATGCCGGTCGGGCACTGGTCGCAGCGTGATGTGGCGCTGGCCTTCATCGGGCTGGGCGCGCATCTGGGCAATGCCCGCTCGCAGAACGCGGCCGGCCATCTCCTTGGTCATGTGCGCGATCTCGGGTTGGCCAGCACCGACCCGACCGTGCGCCTGTATCAGACCCATGAGCGACAGACCTTCCACACCGATTCCTGCGATGTGGTGGGCCTGCTGTGCATCCATGAAGCGCAGCAGGGCGGCGACTCGCTGCTGGTGAGCTCGACCACGATCTACAACGAGATGCGCCGCCGTCGTCCCGATCTGGCGGCGCTGCTCTTCGAGCCGCTGGCCACCGACCGGCGCGGCGAGGTGCCCATCGGCATGAGGCCCTGGTTCGATATCCCGGTCTTCAGCTGGCATGACGGTTCGATGACTGCGCTCTATCAGCGCCAGTACATCGACAGTGCCCAGCGCTTCGAGCAGGCGCCAAGGCTCTCGGCGGCCAAGGTCGAAGCGCTCGATCTCTTCGATTCGCTCGCCAACGACCCGGCCCTGAATTTCACCATGCGTCTTGCGCCGGGCGACATGCAGTTCGTGCACAACCACAACCTGCTGCACGATCGCATCGGCTTTACCGACTGGCCCGATGCCGCTCGGCGCCGTCACCTGCTGCGGCTGTGGCTCGCGGTGCCGGGTGCGCGAGCGTTGCCGCCGGTGTTTGCGCAGCGCTATGGCAGCGTCACCGTCGGCGATCGGGGTGGCATCGTTGTGCCAGGCACCACGCCCTGTGTGCCGCTCGATGAGGGGCTTCGCTGAGCTGCAGATATTGCACAAAAAACCTTAGTCCGGCTCCCTCCTGACTGATTGCACATTTACTGTGAAGTGCTATCATCGGGATCGTGAACGGAACTCACCGCAAGACACTTCAGAGGCTTCTCTGCGACCCCGTCAATGGAAACATTGAGTGGTCTCGGATCGAGTCCTTGCTCAAGGCAGTTGGCTGCAGAGTCGTTGAGGGTTCAGGCTCATCAGTCACGTTTGAGTTCAATGGGCGGAAAATGACACTCCACCGTCCTCACCCAGGCAAGGAAGCCCTGCGCTACCGCGTCTTGGCCGTTCGGGAGTTCATTGAGCGAATGGGGATCAAACCATGATCAATGCCATGTCCTACAAGGGTTATACGACAAGCATGGTCTTCGATGCGCAAGACAAGATCATCGTCGGGCGCATCCTGGACGTCGATGACATCATCTCTTTCCACGCAGAGTCGGTCGCAGAGTTTGAGTCGAACTTTCACGCGGTCATTGAAGACTATCTTGCCGCGTCCAAAGAACTGAACTCGGCGCCGGAGAAGCCTGCGAGCGGCAAAGTCATGCTGCGCATCGCTCCTGAGATTCATGCTGCCGCGCTCAAGGCCGCCGCGCGCAGTGGCACCAGCCTCAACAAGTGGGCAGAGGGAGCGCTTGGTAAAGCAGCCCGAAAACCACCCGCCCGGGCTGCCGCACGCAGCGACGCCTAGACCGTCGATCAACCGGATGCGCTTGCGCGGGTTACCGTGACCCGATTTGACGGATCGTTCAGGCGATGAGGAAGTGATCTCGCCGGGCTGAATTGCGCCGGTCTTGACGCCCATCAACGCCCGGCATCAAATCGGCGTGAACAATCAGGGCATGGCCTCAACACCTTCAATCCGATCGCTGTCGATTGCGTCGCTGTCGCTTTCGTCAAGGTCGATCGCATCGAATTCCAGCGAGTCGTCTGCGCCACCTCACCAAGCCCCGGCGTGAGGCCGGCCTCGGCCCAGCTGATCAGCCGCGAAGTTCTGCCCTTCTACGCGAGCCTCGCGGCACTGGCCGCCGGCACGCTGCTGATCGACGCAGTGCTTCATCTGCTCAATGTGGTCTGGATCGGCCGCTACCTCGGCATTGCCGGTACCCTCATCATCATCGCGTCCTTTGGCTATTCGCTGCGCAAGCGCAAGCTGATCAGCGGCGGCAATCCGGTGACACTGCTGCGCATGCACGAGCGCATGGCCTGGTTCGGCTCGCTGCTGGTGCTGGTTCATGCGGGCATCCACTTCAATGCCCTGCTTGGTTGGCTTGCGGTTGGCGCGATGCTGATCAATGTCGCCAGCGGCCTGACCGGCAAATATCTGCTGAGGCGCGCGCGCAATCGGCTCGATGCGGCGCGCGAGCGGCTGCGCGGCGACGGCCTGTCGGACGAGGCGCTCGATGAGCGGCTCTACTGGGACAGCCTGACCGTCGATACCGTCAAGCGTTGGCGCGCCCTGCATCGTCCGATCACACTCGCCTTCGGTGTGCTGGCGCTCGCGCACATCATCGGCATCAGTCTGTTCTGGGGCTGGAAATGAATGCCCTGTGGCTGCGGATCAGGGGCTGGCTGGGGGCGCTGCGCCGCCGCTGGTTGATGGCATCGATCTCGGTGGCCCTGATCGGTGTGGTGGCACTGGCCTTTATCAATCCGCGGCTGATGATCAGCCCGGGCGCATTGATGCCGGCCCATGCCGACCTGTCGAACGACTGCTTCGCCTGTCATTTGCCCCTGCGCGGTGTGTCGGCCCAGCGCTGTGCGAGTTGCCACGCGGTGGCCGACTTCGGCCTGCGCACGACCACCGGCAAAGCGATTGCAGCCACCACAAGGCTGTCGTTTCATCAGGAACTGATCGAGCAGGATTGCATGGCTTGCCACAGTGATCACAGCAGCCCGCGGCTGGTGGGCGAGCGTGGCGTCAAGCCCTTCTCGCACGAGCTGCTTCGCCCGGCGATCCGCGAGCGCTGCGAGAGTTGCCATGCGGCACCGGTCAACGACCTGCATCGCGGCCTGAACACCGGCTGCGCGCTATGCCATCGTCCGCCGGCCTGGAAGCCAGCTACCTTCGAGCATGAAAAATATTTTCTGCTCGATCGCGACCATAACGCGCCGTGTGCAACCTGCCATCTCGGCAATGTGTTCAGCCGCTACACCTGCTACGGCTGCCATGAGCACACCGTCGCGAATGTGGAGCGCAAGCACCGCAAGGAAGGCATCACCGACTTCACCAACTGCGTGGCTTGCCATCGCAGTGCGAGCGAGGAACCCGAGCATGGCCGCTCGGGCGGGCGCGAGTCAGGCAAATCGGGCGATGCCGTGACGTCCGGTAAGGCCGGAAATTCAGGTGAGCGGCGCGAGCGCGATTGATCGGCTCGCGCAGTGCCACCGCGGACGCAGCCGGGAAAAACGGCCACGTCCTCTGAAGTTCAGAATCTCAGGGCTCAGGGCTCAGGGCGTCGGCCCCCAGGGTGCTGCCATCAGCAGCTTGTTTTCCTGATGCTGCAGCATCGGTCGAAGCTGCCTGGCAAAGGCCATGAATTCAGGATCGGAAAACAGCCCCGCCCAGAAGGCGCGACGGTCGGCGTCATCGTTGAATTTCCACAGATGCACCAGCTGATTGATGGCGCCGATATCGCCGGTGAAATAGCCCACCAGTCGTGGCGGATGCTTGGCCACCGCCGGCCAGCCCTGGGTTTTGTAGAGCTCGACGACATCGGCCATCTTGCCGACGACGACGTCATAGGTGCGAAGTTCGAAAATTGCCATGCTGCGTGTCTCCCGGTGGTGAGGTGTCTGCGGTCAGTGTAGCCTTGCTCTGCCGCCCTCTCCCAACGCCTCATCCACCGACCGAAACGCTCATGACCATCATCCTGGTAAGACACGGCGAGACTGCGCTCAACGCCGCTCGCACTCTGCAGTTCCCTGATACGCCGCTGGGCGAGCGAGGCCTGGAGCAGGCTCGGGCGGTTGGTCGACGTTTTGCGGCCGCGCCACCCAAGGCGATCCTGAGCAGCGACATGGCCCGCGCGCGTCAGACGGCTGACGCCATTGCCAAGGCCACCGGTCTGTTGGTGGTCGAGTCACCGCTGCTTGGCGAGCGCAATTTCGGCGATCTGCGTGGAAGCCGTTTCGACGATCTTCCCTACGACCCGATTCACGACGATCGCGGCCCGCCCAACGGCGAATCGATGGCCCAGTTTCGCGCCCGCATCGCGCAGGCCTATACCTGGATTCTCGCGATGCGCGAGCAGGTGGGCGGCGATCTGGCGGTGGTCTCGCATGGCCTCTTCATCCGCGAATTCCTGGCCGCCCATGCGCATCTGCCAGAGGGGCTGGATGTGCCCGAAAAACTCGAGAACACCTCGGTGTCGATTCTGCTGGCCGAGCCGCCCCACACCGCGCAATTGATCGGATGCAGCCTGCATCTGGAGGGCGATGCACGCGGTGACGGCCGCGGTGTGGTGGGGGTTTGAAGCGGGCCACCACGCCGCTGGCCTGACCGGTAGGTCAGATTGACAAGATCGCCACGAACGCTCAGTTGGCCTTCAGGTTCAGTTCGGAAGCAATCGGTCCCCACTGCTGCAGATCGGTCGAGACCAATCTTTGCAGTTCGGCACCGGGTGCAACATCTGCAGTCGTCATTTGTCCAGCCAGCCTGTTGATCAGATTAGGGCTCTTGGCCGCTTCAGACAGAGTGCTGAAATAGTTTTCCGCGATGGACGTCGGCGTTCCGGAGGGCAAAGCGAAGCCACCGTAGTACTCCAGCGCCGATCCTGCTCTGCCGAGCGTTTCGCGAAAGGATGGGAGGTCTGGCGCCAGAGAGAATCGCTTGTCGGTCATCACCGCGATCGGCTGGATTTTTCCTTTGAACGGAACCATCAGGGGTAAGGCGGTGACGCAGAAGTCGAGCTCGCCCTGCGCCAGCGCGGTGACTGAATCAGGGCCGCCTTTGAAACCCACCGCCTCTGCGACACAGTTGTTGCTGCGCAGCAGTTGCACCGTCGTGATGTGCTCCGCCCCGCCCAGGATGCAGCCATAGTTGGCTTTGCCTGCGCGGGCTTTGAGGTGGGCGATCAACTCGGTGGGCGTCTTGATGGGTGAATCCGCCTTGACAAATATCGCAGCGGGCGTGGCGCCGAACTTGCCCACCATCGTGAGCTGCTTGAGCAGGTCGTACTTGCCGAAGGTCAGTTGCGGCGGAATCATGCCGCTATTGACGTGCAACATGACGCTGCCGTCGGTGGGCGCCATCTGAAGGGCTTGCATGCCGATGAGGTAAGAGGCGCCCGGTTTGTTGTCCACGATCACAGGCGTGCCGGTCAACTGAGTCCACGAATCCATTGCCAACCGAGCAGCAACGTCTGCAGCGCCACCTGCCGGAAGCGGTACGATCAGTCGGATCTGCTTGGGTTGGGCGTGGATGAATGCCGGCGCGCCGGTGATCAGTCCGAGCGCTGCCTGAACGACCCGCCGTCTTGTCGTCGACGTTTGCGCGTCAGGGGCGCGCGGCACCTGGGTGTCGGTGGCACTGGTTGAACAGGTCTGCTGATTCGGGGTCATTGACTGCTCCTGGGGTTGGCGAGACTGGAAAAAGTTGACGCCGAGCTTACCTTGCCCGCTCCTGACAAAGGCAGGGCCTCCACGAAATCGATACTGCGCGGGCACTTGTAGCCGGCGATCAATGATTTGCAGTGCGCGATCAGCGCCTCGGATGCAGGGTCCTGACTTGACATATTAACGTCTCACGTTAATATTGGCCCGTGGCGATAAAAAGTTTCAAGTGCAAGGACACCAAGGCCCTCTTCGAGGGGCGCAGGGTGCGTCGCTGGGTGAACATCGAGCGAGTCGCGCTTCGCAAACTTTCGCAACTCGACTGGTCGGCGGTGCTTGATGATCTGAAAATTCCGCCCGGGAACCGACTCGAATCGCTCAAGAATGATCGACAGGGCCAGCACAGCATTCGCATCAACGAGCAATGGCGTCTGTGCTTCGTCTGGACGGCAGATGGTGCCGCCGAAGTCGAGATTGTCGACTATCACTGAAGGAGTTCAGCCATGCGTACCGTTCTGCCCGTCTCGCCCGGCGAGATGCTCGAAGAAGAATTCCTGAAGCCTCTGGGCCTCACGAAATATCGCCTTGCGAAGGACATCGGGGTTCCGCCGCAACGGATCGGTGACATCGTCGCCGGCAAGCGCGCGGTCACGGCGGATACAGACCTCAGGCTTTGCCGCTATTTCGGCCTCAGTGACGGTTGGTGGTTGCGTGGGCAGGCCAGCTACGACACAGCGCTGGCGCGCGAGGCCATGCAGGATGAACTTGCACGGATTCCTCGCTGCGCGCTTCTTCCCGCCTGACCCGTGCCTCAGGCCACGTTGCGCGTACGCCCTTTCCAGAACGGCTCGCGCAGCGCGGTCTTGAGCACCTTGCCCGCGCCCGACAAAGGCAGGGCCTCCACGAAATCGATGCTGCGCGGGCACTTGTAGCCGGCGATCAGTGATTTGCAGTGCGCGATCAGCGCCTCGGGTGTGGGGTCCTGCCCGGGCTTGCGCACCACCACCGCATGCACCGACTCGCCCCACTGCTCGCTCGGGATGCCGATCACCGCGCAGGCCGCAATCGACGGATGCTGCGCCAGCGCATTCTCGACTTCGGCCGAATAGATGTTTTCGCCGCCGCTGATGATCATGTCTTTCAGACGATCGGCGATGAAGATGAACCCGTCCTCGTCCATGTAGGCGCCGTCACCGGTATGCATCCAGCCGTTCTTGAGGGCGGCTGCGGTCTGCTCGGGCTTGTTCCAGTAGCCCTGCATCACATTCGGGCCCCGCACGATCACTTCGCCCACCGTGCCGCGCGGCACCTCGCGCCCCTCGGTGTCGACGATTCGCACCTCGCAGCAAAAGCTCGCGCGGCCGGCGGCCCGCAGCTTGCCGAATTTTCGGCCCTCGGCGGTATGCGCCCAGGCCGGGTTGATGGTTGCCAGCGGCGAGAGCTCGGTCATGCCGTAGGCCTGCATGAAGCCCACCCCCGGCAGCGCGGCCATGGCCCGCTCAATCACCGCTTCCGACATCGGTGAGGCGCCGTAGGCGATGGTGTGCAGCGCGCTCAGGTCGCGCGACTGCTTCATCGCCGGATGGTCGACCATCATCTGGATCATGGTCGGCACCAGCAGCACATGGGTGACCCGGTCGCGGGCCATGATGTCGAGCACCCCCTCCGGGTTGAAGCCCGGCACGATCGAATGCGAATTGCCTTCAATCCAGTGCGGCATTGCCACGCCCATGTCGGCCAGATGGAACATCGGTGCGGCATGCAGATAGGTGCCGTTGGGGGTGGCCAGACCATCGGCGCGCATTGCCAGGCCCGAGCTGCACAGATTGGTGTGGCTGAGCATCACGCCCTTGGGAAAGCCGGTCGTGCCGCCGGTGTAGAAAATGCCGGCCAGATCGTCGCCGCGCCTGCCTGCATCGGGGACAGGTGCTGAGGCGGCAATCAGCGCCTCGTAATCATGGGTGCCGGCAGGCGCCTGCGCATCGCCGCAATAGATCACCTCGCGCAGCGTCTTGGCATCGCGGCGCAGCCCTTCGATCATCGGGCGGAAGTTCTCGTCGACCAGCAGCAGGGTCGATCCGGAATCGTCGAGCGAATAGACGATCTCGGCGGCCGACCACCGTGTGTTGCAGGGATTGAGCACGCCGCCGGCCCAGGGCACGGCCATCTGGTATTCGAGGTAGCGGTCGGAGTTGAGCGAGAGCATGGCGACCCGGTCGCCGGCCTTGATGCCGAGCGACTGCAGACCGCCCGCAAGTCGCGCCACGCGATCGGCAAATTCTCTGAAAGTGCGGCTGCGCTCGCCAAAGCGCACCGCGGTGCGCTCAGGATGCTGCTGGACCGCGCGGTGAAGGGCTTGGGTGAGATACATCGTCGGGTCTCCGGTTGCGGTTATTCGTTGTTGACGGGGGGTGTGATGAGCGGCGTATCAAGGGGTGCACTAAGGGGTGCATCAAGGGGTGCACCATCCCAGCAGCGGGCGAGCAGCTCGGCGGGCCAGGGGCGCGATTGCCGCGCCGCGCGCTCGATCCAGACATGGCGCACGCGTCCGCGCCCGGCCAGCAGCGGCTCGGCTTGCGCGCCGACATCCCAGATCTCGACGGTGTGCTCCATGCTGCTGCGCCCGACCTTGTCGACCCGGATGCGGCAGAGCACCGCGCCCGGCGGATTCACCTCGCGCAGAAAGTCATAGGTGGTGCTGGCCATGACCGCGGCAAAGGGCTGGGTGCGGTCGCGGATGCCCATTGCCACATACCAGCCATGGAAGGTCCGGTTGATGAAAGCGAAGTAGCGCGCGTTGTTGACATGGTTCGAGAAGCGGTCGTCGGGCAGGTCGTTCTCGGTGACTTCGATGCGCAACTCGTGGCTTTGCAGGGGTGCCATCTTCGCTGTCATCGCTCAGGCCATCTGGCCGGCAGCGGCCAGCTCGTGCGCGAACACATCCGGCCGGTCTGAGGTGGTGGCACGCTGCATGTCGCGCGCAAAGCGCGTGTCGTCAAAGGGCGTGCCGCGATGCATGGTGCAGCGGTTGTCCCAGAGCACCAGGTCGCCGACCCGCCAGCGATGCAGGTAGGTGAAGCGCCGCTCGGTGGCATGCGCAATGAGTTGGGCCAGAAGCGCCTGCGCAGCCGAATCGTCCATGCCGCGGATGCGGCCGATATGCGAGGCCAGATAGAGCGAGCGTCGGCCCGAATCGGCGAGGGTGCGCACCAATGGCCGCGCCAGCGGCGCAAAGGCGATGCGCTCGGGCTCGGAGAAGTCGGTAAAGCCCAGCCGTGCGCGCGAATAGAGCAGCGAGTGCTCGGCAATCAGGCCGTTGACCTTTGCGAGCGTGGCGGCATCGAGCG
>Ga0007795_10000815_pt1 | contig 10747 bp, 9 predicted proteins | sample CryBogmetaGMA1M_FD_60369 | JGI IMG/M metagenome (GOLD analysis project Ga0007795, IMG submission 60369) | Freshwater microbial communities from Crystal Bog, Wisconsin, USA - MA1M | ecosystem: Environmental > Aquatic > Freshwater > Lake | place: Crystal Bog, Wisconsin, USA | collected 2009-07-06
CTTCAGGGCTTGCGGGTTGGGCACGGCGGGCTGTTGCGGCTGATCCATCATCCGTGTTCCGTCAGGCCGCGTCGTCGTAGACGACTTCGAGCGAGGCCTTGGTCAATTCGACCTTGCCGACCATGTCGACCAGGGTTGCCGGTTCGAGCACCACGTCGCGACCGACCGCCGACGCCGAGAACAGGCCGAGCAGCGAGTCTTGTGACAGGGGCTTGGGGCGCATCGGCGGGGCTTCGCCGACATTGGTGGCAAGCGTCTCGAAGAGCGGTGCCCAGGGGGTGCCGGGGCGGCCGATGATTTCGTAGCTCGCGCTCTTGCGGCGAATGTCTTCGTGCGCCGGGATCGCGGCCAGCACCGGGATGCCGGCAATCTCGGCAAAGGCCGCAGCCTCACCGGTGCCGTCGTCCTTGTTGATCACCATGCCGGCCACACCGACATTGCCGCCGAGCTTGCGGAAATATTCGACCGCCGAGCAGACATTGTTGGCCACGTAAAGGGACTGCAGGTCGTTGCTGGCAACGACGATGACCTTCTGGCACATGTCGCGGGCGATCGGCAGGCCAAAGCCGCCGCAGACCACGTCGCCCAGGAAGTCGAGCAGGACGTAATCGAAGCCCCAGTCGTGAAAGCCGAGTTTCTCGAGGGTTTCGAAGCCGTGGATGATGCCGCGCCCACCGCAGCCGCGACCGACTTCAGGGCCACCGAGTTCCATCGCGAACACGCCGTCACGCTTGAAGCAGACATCACCGATGGAGACCGCTTCGCCGGCGAGTTTCTTGCGCGAGGAGGTTTCGATGATCGTCGGGCAGGCGCGACCGCCGAACAGCAGCGAGGTGGTGTCGCTCTTGGGGTCGCAGCCGATCAGCAGAACCTTCTTGCCCTGCTGCGCCATCATGTAGGAGAGGTTGGCGAGGGTGAAGCTCTTGCCGATGCCGCCCTTGCCGTAGATCGCGATGATCTGGGTTTCTTTGGTGGCCGGCGAGGTGCTGACCGGATCGGGTTCGATCGCGGCTTCGGCGCGCAGCCGATCCATCTGAACGAATTGCAGGGGTGCTGTCGCAGGAATGCCGGGGGTCGTCATGAAACGTGTCTCCAATCCAGAACCATCTTCAGGCAGGCGGCATCGCCAAATGCAACCGGGTAGGCCGACGAGGCACGCTGTGCGTCCTCCCGGTGGGTAATCAGATCGTCGAGCTTGAGGTGACCGGTTTCGATCAGCCACTTGACGGCGAGCAGGTCCGGGCGCTTCCACTCGGCGGCAACGCGGATCGTGGTCTCGCGCATGAAGGCCGGTGCAAAGGCGAATGACAGGGGCTGGGTGTAGAAACCGGCCAGCACGATTTCGCCTCCGGGAGCCAGGCGCTGGATCAGGCTGTCGAGCAGGGTCGCGTCGCCGCTGACGTCATAGATCGCGCGATAGTTGCGGCGATCGTCGTCTTCGGGGCGCACCACCGGATAGCCTTTGCCACCCTGGGCGCGGACCGGGTTGGTTTCCCAGACGGTCGGGGCCGCATGACCGCCCAGCACCGTCAGGCGCGCAAGCAAGCGACCCAGGACACCGTGGCCGACGATCAGGTCGGGCGGCACGATCGGGTTGCGCTGCCCGCCCATCGAGACCGCGTGATAGGCGGTGGCGGCCAGCGCCAGGAGAACGGCCTGATCGCCAAGGGTGTCGCTGATTTGGACGACGCGTTCGGCCGGCACGATGACCTGCGAGGCCGAACCGCCGAAGAGGCCCTTGACTTCGCCGTAGCAGCTTGCGCCGGGTACGAAGACGGTATCACCGACATTCAGTCCGGAACGTAATCCGGACTGCACCACACGACCGACCGATTCGTAGCCCGGCACGAGCGGATAACCCATGCCCGGGAACATCGGCATGCTGCCGGTCCACAGGAGCTTTTCGGTGCCGGTGCTGATGCCGCTGTAATGGATGTCGACCACCACGTCGGCAATGCCGGGCGGTGTGAGTTCGAGTCGATTGAACCCGATGTGTTCGGGTTTTTCGAGCACGACAGCCATCGTCTTCACAGCGTCACTCCTCGATCCAGTCTTGTCAGCGGGCGTTTCGGGGTTCGCCCGTTTGCCTTTCGAAGCGCCGGCAGTCGGCAGGCTTCGGGCAGAAGTGTCATCTTAAGCAGACTATTTGACGTGTCAAGTAAAATGGACAGATACAACGTGTCACTTCTGGCGACTCGAACAAGGGTCGCCACGATTCAGTTCGCCGGACGGGCCAGCAGGACGCGGGTTTGTAGTGGCAGGCGGGTGGCGAGCGTGCGGACCTGGCCGAAACCGGCCTCGTGCAGCAGGGCCTGGAGCCGCTCGGGCGTGCGCGATCGGCCGCGGCCCATCGCCATGAGGTAAAAGCCGTAATAAGCGTCGCCGATCGCTTCGGCGCCGGGGGTGCCAGACATCGGTTCGGAAATCAGCAGTACGCCTTCGGCAGGCAGGGCTGCGCGCACCGCTCGCAGGATCATCAGGACGCGTTCGTCGGGATGATCGAAGAGCACGCGGACCAGGGTGATGACGTCGGCGCCAGTGGGCAGCGGATCGGAAAAGAAGCTGCCGCCATAGGCTTGCGCCCGATGGGTCAGCCCCTGTTCGGCAAAGCGCCGGGTGGCCAGTTCGGCGACCGCCGGCAAGTCGAAGAGCTTGAGCTGCAGGTGAGGCGCGCGTTCGGCCACTGCACTCAGGAAGGTGCCCTGACCGCCGCCGACATCGAGCAGGCAGCGGTGACGCTGCAGCGAATAGGCTTCGAGCACCTGCTCGGACACCAGTGGCTGCGAGGCCGACATCAGCGCCGAATAGGCTTCGACCCGCTCGGCCGACAGCGCCTGGGGTGCTGCGCCCGGCGTGGTGTCGGCATAGGGCCAGTAGCCCGACAGGGCTGTGCTCGGGCGTTCGCCGCGCATCAGGGCCACCGGATCGGCGAGGTCGTGATAGAGCGATTCATGGTGCTCGACCATGGCGGCAATCGCCGGCTGCGCGACGATCGGCGCGCCCAGCGGGCCGAGTCCCCAGTGGCCCTTGGTACGGGCTTCGAGCAGACGCAGCGAGGCGGCGGCGGCCAGCAGGCGTGCGGCCGCGTCCTCGGGCAGCGACAGGCGCCGGGCAAGCGCGGTGGTGGTCTGCGGGCCTTCGGCGAGAATGCTGAAGAGATTCAGGCGCACGCAGGCAAACAGCACCTGCGAGTAAGTGAAGCCGGCGACGATGTCGAAGAGCGCTTTCGATTCGCGGCGGGCAATCGGGCGGGTCAGCGGGAAGGCTGCGGCCCAGCGATGAAAACGCGGATTGGTCAGCAGACGGTCGCGCAAAGCCTGCCAGCGCCCGCGCAGGCCACCCGGTCCGCCCGACGCATTCGGGCTCGAAGGGGAGTCGTTCATCTGGCCGGCCAAAGGGAGGGGCGGGACAGGCGGGACAGGCGACATCGGACCGGAGGCAGCCACGGCTTAAGGCGCTCTGGCGTCAGGCGGCAACGCGTTGGGCGGCAACGCGCCGGGCGACGTCCTCGCACCATGCCTTGGGCACCAGGCGCTCGGATTCCATCAGGACCAGCGCGCGCAGCTTCGGGGCGCCGGCGCAGGCCGGAATCGACTCGATAGCGCCGGCGACCAGGCCCTCGAAGTGACGGATCGCGCCGTCCAGGCCGAGCTGGTGGGCGGCGCTCGGGCGTCCGAGCAGGGCGTCCTGGCCGATCGGCTTGCCCAGCACATCCGGGTCGCTCAGCACGTCACGAATATCGTCGGCCACCTGATAGGCCTCGCCCAGGCGGTCGCCGAGCATGCGCCAGGCGTTCGGGTCGGCGCCCGCAGCCTGTGCGCCCGCGGCGGTGGCAGCCGCAAACAGCGCGCCGGTCTTGGCGCGCTGGTAGTCGGCCAGGGAGACACGGGGCTCGCACTCCCAGGCTTGTCCGGCAACGATGCCAAACGGCATGCCGGTGCCCTGGGCGATGGTGGACAGCAGCGGTGCCAGTCGCAGGGGCGACTGGCCAGCAGCGGCAGCCAGCGCCTGAAAGGCCATGATGATCAGCGCATCGCCGGCCAGGACGGCCAGCGGCTCGCCGAAAGCGGCCTGCACCGAGGGGCGCCCGCGCCGGGTGGCGGCATCGTCGAAGCACGGCAGGTCGTCATGGACCAGCGAGGCGCAGTGCATCAGCTCGAGGGCGACTGCGGCCGCATCCGAGAGGGCCGGATCGTCGTCGCCGCAAGCCCGGGCCACTGCGATGCAAAGCTGCGGGCGAATGCGGGCGCCGCCCGGAAACACACTGTGGCGGATGGCGGCGGACAGTCGCGGTGGTGCGCCGGAAATCTCGTGCGTGCTGATAAGCGACTCGAGCGCGCGCTCGATGCGAGCCAATGTGTCCAAGATGGCCTCCTTTGCCCGTTGTGATCGCTGCCTGACCGAATGTAAATTCTACTGGTCAGTTAGCGGTGTCAATCAAGATAGACACATCGGCGACTGGCGTCAATCACCAGATCGCCCACCGAGCCGCTTCAAACCGCGGCAGACGCGGGATTCAGGCCGAGATCGCGGGCGAAGGCGATGATCCGATCGGCGACCAGCGCCGGATTTTCTTCGTGGGCGAGATGCCCCAGACCGGGCAGCAGTTCGAGCCTCGCGCCACGCACCAGACGACTCACCCGGGTGGCCTGGGCGGGCGGGATGGTCAGGTCGTTGGCGCCTGACAGCAGCAGCAGCCGGGTCTCGAGCCGCGGCAGGTCGCGCGCGAGGGTGTCGAGATTCCAGTTGGCCATCATGGCCAGTGCGCCGGCGATATGCCCGGGGTTTCTGACCAGCCGGGCATAGCCCTGGCGGCCAGCCCGGTCGATGCTTGAGCCGGTGCTGGCCAGCAGTCGATCGATCGCGGTCTGATCACCGGCCAGTCGCGCCAAGAGCGGCGGTGCAAAGCCGATTCCGGCGAGCATCTGGGCCGCCGGCGAAAACAGCTTGCCGGCCAGCCCGCCCAGAGGCAGAAAGGCGCCGTTGAGCGAAATCAGCGCCTTGGACGGGACCAGCCCGTCGAGCTGCATTCGCGCCGCAATCGCTGCGCCGGCGGAATGGCCGACGATGATCGAGGGCGAAAACTCGCTGGCCTGCAGCAGCGCGGCAATTGCGCGCGCCATGCCCGACATCGACATGGCGCGCCGCGCCGGCATGGCGGTAAAGCCGTGGCCCGGAAGATCGGGTGCGAGGATCGAAAAGGACCCGGCCAGACGCGGCGCCAGATCGCGCCAGGAGTGGGTGGCTGCGCCGGTACCGTGGAGCAGCAGAATGGTCGGGACCTCGGGTGCTGCAGGTGCTGCAGAGGCCTCATGTCCGCCAGGGGCGCCAAAGCGCTGCACATGCCAGCGCAGGCCGCCGGCCTCGATGAAGCGGCTGGCGGCGCGATTGGGCCAATCAAGGCCGTCGCGCGACCAGTCGAGGCGAGCGGCGATCGAGTCAGCGGCCACGGTTGGTGGTGCGCGCCGAGGCGGTGGTCGCGGCCTGCACCGAGCGCGACATGGCGCTTGCGTCGGCGCGCGGCAAGGGCAGGTAAGCCGCACCCATTTCGGCAGCCAGTTCGCGGGCGCTGGCTTGCGGCAATGGCGAGGTGTCGATCAGCAGGGCGGTATGGCCGGCCGCGCGCAGCCGGCGGGCCGACTGCCGGGCATCGGCGTCGGCGCGGGCTCGCCCGCCCGTGCCGTCGAGGGCGACATTGCCGCGACCGTCGGTCAACAGGACGATGACCGGCGTGCCGCCGCGACGTCGGGTGGCGTCGGCCAGCGCTGCCGCAGCGCTGATGCCGGCCGCAAGCGGGGTGCCGCCGCCGCCGGGAAGGCCCGACAGGCCGCGCTTGGCGCGCACCAGCGAGCGGGTCGGCGCCAGCAGCACTTCAGCCGATCGGCCCCGAAAACTGATGACGGCGACCTTGTCGCGACGCACGTAGCAGTCGGCCAGCAGCAGCTCGACCGCACCCTTGGCTTCGGCCAGGCGGTTGAGCGCCGATGAGCCCGAGGCATCCACCGCAAAGATGGTCGTGGTCTCGGCCCGCTCCTGGACGCGGGCCACCCGGAAATCGCTCGCCCTGACTTCGATTTTCGAGCTGCGAGACCGGCTGTCGATGGCGTCGGCCGACGACCGCGAGCGCGGTGCAGACTTCGGCTGAGACGATTGCGCCGAGGTCAAGGCCAAAGCGGCGATCTCGCGTCGACGCAGCGTTTGCCAGGGTGCGGCCGTGCGCAGCGTGTCGATCAGGGCGAGGCGCGCGCCGTCGCGCGGCAACCCTGGGCGTGTGCCGACCGGTCGGCCGCGAATCGACCCTTCGCGTCGCGCACCGGCGCGCCCGCCTGCGGCACCGCGCGAGGCCATCGCCTCGTTCATTGCCAGCCTCGCCAGCAGACCGGCCGGGATCGAGGCCTTGGCCGCCTCGAGGATGAGCTCATCGAGCGACAGGTCGGGGTCGGGCTGGTCGGGGTCCTTGTCGGGCGGTGTGTCGTCGTCGGCCTGCGGGTCCTCAGGTGGGTCCTCAGGTGGGTTCTCAGGCGGTAGTGTCTGGTCGGGCGACTCGGCATCGGGCGCCGGGTCGTCCGATTGATCTTCAGCCGGGCTGTCGTTGTCATCCGCGGGCGTGCTGTCGCGCTCGTCGGGCGGTGTCCCCGGCAGGCGGGTCGCGCGCGGCGACAGCACCAGCCGGGCCGCGAGCGAGGCATCGTCGGGCGAGACGGTGTCGCGTGCGTCGAGTGCCGCGCTCGCCCGGGCAGCCCGCAGCGCCAGCAGCGGGCCGCGCAGCGAATCCACTCCCAGCGCCAGCGCCGCCGTGCAGATCGCCTGCATCACCTCCTCGGGCATGCTGACCTGCATCAACCGAGCCCGCGCGCCAGCAATGTCTGGCGCTTGCGCGAGCGGCCCCGGCGACCCCGTCAGACTCCCGCGGCCGTCGGCATCGCCATCGAGCAGGCCGACGTCGCCTATCGAGACATCGCCGAGCCTCAGGTGAAAGGCCAGCCGCTCGAGCAATCGCGTTGGCAGACGCTCGTCCTGGCTCGCCCGATCGTCGTCGATCCGCTCATCGAGCGCGATGATGCCGAAGCGCGCCGGCCGCACCTCGGACAGCCCGTCACGGGCCAGCGCCACCTGGCCGGTGTCGAGTGCTGCGCACAGCCGGGCGGCAGTGGACTCGCTCACCCGCTCGGCCATCGCCAGCACCAGCAGTCCGCCGTCGGCCTCGACCATCAGGCCGGTCTGGGCAACCGGACGGCCGGTCTGAAGCGTAGCGGCCAGATCGAGTCCGCCAATCAGGCGGTCGTCGCGCACATGCAGCGGCACGCGACGCACCGGCGTGTCGGGCGGCAGCAGCGATCGCAGCAGCGCGATCCAGCGCTCGCGCACCGGGCCATGCTGGGCAATCAGCGCCACGCCGCCGAGCCCGACCGGGTCGACCGCGATCAGTGCCGCGGCGCGCAGGGCATCGGCCCAGCGCAGCACACCGGATTCATCGCCGCTGTCGGGCGAGTCCTCGAACAGTTCGGCCGGCAGCATCGGTGAGCCGGATCAGGCGTCGAAGAGCTCGGTGACCGCGCGTTCGACCCGCACGCCCGAGCCGGTGTCATCGAGCGGATTGCGACGCAGCCGATGGCGCAGGGCCGGCACTGCGATGCGTCGCAACTGCGCGTCGCTCACCGCCGCGACGCCGTCGAGTGCCGCCAGGGCACGGGCCGCACGCATCAGCGTGAGCTCGCCGCGCAGGCCGTCGGTGCCCAGCGCGATGCACAGTCGGGCAGCGCGCTCGAGCGCCGAATCCGGAATCGTCACCTTGGGCAGCCGCGTGCGCGCCTTGAGCAGCTGCTGGCGGATCCTGTCGTCTTCCTTGCTCCACAGTGCGGTGAAGGCCTTGGGATCGCGCTCGAAGGCATCGCGGCGCTTGACCACTTCGATGCGGGCCGCCAGGTCGGTGGGCGTCGAGACCTCGACCGACAGGCCGAAGCGGTCGAGCAGCTGCGGGCGCAGCTCGCCTTCCTCCGGATTGCCGCTGCCCACCAGCACGAAGCGCGCCGGATGCCGCACGCTCAGGCCCTCGCGCTCGACCAGGTTTTCACCGGAGGCGGCCACGTCGATCAGCAGATCGACCAGATGGTCTTCAAGCAGATTGACTTCGTCGACATACAGAAAGCCACGATGCGCGCGGGCCAGCAGGCCCGGCTCGAAGGCCTTGATGCCCTGCGACAGGGCGCGTTCGAGATCGAGCGCGCCGACCACCCGGTCTTCGGTGGCGCCCAGCGGCAGATCGACCACCGGTACCCGCACCATGTGCGTCTTGGGTTTGCCCTTGGCCCGCAGGGCGGCGCATTCCTCGCAGTTGCCGGGCGGCGCATTCGGGTCGCAGGCATAGCGACAGCCCACCACCGCCTTCATCTCGGGCAGCAGCGCGGCCAGCGCCCGAACTGCCGTGGATTTGCCGGTGCCGCGATCACCCAGCACCAGCACGCCGCCGACCGACGGGTCGACCGCAGCGATCAGGATCGCGAGCTTCATCTCGTGCTGCTCGACGATGGCGGAAAAAGGGAATGCAAAGGCCATGGAACGTGTCTTCTGATCGAGAGGTCGAGGAAAGGTCCAGGCAGGGTCAACCGCCGATTCTAGACCGAGTGCTGATGAGGCGATCAGGCTGCGGCCGGCCGGCGCGCGACCATGTCGATTTCGATGCGGGCACCGCGCGCCAGGCCATTGACGCCGATGCAGGTGCGAGCCGGCCGGCGGCCTTCGGCGAAGTAAGTGGCATAGACCGCGTTCATGCGCGCATAGTCTTCATCGAAGTGCAAAAGATAGATGCGCACGCTGGCGACGTCGGCCATCGTCAGGCCGCAGCCGGTGAGCACGGCCTGAAGGTTGTGCATCACCTGGCGGGTCTGGTCTTCAATCGACTCGGGATAGGCGGAGGTGTTCGAGGTGCCGGTGAACGGCATCTGACCGGTGAGCATCACCCAGCCGTCGGCCTCGACCGCGTGGCTGAAGGGGGCAACCGGATCGGGCGCGCCGCCGATCATGTGAAAAACCAGTGCTGACATGGCCGTGCTCCTGCAGGCATGGGATCAGCCGCCACAATAGCGCACGCGCCGGCGGCTCAAGACGCACGCGCCGGCGGCTCAAGACGCACGCGCCTGCGGCTCGAGGCCGATCGAGGCGGGTTGACAGTCTGCAAACGATCGTTCAAATTAAAACGCTTGTTCTAGATCCTCCTTCCCCCCTGCCCGTGCCTCACTCTGTTGCCCATCAACCCGTTCGGGTAGACGGTCTCGAAGCCCGCAACCGCCTGATGGCGGCCGGGCTGAAGCTCTTTTCCGAGCGCGGCTTCGAAAAAACCTCGGTCCGCGCGCTGGCCCAGGCGGCCAGGGTCAATGTGGCCGCGGTCAACTACTACTTTGGCGACAAGGCGGGTTTTTATCGCGCGCTGTTCACCGAGTCGGTGAGCCCTCACCGCGAGACCGGTTTTGACAATCCGGCGCTTGGTCTCGATGAGGCGCTCGAGCGGTTTTATGGCGATTTTCTCGAACCCCTGAAGGCCGGCGACGACATCCGGATGGTGATGAAGCTTCATTTTCGCGAGATGGCACAACCAACCGGCGCCTGGCAGGCCGCGCTCGAGCGCGATGTGAAGCCGCAGCACAAGGCCCTGCTTCGTCTGGTGACCAGGGCGCTCGGTCTGCGGCGCCCCGATCTCGATACCCAGCGGCTGGCGATCACGATTGCCGGGATGGCGGTGCATGCTTTCGTGTTTCAGGATGGCATCAAGGCACTCAGTCCGCTGCTGCTGAGCGGGCCCAAAGCCATCGACGCCATGGCCGATCGGCTCGCCGGCTATGCCATGTCGATGATCGAAGGCGAGCGCCAGCGTCGCGCGGCGGCATGAGGGCGATGAGCTTGCGTGAAGCGATGACACGGCAGACCCGCGCGCTGCGATGCGTCCTGATGCTGTCAGCCGCGGCCCTGCTCGCCGCTTGCAGCGGACTGCCCTCAGTCGGGCCCGACTATCGCGGCCCGCCACCCGATCGGTCGATCGCCCTGGCCCAGTCGCCGGCCCCGACCAAGGTCGAAGCCGACCGCTGGCAGGCGCCTTTGCCGCATGCCGGCTCCAACGACGATCTGACGCGCTGGTGGCAGCAGTTCAATGACCCGGCGCTCGATGCCTTCATCGCCGCCGCCCAGCGCGAAAGCCCCACGATTGCACGCGCGGCGGCCAATATCGAGCGCGCCCGGGCGATCACGGTGGCGGCGCAGGCCAATGCCCTGCCGGCGGTCGACGCGACCGCGCTGGCCAACCGCGGCACCCTGGCGATCGGCACCTCGGTGCTGACCGTCTCGCAGCAGCGCGCCAACGTGCTGGCCAACTGGGAGATCGATCTCTTCGGTCGGATCAGGCGTGAGCAGGAGGCCGCCGGCGCGCGTCTGTCGGCGCGCACCGACAACTGGCACGAGGCACGCGTCTCGGTGGCCGCCGAGGCCGCGTCCGACTATCTGCAATACCGCTACTGCCAGTCGCTGGTGGCGATTTCGCAGGCTGACCTGGCCTCGCGGACCGAAACCTCAGCAATCAGCCAGCGGGCTGCAGCGGCGGGCTTTCAGGCGCCGGCGGCCGCCGCCCTGGCGCGCGCAAGTGCTGCCGAAGCCGCCAGTCGTCTGACCGGGCAGCAGGCCGAGTGCGATGTGATCATCAAGGCAATGGTCGCGCTCACCGGTCTGGATGAGCCGGCCGTGCGAGCGCTGCTGGCGC
>Ga0007795_10000816_pt1 | contig 10747 bp, 11 predicted proteins | sample CryBogmetaGMA1M_FD_60369 | JGI IMG/M metagenome (GOLD analysis project Ga0007795, IMG submission 60369) | Freshwater microbial communities from Crystal Bog, Wisconsin, USA - MA1M | ecosystem: Environmental > Aquatic > Freshwater > Lake | place: Crystal Bog, Wisconsin, USA | collected 2009-07-06
ACCATTCAAGCGGTCGGGAAGCCGGGTGGGGAACCGAGATGACGACGGTCGTGCGAGACCTCATTGCGAACGGTCCCCACCCACCTCCAAATTAGCACACTTCAAACACACAATTGCGAGGTGAGGAGCGGTTCGCGAAGCGAACAAAACGATCCTGTGAATCGTTTTGAGTGACGAACGCGAAGCAACCCAGCTGATGGCGATAGAAAAAGTGCAACAGTAACACCTCGCACTTTTTACATTCTGCTAGCTGGGTTGCTTCGCTTCCGCTTGCAATGACGGTATTTTACATCCGCCCGACAAACGCCTGAAACGCCAAATCAGGTTCCCGCGCTTGCGCTTCCATAAACGCGCGGTTTAAATCCCGCTTGGCGATCAATCCATCGGCTGCGATGCGCCGATGGGCAGGCGTCAGCCCAAAGCCATCGCCCGTCTCAAGCCGTTCGATATAGTCCGAATAGCCGCGCTCAAAGCGCTCGGAAGCGCCGCTTGTATTGGCCATTGATCGACCATGAATCCGATAGAGATAGGAGGAGGAAGCCGTCACCGGCAGCGTTCCAATCCGGTCGATCAGCTGAAGATTGGCCACAACATCTTCCGAGAACTCAATCCCCGGTTCGCGTCGTAACGCATGGTCGCGCCGGATCAGTGGCACCAGCGGGGCATTCAGCTTCATAAAAGCCGCGAGGTCGAGCAATGTAAGACCCGCTGTTTCGCCCATTACCGTGCCCAGTGCGTCACCGCTCTCCTCGTCAATCATCAGAAGGTTATCGGCCGCCGCGCCATAGGCCTCGGCCAGTGGTTTGAGCGTCTCAAAACGGTTCGAAGAAAGCTCATCATCTGTATCAAGTTGTGTAACGTAAGTGCCTCTTATTAAATCAAAACCTACGTTACGTGCTTGATGACATCCAGACCGCACTAACCCGGTTGATGCAAACCTTAAACGCGGATCACCGACCCCCTTAGCAGATAAAAAAGCGGCATAATCACGTTGGTCATCGGACACAATAATAGCTTCCCAATCACCATCTGTTTGGCGGAACAAGCTTGCCAAGGCTCGCTCAAGCGTCGCCTCCGCATCGCAGGCCGGGATGATGACCGAGATCGTCATCCGTTGATCCCAGCGATAAAGCCGCGCGCCAGATCGACATCATTGCGCGTCATGCCGTGGCCAGTTTCAAGCACGCGGTGATCGACGGTGGCACCATGCTCGCGTAAGGCCTCAGCTAACCGTTTGGCATTGTCGAGGGGTAAAATCGGATCCATTCGCCCTGATACGATCATAACGGGCAATCCGCCCAACGCATGTTCTGGCTTGGTGGGCAGCGGTAGCATGGCGCGAATGAGTACGGCTCCGGCCAACACCTCTGGACGAAGGTAGAGGAGGGCGGCGGCGCTATTCGCACCATTCGAAAATCCGACAGCTATCGGCTTTTTCATCGAGTGCCCCGTCGTTTGCTCCGCGACAAAATCTGCAAGTTCATGCGCGCGCGCGATCACATCCGGATAATCGAATACGCCTTCGCCGAGCCTCTTAAAAAAGCGCGGCATACCATGTTCAAGCACATTGCCCCGAGGCGATAGTATACCGGCGGCTGGATCAATCATTTCGCCAACGGGAATTAAGTCATCCTCATTGCCACCGGTGCCGTGCAGCAAAAGAAGCGGATGGCGTGCGGCGTCGGTACCGGGAAGAAAGCGATGGATGAAATTTGATTTTGTCATGTGCATCTCACGGGTTGTAATCTTCATACACATTCAACCGGTTTCGGAAATAGCCCATTAACCAGAAACAGCATTGGTTTGTGGGTATTAACCTTTTGCTTTTCACGATTTGCGAAGATCCACCTCACCTAAGGGAAAAATCTGGGGCCTTGTATGACGGATAGCCGGATACGTTCAACGATATCACTCCTAATCGATCGGCGCTGCGTTGAAGACGCTGATGTTGAACGTCTTCGCGAGCTTTTATCCGCTGGCGGCGAGCTGACCGCGGTTGAGGCGGGCGATCTCATTCGGTTGGAGCGGCATGTGAAGCGCATGAGCCAAATGTGGCTGGCCTTCTTTGTCGAGGCGCTGACAGGCTTTTTTATCTGGGAAAGGCGGCCAACGGGCCGAATTTCTGAAGCCGATATTGAATGGTTAGCATTCCGGTTGGGGCTCGACAGTACCGGTTTCACCCCCGCTACCCGCGCTTTACTGACGGTGCTCAACGAGGAGTGTGCCGAGCCGCCCATAGCCCTCACCAAAAGATTGAACGCTTCAACACAGATTCGCCCGCTTTGGGAACGCTATGCCGCGTCCCTCACCACCGCATCAGCGCGGCCTATATCCTAAGGCCGTGTTTACCCGTTTCCCTTTTGCGCTTAGTAAGTTCTGAGCGTGCTTTCAATCGGGACCGGAAATGTTCAAGAAAATTCTCATCGCCAATCGCGGCGAAATCGCCTGCCGGGTCATTAAAACCGCTAAACGCATGGGTATTGCAACGGTTGCGGTCTATTCCGACGCCGATAAAGACGCGCTGCATGTCGAGATGGCCGATGAAGCCATTCATATTGGGCCTGCACCCGCCAACCAATCTTATCTGGTGATCGAGAAGATCATCGAGGCCTGCAAGCAGACGGGGGCAGAAGCGGTTCACCCCGGTTACGGCTTTTTATCCGAACGCGCTGCCTTCGCCGAAGCACTCAAGGCAGCTGGCATCGTGTTTATCGGGCCAAACGTCCGAGCGATCGAGGCGATGGGCGACAAGATCGAATCCAAAAAATTCGCTAATGCCGCGAAAGTCTCCACTGTGCCGGGCTATCTCGGTGTGATCGAGAGCCCCGAACACGCAGTTAAGATTTCGGATGAAATTGGCTATCCGGTGATGATCAAAGCGTCAGCGGGTGGCGGTGGTAAAGGCATGCGCATCGCGTATTCTTCCGACGAAGTTGCCGAAGGCTTTGCCCGCGCCAAATCGGAAGCCGCATCCTCTTTTGGTGATGATCGGGTGTTTGTTGAAAAATTCATCGTCAATCCGCGTCACATCGAAATTCAGGTGCTCGGCGACAAGCACGGCAACGTGATTTATTTGGGCGAACGCGAATGCTCCATTCAGCGCCGCAACCAAAAAGTAATCGAGGAAGCGCCATCACCGCTGCTCGATGAAGCCACACGCCAGAAAATGGGCGAGCAGGCGGTGGCACTCGCCAAGGCCGTCCAATACGATTCCGCAGGCACGGTAGAGTTCGTTGCCGGTCAAGACAAAAGCTTCTTCTTTTTAGAGATGAACACGCGGCTACAGGTCGAGCATCCGGTGACGGAACTCATTACCGGCGTCGATCTCGTCGAAGAGATGATCCGATCTGCCTATGGCGAAGAGCTTCGCCTCAAGCAATCCGATATCAAGCTCAACGGCTGGGCTGTTGAATCGCGCGTTTATGCAGAAGACCCAACGCGCAACTTCATGCCATCAACGGGCCGGCTCACGGTTTACCGCCCACCGGCGGAGGGCAGCGAAAACGGTATTACCGTTCGCAATGACACAGGTGTTTATGAAGGTGGTGAAATCTCGATCTATTACGATCCGATGATTGCCAAACTCGTCACCCATGCGCCGACCCGCGCGCAGGCGATTGCGGTTCAAGCCCACGCGCTTGATGCGTTTGCGATCGACGGTATTCGTCACAATATCCCCTTCCTATCGGCCTTAATGGCTCATCCCCGGTGGCAGTCTGGCGAGCTTTCGACAGGCTTTATTGCAGAGGAATTCCCTGAAGGGTTCCACCTCATTGAACCGGAAGGCAATACGCTTGAAGCCATGGCGGCTATCGGCACTTCGATTGACCATCGGATGAATGAGCGCAAGCGCCATATCTCGGGCCAATTGCGTGCAGCAACGCCCGTGCGCTTTGCCCGTGAGCGTGTGGTAGCGCTCGGTGAAAAGCGGCTTCCGCTTGTCATCGAAAGTGAGGGCGAGACGCTTGTTTTGCGGTTTATCGAGAGTGGACGCACGATCACCGTTCAATCAGAATGGCGACCGGGCCAACCTGTCTGGCATGGTATCGTTGATGCCAAACCCGTTGCGGCCCAAATTCGACCGACGATCAATGGCGTTAGGCTGAATTATAGCGGCACGAGCACCCTCATCCGTGTGTTCACCCAACGCGAAGCCGAGCTTGAAGCTTTGATGCCACCGCGCATGGAGGCGGATACATCTAAGAGCTTAATTTGCCCCATGCCTGGCTTGGTGAAGGCACTCTCGGTTACTACTGGCCAAGAAATCAAAGCGGGCGAAATGCTCTGTATCGTTGAAGCCATGAAAATGGAAAACGTCTTGCGGGCCGAGCGCGATGGCACTATCGCCAAAATCCACGCAAAAGAGGGCGATAGCCTAGCGGTAGATGCGGTGATTATGGAGTTCGTTTGATCGACAACCTTTTGTCGGCATTGCGAACGAATGTGAAGCAACCCAGCTGGTGGTTCAGGAAAAGGCTGGATTGCTTTGTCTCCCTTGGGTCCCGGCAAGGAAGAAAAAACCGCCTCACATCACGACATCAAAATGTGTAGGCGTTTCACCTGCCACATACCGTCGCCACACTTCAGCATAAATCTGCTTAAACTGCTGCACCATCCGCGGTGCATCGAACAGTCGCGCATGAGGTAAAGCATCGGCTAAACGCTGGCGATGCCTTGCCAACTCATCGGGATGGCGCGCCAGCCTGACGGCCGTTTGGAAATAGGCTTCCGCCGTTTCAACAATCAGTTCCGTCGGCCCGACCGCACGGATATGTGCCTCGCTCAACCGCCCTTGCGAGGTTTGACCACGCTTGGTGAGCACGGGTAGGCCCGCTGATAATGCATCCATCGTTGTTGTTGCCGCACTAAACGTAAACGTGTCGAGAAAGAGATCAGCGAGACGGTGCCGATTGATGTGCGAAATCTTGTCAGCCGTACGTGCAGCGATGACGAGGCGGGCAGGGTCAACTCCTTTAGCGTCCGTGAGCTCACGGATTTTTTTGATTGATTCCGGCGTTGGACCGGCCGTAAACCACAACACACTTTTGGGAATTTCAGATAGAATATTAATCCATATATCATATACTTCCGGATCAATCTTCAACCAATTTCCAAAGACACAAAAGACAAATCCATCCTCCGGTAACCCCTCCGACCAACGGGATGGAAGTATCTCTGGCAGCGCAAATTTTTCGCCGCATTGAAACGCGTCGGCCAACCGGATGAGCGGCCCATTGCCTTGATCACGTTCGTCATCAGGCACAATCACACGGTCCACAATCGTGTAATCGAAATAGGGAGCCGGACATCCCGCAAGCGATTGCAGCCAGTGGATTTGAACGCGTGCGGGACGCGTCGCTAAAACCTCTTGTCGTCCGCCATGCAAATAGCCGTCAAGATCGATGAGGATATGAAGATCATCCGCTCGGATGAGATGCGCCAATTCCCGATCCGGTAGGTTTCGACAATCGCGAAAGTGATCCGCCGTTGCATGGATCCGTGAGCCATAGCCATCGACATCCACATGCGGTTGTTGCTGATGCAGCGAATAGAGATAGAGCTCGGTATCGGATTGCGCATGCGCCTCGAAGAATACAGAGAGCAAATGCCCAATCGGGTGATTACCAAAATTATACGAGATAAACCCAACCCGCATTTTACCGGGGCGGGGCGCTGCGTTTGTGACGGTGGGCGGGAAATTTGCTGCTATTTGGTTGCCCAGTGCCCTATGCACCTTCAGCAGATCGCGGTCCCTTATCCCGTAATAGGGAAAAAGATAGGTAAACCGCCGGAGCGCGTTGCGATCCGCCTCAAACCACCGCTCTGGCATCTCATCGGGCAGCGTCACGGGCGTGGCTTGTTTTACCAGATCTAAAACGTGGGGACGCAAATCCAGTCGTCCGGTGCGCCCGACAAGCGACATGTAAGAGGCAAGTCGCATCTCAAGCCCCTTGGGCGGGTTTAGCTCGATGGTCCGCTCTGTAACCGCTAAGGCCTGGTCCAAATCCCCCATTTTATCATACCCAATGGCCTTATAAGTAAGCACATCCACATTGTCGGGGTGCCGTGCCAAATATGTATCAAAAACAGCCATTGCGTCGGCTAGTCGGTTCAATTCAAGGAGCATTGAGCCAAGATTTTCAATCGCCGGGATCGAATCGGGATTGCCTTGAAGGAGCCCACGATACATCCGCTCAGCTTCCTCGTATCGCCTTTGGCTTAAGCATAAATTGGCGAGCGTAAAAACGGGCAGGGGATTTGTGGGTTTCCGCCTGATGGCCTCCCTTACCATGGCCTCCGCCTCACCAACCCGATGGTCGGCGCGCAAAGCCGCGCCCAAATCGGCATAATAATCGGGGTTTTCGGGCTTTAGCCGCAAAGCGGTGCGGTAATAATCAACCGCTTCAGCATGGCGTCGCTGACGAAACAAAATGCTGGCCGCAAAAAACCAGACCCGATCATCCAGCGGGCTCAGTTTGAGGTAGTCTGCAAAGGCTAAGCTCGCTTCTGGTAAACGTCCGGCAGCGAGATGGGAGTTGGCGAGATCAATTTTTTCATGCATGCAGAAGGGGCTTCAAATCGTTTGGCAGTGGGCGAACAATCGCCTTCAAGCCAGAATGCGATCACTATAGGTTTACGTTTGGTAAGTTAAAAATTCATGGCACTTTATTTTGCCTTTGGGCTCATCCTTGACCCTGCGCGAATGAATGAGCTTTGCCCGAAGGCAAAGCGCATCGATATCGGTCGATTGCCGCGCCATCGGCTCGTTGTTTTGCCGGGTGGGCAGACGAGTATTGTGCGCGATCCGCGCCATGAGGTTATTGGCGTCGTTTTTGATGTACCCTTTGGTGAAATGGCGCTTCTTGATCGACAAGCGGGAAGGGCGCAAAAGCTCAATCAACCGATCATTTTACCAGGCGGTGCCAAGCGCGCTCTCCTGCACCTGGCGCAAGGGGCAGGGAGTGCGCCATCTCCATCCGATCGGTTGATTTTAGCCAAAGCAGCGCGGAATGCGGGGCTTCCTGAGCACTATGTGTACGAGATTGAGCATGGCGAACCCGCGCCACGCAAACCGGGTACACCGCTCTTTAAAGCACCCGTTACGTCATTTATTCGCCGATAGGCCCAAAGATCTCAATGAATGCGCCCTTCAATGCCGCATCGGCATCATCCATTGTCACCGGCAACCCTAGATCGACAAGACTTGTCACGCCATAGTGCTGTTCCGATATGCCGCAGGGAACAATACCTGAGAAATGCGATAAATCCGGCTCTACATTTAAGCTAATGCCATGAAACGTCACCCAGCGGCGAACCCGAATGCCAATAGCCGCAATTTTATCCTCAAAACCTGGCCCTTTGTCGGGCCGCTTCACCCATACCCCGACACGATCCTCGCGCCGCTCACCGCTGATCGTGAACGCCTGTAGGGTTGCAATCACCCAAGCCTCAAGCGCCATGACGAATCGGCGTACGTCTTGCCCCCGTTTGTTAAGATCCAGCATCACATAGGCCACGCGCTGGCCGGGGCCATGATAGGTGAATTGCCCGCCACGGCCGGTTTGATGCACCGGAAAGCGAGCGTCCTTTAAATCAACATCATTTGCAGATGTACCAGCCGTATAGAGCGGGGAATGTTCAACAAGCCAAACGAGCTCATGAGCCGATCCTTCGCCGATCGCCTTGGCACGCGCTTCCATAAAAGAAACCGCGTCGGCGTAATCGGTATAGCCATGCGTGACTCGCCACTCCACTACTGCCGCGTCGCTGCGAATAAGTTGGCCCGTCGAGGAGGGGGAAGATCGAAGATTTACCAATTATTTACCAAAAAAAGCGATGTTTCATTTCATAATCAGTGCATGGATGGCGCATGATGACGATTGACGGTGTCTTTATCAATATTGCAGTTGTTCTTGGTTCGCGCCAGATGACAGTTCGAGATTTTATCAATCTAGAACGTGGCGCTGTTGTGCCGCTTGATCCTTCGCCCAATGAGAATGTCGATATCCTAGCCAATGATCATTTGATTGCGCGCGGTGGAGTGGTGGTCAAGGGTGATCGAATTCTCATAGAAATTACCGAACGCATGCGCGCTGCGTGATAAAATCGGGATAACTGTCCTCGAGCGGCTTGTCGCCCCCCCATCCATCTGTTACAGAACCGCCTCGTTCTGAGGGTTTGACCCCTTTTGAACGTTCCGCGGCCATGGCGGAATTGGTAGACGCGCTAGCTTGAGGTGCTAGTGGGGAGACCCGTGGAGGTTCGAGTCCTCTTGGCCGCACCATATTTGGTCCATAAACCTTGTGAGGTCTTGGCACCTTAGGTTAACCCGTTGATGCGCAAGTGATTTTAATCTCTTGCCATCAACCGGGGGGCCTAGCTTGATTTTAAAATAACCAGTGCGTTTTTAACAAAGAGCTACGCTCTCATGGATCATTCGCTTGCGCAGAATCGCAGCAATATTTTAATGTTTTCGCTCAGCTTACGCGTATTTTTTAGCTAGCCGAACCTATAGATTCGTCTTAGTCTTTTTCTCGTTTGACGATGGTCCAGAGGCTGAGAATGTCTGCCATTAATGATGATCTAAAGCGCTATTTGATCTCCGACTGTGTTGAAATGGTTGTTGCGCATGCCGAAGAGTTGACCGAGCTTGATCAAGCCATTGGTGATGGCGATCATGGCTTGAACATGAAACGCGGCTTTGAAGCGATCAATGCGGATATCGATCGTTTGGCAGCCCTTGCGTGGCCTGACTTTATGAAAGCCATTGGTACGATATTGGTGATGAAAGTAGGTGGTGCGTCCGGCCCCCTTTATGGCACACTCTTCTTGACGATGGCCAAAGAGATTGGTGAAATACCAGATGCGCAATCGCTGAAGCGCGCGCTCTCTGCTGCCCTCGAAGCCGTTAAAGCCCGAGGAAAATCGGATATAGGCCAAAAGACGCTGCTAGATGTCCTTGCCCCCGTTCTAGCTGCATGGTCTGATGATACCGCAGATTTAGCCAAAAAACTGACCCAAATTGCGCATGATGCGGCTCAGGCAACTATCCCCATGAAGGCTATTCGGGGGCGGGCTTCGTTTTTAGGGGATCGCTCCGTTGGCCATATGGACCCCGGCGCGCGTTCTTTGTCCTTATTAATCGCAACCGTGGCGAAGCGGTTCGGAGCCTGATCATGGCGAATGTTGGCATTGTGATCGTATCCCATTCAATGAAAATCGCCGAAGGTGCGGCCGATATGGTGCGCCAAATGGTGGGCGATACGGTGCCTCTGGCCTTTGCTGGCGGCAATCCCGAAGGTGGGCTTGGCACCGATGTGGAGCAGATTTTAGGGGCGATTGATCAGGCTTGGTCGGACGCTGGCGTTGCGATTCTTTTTGATTTAGGCGGCGCAGAAACCAGTGCCGAAATGGCGATTGAAATGATGTCGCCTGAACGCCAAAATCGGATCGTGATCTGTCAATCGCCGCTTGTAGAGGGGGCCATCATCGCGGCGACTGAGGCGTCGGGCGGTTCCTCGCTTGATGCGGTTAAACAAATGGCGGAAGAATTATCGCCGCAATGAAAACCACAGGCTTCACAAGAAGCTTGGTACGCAGTGGGTGGAAGCAATGGCAACCGGTGAAGCCTTATTAACGAATGCGGTCGGATTGCACGCGCGGCCATCCGTCAAGCTAACCCAACTCGCAAAGTCATTTTCCTCGACCGTCGAAATCGCGGTCAGCAGCGAGGGGCCTTGGGTGGACGCAAAGAGCCCCGTTAAGATCATGCGGGTTAAAGCGCCAAAGGGCACTTTGTTGCATATCCGTGCCGAGGGAGGTGACGGGGAGGCGGCTGTCGCGGCCCTTATTGATCTCGTTCATCGGAAGTTCGATGAAGTCGAGGAGAGCGCCCATGGCTGAGCTTCGGCTCGTCGGCCGTCCGGCATCGCCCGGGATTGCCGAAGGTCGCGCCTTTCGGTTGCCTGATCGCGATACCCTGCGCCGAGCGACCGGTACCCAGCAACAAGAAGCGGACGCCTTGCGCGACGCGATTGCTGATGCCGTGCTTTATCTTGCTGAATTAGCGACGAAACTCGAAAGCGAAGCTGCCGATATGATCGGCTTTCAAATCGCCATGCTCGAGGATGAATCATTGGCTGAGCCAGCCTTCGCAGAAATTCAGGTGGGGCAGTCCGCGCTCAAGGCATGGAACGAAGCGATTGAAGCGGAATTGGTACATTATCGGTCGGCTGAGGATGAATATTTCCGGGCGCGGACGGCTGATTTAGAAGATATGCGCGACGCGGTGATCGACCGCTTATCGGGTGCAGCGTCGGTTGCCATACCCGATGGTGCAATCATTTTCGCGCGTGATTTCCAGCCTTCGCGGTTTTTATCGGTTGATTGGTCGAAGGGTGGCGCGGTTGTGTTGAGCGAAGGCAGTCCGACAAGCCATGTCTCGATGCTGGCGCGTGCCCGCGGTGTGCCGATGATTGTCGGGCTCGGCGATGTTCCGGAAATGGATGGACACATTTTGGTGGACGGCTCCATCGGTGAAGCGATCTTCGCGCCGAACATGGAGACGCGAAACGCCTATCAGGCACGAAAGGTCGCAGCGAATGCTGATGCTAGAGCTGCGGCCGAAGTTGCCCTTCGCCCGGCGGTAACGCAAGATGGGCAGCGGGTTGAGATTTATATCAATATCGCCTCTCCAGATGAACTCGAGCCCCTCGATAAGGCGCTTTGCGATGGCATTGGCCTCGTT
>Ga0007795_10000823_pt1 | contig 10714 bp, 9 predicted proteins | sample CryBogmetaGMA1M_FD_60369 | JGI IMG/M metagenome (GOLD analysis project Ga0007795, IMG submission 60369) | Freshwater microbial communities from Crystal Bog, Wisconsin, USA - MA1M | ecosystem: Environmental > Aquatic > Freshwater > Lake | place: Crystal Bog, Wisconsin, USA | collected 2009-07-06
GCCGTCGACGTAGACCTCGGCGCCCGTGATGAAGCTCCCGGCGACCGGGGCGCACAACAGGATCGCCGCCCCGAGGAGCTCCTCGGGGTTGCCGAAGCGGTTCATCGGCGTCTGGCTCATGATCGTGGCCGTCCGCTCGGGGGAGAGGATCTTCCGGTTCTGCTCGGCCGGAAAGAAGCCGGGGCAGAGGACGTTGACGCGGACCCCCCTGGGGGCCAGTTCGCGGGCCACGTTCTTCGTGTAGTTGACCACGGCCGCCTTCGACGCCGAGTAGATGAAGACCTTGGAAAGCGGCTTGTCGGCGGAGACGCTGCCGATGTTGAGAATCGCCCCGCCGCCCCCCGCCGCCATGTGGGCCCCGAAGATCTGGCAGCCGATGTGGGTGCTCTTGAGGTTGGTGTCGAGCACCTTGTCGAAGTCGTCGTCGGGTATGTCGAAGTAGGGCACCGACGAGTTGACGCCCGCGCAGTTGACGAGGATGTCGGCCCGGCCGCGGGCGTTGATCGTGGCGTCGAGGAGGGCCTCGACACTCGCGCGTTCGACGGCGTCGACGCTCACGAACGCAGCGTCGCCCCCCGCCGCGCGGATCGCGGCCACGCGGGCCTCGCCGCGGTCGGCTCCGCGGCCCGCCACGACCACGAAGGCACCGGCCTTCGCGAGGCCATCGGCGAGCGCGCCGCCGAGCACGCCGGTGCCGCCGACCACGACGGCGGTGCGGCCCGAGAGCCCGAAGAGATCGTCGAGGTAGCCGTTGGCCATCGCGTGGGGGAGTTCCTGGGATCGACGAAACGGCCGCCACGACGGCGGCCGAGGGACCGTGCGGTCAGCGCACCGGCCGCCGCAGCTCGAGCCACTCCGTGTGGAACGTGCCCGGCTTGTCGACGCGCTCGTAGGTGTGGGCCCCGAAATAGTCGCGCTGCGCCTGCAGGAGGTTCGCCGGCAGTCTCGGGGAACGGTAGCCGTCGTAGTAGGCGAGCGCCGCCATGAACGCCGGCACGGCGATGCCGCGGGTGGCGGCGGTGGCCACCACGTGTCGCCACGCGTCTTGCGAGTTGGCGAGGGCCGCCGAGAAGTAGGGGGCCAGCATGAGGTTCTCGAGGTCGGGCTTCGCCTTGTAGGCCTCGAAGATCCGCTCCAGGAACTGCGCGCGGATGATGCAGCCACCGCGCCACATCATGGCGATCGCGCCGTAGTCGAGCGGCCAGTCGTGCTCCTTGGCGGCGGCGGCCAGCTGCACGTAGCCCTGGGCATAGCTGGCGATCTTCGACGCATAGAGCGCCTGCCGCACCTGCTCGATGAACCGCGGCCGATCCGCGGCCGACACCGGCGGCGGGGCGGCGGGGCCGGCCAGGACCGACGCGGCCCGGACGCGGGCATCCTTGAGGGCGGAGAGGCAGCGGGCGTAGACGGCCTCGGTGACGAGCGTGCTCGGCACGCCGAGGTCGAGCGCCAGCTGGCTCATCCACTTTCCCGTGCCCTTGGCGCCCGCCTTGTCGAGGATGCGGTCGACCATGAAGTCGCCGCTGTCCGGATCCTTGACCGTGAAGATGTCGCGGGTGATCTCGATCAGGTAGCTGTCGAGGTCGCCCCTGTTCCAGTCGTCGAAGACGCGGGCCAGCTCGTCGTTCGTCAGTCCGGCGGCGTGCTTGAGGAGCGAGTAGGCCTCGCAGATCAGCTGCATGTCGCCGTATTCGATGCCGTTGTGGACCATCTTCACGTAGTGGCCGGCGCCGCGGGGCCCGACCCAGTCGCAGCAGGGGATGTCGCCCTTGGGGCCCACCTTCGCCGCGATCGCCTGGAAGATCGGCTGCACCAGGGGCCAGGCCGCCTTCGATCCGCCGGGCATCAGGCTCGGGCCCTTGAGCGCGCCCTCCTCGCCTCCCGACACGCCGGTGCCGATGTAGAGCAGCCCGGCCGCCTCCACCTCCTTGGTCCGCCGTTCGGTGTCGGAGAAGAGCGTGTTGCCGCCGTCGATGATGACGTCGCCCGCGGCGAGCAGCGGAAGCAGCGTCTTGATCAGCTCATCGACGGCCGGGCCCGCCTTGACCATCATCATCACCTTGCGCGGCGGCTTGAGGGCCGCGACGAGGTCCTGGAGGGTGTGGCAGCCCACGACGTTCGGCTGGTTCCCGCGGCCGGCGGTGAAGGCGTCGGTGACGCTCGTGGTGCGGTTGTAGACCGCGATGGAGAACCCGCGGCTCGCGATGTTGAGGGCGAGGTTCTCGCCCATCACGGCCAATCCGATCAGCCCGATGTCGCACGTCGCCTGCTTGGTCATCCGGACGGGAACTCCTCGCGTGGACCGCCGACCCGGTGGAACCGGGGGCGGCTGGTGGTGGAAGGATGCAGCGGTGCCGCAGACTATATCGGCAGGGATGGGGCCCGGCCAAAGCCCGCGCTTCCACGGCGGAAACGGAATGGATTGAAGGAACCGCGGGCCGGCGACCGATGCCTAGGCGTGGCCGGAGGATCCGCGATCCGCGGTTCAATCGGCCGAGTCCACGCGACAGGCAGAACTTGACCAGTCAGCGCAGGTTGCCGTAGCGTAAACACTCGAGAGGCGTTCGGCTTCATTCGGCTCCGTAGCCAAGTGGCTAAGGCAGCGGATTGCAAATCCGCCATCGTCGGTTCGACTCCGACCGGAGCCTCTGCTTCTCGAACCCCCGCGATGTGCCGACAACAGCGGCCTTCGCGGGGGTTTTTTCGTTTCCGGCGGCGGGATCGAAGGTGACGTCGGCGGTGCCGGTGGCCGCAGGTTGTGCCGCGGCGGCTTCACGGCGATGGCCGGCGGAGCGCCAGGGCCCGGCCGTGATCGTCACGCCGATCGCCTTGGCGTTCACCGCGTGCCACTCGTGGCGGCGGGTGAAGCAAGACCACCAGCGTCGATCTCGAGCGACCTCGGCATCGACCTGAACACGACCGCCGCCCGGTGGGCGGTCCGGCGCCTCAGATTCCCAGCCTCGACTTGATGCGGGGATACACGACGCCTTCCGCGATCCAGCAGAACGCCACCGTAACGGCGATGTAGCCCGCGACCTCGATCGCCCGATCGTGTGCGAACGCCAGATAGGTGGCCCGGGCGATGCTCTTGTAGTGGATCACATACAGCGCATACGAGTATGGAGCCAGCCAGGCTCCCCAGCCGAACCACACGTTGAATCCCCACCATCTGCACCGTCGCCAGGCGAATGCCATCACGACGAGCATGACACTGGATACGAGGTGGCGCGCCTCGAGTACGGGATGAAGCCCGAGGCTCAGCGTTTCCCCGCGACTCTGCTTCAGGAGGCTGACCACCACGGAGGGAATCGCGGTGGCCACGACGTACATCAGCGGCACCTTCAGGTCGACCAGTCGCACGGTGCCGGCGTCCCGAAGATGCCGCGAAGCATCGACCCCGATCCACCATATCGAAAGGTACATGAGGAGCCGGCTCGCCGGGTTGGGTATGAGCGCATACACCAGTGAACTGCCGAAGGAGGCCAGCCCCACCGCATGCACCATCGACCGTCGGTCGCGGAGCAGCGTCAGCGCGGGAAACACCATGTAAAACCACCACTCGTAGTGCAGCGACCAGAGGGGCGAATCGCCGTACAACGGGCGGCATATGACGGCCGGCTTGGCGTGCGCCCAGTCCTGAAGCATCAGGGCGTTGCCGATCCAGCGGCCCACGGGTTGGGGTTCGTAGCGGCCCTTCTCCGCAAGGTCGAGCATCAGCATCGTCAGGACCGCGAGGACCCAGACGCTATACACTCGCGCGAACCGCTTCATGCCGTAGCGGGGCCACGCACGAAGGGGGAGAGGCACCGTCGTCGTCAAGCCGATGACAAACCCCGACAGGATGAAGAAACCCACGACGGCTTCCTGGCCGAATGCCAGGAGCGCCCTGATCAGGGGGGAGTCGCTCACGAGACCGGCCGAATGGCCCAGGCAAACGTAGAAAGCCAGAATGCCCCGGATCGCGTCCAGGCGGTGGAGTTTCATGGCTGTCGTGAGGGGCGGCACTGCGGCCCGCAGCCAGGAACGGAGGGGCCGCTCGATGATAGCGTAACGCATGCCTCCGCAAAGGAATGCGGGAGACACCGTGACGTCGTTCTCAAAGCGTCGATACTGGCGATGTCGTACGGTTCGGTGTTCCGCGCTTCCGCCGAACCGTCGCCGGCCGCGAGCATTTCTTCGGCAACAGGGGCGTGGCCACACCTGACGAAGCGATCGATGTGGCCACGGCGGAGCGCATGCAACCGGTTGATGAGGGAGCGTTGGCCAGCAGCCTCGACCCAGCCACGATCCGAAACTCGCGACCGCTCACGGGAAGCGGCACCGCGGGGTTCATGGGCGGCGGAGGCCCGCACGTCGTCGACCCCCCCCGGGGGAACCGGCGGGTGGTCACTCGACCTCGGTGATCGTCCCGTCGGGCTCGATGTCGACCTCGCGGATCTTGCCGTTCTTCTGCTTGCCGCGAATTTCATAGGAGCCGCTGGCCTTCCGCCAGACGGTGTCGAACGCCACCCCCGGCAGCTTCTTGCGGGCAGCCGCCAGCAGCTCCGGCGGCACGTCGTCGAGCGTGAGCACCGTCACGGATGATCCCGCGACACCGCCGCAGCCCGGGATGGACAGGCCGAGGCACACGAGCACGAGGGCGTGGACGAATCGCATCAGAAGGCTCCGGTGACGGACTCCCCGCCGGCGCGCGTCGAAAGCGCCTTGTAGGTGCCGTAGTCGATCGAGGAATCGAGGAACGAGGTGTGCGCATCGACGAACACGAAGCAGCACCCGCTCGGGTGTCGCGACGTGAAGTTGTTGATCTCGGTGGGGCCGCCGGGCCCCTGGTACGACTCGCCGGTATGCCCGAGCACGAAGTTCGAGGCGTTGTTGACCTGGAGGCCAAGGCGGCTCGAGGGCGCGGTGACCTGGTTGGCTCCCGTCACGGCGCCCGCCCAGGTGGAGTCGGAATCGCGCCCCGACCGCTCCCCGACGAGCAGTGTCTTGACGAGGCCGTCGGTGATATCGCGAAACGAGAGGTCGCTGTTGCGGAAGGCGATGCCGTCTCCATCGATGCCCGGCTCGCCGACGCCGAAGCTCGCCACGTAGGTGGCGGGCGCCACGTCGCACGTGGCAGACGTCAGCCTGCCCGTCGCGTCGCGCGGGCCGACCGTGATGGGAGCCGTCGAGCCGCCGTCGGACGGGCAGAGGAGCGTGGGGATCGAGGTCGTGCGCACGCGGCTGTGACGTGCCGCCTCGATCGGCGCGGTGAAGTCGATGCCGCTGAAGACCGTCGCCTGTTCCAGCTGCGGGAGGATGTGGGCTGCCCAACCCCAGCCCGGTCCGGTGTCAGCGCCCGACCCGTTGAAGGCGGACGAGTAACCGGGCGGCAACCGGCGCTTGGCGTCGCCGTAGGACTGCATCGCCAGGCCGACCTGCCGAAGGTTGTTGAGGCAGGAGGTGCGGGACGACGACTCGCGGACCGCCTGGACCGCCGGCAGGAGCAGCCCGATGAGGGTGGCGATGATCGCCACCACGACCAGCAGTTCCACGAGCGTGAAACCGGCGGTGCGGGATGACCGGCGTGGGCGGGGCATGTCCGGCGCTCCAATGAGGGATCGAGACGGCCCTCATCTTACCCGCCGCGAGGTCGTTGCAACGCGGTCCGTGACCGGTACCACGGGCGTTCAGCGTTGCAACGAGATCACGCCCACCGCCAGGCGGCCGTCGGTGAAGTACGGGTCGCCGCCGCCGTTCCTGCCCTCGCGGTGGTGGTGGAAACGATCGACGAAATAGTAGCCGTCGAGGACCCCCCTGCCATGGGTGTCGACGAGCAACTTGTTGCGCTCCCTGTCGATGTCGGCGGAGATCTTGTGCGTCACGCCGCCGGCCTCACGGCTCAGTTCCACCCGCTCGTCATAGGTGGCGGCGCCGAGCCAGAGCGGTTCGCCCTGGGCATCGACCTCGGCCGATCGCCAGAACCGCACGTGGTGCCGCTGCTTCGGACTGTCGCCCACCGGCTGCTCGAATGCGACATCCTGGCGGCGGCCCCACAGGTAGAGGTCGCTCACCGGGGCATGGTCGTACGGCTTCCTCAGGACGACGTCGGCCGCGATCCGCATCGAGGTACGGAGCGTCACGGCGTCGGCCGCGTACCACCGGGCAACCGCGAGCGCGTGGTGGAGTTCCTCCTCGGTGCCGACGAAGGCCACGTTGACGGGGTCGCCCGCTTGGCCGCGGGTGGTCGTGGTCACCCGCGGGGCCTTGGCGAGCGCCGGATGGCCCTCGATCGTCGCCGTCGGTTCGTCGGCGATGGCCGCTGCGACCAGGAGCCAGCCGGCCAGCAGGACGGAAGTGACAACGGGGCGCAGGCTCGTCATGTCGGGGCTCCGTGGCGGGACGGGGACGGTAGCGATGCCCGTGCGTCGACTCAAGGCCGCCGCACGGCTCGGCGCGGCGGCGCGGGCCGCGGTATCCTCGACGGCCTATGGACGCATTTCTGCAGGCGGCGATCGAGGAGGCGGAACAGGGGCTCGCCGAGGGCGGCATCCCCATCGGGTCGGTGCTCGTGCACGACGGCCGGATCGTGGGCCGCGGCCACAACCGCCGCGTGCAGCAGGGGAGCACGATCCTCCACGGCGAGATGGATGCGCTCGAGCGGGCGGGCCGCCATCCGGCGTCGTTCTACCGCGCGTGCACGATCTACACGACGCTGTCGCCCTGTTCGATGTGCAGCGGCGCCATCCTGCTCTACGGGATTCCCCGCGTGGTGATCGGCGAGAACCGCTCGTTCATGGGGGAGGAAGCGTGGCTCGCCGACCGCGGCGTGGCGCTCGAGGTCGTGCAGGACGATCGCTGCATCGCCCTCATGCGGACGTTCATGGCGACGCGTCCGCAGCTCTGGGCCGAGGACATCGGCGAGTGACGCCGCCGGCTTGATCGGCCGCTCCTGACCTCCTGCCAGGTCGGGCAGCGGGGCTCCGTCGCGACGCGGATCCTGCTGCAGAAGGGATTCGACGCCGCCAACCTCGGCGGGGGCTATGAGACGTCTATGCTGCTGCGGGCCGCACGCGGGCCGGGGTGACGTCCCGGCGGAACCACGCGACGGCCCGCACCCATGGCGACCGTGGCCCAAACTCCCAACTCTCCCGCGTGGATGTCCCGCTGCCTCGTGGCCGCGGGCGTCTACAACCTCGGCTGGGGTGCGCTGACGGTGCTCTGGCCGGGCTGGCTCTTCGACCTCACGGGACTCGAGCACCCGAACTACCCGTTCATCTGGCAGTGCGTCGGCATGGTGGTCGGCGTGTACGGTGTGGGCTATCTCGCCGCGGCGGCCGACCCGATGCGGCACTGGCCGATCGTCCTCGTGGGGTTCCTCGGGAAGGTCTTCGGTCCGCTCGGCTACGCCATGGGCGTGGTCCGAGGCGAGGTGCCTCCGGCCTTCGGCTGGACGCTGCCCACCAACGACCTCGTCTGGTGGCTCCCGTTCGGCCTGATCCTGCTCCACGCGTATCGCGTCCATCGTTTCCCGGGCGGCGACCGGCATGGCGATTGACGCCGCCGCTCCATTCCCCGTGCACGTGATCCTGGCGGCGCAGGCGTGGGCGTCGGCGGCGATGTGCGGGCTGATCTGGTTCGTGCAGTTGGTGCACTACCCGCTCTTCGCGCGGGTCGGCGGGGAGCGGTCCGCGGAGCATGCGGCGGAGAACCAGCGGCGGACGTCGTGGGTCGTGGTGCCGTTCATGCTCGTGGAGATGGCCGCGGCGATCGCCATCGCGATCGTGCCTCCCGCGGGCATCGGCCGGGGCGTGGCGGTCGCCGGAGTCGTCCTCGTGATCGTCATCTGGGCATCCACGGTGCTCGTGCAGATGCCGCTGCACGCGCGGCTGGGCCCGGAGGGTCATGCCCCCGAGGTCGTGGCCGCCCTGGTCCGCACGAACTGGTTTCGCACCGCGGCCTGGACCGTGCGGGCGGCGCTCGCGATTTGGATGCTCCACGTCGCCGGCTGACGCCGCCGTCCGAAGGCCGGGAACAGGGGCGGCGTTGGCCTTGCCCCACCCGCCCGAAAGCGTCATTTTTCCGGTCATGCATCGGAATCAGCAGCCCACGCCGCCGGACACGCCGCCTGGAGCGGATGGCTCCGACTACGGGGTGGCGATCCTCGGCGCCGGATTCGGCGGCATCTGCATGGCGGTCAAACTGCTCGAGGCGGGCAGGCGGGATTTCGTCGTGTTCGAGAAGGCCGCGTCGCTGGGAGGCACCTGGCGGGACAACACCTACCCCGGGTGCGGCTGCGACGTGCCCTCGCACCTCTACTCCTACTCGTTCGCGCAAAACCCCTCGTGGTCGCGCACGTATGCCACGCAGCCCGAGATCCTCTCCTACCTGGGGCGAGTCGCGGCCGAGCGCGGCGTCGATCGGCACGTCGCCTACGACACGGCCATCGCCTCGATGGAGTGGGACGAGGTGGCCGGGCTGTGGCGGCTCACGGCCCGTGACGGCCGTCGGTTCACGGCGCGGGTCGTGGTCTCCGCCGTGGGGGCCCTCCACGTGCCGAAGATGCCTGTCCTCGAGGGACTCGACCGGTTCGCCGGCCCCGCCTTTCATGCGGCCCGCTGGCGGCACGATGTCGATCTCGCCGGCCGGCACGTCGCCGTGATCGGCACCGGGGCCAGCGCGATCCAGTTCATCCCCGAGATCGCCCGCACCGTCGGCAGCCTGACGGTGTATCAGCGGTCGCCCCCCTGGGTGCTGCCAAGGGGCGATCGGCCCGTGTCGGCGGTGATGCGGTGGCTGTTCGCCGCCGTGCCCGGGCTTCTGGGCGCGTGGCGGGCGGCCGCCTACTGGCGGGCGGAGACCGTGGCGCTCGGCCTCGCCTACAAGCCCAAGCTGATGAGCGCCGGACAGAAGCGGTCGGCACGGTTCAAGGAGCAGGCGATCACCGACGAGAGCCTCCGGCTCAAGCTCAACCCGTTCTACACCATGGGCTGCAAGCGGGTGCTCCTGTCCGACGACTTCTATGCCACGATGACGCGCTCGAACGTCGAGCTCGTCACCGATCCGATCCGGGAGGTGCGGCCAGCGTCGATCGTCGCCGCCGACGGCTGCGAGCGGCCGTGCGACGTGCTCATCCACGGCACGGGATTCGAGGCCTTCAATCCCGCGGCGAGCGTCGACATCCGCGGCCGCGGAGGCCGGCGGCTGGCCGACGACTGGCGGGATGGCCCCGTGGCGTTCCGGGGCGTGGCCGTGGCGGGCTATCCCAACTACTTCATGCTCATGGGCCCCAACACGGGCCTCGGGCACAACTCGATCGTGTTCATGATCGAGGCGCAGGTCCGCTACGTGATGCAGTGCCTGCGCTGGCTCGACCGCCGGCGGCTGGCCACGGTGGAGGTCCGCGAGGATGTGCAGCGAGACTACAACGAGCGGCTGCAGGCGCGGTTCACCCGCACGGTATGGCGGGATCGGCCCGGCACGGCCTGGCAGCTGCCGTGCACGAGCTGGTATGTCGACGCCCGGGGACGGAATACGGCTCTCTGGCCGGGGTTTTCCGCCGCCTACTGGCTCACCATGCGGCGGGCCGACATCCGGCACTTTGCGGCGGCCCGGAACGCGAACCAACCGCCCGCCGGAAGCGTAAGGACGCCGCTGGGTCCGCCGGAAACCCCGGCGAAAGGAGCCTTTTTTCCAGCCGCTTGACGGTCCGGAAAGGCTCGGCTAAGTTCTTGGTCTGTCGCGGCCGATCCCATATTTCCCGGGATCGGTTCCCGCCCACGGGCCGGCAGTGGCTTTGCCATCGCTGGCTCGTTTTCGTTCGTTGACAATCCGGTCGTGGTAATTGGCATCTTGAAAGAATGTCGATGGGGAGCCGTCTCAAGCGGCTCTCCAAAGGCGTTCTCCCAAGGCTCAAGGGTGTCGTCGCGGCGCATGTCTCGGCGGCACCCCTGAAAAGAGCGAGATTCGGTCTCCAGTTCCGTGAGGAACAGGGGCCGAAATCAAGTTCCCTGAGACCCATTGGGGTTCAAAAGGGAAAATCGTACCCCGCGGATGGTGTCGGCGCGCTTGCCGGCGATGATCCGGGGGAAGTAGCACAAATCCGAAGACCATGGTTTTCGGGGCTCGGCTTCGGCCGGGCCTCGCGAGCCCTCGATTCGGGTGGTCAAGCTACAAAGGGCGCATGGGGGATGACTAGGCATCAGGAGGCTTTGAAGGGCGCGGAAGACTGCGATAAGCCCGGGGTAACCGTCAAACAGGTGATGATCCCGGGGTGCCCGAACCGACTGCAACTGAATCCATAGGTTGCAGTAGCTAACGCGGAGAACTGAAACATCTCAGTACCCGCAGGAACAGAAAGAAAAATCGATTTCCTCAGTAGCGGCGAGCGAAAGGGAAACAGCCCAAACCGAGGTGGTTTCCACCTCGGGGTTGTAGGGCCCTCCACCGGAGTTACCAAACAGTTAACTAGCAGAACGATCTGGAAAGGTCGTCCACAGAGGGTGACAGGCCCGTATGCGAAAGTTGACTGTCTCTGGAGGGTACCCTGAGTAGGTCGAGTCACGTGGAACCTCGACTGAATCGACGGGGACCATCCCGTAAGGCTAAATACTCCCTGATGACCGATAGTGAACTAGTAGCGCGAGCGAAAGTTGAGAAGAACCCCTGTTAGGGGAGGAATGTGAACCTGAAACCATGTGCCTACAAGCGGTCGGAGCGCTATGGCGGAAACGCA
>Ga0007795_10000824_pt1 | contig 10711 bp, 10 predicted proteins | sample CryBogmetaGMA1M_FD_60369 | JGI IMG/M metagenome (GOLD analysis project Ga0007795, IMG submission 60369) | Freshwater microbial communities from Crystal Bog, Wisconsin, USA - MA1M | ecosystem: Environmental > Aquatic > Freshwater > Lake | place: Crystal Bog, Wisconsin, USA | collected 2009-07-06
ATACCGGAAATGGTTCAGGCCGTCCGCGCCTTTGGCAATGCCGTTGAATACGTGCCCCCTGCCCTGGCGGGCCTAGGCATTCTCGCCGTGGCGGGCGCTTCCCCCCTGGTGATTCATATTACGGGCCTGGCCCTATTTGTTGGCCGCGCTTTGCACGCGGTCGGCCTATCGCGATCGGGCGGAGCCTCCTTCCCCAGAACCATCGGCATGATTTTGACCTGGGTCGCTTACCTGTTTTTGATCGTCGTCCTGCTCTTCTACGCCCTGCCATAGCTTGCCCCGCGGCGCGGGCGCGGCCATATGGCAGGTATGGATGAGAACCTTTTATCTGATGTGGTCGCCGCCGCCCTTCGCGCCGGGGCTGATGCTGCTGAAGCGGTCGGGTCTGAGCGCCAAGCCCTGGGGATTAATGTCCGCCTCGGCAAGTTGGAAGAAGTCGAGCGCGAGGAGTCCCGCGACCTGAGCCTTCGGGTCTTTGTGGGGCGTCAGCACGCTACAGTGTCTGGTTCGGACATGTCCCCGGCTGCCAGGGCCAAGCTGGTCGAGCGCGCCGTGGCCATGGCCAGGCTTGCCCCAGAAGATCCCTTTGCTGGCCTCGCCGACGCGAGCCTCCACGCCAAGGGGCCCTATCCGGACCTGGACCTTTTTGATCCCTCAGAGCCATCGCCTGATGCCCTGGAAGCGGTGGCACGCGCCGCCGAAGACGCCGCCCGCGCCATGCCCCAGATCACCAATTCCGAAGGTGGCTCGGCCATGGCGTCGAAATCAGAATGGCGGCTGGTGACGTCCAACGGCTTTTCCGGACACCACAAGGCTTCGGGATTTTCCATTGGGGCCTCGGTGGTTGCTGGCGACGGTGAGGTCATGGAGGGCGGCTATGATGGGCGCTCCGTCCGCTGGCGCTCGGACCTGCCATCGCCCGAAGCCATCGGCCGTGAAGCCGGGCGCCGGGCTGCTGCCCGCCTGGGTGCCCGGAAGATCGACTCGACCACCGCAGCGGTGATCTTCGAAAATCGCCTGGCCATGTCCCTGATCAGCCCCCTGCTCGGAGCGGTCAGCGGCCCTTCGATTGCCCGTGGCACGTCGTTTCTCAAGGACAAGCTCGGCGAGCAAGTGTTCAGCAAGGGCGTAACCCTGGTGGATGATCCCCACCGGGTGAGAGGTCTCGGCTCTTCACCCTTTGACGATGAGGGCGTGGCCAATCGGCTTTGGAACCTCATAGACGACGGCGTCCTAACCACCTGGCTGCTGAACACCTCCTCAGCCCGACAATTAGGCCTGACCACCACCGGCCATGCCTCCCGCGGCTCCGCAGGTCCGGCGGGTGTCGGAACCACGAACCTGACCCTGCTACCTGGTCAGACCGATCAGGCGGGGCTGATGGCCGATGCCGGAACCGGCGTCTTGATCACCTCGATGTTTGGCCCTTCCATCAATGGCAATACCGGTGACTGGTCGGTCGGCTGCTCTGGATATTGGTTCGAGAAGGGCGAATTGGCCTATCCGGTTGCCGAAATCACCGTGGCCGGCAATCTGATTGATATCTTCGCCCGCTTGGTGCCGGGATCGGACCTGGAATTCCGAGGGGCCGCCAATGCGCCTTCGATCCTGGTGGATGGATTGGCCATAGCCGGAAAGTGACTTTTTCTGCGGACCTGGACCTGATCATTGGCGCCGCGCGGGAGGCCGGTGCCCTGGCCATGCAGTTGCGACGCCTAGGCCTTGAGGTCGAGTATAAGCCCGGAAACTCCCCTCTGACCAACGCGGATCTGGCGGCCGACGCCCTACTGACCGAGCGCCTACGCTCGGCGAGACCTGACTATGGCTGGCTGTCGGAGGAGACGGCCGACAATACCGAGCGCCTCACCCGGGATCGCCTCTTCGTCGTCGACCCCATCGACGGCACCCGGGCCTTTGTGAAGGGTCGACCTTGGTGGTCAGTCTGCATCGCCGTGGTCGAGGCTGATCGTCCAGTGGCAGCTGTGGTCTTCGCCCCAGACCTGGACGAGATCTACACGGCCCAGGTCCAAGGCGGTGCCTACCTGAACGGTAAACCCATTGAGGCCAGCCTGACGGCCCAGGTCGAGGGCTGCGGCATGGTCGGCGATGAGGTCATGTTTAAGCACCCATCCTGGCCCACCCCCTGGCCAACCATGCGGATCGAACCTCGGAATTCCACCGCCTATCGCATGTGTCTGGTGGCCAGCGGTGCCTTCGACGCCACCATCGCCATGGGCCCCAAGAGTGATTGGGACATTGCAGCGGCAGAGCTCATCGCCACCGAGGCCAAGGCGCACTGCACTGACCACAAGGGTCGGCCCTTTGCCTATAATCGGCCAAATCCTCAGCAACGGAGTATGGTTTGCGCCGCGCCCCGACTGGCACCCTTGATCCTGGAGCGGGTCTCCCCCATCGGCTAGAGCATGTTCGAGTGGGTTGGAACCGGTTATCGGATCGAAACATGCTCTAATTTTTTGAATTAGAGCTCTTTTTAACCCTTTTAATGTCTCTATTTATGGGTAAAGCGCGCTTTCTCAATTGCGTGCCCTAAGGAAACCAGCCCCATGCCCGACAGCCAGTTACTGCATCTCGTGATCGGCGGCGAATTGGAGGATGTCGAAGGCGTCAAGTTCCGCGATCTAACCAAGATCGATCTGGTCGGTGCCTATCCCAGCCACGAAGCTGCACTCACGGCCTGGCGCGCCAAGGCCCAGTCCACGGTCGACAATGCCCTGATGCGCTATTTCATCATCCACGCCCACAGGCTGTTGGACCCCAAGGACGACGGGCACTGACGGGCGAGGCTACTCCCGCTTCCAGAGCCCATCGGTGAGCAGGCGACCCCACATGTTTGAGCGGAAGTCGGCCTTGATGGCGGCCTCGTCATAGTCGGGGCTGTCCACCCATTCAAGGAAGCTAAGGCCCTTGGGTTCCCCCTGATCGAGATAGCGTTCGAAGGTGTAATCGAGGACCCCCGTCTTGCCGGCCTTCACGTGCAGGTATTTCAGGGAAAGCTGTTCCAGGGCCTCGCGGATCGGCACGCCCTTGCGGAAATGCATGTAAAAGACGCTCATAATCCCCGCCCGGTCAGCCCCGGACTTGCAGTGCATCAGGGCGGGATATTCCAGGCTCTCGAAGAGGGCCTTGGCACCATGTACCCGCGCCCGGCTGGGCACTTCTCGGGAGGTGATGGTGAAGTCGACCAAGGTCAGGCCCAGGCGCTCGCAGGCATCTTTCTCGAGGGCATGAAAGCTGGCGTCAAATCCGCCGCGCAAATTAACGATGGTCTTGATCCCCTGCGCCTTCCACTGCTCCAACTGAAAGGGCCAGGGCTGATTGGTGCGGACAAGCTCGTCTGATACCCAATGGGCATTGCGGAATCGCAGGCGCAGATAGGCGTGATCGTTCCAGAGATAGTTCAGATAGGTCCGAAATCGGCCATTCTTTGTGGTTAGGTCAAAATCGGCCAAGGGGAACTCCGGCTAGGAAGACACCCTTACCTAAGGGCTTCCCTCGCCAAACGGAAGCATTCAACGCGGTTCAATCCATCGCCCATCTTGACTTCGAAGCCCCGACAGCCGACCCCAGCATGATGACAGTCACCGCGCAAACGCCCGCCGAAGCATCGGCCCGCGCCCTGATCGCCCGGATTGCGCGGGTCTATATGGCACCGCGCTGGAAGACCTGGTCTGGTGCCATGGTCGCCGCCATCATTGTGGCAGGCTTGAGCGCCAAGCTGATCCAGATTCTGGAACCGGCAATCAATGATCTGATCGTCAATCATAAGCCTGGCGCACTGACAGTGATTCCCTTGACCATTGCGGCCCTGGCCCTGGGTCGTGGCCTGGCCCAGGTGATCCAAGCCTCGCTGGTCAATGAAATTGGCAATGCCGTGGTCGGCCAAGTCCAGGTTCAGTTGTTCGGTCGCCTGGTGCGGGCCGACCTCGCACGGCTAAGAACCCAACATTCTGGGGAATATGTCTCTTCGGTCCTTTACGATGCCGGTTTGATCCGCGAAGCCGCCACTTCTGGGGTCATCAACTATACACAGCACCTGCTCACCGTGATCGGTGCCCTGGCAGTGATGTTTGCCAATGACCTCTACCTCTCCCTGACCCTGCTGGTGGCAGCGCCCTTGGCAACGGGGATTATGCGGCGGTTTGCAAAGCGCACCACCAAGGCGGCCAAGGGGGCCATGGCCGAAACCTCAGCCCTCTCCACCGCCATTATGGAAAGCCTGGACGGGGTGCGGGTGGTGAAGATCGAGAATCGCGAAGCCTTTGAAGAAGCCCGGGTCGCCGAGGTGGTCCAGCGGCGCCAAACCCATTTGGTGCAAGGTGCCAATGCCCGGGCTAGGGCCGCTCCGGCCACAGAAACCCTAATGACCCTGATTACAGCCGCGGTCATCGCCTATGCGGGCTGGCGGTCCCAATCCGGCGGTATGAATGTCGGGGCCTTTGTGGCCTTTATCGGCGCCTTGGGCCTGGCCTCCCAATCTCTGCGCCAGCTGGCCAATCTGCAGACGGTGTTCGCCGAAGGCCTGTCGGCAGCCCGCCGCCTCTTCAGCGCCCTCGACATAGAACCTGAAATCCAAGACCACGCCGGGGCCAAGCCCCTCCCCCTGGGCCAAGCCACCATTGCCTTCGATGCTGTGAGCTTTGCCTATGGCGCGGGAGATCCCGTGCTGGACGCCGTGAGCCTGACCGTTCGACGGGGCGAGACCGTGGCCCTGGTTGGACCCTCAGGCGGCGGCAAGACCACCCTGCTGAACCTCATTCCACGGTTCTATGATGTGACCCAGGGTCGCGTGACCATAGACGGCACTGACATTCGGAATGTCACCCTATCGTCCCTACGCCATCAGATTGCACTGGTTACGCAGGAGCCCTTCCTTTTTGATGATACGGTCCGCGCCAATATCGCCTACGCCAAGCCAGACGCGACCCAAGCCGAGATTGAGGCCGCCGCCAGCGCCGCTGCGGCCCATGATTTTATACAGGCTTTGACCAAGGGCTATGACACCCTGGTGGGCGAGGCTGGGGCAAGGTTATCGGGCGGTCAAAGACAGAGGATCGCCATTGCCCGAGCCTTCCTGAAGAACGCACCGATCCTTTTGCTGGATGAAGCGACCAGCGCCCTGGACACCGAAAGCGAAGCCCAGGTCCAGGCGGCCCTGGCGCGGCTGATGGCTGGGCGGACCACCATGCTGATCGCCCACCGCCTCTCCACCGTACGAAACGCCGACCGTATCCATGTGATCGACCAGGGCCGTATCGTAGAGACCGGGACCCACGACCAACTGATCATCCAGCAAGGGCTTTACGCACGCTTGGCACAATCACAGGACCTGGCCCAAGACTTGCCCCAAGGCCTGGACCCCAAACCAGAGGCCCTGTCGTGAAAAAGGTCCTACGCAATCCGAGGGTCCAAGCGTTTTTGGGTTGGATCCTGGCGACCTATATCGCCCTTATTCACCGCACGGTGAAATGGCATCATGAAGACCTGGATAAGGTGCTCCCCTATGTAGAGTCCGAGGTCGGCGTGATCAATCTGGTCTGGCATAGCCGCATTCCGATTTGGGGATTTTTGGCAGAACTCTGGGCGCGCAAGTCCAAGCGCCAGTGCCTTGTGTCGCCCTCGGCGGATGGGGAGTTCCTCGCCCTGGCCCTAGAGCGAATGGGCTTTCCGTCGATCCGCATGTCCTCGGCCAAGAAAGGGGACGCGACCAAGGCCCGGCAAGCTGTGGCCGGGTTCAGGGAATCCCTGAAGGCCGTTCATGATGGGGCTGTGCTGCTGGTAACCCCTGACGGGCCGCGGGGCCCCAATGAGGTCATGGCCCTGGGTGCCCTACAAATCGCCAAGCGCACGGGCGCACCTGTCTTTTTGACCGGCATCGCAGTGTCGCCCCACATCCTGCTTAATACCTGGGACAAGGTCATGCTCGGGGCACCCTTTGGTCGGGGCGTCGTCACTTGGGATGGGCCTTACTATATTCCCGCCGATGCTGACGAGGCCGCGATTGCACAACTGGGTCAGGACTGGTCCAAGGCTTTGAGCGCCGTCGCCCGCAAGGCTGAAGCCCTCGCCGCCCAATCGCCGAGGATGACCGCCTGATGCCCCATGACGCTCAACATGACCATGACGGCGGCCATCACCACGATCACGATCATCATGATCATCACGCCCATGGTCACCATGGTCACAGCCATGCTCCAAAGGATTTCGGCCTATCCTTTGCCGTCGGCGTTGGTCTGAATGCTGGTTTTGTCCTGATCGAAGTCCTAGTGGGGTTGAGCTCTCACTCCCTGGCTTTGCTGGCCGATGCTGGCCATAACTTTTCCGATGTCTTGGCCCTGCTGATGGCCTGGGGCGCGGCGATTATGGCCAAGCAGGTGCCAAGCACCCGCCGTACCTATGGCCTGCGGAAGGGTACGATCCTGGCCTCCCTGGCCAATGCCGTCCTGCTGTTGATTGCGGTGGGTGTCATTGCGTCAGAATCCGCCCGGCGATTGATGGACCCCACCGCCATAGCCACCCTACCTGTGATGATCACCGCTGGGATCGGCGTTGTCGTCAATACAGCCACTGCCCTGATGTTCCTGCGTGGCCAGGAAGACCTGAATATCCGCGGGGCCTTCATGCACATGGCGACAGATGCCGCTGTGTCCCTGGCTGTGGTTGTTGGCGCAGGGGTCATGATGGCCACCGGCGGCCTGACCTGGCTAGACCCGGCGCTCAGCCTGATTATCGCTGGGGTCATCGTCATCGGAACCTGGAGCCTGCTGCGCGACTCCATAGACCTAGCCATGGACGCAGTGCCAAAAAGTGTAGATGTGGCCGCCGTCCGTTCCTGGCTGTTGAACCAACCGGGCGTCTCTGATGTCCACGACCTTCACATCTGGGCAATGAGCACCACAGAAACCGCCCTGACGGTCCATCTGACCCGACCCGATAATGCCGATCCGGATGCTTTCCTCCATGCCGCCTGCGACGGGCTGGCTGATCGGTTCCATATTGGCCATTGCACCCTGCAGATTGAGACCGGAGATGCCGCCCAGTGCCGCCTCGCCCCGGCGGAGATGGTCTAGGCGTGTGGCTGACCCTCTATCAGGTCGTCACCCTCCTGCTGGAGCCAGCGGTTCCCTCGATCCTGCGCGGTCGCGCCAAGCGGGGTAAGGAAGACCCGACCCGAATCGGCGAGCGGTTTGGGTGTCCGACCCGACCCCGCCCGGCTGGGCCCCTCGTATGGCTCCATGGGGTCAGCGTGGGTGAAAGTCAGTCCTTGCTCCCCCTGGTTTCGGCGCTGAAGGCGGCCAGGCCTGAGATCAATATTCTCGTGACCTCGGGCACGAAAACCTCTGCGAACCTGCTGGCCAAGCGCTTGCCGCCCGATGTGATGTATCAGTATGCGCCCGTGGATGTCCCCGGCGCCGTCGGGCGGTTCCTGAACCACTGGCGGCCCTCTGTCGGTGTTTTGGTCGAGAGCGAACTCTGGCCAAATCTGATCCTCAAGGCGCAGGCAAAGGGGGTCAAACTGGTGCTGGCCTCGGCGCGGATCACCGCAAAGAGCGCTGCGGGCTGGCAGCGCATGGGGTCGTCCGCACGCCAACTGCTAGGCGCCTTTAAGGTGCTCATGCCGCAGGATGCTGAAACCGCAGGACGCCTAGAAAAGCTGGGTGGAACCATTGGCCCCTTCGCAAACCTCAAGCGGGTTGGCCAAGCCCTGGCCTATGATCAGGAAGAGCTTAAGGCCCTAAAAACCTATTCCACCGGTCGACCGGTGATCCTGGCGTCTAATACCCACCCCGGCGAAGAAACCCTGATCTGCCAAGCAGGTTTGGGCCTCGGAGCCCTTCTCGTGGTCGCCCCGCGGCACCCGGAACGGGGGAACGAGGTCGCCAAAAGCTTGGAGGCCTTAGGCTTGAAGGTCTGTCGCAGATCAAAGGGGGAGACCTTATCCTCTGACCATCAGGTCTATCTGGCCGACACCCTGGGTGAGATGGGCCTCATGTATGCATGGGCCGATGTGGCGGTCATGGGCGGTAGTTTCTTTCCAGGGATCGGAGGTCACAACCCCCTCGAACCTGCACGGATGGGCGTCCCCATCATCACGGGCCCTTACGTCTTCAATGCCAGCGATCTGTATGGGGAAATACTCGATGCTGTGGCCGCGATAGATGTGGCAGATGGGCCTGAATTGACCCGCAGCCTGACGGGACTGATCGCCAACCCCCAGATCCGACGGCAGATGACAGATGCCGCCCTGGCCTATGCGGCTCAACAAGGAGTGGCCCTGGACACGGTCATGTCGGCCCTATTGCCCCTGATAGACGCATGAACTTGCCGACGCCGAAATGGTGGTATGTGCGATCCGGCGCGCCGGCGCCTGTGATCCGGGCATTCTTGACACCGATCAGCTGGATTTGGGCCTGGGCGACCGCGCGGCGTATAGCCCGGGCAACACCCATAGATCCTGGTGCACCTGTTATCTGTGTTGGCAATCTGACCGCTGGAGGAACCGGCAAGACCCCGGTGGTGCGCGAATTGCTGCGAATTTTACGGGATCGCGGGGTCGTCGCCCATGGCCTGTCGCGGGGTTATGGCGGGCGGCTGAAGGGCCCCACGCAAGTTGACCTTTCGCATCACAGCGCCACAGACATCGGGGATGAACCCCTAATGATGGCAAGCGACGGGCCCATGTGGGTGTCCGTCGACCGTGCAGCGGGAGCCAAGGCGGCCGTGGCGAAGGGCGCGCAGGTGGTGGTGATGGATGATGGCCACCAAAACCCAACGCTCAAAAAGGCCCTGTCCCTGGTGGTGGTGGATGGGGAGACCCGAGATGGGGAATGGCCCTTGGGGGATGGTTCCGTTTTTCCAGCTGGCCCCTTGCGAGAACCCTTAAAGGTCGGCTTGGCGCGGGCCGACGCCGTGATCCTTGTGCTTCCGGAGGACCTTAGGGCACCAGATCCTGAGCTGCTTGCCATGTTTCCGGGAAAGCCGATCCTGTGCGTTCGGATCAACCCCGTCAGGCCGCCCCCCCCTGGCCCCCAAATGGGCTTTGCCGGTATTGGCAAGCCCTGGAAGGTCGAACGCGCCCTGAAGGCCGCGGGATGTCAGCTGGTGGAATTTGCCAATTTTCCCGACCATGCCGACTATTCGGAAGCCACCCTAAAGAGCCTCGCTGCCACAGCGGCACAATTCGGCGCAGGCTTAGTCACCACCGAAAAAGACTGGGTGCGCCTGCCGCCGGCCTGGCGGGATCGAGTCACAGCCTGGCCGATCCGCGCGACCTTTGAAGTCCCTGCTGACCTGGAAAAACTCCTAGACGGCCTCAGCCTTTAGGCCCCGGCCTTCTGGGCATAGGTCCAGGCTGATTGTGCCAGCAAGGGCACCCGCTCTGCCATGGCGGCCGCCTGGGGGCTATTGGCGGTGCCATCGCGGACCCGACCGACAATGCCCTGACAAATGCCCGCCAGCCGGAACATATTGTAGGAGAAGAACCAGTCGAGATTGCGCAGTCCGGGCCGGTTGGTCCGCTGGCAATAGATCTCAACGGCCTCCTCAAGGGTCGGCAGGCCGTGGGCCTTTAAGTCAGGTAGGGTCGAGATGGAGCCATTGACCCAGTTCATCAACAGATAGGTGAAGTCGGCCAGGGGCTCGCCCAGCGTGCCCAGTTCCCAGTCCAGAACCGCAGCAACCCTGGGCTCTGTGGGGTGAAGCACCATATTGTCCAGACGGTAGTCCCCGTGAACCACGCTGGTGCGTTCCTGTTCCGGAAGCGATTTTGGCAGGAAGTCGATCAAGCGCTCCATCTCTTCCAGGTGGACGGTTTCGGAGGCCTTGTACTGCTTGGTCCAGCGGTCGACCTGACGCCCCATGTAATTGCCAGGCTTGCCATAGTCGCCCAGACCAATGGCTTCATGATCGGTATTGTGCAGGTCAGCGAGGGTTTCGATCTTGGCCTTGAAGATCGCAAACCGCTCGGCGGGCTCATAGGCCGGAAGGGTCTGATCCCAGAGAATTCGCCCCTCAACCATGTCCATAATATAGAACCAGGTGCCGATGACGGCATCGTCGGTGCAGAGGCCATAGGACCGTGCTACGGGAAAACCTGTCGGATAGAGGGCGGTGATCACCTTATATTCGCGATCCACAGCGTGGGCCGAGGGCAGCAGTTTGCCCGGCGGCTTGCGCCGCATGACGTACTTCTTCGAGGGGGTGATCAGCTGATAGGTGGGATTGGACTGCCCGCCCTTGAACTGGCGAACCTCTAGGGGACCTTCAAAACCCTCAACATTGGCCTGCATCCAAGTGGTCAGGGCGGCCTCGTCGAAGCGATGGCTGTCAGCGACGTCCTTCGTGCCCGAATTCGCGGCTTCGCGTTCCTGCTCGGCGGTATCGGTCATGATGGACTCCCTAGGTCTTACACGTGTTTGAAATAGCATACCGACCGAGGATAGGCTGGGGCAAGACCTGTCATTCAAAGCGTTAGAGCGCGTCTCGATCCGATAGCCAGTTCCGCCTTTTCATAGGATGCGCTTAGGGAGATCAGCGGCCCAATGCGCGCCAGCCGATATCTGTGCGGTGAAATCCCCCCGGCCAGTCGATCTTCGCAACGGCGGCATAGGCCCTTTGCCGGGCCTCTTCAAAGCTGGCACCGCGCGCACAGACATTCAGCACCCGCCCGCCCGAGGCCCTCAGGGTTCCGTCA
>Ga0007795_10000827_pt1 | contig 10704 bp, 10 predicted proteins | sample CryBogmetaGMA1M_FD_60369 | JGI IMG/M metagenome (GOLD analysis project Ga0007795, IMG submission 60369) | Freshwater microbial communities from Crystal Bog, Wisconsin, USA - MA1M | ecosystem: Environmental > Aquatic > Freshwater > Lake | place: Crystal Bog, Wisconsin, USA | collected 2009-07-06
ACCCTAATCCCTACCCCCTAATTACTTCTCAACCCTAACCCACCCCTCAAATCCCAATCGCTCCTGCGGCAGAAAGCGGGCTTTGTAGGTCATTTTTGGCGATCCTTCGATCCAATAGCCGAGATAGAGGTAGGGGAGACCCATCTTCCGCGTGCGTTCAATGTGGTCGAGGATCATGAAGGTACCGATGCTGCGATCGGAAAAATCAGGATCGAAAAACGAATAGACCATCGATAAGCCATCGGCCATGACATCGCTAAGTGCCGTGGCAATTAAGGGGCCGGTGCCTCGTCCATTGATGAAACTGTCGGGTCCGCGCCGCCGATACTCGATCAGTGTCGTGTCAACATGGCTGTCTTCGACCATTAGCGTGAAATCGAGCACGCTCATTTCCATCATCCCGCCTTCGGCATGGCGGTCGCCTAAATAGGAGCGGAAAAGGCTATAGTGCTCCGAGGTCGCGCTATTTGGAATCATTGTGCCAATCAGATCAGCATTGGCCTCCAATACGCGCCGCATATTGCGCGAGGGGCGAAAATCATCGACCGGGACGCGGATCGACACGCAGGCATTGCAAAGGTCACATGCCGGCCGGTAGGCGATGGTTTGGGAGCGACGAAAGCCAGATTGTGTCAAAAGATCGTTGAGAGCCGCCGCGCGCCGCCCGACCAAATGGGTAAATACTTTGCGCTCTGTTTTATCCGGCAAATACCCACACGCGTTAGGCGCGGTCATAAAAAATTGCGGGGGATCTTGCAACTGGTTGGTCAAAGCGGGTGCATCCTGACGGATTTAGACTTGGGAATCATCTTCGGCATAAATTCTAAGCCGCCTAAGACACTGGAGCAATCTTAGGCCTACAACCGATTGTGGGCAATCTCGGTATTGTCCTGATCAAGCTTGTTAAAAACTAACTGTGTGACAGTCGCGTTAATGTCTTTGCGTCGCTCCAAACAGTCGGTAGATATACCCAGTCGTCCATTTATTTCGGAGTGTTTGTGCAATGGTGCGTGCGTCGACGATCCGTTTTGTTGTTCTGGGCTGCGCGGCCTTGTTGCTTGCGGCTTGTGTCTCCACACCGATGAAGATCTCTGGCAATGTCCCGGTACGGGATGTTTCGCAAGAGGCGGTTGGGCTGATTAATCAATTCCGAGCGAGCAATGGATTGCCGCCGGTGATCGTTGATTCCGGTCTCGTCGAGACGGCCCGCTATCAAGCGGTAGCGATGGCGTCTGCCAATGTGCTGTCCCATGAAATCGGGGGTGATTTCACCTCTCGGATGAATTCGGCAGGCTTTGTCTATGCCAATGCTGCAGAAAATGTCGGCGCAGGCCATTCATCGGTGGCGGATGCAATCAATGCGTGGATCAGGTCACCGCATCACCGCGAAAACATGCTGATGAAGGATGCGACGCGGATCGGCATGGTGGTCGCCGACGCGCCGACATCCCGCTATCGAAACTATTGGGCGCTGAGCTTGGCTTCGAGCGCAGCGGGTGCCCCTCAGAAGGTTGTGGCGATGAAATCAACCGGCGTCGTTATTCCAGGCACAACATCGATTTTGGCCAACCAGTAAGGACTACGGGTTAGCCGCACGGAGTTTTTCGGCCACTTTCGGAGCGAAATAGGTAAGGATGCCGTCGGCGCCGGCGCGTTTGAAGGCCAATAGGCTTTCCATCATCGCTTTATCGCCATCAAGCCAGCCATTCTGAGCCGCGGCCATGATCATCGCGTATTCGCCCGAGACTTGATAGGCGAAGGTCGGAATCCCGAAACTATCGCGGACGCGACGGACAATATCGAGATAGGGCATGCCCGGCTTGACCATGACCATGTCAGCGCCCTCCTCAATGTCGAGGGCGACTTCGCGGATGGCTTCTTCGCCGTTGGCGGGATCCATCTGATAGGTGCGCTTGTCGCCAATCAACGCGGATTTGGTCCCAATAGCATCGCGGAAGGGGCCATAAAAGGCTGAGGCATATTTGGCGGCGTAGGCCATGATTTGAATATGGGTAAAGCCTTCTTCATCTAAAGCGGCGCGGATAGCACCAATGCGGCCATCCATCATGTCGGACGGAGCAATGATGTCCGATCCAGCATGGGCTTGGATGAGGGCCTGCTGGGTAAGACGAAACACGGTTTCATCGTTGAGGATCGTTTCGCCCTTTAAAAGCCCGTCATGGCCGTGGCTCGTATAGGGATCGAGCGCGACATCCGTCATTAGGCCGATCGATGGAACGGCCGCTTTAATAGCGCGGCAGGCTTGGCAGACGAGGTTGTTTGTGTTCAACGACTCGCTTCCGTCTGGATCGCGTTTGGCGGGATCGGTATAGGGAAACAGCGCGATGACGGGGATGCCGAGCTTGGCTGCTTTTTCTGCTTCCGCAACGGCCATGTCGATGCTGAGGCGCTCGACGCCCGGCATTGATGAGATCGCGTCACGACGGTTTGATCCATCGACCAAGAAAATAGGCCAGATCAAATCATCGACCGTGAGCGTGTTTTCTCGGACTAAACGCCGGGCCCAATCGGCCTTGCGGTTCCGCCGCGGCCTGTGCGGCAGCATAAGCCGTGTATGTGCGTCGTCAGCCATCTTACCAGTCTCCCTCCCATATTATGTCAACACTATAGGACACGATCCTTGTTTTCAAAGCGAAAATCCCCGATAAACTTAACCTCATGACGGGTTGGGATTTCTCGTCCTTTGACTACGGGGAAGTTTGAGACGACATGGCGATCCATTTAGACGCGTCAGCGACCGGTTGGGAAAAGCCTGTTCAGTGGTTTTACCGGGTCCTTGCCTTGGCTTGGTTGGCTAAAGGCTTTTTGGGTTGGGCTAATTTGGTAGCGCTTGATGCGGAGGCCACTCATTTTGTTGCCTTTTCAAGTTGGATATATTTTTTCGGCCTGATCGTTGTGCCCATCCTCGATATTATTGCGGGTGTGGCTCTTTGGATTTCGTGGCGGTGGGGTGCTGGGGTTTGGGCCTTAACCGCTTTGGGCTTTGTCGGTTTGGAATTTTTTGGGGCCGCTTCGTTACGCTCGCCCGCGTTGACCGGTATCGCCGTCGTACTTTTGTTTTTGCACAGCATGAGACTTGTTCTCCTCCGGTCTAAAAACGAGCGCCAAATTACAATTGTTTAATTTTAACAATTCATTTTATAAATTTATCACCAAACGCAACGTCAACACTTTGTTCAGCCTAATTGTTAATGCGTCTTTTACGTGCATCGGGATAATGACGTAACGTAATAATTGCATTAATGTTTAAATGTGGGCTTTTTCAAAATGAACAAGGTTGTAAAAATTTCAGTTTCGGACACAGGCGTGAACGCGCTTTCGTCTAACCATCCGTATTATCTAGAGGCGCTTTCGCTCGTCGAAAGGCTGCATCGTAGTCTTTTGGACGTCATCAAGGATGAATTCGACCGGCGGGGCCGCTCGGATGTAAATCCGGTTCAGGCTTTGTTGCTGTATAATATTGGCGATAAGGAGCTGACCGCAGGAGAATTGCGCACGCGCGGCTATTATCTTGGATCGAACGTTTCTTATAATGTGAAGAAACTGGTCGAGATGGATTATTTGTCGCATGAGCGGTCGCGCGTTGATCGGCGTTCCGTTCGCATTAGATTGACGCAGAATGGCCAAGAGATTCATGATATCGTTAGCGGGCTTTACGCGAAGCATATGCGCACAGTTGAGCAGGTCGGCGGTATCTCCGAGGCGGAGTTTCGTCAAACCAACACCATCCTTGTAAGGCTTGAGCGGTTCTTGAACGACAACGTGAAATACCGTCTTTAAAAAAGATACGCTCTGGCTACGGTTGGCCATGAAATTGACAAACCATTAGGCGAATTTCCGACGCGAAGAAGGAATGTAGCGAAAGCATTCCTTTACCGTCTTGTGCGTAACATCGCGCCTGTCGTTTGTTGGAATCAATTTCATGTTTTGGTCTAAATCGGTCTCGCGTCGCTCGGTTCTTCTGGGTTCGATTGCTGTTTTTACGGCGGCAGTTCTGCCTACTCGTCTCTATGCTCAAAACGCGGACGAGGAGACGGGCGATCAGGCAGAGTGGGCGCAGCGATACGATGCAGCGACCTCCAAGACACTTGATCGTTCAACAACGCCGCTGCTATCGCCCGAAACGTTGGGCGCTACGCAGAGCGCTATCGAAGCCTTTAAAGTGGTTGTCGCTAAAGGCGGCTGGCCATTGATGCCGAGGGTGCCGTTGAAGCTCGGCATGCAGGATCCGGCTGTCACTGATCTTCGGCGCAGACTCATTGCATCTGGTGATATGGATGCGGAAACTGGGCTTTCCGATACGTTTGATTCGTTCGTCGAAACGGGTGTTCGTCGTTTCCAAGAACTGCATGGACTCCGGCCCACGGGGCTTGTGACGGCTCAAACGCTGACGGCGTTGAATATTCCGGCAGAAACGCGGTTGAAACAGCTAGAAGTGAACCTTGTTCGGTTGCGCTCTTATGCGTCTAATCCCGGGCGCCGGTATGTGGCGGCGAATATTCCGGGCGCTATCGTCGAAACGGTTGAAGAAAATATCGTTCAAACTCGGCATGCAGCGGGTGTCGGCAAGATTGATCGACAGTCGCCGATCATGACCACGCGGGTGATTGATATCAATTTCAACCCCTTCTGGACGGTTCCGGCCTCCATCATCAAGAAGGATCTCATCCCGAAGATGTTGGCCAATCCTGGGTATTTGGCCGAAAATAAAATTCGCATTTTTACCAATGACGGCCAGGAAGTTTCCGCACAGAAGGTGAATTGGAAGACCGATGAAGCAACCCGTTACCAGTTCCGGCAAGATCCGGGCGGCGAATTCAACTCGCTCGGTTTCGTTCGGATCAACATAGCCAACCCTTATGGGGTCTATATGCATGACACTCCGGCCAAGGGGATTTTCGGCGATGATTATCGCTTTGTCTCCTCAGGCTGTATGCGCGTTCAAAATGTGCGCGATTATGTCGAATGGCTCTTAAAGGACACACCCGGTTGGGCACGGGAGCAAATCGACGAGGCGATTCAATCCGGTCAAAGGCTTGATGCTCGGCTCACAAAGCCGGTTCCCGTATTCTGGGTCTATATTACGGCTTGGGCCACGCCCGATGGGCTCGTTCAATTCCGCGATGACATTTATAACAAAGACGGGCTTACGGGCGTGCCGCTGGTTACAACTGTTCAGTCCGATCAATAAGCCGAAAGCGGGCCGTGTCAGTCAGCCGTTGCTGGTGTGGCGCTTGAGCGCTTCAAGATGCGGCTGATATCCGGGGTGACGACAGGGTCGTCGAAGGTTCCGGTAAGGCTATAGGCCAAGACCGCCGGTTCGGCGCCATTGACGGGCGGCGGCCCGACCGCCTCGCCTAAAAGATTGAGCTTGCGTTCACCCAGATCCACTTTTCCAACAAGTTTCATGCGGTTGGGTTGAAGGGCCATTTCAGCTTCCGTAAGCGTGGCTGTCCCCTCGTCAAAGTTAGCCGATAGCCGCATGGTCTCAAAATCGGTTTTGCCGCCCCGCATATCGCGAATGGCCGATAATGGCCGCGTTTCGATCCGCTTGAGGATTGAGGAAATGTTAACGCCCGCCAAAGATCCGTTCGCAATCATGCCATCGGCTTGGCCCGATAGGGTTTTCATCCATTGGTCAAGCGAGGAACCAGACGCGGTTAGGGTGTAGGTTCCTGTGACGGTTCCATCCATTTTTTTGAGGTCCAGCAGCGCAAGGGATGCTTGGCCTATGTCGATGGTTTCGAAATTGCCGTGGCTTGTTACCGCAAATCCGGTTCGGTCAGGTTGGACCGTCACTTTTCCTTTGGCGCTCCCTTGAAACAAACGCGCAGACGCTAAAGTGATATCAAGGGTTCGGTCTTTGGCCATGATGGCGAGCGCAACATTTGAAATTCGTACAATCCCCAAATTGATGCGCTCGGCGGAAAGGCGGATGTCGAAATCTTGTTGTGGGGTAAGTTCGGGGCTGATGGGCGTGATCTTCCAGCCCGCTGAATCTGCCTGTTTAGGCCAAATCGGTGTCAGGAAGTTCGTTACATCCATATCACCGGCCGATAGGGTGCCTGTGATCAGTGGCCGCGGGCCTGAAATATCGAATGACACGCCGCCCGTCATTTGCACGGGGCCTAGTTTGACCTGCGCCTCGGATATCGCCAAGGCGAGGGGGGTGAGGTGGGCTTTTCCATCAATGGTTAGCGATGTCGCAAAAGGGACAGGGGGCGATAAATCCAGCCAATCGCCCATTTTATCAAGGCGCGCGATATCACTGGTAATGCGACCATCGAATCGCGCGATACCGCCGCGAAAGGCCTCGCCCTTTAATCTTAAGCTGCTCGAAAGTGCATTGACATCAAGCGTAAGGCTGCGGGCACCTTCAAGGGTTGGGTTGGCGCTTCCGAGATTGCACGAAAAACTAACATCTTTTTTTCCCCATAATCCCGAACCCGACAGGTTGTTTGACCCATCCGTATAGAAATAGACTGCAAGTCGAATGTCTGTAGCCTCTGATTTTGGCGTATCGTTCTCGGTGAAACTTAGCCTTCCGGCCGAAACCGTGATGGTTTCGATTTGGCGGTGTTCAATTTTTTCAGTCTTGCCATTTGAAGGCGACAATCCGATGGCCAGCGCAGCACCCAAATGATCTGGGTCATTGGGAACCAGTTCAGATGGCACTGTGACATGCGGTGATTCAACGTGCATCGAGACCGGCTCATATCGTCCACTCAGCAAAGAGAACAGCCTTAGTCCGAAGGAGACATCCGGAGATTGAAGTTTAATTCGATTTTGAAATGAAATATTTAACGCGGAAACATCAAGCATCGGATGAGGTAAAAGGCGCAAGCTCGCTTGCCCCTCAATCTGATCTACGGGTCCAATTTCCCGACCAATAATCTCTTTAAGTAGGGAAAGAACAGGGCCGCTGCCGATCGGGAGCGAGATAAGACCTAACGCTAAGAAAGCGGCCATGCCTCCGCCAGCGATGGCGATGCGCCGGATTAGGGGGCGATAGGCGTTAAAATCGATCATAGCGGCCGGCGTAACTTTCCATCATTTATCCCGATGGTATACATGGTCGGACCTGTTGCTGGAAGATACCTTGCGGTGTGGGTCAAAGGTTCGTCTTTTTTTTAAGTCTTTTGGTGAAGCGTGGTGGCAATGATGAACGACAACAAGCCCCTATGGGTCCCTGATGCGGTAGCAGCTCGGCAGACCCGGTTGGCGCGCTTCTTGGCCTATTTTAACGCTCGAGAAGGGCTTTCGCTTCAAGATTACCCAGCCCTTCATGCAGCATCAATTGAAATGCGACCCGCTTTTTGGTCGGCCGTTTGGGATTTTTGTGGCGTTATTGGTGAAAACAGCAGCGTATTCTTGGCCGAGGACTCAATGCCGGGTGCTGTGTTTTTTCCTGACGCACGGTTGAATTTTGCTGAGAATTTGTTGCGGCAATCGGGCAATGGCGAGGCGATTATTTTCCGCGCTGAGGATAAGATTGAGCGGCGAATGTCGCGCCAAGATTTGCGCGATTGTGTTTCACGCGCCCAACAATGGTTGATAAAGCAGGGCGTCAAAGAGGGCGACCGTGTTGCTGCCATTTTGCCCAATATGCCTGAAGCGGTTTACTGGATGCTGGCTACCGCATCCATCGGGGCGATTTGGTCGTCCTGCTCACCCGATTTCGGGCCGCGCGGGGTGCTTGATCGGTTTGGACAAATCACTCCGAAGGTTTTGATTGCGTGCGATGGCTATTTTTATAATGGCAAGACGCTCGATATTGCAGAAAAGCTTGGGGAAATTGTCCCTCAATTGACAAGTCTTGTGTCGGTTGTGATCGTTTCATTGACAGGTGAGGCGGAAAAAGTGGCGGACGCGCTTCCGATCGCTGTGGCGTGGGATGACGTGTTCTCGCGCCTCGAGCCGACACCTGTTGAGTTTAAACGGCTCGCGTTCAACCATCCGCTGTTTATTTTGTTCTCGTCGGGCACGACAGGCGTTCCCAAATGTATCGTGCACGGCGCGGGCGGTACTTTGTTGCAACATTTAAAGGAGCAACAACTGCACTCGGATATTGGAGAGGGGGATCGGGTTTTCTATTTCACCACGCTTGGGTGGATGATGTGGAATTGGCTGGTCTCCGCGCTCGCAAGCGGTGCAACCTTGGTGCTTTATGATGGCTCGCCTTTTTCGCCCCATCCGAATGTGCTGTTTGATTTTGCGGAAGCGGAACAGATTTCATTTTTTGGCACATCGGCGAAATATCTAGACGCGTGCAAAAAGGCGGAAATAAATCCTCGTCATACCCATCGGCTTTCCGCTATGAAAACACTGGCGTCGACAGGCTCGCCATTGGCGGCGGAGACGTTTTCTTGGGTATATGAGGCGATTAGCGATAAGGTTCACCTGGCCTCGATTTCTGGTGGGACGGATATTGTGTCCTGCTTTGTGCTAGGCGATCCGACATCCCCCGTTTATGCCGGCGAGATTCAACGCGCGGGCCTCGGCATGGCCGTTGAGGTATGGGATGAAGAGGGCCGTCCGATGCGCTCGGGCAAGGGTGAGCTTGTATGCACGCATGCCTTCCCATCCATGCCGATTGCGTTTTGGAATGATCCGGATGGCTCGAAATATCATGCGGCCTATTTCGACCGGTTTCCGGGCGTTTGGCGGCACGGCGATTTCGCGGAAGTGACGGAGCATGGCGGCTTTATCATCCATGGACGCTCGGATGCGACGCTTAATCCGGGCGGGGTGCGGATTGGAACCGCCGAGATTTATGCGCAAGTCGAACAGATTGCTGAGGTGCTTGAGTCAATTGCGATTGGGCAGGACTTTGAACAAGATGTTCGGGTTGTGCTGTTTATCCGGTTGCGAGACGGAGCGGTGTTGGATTCCGCTTTAGAGCAAGCGATCCGAACAAAAATTCGTGTCGGGGCCAGTCCACGTCATGTGCCGGGCAAGATCATTGCAATTGCCGATATACCGCGCACGAAGTCGGGCAAGATTACCGAGTTAGCCGTCCGCGATATCGTGCATGGCCGTGAGGTGAAAAACCGGGAAGCGCTGGCTAATCCCGAGGCGCTGGAGCTTTACCGAGGGCTAACGGCATTGGAGACTTAGTTCTCAATGGCTAAATTGGTCTTTGCTTTCACGGCAGGGCGTTGTTCGGCCAAAGAGGGCTCTGACCAATTAGGGGCTTGCCCCAATAAGAGATCAAGGAATGGAATGGCGAGATCAGGATTGTCGCGGACGTTTTCTTGAAAGCTCTGCCAGACGCGCGGGTCATTCGCCAAATCGGGGAGAGGGCTGGAGAAATTGAACTCCTGCTCCATCACCGACATCGCAACGCCTAAGCAATAGCTGACATAGGCAGCACCTACCGGCCAGTCGCCAGATCCGTCTTTCTCGCCGGACTTGCTGGCAGCAACGGAAAGCGGGTCATAGCGGACGAGTTCAGCCAGCATCCGGCCAGCTGAAAAACAGATGAAATCGCGCCGGTCAATATCCGCCAAATGCCGTGTTTCATGAAAGGTTTCGAGCCAGGCCAGAAAGCTTGAGCGCAAACGGGCTTGATCGGTTTTTGATGTGAGCGATTCACCCGCTAAAGTGAGCGTTACATTGCGCCGAAAGCTTTCCTCAAAGAAGCGCAAATCGCGTATCCTGTGCCTAAGATCGCTTTCGCGGTTGAGTTCAGGAATTTTCGGGACGCGCACGGCTTAACTCTCCGCCAAAGGAGGCGCCAATAGCCGATATTCGGCGGCCAATTGCGCTTCGGGATCGAACCCGTTGACTATTGCGCTGATGGTTGATTTTCGCAAGCTGATGACGTCAGCTGAAAGCTCTAGCGCCGCGATGATGGTTTCCAGCGCTGGTTGCGGCGTATGCGCCAAAACCGCCTCGGCTAATCCGAGCGTCACAAAGGTCAATTGAGCAAGCGTGGGCTCTGATGGTGCCTTGCTCTGTTCAGCCAATGCGCCACTTTTGGCGAGAGATAGAGCCGTGGCAGCGATGAGGCTATAATCAAAACCTTCGCCACCGTTGACTGGCTTAGATGTCGAGCGATAGCGCGGCCTGAGCGCACGCCAGCTCACATCGATGGGTTGTTCAAAGAGAAGAGCGTCAGGATATCCAAAACGCGCTAAAACCCGTTTTCCAGCTGCATAGCGCGAAGCCACAAAATCATGCCGGAACAGTTCCTCTCGTTCACCCGTAAACGTCGTAAAGCCTGAAGCAGCAAATACTTTCAGTCTTGCCTCGTCGCGTTGGTGCAACAAAACGTCGCGGGCAATATCTTCGCCGAGTGATGCGATTTTCCGCGTCTCGCGGATCAAGCGCGCTGCCAAAGCTAAGGGTGACAGCGAAACGCGCTCAGACGGCAATACCTCAATGGCGGTAGGCGCATCCGACAATTTTCGGCGTAAACCACGCAAAGCATCCTTTACCGCGAGCGGGGCTGAAGCCAACTCATCTAATTCGCGGGGGAAGGGCGGGCGCGGAGGAAGAGACATTGAGCGTTCCAAACCGATAATATCGCCATTCTAATCGATATTTTTTTGGAGGGCATTAGAGAAAACGCATCGGCAAGATGAACTAATTTTTCGCCAATGTGGTGGCTGGGGGACCTGGATTCGAACCAAGATTAACGGAGTCAGAGTCCGCTGTTCTACCGTTGAACTATCCCCCAAC
>Ga0007795_10000829_pt1 | contig 10697 bp, 11 predicted proteins | sample CryBogmetaGMA1M_FD_60369 | JGI IMG/M metagenome (GOLD analysis project Ga0007795, IMG submission 60369) | Freshwater microbial communities from Crystal Bog, Wisconsin, USA - MA1M | ecosystem: Environmental > Aquatic > Freshwater > Lake | place: Crystal Bog, Wisconsin, USA | collected 2009-07-06
GATTTCAGCTGGGGATATCTGCACCTCAGCCTTGACGTCGCCGACCACGGCGCCGGGGTCAGCCCGTGCCCCGGTGACCACCAATTCGGAGACTTCGGGCGGATCCTCTGTCGGCACCCCAGGTTTTGCCGCCGATTGCGCAAGGACCTCAGGTGCCCAAAGGCTGCAAACTACCATCGCCGCGCCACACAGGGCGCGCTGCCGTATCGAAATCATTCTCAAATCCCATAACCGCGCCACAGAAAAGCCAGGGAGGACTCAGCAGCGCGCAGACCCCATCTCATCTGGTCCTATATGGGGACGATTTTAAGTCACGGTTATTTCGGGACAGACATGTGGGGGTTGGCATCGATCTTGATGGATCATGATCTGCCATGATGTTTTCAAGCGAGGGTTTAGGGGATGGGTATGGCGGCACAAACACGTGAGAACTTCGCAACCTAGGTTAGGTCTGAAATCCTAGCCGATGTCAGAAGCCTTGCTCAAAGTGAGAGGCGTCATGGCGGCCTATCAAGTCCGCTGCGACCTATACCTTCCTAGCGATCAACGGCATGCGGATTACGGCGCGTGCCGATGACACTTCCAGGTTCATCAGTGGCTTTTATGCTGAGAGGGCGTTCGCATTTGACCACCTTCTTTTTTGGCTCAGGTCGATTACACCTGAGTTTTAGGCCACAACTATGTCTTGAGCGGCCCGCTCATCGCTCAGCCCCCTAAACGATCTTCGAGCCTTCCTTGCCCCAATAGGCGTCCCGGATCAGGCGCTTATAGAGCTTGCCCGTCGGGTGACGGGGGAGTTCGGCCATGAAGTCTATGACCCTTGGCGACTTCACATGGCTGAGATTTGCCCGACAGAAGGCCATGAGCTCGGCCTTGAGGTCATCGCCCGCGTCAGCCCAGACCATAGGCTGGATCACGGCGATCACCTGCTCACCCATTTCCTCGTGGGGCCCGCCCACCACGGCGGCGTCGGCCACTTTGGGGTGGGTGATGAGCAGGTTTTCCAGCTCTTGCGGATAGATATTCACCCCGCCGGAAATGATCATGAAGCTCTTGCGATCGGTGAGGTAGAGGAAGCCCTCTTCATCCACCCAGCCCACATCGCCCAGGGTGGTCCAGCCGTGGCGGTTGGTGTTCTCCGCCACCTTGTCTGGGGCGTTGTGATAGACCAGCGGCGCACCGCCAGAGAAATAGACCGTGCCTTCGGTACGCGGGGGCAGGGCCTCGCCATCGTCGCCACAGATCTTAACTTCGCAATTGACCGCCCGGCCCACCGAGCCCTTGTGGGTCAGCCAGTCGTGGGGACCGATATAGCAGAAGCCATTTCCTTCGCTGCCGGCATAGTATTCCTGGATCACCGGACCCCACCATTCGATCATCTGTTCCTTGATCGGGATGGGGCAGGGGGCGGCGGCGTGGACGGCGCTGCGCATGGAGGAGACGTCGTACTTGGCGCGGATGGCCGGATCGAGCTTGAGCATGCGCACGAAGTGAGTGGGCACAAACTGGCCCACATCGATCTTGTGGTCCTGGATCAGCTGGAGGGCGGTCTCGGGATCAAACTTCTCCATGACCACCACGGTGCCACCTAGACGATGAACGCTCATGCACCAGCGCAAAGGTGCCGCGTGATAGAGGGGGGCTGGCGAGAGATAGACGCTGTCGTTCTTAAAGCCGAACAGGCCCTGAGCCATCATGGCCAGGCTGTTGGGCTCATCAATGGCGGTCCCGGCCAGGGGGTGCTTGATGCCCTTGGGGCGGCCGGTGGTGCCGGAGGAGTAGAGCATGTCCGTGCCGGCGGTCTGGTCGGGGACCGGGGTGGCGGGCATTTTTTCACGGGCGGCTTCGAAGCTTTCGAAGGGCGCTCGCGCCTCGCCGACCATGTAGAGCTTCACATTGGGCAGAAGCTTGGGCAATTCATCGGCCAAGGGGCCGACGCCGGGCGAGGTGATCAGCACCTTAGCCTCACAGTCGGTCATGATGTACTCGATCTCACCGGCGCTAAGCTTGGATGAGATACAGGTGAAGTAGAGGCCCGACCTCTGTGCCGCCCAGGCAATCTCGAAATAGCGGGCATTGTTATCCATCATCAGGGCGATGACATCGCCGACCTTTAGGCCCAAGGACCGGAAAAGCTGTGCCCCCTGATTGGAGCGGTCGTTTAGCTGGGCATAGGTGACGGTTTCACCAGAGCCGGCCATGACATAGGCGGCGCGATCGGGGTGGCTTAGGGCGTGTGTGGCCGGATGCATGGCTCTTCCTGACTGTTGGGCCCACGCTGGAGCGGGGCCGTCTCCCAAAATTATCTTTCTTCAACCCATATGCGCTGCTTGACGGACCGTCCGTCAAGCAGGCCCTTTGTAAGAAAATCACATTGCTAGGGAGACCTGCCCATGACTGCTCCGACCTTTGAGACCATCAAGCTGGACGTGGAAGACGGTATCGCCGTCCTGACCCTGAACCGTCCCGACAAGCTCAACGCCTTCAACACCCAGATGATGTTGGACATGATCGCGGCCTTCGACTTCACCGATGCTGCCGACGAGGTGCGCTGCGTGATCGTGACGGGTGCTGGACGGGGTTTTTGTGCAGGTGCGGATCTTTCGGCTGGCGGCCAGACCTTCGACTATGACGCCCGCGGCGGTGCCGATAAGGCGGCCCGGACCAAGGAAGGCGTGCAAAGGGATGGCGGTGGTCTGCTGACCCTAAGGATTTACGAGAGCCTGAAGCCGGTGATCGCTGCGGTGAATGGCCCGGCGGTGGGTGTGGGCGTCACCATGCAACTGGCCATGGACATCCGCATGGCCTCGACAGAGGCCCGTTTCGGCCTGGTCTTTGCCCGTCGTGGTCTGAACCCAGAGGCGGCCTCGTCCTACTTCCTGTCCAAGCTCGTGGGCGTCCAGACGGCCCTGGAATGGTGCTATACCGGCCGCGTCTTCCCAGCCCAAGACGCCTTCGACAAGGGCCTGGTCCGGTCCCTCCACGCCCCAGACGACTTGCTGCCCGCCGCCAAGGCCCTGGCTCGGGAAATCGCCGACAACACTGCCCCTGTCTCCATTGCCCTGACCCGGCAGCTGATCTGGCGCATGGCTGGTGCTAGCCACCCCATCGAGGCCCACATGGCCGACAGCCGGGGCATCCAGGCCCGGGGCAGGATGGCTGATGCCAAGGAAGGGGTCATGTCCTTCCTCGAGAAGCGCCCGGCCAACTATCCAGACAAGGTCTCCACCGACCTGCCCGACATCTGGGATCATTGGAAGGCACCAGAATTCCGTTAGGCGCGGCTTGATCCCGGCAGGCCCGGCGAACAAGGTTCGTTAACCGCGTTGTGGTTCCCTTGGGTTCCATGAGCGATATCGCAGTGACAGAAGCCCTTGAGCGCGAAATGCCGCAGCCGGTGGTGTTTAAGTCGCGCCTGGCCTTGCTCAAGCGTCTTGCTGATGTGGTCAGTCTACCCGGATCTCGGGTCAATGCCTTTGAGCGTGCGGTCACCGCGGACCTCTTGGTGGATATGCTGCGGGAGGCCGAGCTGGCCGAGCGCTGCCGCGTGGCAAAGCGCCTGGCGGTTCTGTCGGAGATCCCCGCAAGTCTGGCGCGGGTCCTTTTGCGCGACCAGCTGGCCGTGGCTGAGATCCTTTTGACCGAATCCGCGTCGATTTGTGACTCTGCCCTGATCGATTGCGCCCGAAACACCGGCCAGGACCACAGGCGGCTCATCGCCCTCCGTCGGGGGGTCAGCGAAGTCCTTGCAGATGTCTTGGTTGAATATGAAGAGCCGGCCGTTTTGGAAGCCCTTTTGCGCAATGAGACGGCGCGGTTGTCGAGTTCTGCTGTTGAGGTCATTGTTGGCGTGACCCGGGGGGAGGGCGATTTGGCCCATGCCCTGCTACGCCGCACTGAATTGCGACCCTCCCATGCTTATGTGCTGTTTTGGTGGGCCGATTCACCGGTAAGGCGGACTATCCTCCAAAGGTTTGCTGTGTCCCGTGAGATCCTGCAGGACGCCGCAGGGGATGTGTTTCCGATCGCCGCCTCTGAAGGTTGGCAAGATCCCCTGACCCGCAAGGCCCTACAATTCATTGAGCGTCGTCAGAGAAACCGAGCCGCCACTGAGAAGAGCCCCTATGACAGTCTAGAGGCTGCGGTCACAGAGGCACAATTTGGCCTGACCCGAGACCTTGTGGACGAGATATCCTATCTCTCCGGGCTGAAGCCGATGACCGGCGCTAAGATATTCTCTGATCCAGGTGGCGAACCTCTGGCCATACTTTGTAAGTCGACGGGTCTGCCAAAGCCTGCACTTCGCGCTTTGTGGAGAGGGCTTCGTAGACCCGAGACGGCCTCAGACGGCAGCCCCGATCCACAGTTTGCCTATGTACAAACAGTCTATGACATGATCGCCGTAGATCCGGCCCAGACTGTCCTGAAGTATTGGAACTGGTCGCTCTCATCAGCCGTGACCCCAGCCTTAATACGGGCGATCCGTGATGGTGAAGACTTTGAGTCTGACGAACATTCTGTCGCCCAGCGGTCCGCTCTCTTGGCCCTGAAGCACGAATTCAGCCGTTCTGCATAGGCTGTTTTGTCGCACTCCCCCGGCGGAGCATTCGAGAGCGTAATTCTGCAATTTCAAATCTCAGGTTGTTGTAATTCAATGTAGAGCCGGTGATTGAATCTTGAAGGTATTCTGATACGTCGCCTTCGAAATTTAGAATAAGCGTGAATTTTAACGTCTTTTCTGGCCAGTGCTTGTGTCATACAAGATGTGGGTATATGAGCCCAATCCAACTGATTTAATGTATCAGTCAAAAATCATATCATGATCATATTCACGGAACCTATGTAATGGACGAGAAATCAGAAGTTATTGAAATGACGGCTGACATTGTATCAGCCTATGTCGGCAACAATTCGGTTTCCGCCGCTGAACTGCCCGGTCTCATCCAAAGCGTCCATCGCGCCCTGTCGGGCATTACCGGAATTGCAGAAGTTCCCGAAGCGGCACCTAAGGATCCTGCGGTCCCAGTTCGCCGTTCCATTACGCCTGACCACTTGGTTTGCCTTGAGGACGGCCGCAAGTTCAAGTCTCTGAAGCGCCATTTGCGTACGAAGTACAATATGAGCCCAGAAGACTATCGGGCGAAGTGGAACCTGCCGAAGGATTACCCCATGGTTGCTCCGAACTATGCCAAGGCACGTTCGGACCTCGCCAAGCAGATGGGCCTCGGTCAAGGCGGACGTCAGGCACCCCGCAAGCGCGGTAAGTAAGCCCGACAACATATCAACGAAATCAAGGCGCCCGTCGGTTTTCACCGGCGGGCGTTTTTCGTTTTTGCCCGGCCGCCCCAGAAAAAATGACTCTGTTAACACTTTATGTCTTGCCGCCGATTCGCGGATCAGGCGATAAGCGAATCGTTGTGATTCCAAGGGGTTGTTAAGGAATCTTATTATGACGACGCAGATCGGGGCTTCTGCGGCGGCAGCACGAGCGCACCAAGAGTTGTTCGCCTATTGGGCTGGACTCAAACGTGGGCCGAAGCTGCCCGGCCGCTCAGATATTCGGCCTGAGGACCTGAAAAGGCTTCTGCCGACATTGAGTTTGATCGATGTAAAATCTGACCCGCTTGAATTCCGTCTGCGTTTGGCCGGCACGGGTTTGTACAGTGTCTACGGCCAGGAGATCACCGGTCGAACCCTGCGTGACGTCTATGCCGGGCCAGAAGCAGACTACTGGCAATCTGAGCTGACCAAGATCGTCCAGGACCGTCGTCCTGCGGTGGGCGTGCAAAACATGGCTTGGCGTGCGGCCTCTCACATATCGATCCTTTGGTTAAGGCTGCCTCTGGCGTCCAATGGCGTCGATGTCGACATGATTCTGGGCTTTGACGCTGTGGTGGGCATGAAGCCAGAGACCCAACGACACACCGGAATCCGCGCCGCCTAAGGGCGCTGTCGCTTAGGGCTTTGCCTGGCCCAAAGCCGTCGCATCGCGTCGGATGCGATCGATCATTGAGGCCAATCCATTAGACCTTTGCGCCGAAAGGTGGCTCGCTAGGCCGAGGCGACCAAAGGCGGCTTGGGCATCAAAGCCCAGGATTTCGGCTGCAGATCTTCCGGACAAGAGGCGTAAGAGCACGGCAATCAAGCCACGCACAATGTGGGCATCAGAGTCACCGCGCAGATTGATTGCGCCACTCGACTGAGGTTCGGTTACCAACCACACTTGGCTGGCACATCCTCGAACCTTATTCGAATCATTGCGCTCGACATCGGTCAGGGGTGCCAAATCTCGGCCCAGTTCGATGACATAACGATAGCGTTCCTCCCAGTCGCCGAGAAGTTCAAATTCCTCGGCGAGGGCAGCAAGTTCTTGTTCCATCGGATTCATAATCAGGCGACTTAGAGCATGTTTTAGGGCGTGGGAACCGGTTAGGCCGGGTTCATGCTCACACATCACCTAATGGGCGAGCAGGCTCGCTCCGGCAGCAATGCCGGCGTAGAGTCTGATTTCGCCTCATGGCGTTAGAGTTGATCAAGAAACCAAACAGACGTGGATCACAAACCAGCCCCAAATGACCGAGCAGAGGAGAGCCCATCCAATCTGGATTGGTGGCATGCGTGCTGGCTGGCTGCGGTGGCCTTGGGTGCAAGTGTTCTGTTCATGTTGCCGATTTCGATCACCGGCCGTGCAGGGCTGGCCTTGTGCCTTATCGCCTTGCCCGCAGGCCTGGGTCTCATCCTGCCTCGGACGCGTCTTACATTCACTGACGAAGTGCTTTTGACGGTTTGGGGGGTGGCAAGCCTTGTGGCGACCTTACTGACCGGCGGAGTCGGTGGTCCCCTTGGTATCATCCACCTCGCACCCCTTGCTGGGGCCGCGGCCATGGGTCGGCCCCGCCATCTTGCCTTTGCCACGGCCGTAACACTCGCCAGCCTGGGGATTTCTATTGCCTGGCTCTCTACACTTCCCCTGCCGTCGCCCCCCGAGCATGTACTAGCTGCGGCCCTCGGCGCGATCGGCCTGGTCACCCTCACTATGGGATTTGGCTCTGCCCTCGTCTTGCTTCGGCGACAGGTTATGTTGGACGCTCGTCGCGCTCAATTTGCTGAAGCAGAGCTGCGGGAAGTTCTGCAGGCCCAGTCTAACTTTCTCCTGGAACTCGACAGCAGCGGTCGCATTCGCCGACGCTGGGGGCAGGGGGCACCAGAATTGGTCGCCTTGGCACAGCCGAACGCCCACGTCTCGGTTTTGGCGGGGTCTGGATATCACGCCGCCCTGGAGCATGCCCTCAACTCAGCCCATTCCGACGGCGAAGCTATCCTCAAGTTTTCCCCCACCGATGGGACGGCTGCCTGGGCTGAATTGCACTTGCGTCGCTTTGGCCATTGCCGCCTGATCGGCTCAATCCAAGATCTACGCCCCCAGATGGCCCGGGAGGCGGCGTTGGATGATGCAAGAATGACCGCCGAGTCTCAAAACGCAGGTAAGTCGCGTTTTCTGGCGAATATGTCCCATGAGCTCCGGACGCCCTTGAACGCGATCATGGGCTTTGCGGACATTATGCGGCAGAGGCTCTTTGGGCCCATACCAGATCGCTATTCCGAATATCCAGAGCTGATCCACGAATCCGGCGGCCATTTGCTCGAATTGATCAATGACGTCCTCGACATGTCCAAGATTGAGGCCGAGCGATATGAACTCTACCGCGAGGACTTCGATGCTCGGGAGGCTGTGAACGCGGTCATGCGCCTAATGCGCGGACAAGCTGATCGCGCCGAAGTCTCCTTGCGTGGATTGTCGCCGCGGGAGCCGATCGAAGTGTCTGCAGACCGCCGCGCCCTCAAGCAGATCGCCTTGAACCTCCTATCCAATGCGTTGAAGTTCACGCCGCGGGGCGGCGTCGTCACCGTGACCTTGCGTGCAGATGGCCCAAACATTGAGTTGATTGTCGCAGATACAGGGCCTGGGATCAGTGCGACTGACCTTAAAAAACTTGGCCGACCCTACGAACAGGTGGGTGACAGCGACCACAGGGTTGGCGGCACTGGACTGGGCCTTTCCCTGGTCAAGGCCTTTGCTCAGCTGCATGGCGGTGAAATGGTCATGGAAAGTCAGCTGGGGGAGGGCACGACCGTGACCGTGCGCATGCCAGTGGTGCTGAACCCTGTCGCCAAGGCTTAGGTAAGGTCCCCGGCACCCGCCGTGAAGACTGCCAACTGTGCGGCAAAGGCCCGCTGATAGGCCGGTCGCGCTTCGCCCCGGGCGACATAGGCGGCAAGGCTGGGAAACTCATCCAGAAGTCCTGATGAGCGCAAACGCTGTAAAACGGACACCATAAGCAGGTCTCCTGCGCTGAATTGGTCTTCTAGCCAGTCTGTGGTTTCAAGACGCAGTGCCAGGGGCCGCAATCGCGTGCGGACGCGGTCGATAACCATGGGCATTCGCTCTTGAGACCAAGGCTTGTCGTGCTCTAACAGTCTGGCTGTCTCCAGGTCCAAGATCGGTGGTTCCACAGAGTTCAGAGCCGCAAACATCCAGGTAATCGCCCGGGCCCGGGCAGCTTTGCCCAGGGGCAGCAAACCTGAAGCCTGTTCGGCAATATGAAATATGATTGCCCCAGTCTCGAAGAGCGCAAGGCCGTCCGCCTGATAGGTGGGGATCTGGGCAAAGGGATTAAGGGCCAGATGGCCGGGCCGCTTCATGTCTTCGAATGACAGAAGGCGGACCTCGTAATCCTGACCAACCTCTTCGAGAGCCCAGCGTAGGCGGGTGTCACGGGCCAAACCTCTGCCGCGGTCAGGCGATGTCTTGAAGGCTGTTATAGTGATGGTCATTGCGACGCTCGATCCACTGGGCAGAGTTAATCTGCCGGCCTGTTCGCAGACTGAAGGAAGGCTCGCCCCGCAGCGAAATCACCAACCTCCACATAGAGGCGACGGACCGAGTCATCGGGGAAGATGAAGTCAATCGCCACAGATTCACGGGGGTCGAGAGCCGCCATTTGGCGGGCGGCTTCGGCGGGAAAACGGAAGGCCCACCCCGATGTCAGGCCCTTGGGCAGCAGATCTGACCCAGCCGAGCTGCGAGCTTCAGCCGTAAAGCTGGTCTGAGCACCATTGGCGGCAAAGCGGCGGTCTAAGGGGATGGTCCGAGGCTGGGCGCCTCTGGCGTCCAGGAAGGGGCCAAAGGTGAGTTGACCATCGCGGATGACCAATCTCGCAGAATATGGAGCTTGCCCGTTTTTGAAGTGCGTAAGCGCCAGGAGGGCATTTGCCCCTGACCTGCCAGCAAGGCCAAACAGGAGGCGATCACCATTCTGAGTAACGTCCTGGGTCAATCTCCATCGCAAGGCGACGGTGCTGGACCCTCGGTCGGCTTTCCAGCCGACGATATCGCCGGGATAGTCCATTTTCTGCATTCTGGCATAGCCCTCAAAGGCTGCGCGGACTCGCCCTGCGGCGGTCGCAATATCGGGCGACGTGCAGGAGATAGAATAAGCTTTGGTTTGTGCCCGTTGAGAGATCTGCAGGAGCGTGGCGGCGTCGGTTCCAGCGCGCAGGGCTGCACCTCTGGCTTGGTACTTGGCAACATTGAGCGCCGACCCGATCGCAGGATCAAACAGGTTACATCGCGCATCAACAGCAGACATGATGGCGCGTTCATAAAAGAGGTCGAGGCTGGAGGCAGAGGCCCAGCTCGGCCCCGCAAGAAGGCTAAGGCACAAGGTCAGTCCGAGCCATTGATCAGCTTGGCGACGCACTGTTCTGTGCGGACTCGTCATGGTCAGGGGTTTTTCTTGTATGCTTGGGTTTCCAGGCATCCACATTACGTTGGCGGCCTTTCTGTTCCGTTATCGAGACCTGTAAATCAGATGATGTTTTCGTCCGACATTTGGGTGGCCGCCTTGATCCGACGCGCCGAGTTGGGCGGTGCCTTTCCCGTGGTGGTCAGGAAGGGCGATGCCAGGGCCGGGAGTGTCCTGATTAAAGTGCTGAACCGCAGCCAGGGCACGGCGCGACTCTATGCAGAGGCCACCCGAGGTGATGGCGAAAAAGTCTGGATGCGCCCGGCCTTGTCAGAACAGGAGACAGAGCTGGACGCCTATATCGCCAGGGCTGCGCGGGTCGACCCGGACATATGGGTTGTCGAAATTGATGACCGGGATGGCCGACATTTCCTGACCGAGCCCGTGGAGCGTGACTGAAGGTTAAAGCGATATTTCCTATGTTCAAAAAGAGGATGGAAAGTCTGGAGGTCTAGGGTTCAAACCTAACTCCACTGGCAATCGTCTGATCCCATCATGTATTTTCTGATGAACAACACTGTGCTCGAGATTGAACCGTCTGAGCACGTTCCAGAACTGCAAGGTCACCGCTTTCGCGGTCTGAGCTTTGATGATGTGATGCAATTGGGTCGAGAATTGTTTTCTCAAAACCCAAACCTGCAGATCACGCACCCCCAGCGGGCTCAGCGTCTCGCCTATCTGATTTTTATTAAGGCAGCTGGGATCAATGCCATTCGGTTTGTTCCATCCTACAAGGGTTGTCGGCCCGAAGAGGTTGGTTTCCGTTACTGTAACGTGGCCTTTGAGGTCATGGCCAATCTGGTCGCCCGCCAAAAAGGCGAGGGGTTGGACTCCATCTGGGTTGATCGATTTGTCTGGGGTCGACTGGCTGCCTAGGGCCAGGCCGGAAAA
>Ga0007795_10000834_pt1 | contig 10670 bp, 8 predicted proteins | sample CryBogmetaGMA1M_FD_60369 | JGI IMG/M metagenome (GOLD analysis project Ga0007795, IMG submission 60369) | Freshwater microbial communities from Crystal Bog, Wisconsin, USA - MA1M | ecosystem: Environmental > Aquatic > Freshwater > Lake | place: Crystal Bog, Wisconsin, USA | collected 2009-07-06
GTTCCGCGCGGGAGCCCGTCGTATCCGACCACGTGGCTCGGGCCGCGCCAATGCCCAGCCCGGCGACTGGCCGACGGCAACACCGTGATCGCGTCCTACGCCGTGCCCCGCCGATGGAGTGGTAGGGGCGGGGATCACCGCCCCCCTATGATTCATCGTTTGCCGAACTCTCGTTCCGGAGGCTTGCGCGTGATCCGTGCCTGGCTCGTCGTCGTGATCGTGGGTGTCGCCGGGCTGCCGGCGCACGGGGAGGAGTTTCGGATCCTGGCCTGGAACGTCGAGAGCAACCGTCCCAACGCGAGGGCGGTCACCGACGCGGCCGTCATCGCCGCGCAACTCACCGCGCTCATGAAGGACCCCGCCACGACCGCCCAGATCGTGGCCCTCTCGGAAGTCGAGCCGCGGAACGCCGTCGCCTACCAGCGGGCGATCGCCGCCGGCCTCGGCACGGAGGTCGACTTCGTCACGTCGGCGAGCGGCGGCTACCAGGATGCCGACTCGCTGCTGCTCGTGGTCGACCGGAAGCGGTTCGCGATCGAGGAGGCGACCGAGGTCCATCGATACGCCGGGCTCGCCGCCAACTTCGTCGTGACGACGGAGGACTCCCCCGAGCACGGCACCGTGCGTGCCCGCTCGCCACTGCTGGTGCAACTCCGCGACCGTGCCGATGAGGGGACGTTCCGGCTGTTCGTGACGCACCTCGCCCGGGGCGAGGCCGACCTCCGCACCGACCAGGCGCGGGTGCTCCGCCGGTGGGCCCAGGACCACCCCGACGAGCCGATCATCGCGGCCGGCGACTTCAACTTCGACTACGACTTCCGCACCGCCAGGGGCAACGAGGCCTACGACGCGATGACCGAGGGGGATGCGTGGCAGTGGCTCAAGCCCGACCCGCTCGTCGACTCCAACTGGACGGACGACCGCAACCAACCCGGCCGCGACCTGTATCCGGATTCGATCCTCGACTTCGTCTTCGTCGCCAACCGGGCACGGCAGTGGCGCGGCGAGTCGGACGTCGTGGTGCGGCCGGGTGACTTTCCCGACGACGACCGGACCAGCGATCACCGGCCGATCATCGCGACGTTTCGCCCGTAGGCCGCGGCGGGGCGCTCCCCACGGCGGCCCACGGGCCGCACGGCCCGCCCGACTTTCGGCGTCACCCCGTCGCGGTATGCTGCCGGCTCGTTTCAGCCCGGCGCGCGACATCACCCGACGAAAGGACGACGATTCGATGCCCCAGTTTCAGATCGAGGGCGAGGCGGAGATCTTCGAGGCCGCCGAGGAAATCGACGTCAGCGGCGACATCGCCCGCTACTCATTCGTGACGGCGGAGAAGAGCACCACCGACGACACGATGGTCATCGTCACGCCCGTCCACCCGAAGGACCTCGCCGACTTCGAGGGGCTGCTGTTCCAGGTGGACGTCATCGAGGAGGAGGACGTCGTCATTCTCCGGCAGGTCCAGATGTTCTTCTGGCCCTGGGATGACGACGAGGAGTTCGACGGCATGGACGAACCAGGCGACGGCGGCGAGGCCGGCTGAGGCCGGGCGGCGATCACGCCCTGCCGAGGGCCGCGAACGCCGCGCCGAAGGCCGGCCGCCGCGTGACCGGGGCCTCGAACGCCACGGCCGCCGCCTTTACGTCGTCATTGAGGATCGTGCCCGTGGCCGTCGTCGAGTTTCCGGTCGACGCCACGCCAGTCACGCTGGAGAGCACCACGCTGAAGGTCTCGTTCGCCTCGACGACCGTGTCGCCGTTGATGGTCACCGAGAGCGTCGTCGATCGGGTGCCGGCGGGAATCGTGACGGTCTTGTTGGTGACGCCGACGTAGTCCGAACCGGCCGTCGCGGTGCCGTTCACCGTGCTCCACGAGAAGGAGACCTGCTGGGCGGCCGCGGCCGACAGCGTCACCACGAACGAAAGCGATTTGGTGCCCGAATTTCCCTCGGCCACCGACGCGGAGGCGATCGAGATCGTCGGGAGCGGAGCCGTGCCGGGCTTCCACACGCCGACGTAGTGGCCGTAGTGGTCGCCGGTGAAAACGCAGCTGCCGTCGGAGTTGAGCAGGAGCCGCATCGAACCCGGCCCCGACTCGCTGACCGACGGAGTCTCGCCGGTGTTCGGCGCGACGACGAACTCCCACGTGGTCCCCGTCGCGGGCAGGCCGGGGATCGAGCCCGAGTGCACCGTGCCGTCGTTGCTGTCGAGCGACGACTTGATGTCGTTGCGAATGCGGGTCAGCGTCTTCGTGACATCGAGGGGGCCGGAGTAGACGGTGCGGCCGAAGTCGATCACGGTGGCGCTCGCGATCGGGCCGGCCGTGACCGGCACCTTGGCGATCGCGGCCGAGATGGCCGTCCAGTTCGAGAACGCGAATGCCGTGGCGTGGGACGTGGCCGAAGCCGTCAGCGCAGGATCCACGAGCGGCACCACCGCCGCGAGCACCGTTCGCTCCTCGAACCGCTCCACCGTCAGAAGCGAGGACACCGCACGCCCGGTTCGGCGTTGCCCGCGGGCCGTGGTGCGAACGGACGTGCTGACGAGCGTTCGAATGGACGCGAAGAAACCGGTCATGGCGGCGGATCTCCCGGGAACGGAATCGGCACTTTGGGCAGGAAAAGTTAGCAGACGTTACCAAGGTCGGCGGCGGCCAACAAGACCTTTGGGGGGCTGGGGTGGTCGAGGGGCCGCCGCCGCTGCCACCGTATACTTCGTTGGCGGGGAGGGTCGCGGCGTCCGGCCCGCGGCCCGCGGAGGCCTCGCTCATGCGGCACGCCGGCCGGCATCGTGGTCTCCATGACACCGCATTCGACCATCCGCGAGGAGCCGACGCGGGAGCCGATCGCCGGCGGCGCCGTCGACGTCGCCGTACCGCTCGGCGGCCGGCCCGACAGCGACCCGCCCACGGCACCGGGCCCTGTCAGCGACCTGCCCGCGGCGGCGGTGTATGTCAGCATCGCCGCCGACCGTTATCGCATCGGCCGTGAACTCGGTCGCGGCGGGATGGGGATCGTGTTCGAGGCCTGGGACACGCAGCTCGATCGGCCCGTGGCGGTCAAGCTCCTCGCGGGCTCGCGCGAGCACCCCGGCCGCATTCGGCGATTCCTGCGCGAGGCCCGCATCGCGAGCCGACTCGACCATCCGGGCGTGATGCCCATCCACGAGTTCGGACTGGAAGGCGACGGGCAGGCCTTCATCGTGATGGGCCTCCTCCGCGGCCACACGCTCCGGGATCTTCTGGCGTCGCGTGCCGACCTCGTCGCCGATCTGCCCCGGTTTCTCAACGTGTTCCTCCAGGTCTGCCAGGCGAGCGCCTACAGCCATGACGAGGGGATGATCCATCGGGATCTCAAGCCGGGCAACGTGATGGTGGGTGACTACGGCATGGTCACGATCATGGACTGGGGACTGGCGAAGATCCTCGGCGAGCCCGACCATCCGGAAGACGGCCCGGAAGCCACCGCGGCCGGACCGCCCGACACCGCCGCCGAGATGCACACCGCCTCGGGCACGATCTTCGGCACGCCCAACTATCTGGCCCCGGAGCAGGCGCGCGGGGAAAATGACCGCGTCGACAAGCGGGCCGACGTGTTCGGGCTGGGCGCCATCCTCTGCGAGATCCTCACGGGCGCGGCCCCGTTTTCGGCGGCGGCGACGGGCGAGCTCTGGACGCTCGCCGCCGCCGGTGATACCGGCCCCGCGCTCGCGCGGCTCGACGCCTGCGGTGCCGCACAGCCGGTCATCGACCTCGCGAAGCGGTGCCTCGCGGCCGATCCCGGCGACCGGCCGCCGGACGCCCGCGCGATCGTCGTCGAGCTGACCCGCTACCTCGAGTCGGGCCAGCAGCGGGCCGAGCAGCAGCTCGTCCAGTTCTTCGACCTGTCGGTCGACCTGTTCTGCATCGCGAGCCTGAGCGGTTACTTCCGCCGCATCAACGACAACTTTTCCCGCGTCCTCGGCCACTCCACGCGCGACCTGCTGAGCCGGGGGTTTCTCGACTTCGTCCACCCCGAGGATCGCGACAAGACGCTCGCGGAAATCGACCGGCTCGCCCGCGGCGAGCCGACGATCCAGTTCCTCAACCGCTATCGCCATGCCGACGGGCAGTACCTCTGGCTCGAATGGACGTCGCGGTCGATCCCGGAGGAAGGGCTGATCTACGCGGTCGCCCGCGACGTCACCGACCGCGTCGCGGCGGCGGAGGCGCACGCGCGGCTGGAACAGGATCGCGCGCGGCTGGCGAAGATCGTCGAGGAGGCGGCGGACGCGATCGTCAGCCGGGACCTCGACGGCATCGTGCTCAGCTGGAACAAGGCGGCCGAGAGGCTCTTCGGATATTCGGCCGCCGAGATGATCGGCCGCCCCGTCACGGCGTTGATCCCGCCGGAACGACTGCACGAGGAGCGGGAGATCGTAACGCGGCTGCGGGAGGGGAAACGGGTCGAACACTTCGACACCGTCCGCATCGCCAGGGACGGCCGGCGTCTCGACATCTCCGTGTCGGTCGCCCCCGTCCTCGATGCCGCCGGCCGCTTCGTCGGCACCACGAAGATCGCCCGCCCCGCGCGTGCGCGGCGGTGACCGCGGCGTCGATCCGATGCCCGAGACGGGCCGTCGTGCGCGCCGAGCCCGGCTATTCTGACGCCCGTTCCCACGCCAACCGACCGCATCCAGGAGCCTGCCATGACGACGCCCAACCCGGTTCGCATCCTCGTCCTCTACGACTCGCAGACCGGCAACGTCGAGGCGATGGCGAAACTCGTCGCGGAGGGCGCGGCGGAGATCGGCGGCGTCGAGGTGCGGCTGCGGAAGGTCGAGGGCGGGGCGGGGGAGGCGGCCACCGCGGAGGACGTGCTCTGGTGCGACGGACTCGCCGTGGGCAGCCCCACGAACATGGGCGTGATCTCCTGGCGGCTGAAGCGGTTCTGGGACGAGCAGATGGGGCCGCACTGGATGAAGGTCGACGGCAAGATCGGCTGCGCGTTCAGCTCGGCCGGTGACTGGGGCGGCGGCATGGAGCTCGCGTGCCAGAGCATCCTCACGGTGCTCATGAACTTCGGCTTCCTCGTGTTCGGCGTCACCGACTACGTGTCGCGCGACATGACGCTCCACTACGGCGCGGTCGCCGCCAAGGCCCCCGGCGACGAGCCGACCCGGGCCGCGTGCCGCACGCTCGGCCGGCGGCTCGCGGAGTGGACGGCGACCTACGTCCACGGCGTCGGCGCGGAGCACCCCGGCGGCAAGCTCGCCCAGCGGCGTCCCCCCCACGACTGACCGCGCGGGATCGGCGGAGGGCGAACGTGCCGGCGCAGCGCCCGGGCCTGGTTCCCCGGCACCTCGGTGCCATCCGTGGTCAACCCGGTCACTCCCGCTCGGCGATGATCATCTGCACGTTTTCGTTGACCTTCCGCAGCTTCGTCGCCAGCGACACGCCGATGTTCCGCAGGATCTTGGTGTGGAGCCGGGGGTGGGTCTCGAGCAGGCGGTTGAAATCCTGCAGCTCGAACACGCCGCACTCCACGTCGCCCTCGGCCACGACATTCGCCGACCGCCGGGCGCCGTCGAGGAACGCCATCTCGCCCACCATCGTCCCGACCGAGAAACTCGCCACGCGGTTGCCGTTTTCGTGGTCGCCCAGCCACACGCCGACGACGCCCATCGTGACGAGGAACAGGCTCGTGGCCTCCTCGTCGCGGCGAATCACGTAGTCGCCGGCCGCGTACGATCGCCGGGCGATCAATCCGCCGAACACGCGGAGTTCCTCGGCGGAGAGGCCGGCGGCGATTTCGAAGATCCGCAGATCGTTCACGTCGAGCGGCTCCGACGGCATGAGTTCCCGCAGGAGCTCGTCTTCGCACCATTCGAGCGCCGCATCGGTCGACCGGAAGCGGAACAGGCGCTCGACGGCGGCCGCGTCGGCGAGATGGGAGGCCGCCTCCTGCCGTAGCGGCGGAAGGCGCTGCGTGGAGGTGAAAAAGACCGAGGTTCCCTGGTGGACGAGCGCGTCGGCGAGTTCGGCGAGCAGGTGCGCCGCCACGCGGTTGATCCCGGTGACGTGGTGGAAATCGAGGATCACGCCCCGTCGGCGACCGGGAGCGCCGAGGATGTCGCGGATGATCGGCTCGGCCGTGGCAAAGGCGAGGTTTCCCTGGATTTCGAAGAGGTGGATCTGCCCGCCGTGTTCGCCGAGGGAGGCCCGCTCCAGGGGGTGGCGGATGCGGCTCGAGTGCCGGTCCGCACCGGTGCACCGCATCCGCCGGCTCGTGTGCGCGCAAAAGGGCGGATTGAACTGGTGCAGCTGCCAGGCCTGGGAGAGCTCCCTGCAAACCTGCAGCGCCCGGACGCTGTTGCCCTGCGCGTCGAGCCGCGGGGAGAAGACGCCGATGCCCAACTGCCCGGCAAGGACGGCGACCACGCCCCCTGCCACACCGCTCTTGGCCGGCATGCCGACGTTGTAGATCCAGCCCCCTGAAAAGTCGTACATCCCGCAGGAGGCCATCACGCTGAGCACGCTCGGGACGTGCGTCTCGTTGATCGCCCTCGTTCCGGTCAGCGGGTTGACGCCCTGGTTGGCCAGCGTGGCCCCCATGAGCGCGAGGTCGACGCAGTTCACGGAGATCGAGCATTGCCGAAAATAGGTGTCCACCGCCGCGGTCGGATCGCCTTCGAGGACATCGAAGTTTCGCAGCAGGTGGCCGATGGCGCGGTTGCGGTGTCCGGTGAGACTCTCGGATTCGTAGACCGCCTCGTCGACGTCCATGGCGTGGCCGGTGTATCGGGAGAACATCTCCAGAATCCGCTCGAAGCACGGCTCCGGCGGGGAGGCCCCGATCTGGCCCGTGGTGGCGATGGCCCCGGCGTTGATCATCGGGTTGAGCGGGCAGCCGCTCGTCTTGTGGAGGCTGATGGCGTTGAAGGCATCGCCGCTCGGTTCGACGCCGACCTTCGTGAACATGTGCTCCGGGCCCCGCTCGTCGAGGGCCAGCCCGTACACGAACGGCTTGGAGATCGATTGGATCGTGAACCCCTGCCGGGAATCCCCGACCTCGTAGACGAAACCGTCTGCGGTGGCGACGCAGATGCCGAAATGCTCCGGATTGGCCGTGGCCAGTTCGGGGATGTAGGCCGCGACCTCACCCTCGCGCACATCGGCGTACTTGGCGTGGAGAAACTCCAGGAAGTCCTGGATCGGCGAACGCCGGTCGGGCATGGGCCATGACTCCGGTGCGGGGGCTGATGTCGGGGGCCGTGTTCCGGCCGCCACGGCATGGCCGCAGCATACACGCGGTTCCGCCACAGACCGCCGCGATCCCGCGGCGGAACCTGGGAACATGCCGTCGCCTGGCCGGCCCCGGGGAAGCGGGGCTGAAGACGCGATCGCCGGACCTTGGGGCGGCTTTGTTGATTGGCCAAGCGGGCATCATGCGGCCGTCTCTGCGGATACGATTTCTTGGGCAGACATGTCGGGTTGGGCGTGGCCCTTGAACGCAGGGACGGGGCTCACATGGCTGGGTACGGCACGCGACTCGCAGCGGTCGCGGCGCTGCTGACAGGGCTGCTGCTCGCGCAGCCGGCCCAGCGTGCGGCTCGGGCTTCCACCACGGCGCCGGACCTCGAATCCGCCGCCGGCTGGCTGCACCCCACATCTGGTTCGGCCGCCCGTCCTCCCGTCCCGGATCGACTGCTGCACGCTCCGTCGCTCGAACGCCGCGGCTTCTCCACGTTCGGCTGGATCGAAGCCGGCATCGGCGCCAACAACTGGGGCAGCCCGTTCAACGGCCCGGTGGTGATGGCCGACCGCAACTGGCAGGGGCAGGTGAACCAGATGTACCTCGCCACCGAACGCAAGACCGAGACCGACGGCTCGGGCTGGGACTGGGGTGGCCGCGTCGACCTCTTGATGGGCACCGACTACGTGTTCACCACGGCCCGCGGCCTCGACGCCTACTCCTACCCGCGGTATGCGATCGAAAACGTCGCCTCCTGGGCCTTCAGCAAGGACTATGGTCTCGCGATGCCGCAACTCTATGCCGACGTGGCATACAACGACATCACGCTCCGCCTCGGGCACTGCTACTGCATCACGGGCTACGAGACGGTGCCGGCCATCTCCAACTTCTTCTACACGCACGTCTATTCGATGATGTATCAGCCGTTCACGCTGACCGGGGCCATCGGCTCGTGGACACCCGACGACGCGCTCACGGTCTATGCCGGCATCCACGACGGGTGGAACAACTTCAGCGACCCGATGCCGCTCCAGGGTCCGTGGGCGATCGTGAACCAGTCCTATCCCGGTGCCGCCAGCACGGCGGCCTTCATCGGCGGCGCGATCTTCAGGAGCGATGACGGCGCGCAATCCCTGGCCGTGCTCGGCACGTCGGGCAACGAACTCTCGCCGCTCGGATCGCAGCCGTCCGACGGATCGCTCGTCGGCAACCGCACGCTGGTCAGCACCGTCTATATCAACACGCTGACCGACCGGCTGACCTATGTCATCCAGGGCGACACGGCTTGGCAGTTCAACTCCGCCCTGCCCGCCGGCAATCTCGGGCAGCAACCGGGCCTGGCCCAATGGTATTCGTTCGCCCAATGGGTCTTCTGGAAGTTCAACGACCGGTGGACGGGTGGCGTGCGGCTCGAATACTTTCGCGACAACAACGGCTACCTCTTCTACCTGCCGTTCCGCAACGTGGCGGAGGCCAACAATCCCGGCTATTACACCGGCGGCTTCGCCGGGAACTTCTGGGACCTGACCTGGGGGCTCAACTACCGCCCCAATCGGCGGTGGGTCGTGCGACCGGCACTGCGATACGACTGGTTCAGCCCCAACACGGGGGTCACGGCCCGGCCCTACGGCCGCGGACTCGGCCAGGGCATCGGCACCTCCGGCGACCGGCTTGGCCAGTTCTACGGCGGCTGCGACGCGGTCTTTCAGTTCTGACCGACTCGCGGGCGGCGGATCGTCGCCATCGCGCGGCATTCCGACCGCGTGGCAGGGTGGCCTCGCGGGTTCCGTGTGCCACTTCCGGCTACTCGATCGGCTCGATGTCGGGGAGCGCCCAGGAGCGGTCGAAGTAGGCCCGGGTCGGGCCATAGAGGCGGAAGTAGCTGAACCAGCCCCTGCCGGGGACGGTTTTGATCCAGTTGCTCTCAGGTGTGCCTGCGGGGGCCACGGGGCCGAACGCGAGGTCCACCGAGCCGTCGGCGTTCGTGACGATGGCGTCACGCGAAGAACGATCGGGCGGCGCACCCGTCTTCACGAAGCAGCGGCTTTCGTTGTCGTACACGGTGACCGACCAGAACTGCGCCACGGGAACGTCCTTCGGCACCGTGAGGCGATAGGTCGTGCCGCCATCGAGCCAGTGGCCCTGACTGTCTTTCGCGGCCTCGAGGTAGACCTGCCCGACTCCGACGGCGCGGCCCATCATGCCCACCGAGACGCCGACGGCCTCGTAGAACCAGCTCGTGCGCTCGTCCAGCTGCGTGTGGTGCGGCGCTTCCTGATCGGTCTCCTCGAGGAAGAGCGAGAGCTCCCAGTTCCGGCCCGGCCACACCTTCGCACCCTCGAAACGCTTCCGGTAGGCGATCGCCCGGGCCATCACCTCTCCGGCCTGTGTGGCGTCGATGAGGATCTGTTTCTGCCGCTCGGTCGGGCTGAACGGCCGGCCCTTCTCGATGCCCAGCGGCTGGAGCATCCCCATCATCATCCGGTCACGCTCGTGGACCGGCTCCTCCTCGATGATCTTCGCGAGGCCCTCCCAGTAGGCGAGGCCGCGCGGCTGTGCGCCGCTCCACGGGCGGCCCGCCGGCGAGACGTGACGGGTCGGGGCAGGGCTTTCACGCCGGCTGAAGGGATAGATCTTCAGCCCGTCGATCAGCAGCCTGGCCTTGGCCGGATCGGGGTCGAGCACGCGGTGAGCGGACCAGACGTTCACCGTGGGCGAACGGTAGACACGGTAGCCTTCCGGCTTCATGTCAGGGTCGTCGGGGCCGAGAAGGAGATACCTGCCGCCTTCGCCCTTGTCGGGGCCGGTCTGGCCGGAATCGGTGATGGGCCGCTGCCAGAAATCGGTGAAGCCGCCCGCCGTGGGGCCGGCGGGCACCTCGAACACCAGCGGGCCGGTCTCCTTGAGGTTGGGAAACGCCATGATGTAGGGCGTCGTGGCGTTGGCCGTGAGGAGGCCGAGCTTGTCCTGAAAGGTGAGGTAGTCGACGTAGTCGAGCTTCCCGGCGCCAAACTTCGTGAGGTGCTCACTCTGCCATTGCTGCATCGCCATGAGCGGCAGGGCCCAGAGGTAGGCCTGGCAGGCCCGCTGGTAGTCGATGTCGTCGAAGACCTTCGTGACGGTGGCATCGGTCGGGTAGCCGTTCACCAGTTCGAGCGGGCCGAGCCTCGAGGCGACGGTCCCGGTGCTGGGAAGAAGCTGCGCGTGGACGGCGGGAAACGTCAGGCCGCCGACGAGTGCGGCGGTGACGACGATTCGTCGGGGCAGGGCCGTCATCGATCTCTCCGGGCAGACTGGTTGGAAAACGGTCATATCATGCTCCTCGGCGTCGCCGGGTGTCCACCGCTTGTCGATGGCGGCCTCGGTCGACTCGCCGCGCGGGTGCCGCACGAGATGCCGACGACAGGCGAGGCGGTGTTCGGCCAGCCACCATCGACGC
>Ga0007795_10000836_pt1 | contig 10663 bp, 6 predicted proteins | sample CryBogmetaGMA1M_FD_60369 | JGI IMG/M metagenome (GOLD analysis project Ga0007795, IMG submission 60369) | Freshwater microbial communities from Crystal Bog, Wisconsin, USA - MA1M | ecosystem: Environmental > Aquatic > Freshwater > Lake | place: Crystal Bog, Wisconsin, USA | collected 2009-07-06
ATTCGCGAGCGTGAGCGTTCTTCCGGCACCGGCACCGGTGATCTGGTTCACCGCGATGGTGTAGTTGCCTGACGACGGCCCCGCGAAACTGGCCGGCGCGAAGGTCCCGCTCGTGTCTGACCGCAGGCTGAGCGACGCACCTGCAGCCACGGAGAGCGTGCCGCTGCTCATCGAGGTGAATCCCCGATAGTCAAGCGTGCCGGCCGAGACCGTGGTCGCGCCCGAGTAGCTGTTGCTGGCACTCAACGTCAGGGTGCCGCTGCCCGACTTCGTCAGGCCGCCCGTGTTGGTGTTATCCAGTGCGGAAGCGAACGTCACGGCCTGGTTGTTGGTGTCGATCGAGATCGGGCCCGAGCTGCTCTTGATGCGCGAGGAGTAGTCGGTCGAGGCCGAGGCCGCGCTGTACTGCAGCGAGCCACCGCCAAATGCGATGGTGCCGCCGTTGCCAAACGCGCCGGTACCAGCCACGTCGGCGACGGCGGCATTCAGCGTGCCGGCGCTGATCGTGGTCGCGCCTGTGTAGGTATTGCTGCCCGAGAGCACCCACGTTCCGGCCCCCGTCTTCGTCAGCGACGTGGCGCCGCCGTTGTCACCGAGCACAGCCGCCAGCGTATTGGCGCCGGTGTTGGTGCCCGACAGCGTGAGCGTGCGGGCGCCGGACTGGCTGTTGAAGCCGATCGTGCCGGCGTTGGTGAAGTTGACTGCGCCGCTGCCCGACGCGTCGAGCGTGCCGTTCGACGTGCCCAGGCTAAAGAGCCGGTCGGTGCTCACTCCCCCGCCGGTGTAACTGAGAGCACCGCCGTTGAGCACGAGTTTCGCAGCCGCGCTCGTCGACTGGCCGACGGGGCTCGCGACACCGCCATTGGCTAACGATGTCGCGGCGAGCACGCCCGCGTTGATGGTCGTGGTCCCCGTAAACGTGCTGTTACCCGAAACGGTCAGAGTGCCGCTCCCGACTTTCAGCAGGTTCAGTATGTTGGCCCCGCTGCTTTCCTGCAGGATCCCAGAGAACGTCGTGCTGGTGCCCAGATCTCCCACACGAACGGTGCTGCCTGCGCCATTGGTTCGAATGTAACCGCCGCCGGCCAGTGACCCGAATGCAATGGTCCCGCTGCCAAAGTTCAAGGCTGCGGCTGCGGTAGTAGCGTTGTTGATCGTCCAGGCCGCGGATGCGCTGCCCGCATTCGCGCTATTGAAACTGGTGCGGGTCGAAGAGCTAGCGTCGGCAATAAACGCGCCCGTGAACCCGCTGTTGTTGCCTGAAAGCGTCAGCGCCGTCACGCCGCCGCCCGCTCCGGTCTGGGAAAGTGTGCCGCTCCCTGTCAGGTTGCCGGAAAGTGTGAGGGCGGAATTGGCCACCATACTCACGGTTCGCGTCGACCCTGTCGCCACCACGATGTCGCTCGTGAAAGTTTGGCCGGCGGCGCTTTGCAGCGCAATGTTGCCCGTCAGTGTGAACGTTCCGCCGGTGATCGTGTAGTTGGAGGTCGCGCTCGAGGTGAACGTAACTCCCGCCACGTTGAAGGCGGACGACGTCGCGAGATTGTTTGTCAGCGACGCGCCGGACGTGCCCGGGGCGTTGAAGGTCCAGGAATCTCCTGATACCGGCAGCGCGCTCCAGTTGCCCGAGGTGCCCAGGCTGGCATCCGTGTTGCCAATCCACGTTCTCGCAGTCTGAGCGGAGGCGACTGAAGCGAAGGACGCGATCGCAAGCCCGAGTGCGATGACGGCGAGAGAACGGCAGTCGACGCGGCGATTCATAGAAGATTCCTTGATTCAGCGCTGGCAACCATGTGCGGCACTACAATGGGGTCGAATTTTCCGGGACGACGAAGCATGAGATGGGTGTCGATCAGGGCGCTCGATACGGGGCCGAAACGTAGGGAAAACGCTCCCCCCCCAGGACTATCGCGAAGTCTAATACCGAAATGCGCGTGCCGTAACTGTCCTGCGGGGCAGGTGGCTCAAGAATCAAATGAACCCAAAACCTGCGGGATACTTCAAAGACACCGCCAAAATGACACACCGAAAGAGGGGTGTGTGATGGTTTCCATGGCTGTTGGCTCGCGAAATTCCGTCTCGCTGCAATCGAGCTTCTTGCTCGGCCTGGCTGTCGTCTTCTTCACCGGACGCGCCGTTGGGGGAACGTCCGATCCGGCCGTGCGGCCCATTGAGGAGGTTCGAGGGATTCCGCTCGCGGAGGTGGATCTGGGGGTGCGTGTGCGGGTCAATGGCGTGATCACGTTCCGCGACGTCACAAACGCGCGCCGCACGATCACCGTGCAGGACAACACTGCCGGCACGTGGGTCGAAGTGTCGAGGGAGTTGCCAGAAGACGCGTTGGATGCGCTGCAGGTCGGCGTTGCGGTGGACGTGCAGGGCATCCTCGATCCCGGGGGCTTCGCTCCGCGAATCCTGGCAAGTGGCGTTGAAGTTCTCGGCGCGAGGCCGTTACCCGCGCCGCTCCCTGCCGACATCGATCGGTTGTTCTCCGGTGCTGACAACTGCCTGCGGGTGACTCTGCCAGGCGTGGTCCAGGCGTATCACCGCGGCAGCGGCGGACCGGCTCAGTTGATTATCGCCTCCGAGTCGAGACGACTCGCGGTGCGAGTGCCCGACACTGTTCTTGGTGATGCGCCAGACCGGCTCATCGATGCACGCGTGGCCGTCACCGGCATCGTGACTGCCACCCGCAACACGCGCGGCGAGTTTCTGCGGCCAGGGCTCAACGTGGCGCTTCCCGAGGACGTGGTGGTGGTCGAGCCGCCCCCCGGCGGCCCGTTCGATTCCCGGGAGATCCCGCTCGAGGCGATCGCGCGATTTCGGCCGGAACCCAACCGCGGCCACCGCATCCGCACCCGCGGCAAGGTGACGGCATCATTCCCAGGAAGATGCTTCTATCTGCAAAGCGGCTTCGATGGCGTGCGTGTGCAGACGCGATCACGTGACCCCATCGAGCGAGGCGATCAAGTCGACGTGGCGGGCTTTCTCGACATGTCGCGCGGCACGGGGGCACTCTCCGAGGCGGTTTATCGCACGGGTCCGCGCGGCGCCCCCGTGCGGCCCGTACCGATCCAGCCCACGGAGATCATCGCGACGAACGTGGCGGCCCGCCGCGAGGGCGAAATTGCCAAGCCGGGGAGCTACGCAGGGTGTCTGATCGAGTTCACGGCAAAGCACGTGGAAAGCCATCCGCCCTACGACGGCTGGTGCCGGATGACGCTCATGGACGGGCCGACTGTGTTTACCGCCCTGCTGCCGGAGGAGGCGTTTCCGACGATCGACCGCATCACTCCGGGCAGCGTGCTGAGGGGCACCGGTGTTGCCGACCTCAAGACTTCAGCGGACGAAGGGCTGCCGGTCGAAAACGAGCCGGCGTTTGATCGCGTCGACGTGCTCATACAAACGGCCGCCGATCTCACGATCGTGAGCGTGCCGTCGTGGTGGACGCCGCGGCGTCTGGGCTACGCGCTCGCGGCCACGGTGGGCGGGCTCGGAGTCTCGCTCGGGGTGATTCAGATCCTCCGGCGCCAGATCATGAATCAGGCTGCCCGACTGGCCGATGAGATCCGTTCCAGCCGCGAGGCGGCTGTCGAGTTTCAGGCAGCGCTGCGCGAGCGGAATCGCCTGGCATCGAATCTCCACGACACGGTCCTCCAGACGGTCACGGGGGTCGGCTTTCAATTGCAGGCTTGCCGCACGGTCGGAGCGAATGACGCGGAGGATTCGGCGAGCCACCTGAAGATCGCCGAGCGGATGGTCGACCATGCCGTCCAGCAGCTACGGGGCACGGTGTGGGCGCTTCACACCGTGCCGACCGAGGGGCAGTCGCTTTCAACTGCGGTGCACGCGCTCGTCGACCGGCTCAGCGCGGGGCATGCGATCAAGATCGAGGCCCGCACCGACGGCGCGGAGTACGACGTGCCCGAGGCGGTCGCGGGCAATCTCCTGCTCGTGGCGCAGGAAGCGATTCACAACGCGCTCCAGCACGCCCATGCCACGATCATCGACGTCAAGGTTACGTTCCGACGCGACGGCACGGTGGCGGTCACGGTTCGCGACGACGGGGTCGGCTTCGAGGCGGGCGCCGAGCCGGGCTCGAGCCAGGGGCATTTCGGGCTCGAGGGAATGCATGATCGCATGAAGCGGATCGGCGGCTCGGTGCGGATCGAGAGCGAGGTTGGCGGCGGCACCAGCGTGACGGCCGTAGTGCCTCCCGAGATGTGACGACCTGTACCAGAGGGCAATGCTGGCGTGCTCGACGGCACGTAGACTCGGTGCGAAGGAAGCCAACGTGACGTTCGTCAAGCGAATCCGCCTGTTGCTCGTCGATGATCACCCCGTGCTCCGTGCAGGACTGGCAAACCTGTTGCGGCTCGAGCCTGACGTGGAGGTGGCGGGCGAGGCGGGGAGCGGCGAGACGGCAGTGGGCATGTGGCAGCAGTGCCGTCCGGACGTGTGCCTGCTCGACCTGAGCATGCCGGGGATCGGTGGGGTCGAGACCATCCGCCGAATCCGCACCGTGGCTCCCGGGGCAGAGATCGTCGTGCTCACATCGTCGGAATCACCCGATCACGCAACGCAGGCACTCAAGGCTGGGGCGAGCGCCTACCTCACGAAAAACGTCCCCTATCCCGAGATCGTGTCGGTGATCCGCCGCGTCCACAAAGGAGAGCGGAGCATTCGGAAAGGCGTGGCCGAAACCGGACCACGGGCGAACGGAAAGCCGCAACTGCTCTCCGCGCGGGAACTCGAAGTGTTGAAGGCCATTCGCGGCGGCAAGTCCACCACGGAGATCTCCCGGGCTCTCGGCATCGTCGAGCGGACGGTGAAGTTTCACGTCACGAGCATCCTCGATAAGCTCGGAGCGAGCGACCGCACCGGCGCGGTGATCAGGGGTTTTGAACTCGGCCTCCTCCAGGTGGATGCCGAGCAGTAACGCTCAGCCGTGCACGAGATCGGCCACTTGGCACCCGGCAAACGATTGCCCAAGTGCGATGTGACCGTCCGATCCTACGGCCAGGAACAGTTGAACGGGCTCGCCGAGATGGGGATCGACAACATCGAACTCGAAGGGCCGCGACCAACGCCGATCGATCGATGTCCCGGGGGGCAGGACTGTTCCACGATGCCACCCCCGGAATCCCATGAAGTCGGGGCGACACGATTCGAACGTGCGACCTCTACGTCCCGAACGTAGCGCTCTAGCCAGGCTGAGCTACGCCCCGATCTGGTGCGGCGTCGCGACGGAGCGCGAAGACCACACGTGGGAGAGTTCGACCAGACTACCCGCTTCCCACCCGCGAGACAACGCCGGTCGCGATCGTCCCGCCGCCGCCGAAAAACCGGTCACTCCGCGGCCTTCACGCACACCAGCTCGCGGTCGTTGCGGGCGAAGATGCAGCCGCCCGCGAACGCCGGATGGCTCCACACGACGTCGCGACCGAAGCACTCGTTGGTGGGATCGAGGAGGTGCATCCGGCCGAGCTCCTCGTACTTCTCGGGCGTGAGCCGTGCGAGCACGAGGTCGCCCGTCTCGCTGAAGATCCAGACCCGGCCGGCGTCGGGGTTCGCCGCACCGTCCGCCGCGACATGCCGGACGAGAAACGCTGTGCCGTGCTTGCCGCGCCGCGAGCCGCCCGTCGTCGGCGCGGTCGTCTCCCAGAGCCGCCGGCCGTCGGCGAGCGCCACGGCCGTGAGCATCCCCGTGTCGCAGTCGCAGCCGTAGAGCGTGTCGCCGTCGATGAAGGGGGTGCTGTTGGCGCAGTACACCGCCGACTTCGGCTCCCCCCGCCAGAGCAGCCGCGCCCCGGGCGCGTCGGCGCCGAGCGCGTAGAGCGCCCCCACGCGGCCGATGCCGCTCGCGAAGAGCACGCGGCCGAGCGACGTGTCGGCCACCTGCGGCGCCATGATCGACATGCCGTACATCGGTTTCAGCGGCTGCGACCAGAGGACGCGGCCCGTGGCCGGGTCGAGGCTGTTGAGGTTGTCGGCGTCCCAGATCACGAGCTGCCGCACGCCGCCGCTCTCGATGATCGTCGGCGGGCAGTAGCCGCTCTCGCTGGCCGTGAGCGCCTTCCAGCGCTCCGCACCGGTCTTCTTGTCGAAGGCCACCGCCACGCTCCCCGGCCCGCCCACGAGGCACACGAGCAGATCGCCCTCCACGAGCGGATGCCCGCAGAAGCCCCAGATCGGTGTCGGGGCGGCGTAGTCCTTCTTGAAATCCTTCGACCAGACGAGCCGTCCGTCGGCCGCGTCGAGGCAGAGGAGGTTGCCCTCGGAACCGAGCGTGTAGACGAGGCCGTCGGCGACCGTCGGCGTGCATCGCGGGCCCGACGCATAGGAGATCGAGTAGGGGACGTCCTGCTCGTGCTTCCAGAGGAGCCTGCCCGTGGCGGCGTCGAGGCAGAGCACGCGCTCGGTGCCGGCGCGGAGCGTGCGGTCGTTGGGGCTGTTGACGAGATCGCCCTCGCGGACGACGTAGTCGGTCACGTAGACGCGGCCGTTCGCCACGGCCGGCCCGGAATAGCCCCCACCGACCGGCACCCGCCACCGCACCGGCAGACCCGCCGCCGGGATCGCCGTGACGATGCCCCCCTCCAGCCACACGCCGCCGCGATTCGGCCCGAGCCACTGTGGCCAGTCGTCGCCGCGCACGGCGCAGGCGGCGCAGGCGACGAGCGCCGCGAGACCGTGAACGACGGCATGTGTGAAGGCAGGACGCATCTCGGACCTCGTCTGCGGGAAGGGGATCATTCGCCGGCCGAAGCGACCGCGAGCTCGGGAAGGTCGCGGGCCACGTCGATGCCGTCGGGCCGCCAGTCGATGACCTCAATCTCCGCGGTGCGGCGGCCCTTGTATTCGTTGATCTTCGGCCGGAAGGCGATGTGGAACGGCTGCCCCGGCGGCGGCAGGTGGGGGAGCCATTCGGCGGCGCCGAACGCCACGCCGCGGATCTGCGCCGCGTGCTGCCGCAGCCGCAGCTGCAGGTGGCGGCCCGTCGCCCCCATCGTCCGCGCGGGCTCCGCGAGCGTCACGCCCGAGGCGCAGAGGACCGGCCGCCGGTTCCCCTCGCCGAAGGGCGCCAGCTTTTCGAGCTGCTCGACGGTGTCGAGCGTGATGCACGTCAGCGACGTCTCGCCGTCGACCGCGATGCTGCCGCGCCGCAGCTCGTCGGGCAGGCGGGCATCGACCGCGGCGACGAACGCCCGTCGGAAGTCGTCGATCTTCGCGTCGTCGATCTGCAGCCCGGCGGCGGCCGCGTGGCCCCCGCACCCGAGGAGGTGCTCGGCGCAGGCCTTCAGCGCCGCGAGCACGTCGAAGCCGGGCACGCTGCGCACGCTCCCCGTCGCCGGCCCCCCCTGGATCGCGTCGCGGGCGATCATCACCACCGGCCGGTGCCAGCGGTCCGCGAGGCGGCCGGCCACGATCCCGATCACGCCCTTGTGCCAGCCGCGGTCGGCCAGCACGAGCGCCGCGTCGCCCCGGGGATCGAACCGCTCCTTCGCCTGCTTCGCCGCCGCGAGCTGGAGGCTCCGCTCCTCGCTCTCCCGCTGGACGTTGAGCTCGTGGAGATACTCCGCGAGCGCCGCGCCCCGGGCGGCGTCGTCCGTGACGAGCAGCTCGATGCCGTTGGAGGCCGTGGCCATGCGGCCGGCGGCGTTGATCCGCGGGCCGAGCTTGAAGGCGATGTCCTCGCTCTCGAGCCGCGACCGCTCGGCGAGCCCCGCGAGCTCGATGAGCCGCGCGAGCCCGGGGCCGCCGCGCAGCCGCACGTTCTCGAGGCCGTGCTTCACGAAGAGCCGGTTCTCGTCGACGAGCGGCATGACGTCGGTGATCGTGCCGAACGCCGCCAGGCCGATGCCGCGGAGGAGCGCCTCGCGGAGCCGGGGCGTGACGCGGTTCGACCCGCTGGCCCGCGTGGCGATCGCCCAGGCGAGCTTGAAGGCGACCCCCGCGCCGCACAGGCCGCCGAACGGATAGCCGCCTCCCGGCAGCCGCGGATGCACGAGGACGTCGGCCTCCGGGAGCGTCTCCGCGAACGCGTGGTGGTCGGTGATCACGAGTTCGAGGCCGAGCGCCCGGGCGTGCCGCGCCTGCTCCACCGCCGAGATGCCGCAGTCGACCGTCACCACGAGCCGGGCGCCCTGCGCGGCGAGCGAAGAGAGCGCCTCGGCGTTGAGGCCGTAGCCTTCCTCCTGGCGGCTCGGCACGTACCACTCCGGCCTGGCGTCGAGGGCGTCGAGGCACGACACGAGGATCGCCGTCGCGCACATGCCGTCGGCGTCGTAGTCGCCGTAGATCACGATCTTCCGGCCGGCCCGCACCGCGGCGAGGATCCGGTCGGCCGCCTCGGGCACGCCGGGGAGCGTCTCGGGATCGCGGAGGTCGGCGAGCGTGCCCGTGAGGAACGACTTCACCGCCGCGGGGTCGGTGATGCCGCGGGCCACGAGCAGGGCGGCGAGGATGCTCGACACGCCGGCGGCTCGTTCGAGCGCCGCGACCGCGGCCCGGTCGTGCGGGCGGATGTGCCACCGCTTGGGCATCGTGGAATCCCTTCCGCCGGAGGAGCGAACGTGGCCAGTATAGGAGCCCGGCGGGGCGGCCGAAACACGCTATAGTGACGGCCCTTCGCCCCCTTGAGGCCGCCCATGGCAACCGCCGACATTCCGCTCCCCGTGCTGCCGGCCAAGCCGAAGCGCGACGACGTGCCCGCCGACCGCGTGCTCTGCGAGTTCTGCACCGCGAAGTGCTGCCGCTACTTCGCCCTGCCGCTCGAGACGCCGACGACTCGCGAGGCGTTCGAGTACATCCGCTGGTTCCTCCTCCACGAGCACGCCACCGTGTTCACGGAGGACGGCGACTGGTACGTCTGCGTGCACACCGTGTGCAAGCACCTCCAGGACGATCACCGCTGCGGCATCTACGAGACCCGTCCGCAGATCTGCCGCGAGTACACGACGAAGGACTGCGAGTACGAGGACGACTGGGTCTACGACCAGTACTTCGAGACCGCCGAGCAGGTCGAGGAATACATGGACGCCGTCCTCGGGCCGGGCGGGGAGTGCGTGGGCGACGGTCGGAAAAAGAAGAACCGCGGGAAGTCGATCCGCAGCCCGAAGCCCCCGCTGCTCCCCGTCGTTTCATGATCGAACCCCGCACGCTCAAGGGCTTCCGCGACCACCTGCCGGCCCAGGCCCTCGCGCGGGAGCGGGTGCTCGACGTGGCCCGCCGGGTCTACCGGTCGTACGGCTTCGCGCCGATCGACACGCCCGCGCTCGAATACCTCGAGATCCTCACCGGCAAGGGAAGCGACGAGACCGACAAGCAACTCTACCGCTTCAAGGACCACGGCGGCCGCGACGTGGGGCTGCGGTTCGACCTCACCGTGCCCTTCGCGCGGTTCGCGGCCCAGCACGTCCACGAGCTCGGCCTGCCGTTCAAGCGCTACCACATGGCCGCCGTGTGGCGGGGCGAGAACACGCAGCGCGGCCGCTACCGCGAGTTCATGCAGTGCGACTTCGACACGATCGGCACCACGAGCCCGGTCGCCGACCTGGAGATGGTGCTCGTCGTGCACGATCTCCTCGCCGCGATCGGCGTGGAGCGGTTCACGATCCGCGTGAACGATCGCCGTGTGCTCGCCGGCATCCTCGGCCGGCTCGGCCTCGCGGAGCGATCGACGTCGGTGCTTCGGAGCCTCGACAAGCTCGGCAAGGCCACGCCCGAGGCGGTGGCGGCCGAACTCGCGGGGCACGGCGTGGCGGCCGACGCGGTGGCCGCGCTCCTGGAGATGGCCGCGCTCGCGGGCCCGGCCGACGACGTGCTCGCGCGGCTCGACGCGCTCGTGGGCGACTCCGCCGAGGGCCGGGCGGGCGTGGCGGCGCTCCGCGGCATCGTGGCGGGGGCCACGGCGGCCGGCGTGGCCGACGGCCGCGTCACGATCGATCCCTCGATCGCCCGCGGGCTCGACTACTACACCGGCATCGTGCTCGAGAGCTTCCTCGACGATCTCCCGTCGCTCGGCAGCATCTGCTCGGGCGGCCGCTACGACAACCTCGCGGGGCTCTACACGAAGCAGTCGCTGCCCGGCGTGGGGGCGTCGCTCGGGATCGACCGGCTGCTCGCGGGCCTCGAGGAGCTCGGCCGCACCTCCGCGGTGGAGACGCCGGCCGAGGTGTTCCTCGTGCACTTCGACGAGCGGCACGTCGCCGACTACCTGCGGATCGCCGCCGCGATCCGGGCGGGAGGCATGGCCTGCGAGTTCTTCCCGGAGGCCAGGAAGGTCGGGCAGCAGCTGAAGCTCGCGGCGAAGCGGGGCTTTCCCGCGGCGGTCGTGATCGGCAGCGACGAGTTCGCCTCCGGCACGGCCCAGTTCAAGAATCTCGCCACGCAACAGAGCACGACGATCGACTGGCACGGCGACCTGCACGTGCTCGTCGACGCGATCCACTCACTGCTCGTCGCGTGACGCCGCGGTCGGCTCGTCGCGTGACGCCGCGGTCGGCTCGGGTGCGGGGTCGGCGGTCGCGACGGCGCCGCAGACCCGGCGGCGGTAGATCGCCAGGCCGTGCGCCGAGTGGTAGAGCGCGCCGCACTCCACGTCGAGGTCGGCGGTCTGCTCGAGGAGCGTGACGAGCCGGTCGGCCGCGCGGGTCACCCA
>Ga0007795_10000841_pt1 | contig 10637 bp, 7 predicted proteins | sample CryBogmetaGMA1M_FD_60369 | JGI IMG/M metagenome (GOLD analysis project Ga0007795, IMG submission 60369) | Freshwater microbial communities from Crystal Bog, Wisconsin, USA - MA1M | ecosystem: Environmental > Aquatic > Freshwater > Lake | place: Crystal Bog, Wisconsin, USA | collected 2009-07-06
CCGCCGTCCGCGAGGATCGTCGACTCGTCCGCGACCGCGTCGGCCAGCGACATCGCCGCGAACAGTTCGCGCAACTGGCCGGCGAGGTCGGGGTGCGTCTCCGCCATCGACTCGAGCGCGGCATGGGCGTCGCGGCCGCCGCGGTGCGACAACTCGTCGACGAGATCGGCGAGCACCTCCTCCCGGTCGGGCGGAAGCACCGTGTCGATGGCGCGGATCCGGGCGGGCGAGGAGGGAGGCATGGGACGGATCCTGACCACGCGGTGAAAGAACGGGGGAATCATAGGCCCGCCACGAGCCGGAGGAGACCGTCGCGGGAGTCCCCGGCTCGCCGCGGGCGGCCAAGCCCCGCTAGGCCGGGGCCGGCGGTGCGTCGGCCGCACCCGCATCGAGCAGGCTCCGCAGCCGCCTCATGGCACGCAGGTAGCGCATGCCGGCCGCCGGCTTCGACAGGCCGAGCACCTCGGCCGCCTCGGCCGTGGAGAGGTGTTCGAAGTGGCGGAGCAGGACGATCTGCCGATCGGCGTCGTCGAGCAGCTCGACGGCCGCCGCGAACCGGCGTTCGAGCTCGTGCCAGGTCGCGGCAGCCGCCGGCGTCAGGTCGCGGTCGGCGATCTGGCCCATCGCGTCGGCCTGCGAATGGCCGGCGTCGGGAGCGACGAGCGGCACCTCGCGGTCGAGGCTGCGGCTGGCGGCGACGCGGTGGCGGCGGTGCGCGTCGATGAGCCGGTCACGGGCCATGTGCCGCAGCCAGAGTCGGAACGGCATCGTCGGGTTGGCGAGGTAGTCGCCGAGGCGGCGGTTGGCCTCGATCAGCACGTCCTGGACGATGTCGCTGGCATCGACCCGCCGCCCGATGACCCGGTCCATCCGCTGGTCGATCATCCGTCGGATGGCGGCGCGATGCCGGTCGAGGAGGCCGTTGACCGCGTCGGCATCGCCTCCCCGCACGCGGTCGAGCAGCACGAGCGTGGCCGGTGCCGCGTCGCCGGCGCGAGCCGTGGCGGGATCGAGGGGTCGGGGCGTGTCGGACGGGATGGTCACGCGGGATGCGGGGGTCGTGACGGGTCGGATCGGACCACCACCATCGTACCAACGTGTCGCGGGACGGGGTGCTGACGGCCACGCCGGGCCTGCGGCCTGCGGACACCGGGACACGCCGGGAATTTTCGCGTTTCAGGCCACCGTGATTTTTGCCTGACGCCACTTCGTGATCCATAATCGCGGGCGGTCAAAGGAGCGACCGCTGGCTGCCGCGACCGATCGCGGCCCTCCCGCGAACGGATGCCCTCGTGCCAGTCGTCTGTCCCCCGACGTCGTGCACCGGCCGCAGGCTCTCCGCCGCGGCGTGGGTCGTTGGAGCGGTGCTCGCTGTCTGTGGCGTGGCGGCCGCCGCCGATGCACCGGGCTCGTGGGCGCCGGTCGCGCCGGAACCGCCCGCGGCGCCGTCCCTGCCGGCACCGCACGAGGATCTCGCTGCCAGGACCACCGCGCTCGTCCACGAGGGCCGCTGGGCCGACGTGGTCAGCATCTGCGAGAACGCCGCCCGCAAGGGAACGCTCGCGCCGGCCCTTCACCAGCAGTACGACCTCGCCAAGCTCCACTGCGACGTCGCCCGGCGGCACGCCGAGCCCGCCTTCCGCGGCCAACTCGCGAAGCTGTCGGAGGCGGATGCGCGGCGGGTCTACGGCGAGGTGCTCGCCAGGATCGGCACGCACCACGTCGAGAACCCCGACTACGCGCGGCTCCTCGGCCGCGGCATGCGGGCGATCGAGGTGGCCATCGACGAGCCCTCGTTCGCGGCCGTGCACGCCCGCCAGGCGACGCCCGGGCGGCGGTCGATCTATCGTGACCAGGCCACGCGGATCGCCGCGTCACGACCGATCGCCACCGGCGCCGACGCCGAGATGATCGCCACGTGGGTGGCACGGGCGGCCCACTCGACGCTCGGCATTCCGCCCGCGGTGACGCTCATGGAGATGTCGGCGGCCGCGGTGGGGGGTCTCGACGAGTACTCCGCGTTTCTCACGAACGGCCAGCTCGACGATCTCTACGCCCAGATCGAGGGCAACTTCGTGGGCCTCGGCGTGGAGCTCAAGAGTGCCGCCGACGGGCTGCTCGTCGTCCACGTGATCCCCGGCAGCCCGGCGGAGCGGGCCGGTATCCGCGCCGGCGACCACCTCGTCGGCGTGGGCGGCCAGTCGATCGGCGGCATGAGCGTCGACGAGGCCGCGCATCTGCTTCAGGGTCCGGAAGGATCGCTCGTGACCCTGGCGATCCTGCGGGCCCCCGCCCCGGCGCGCGCCGTGACGGTGCGTCGCGAGCACGTCGAGGTGCCGAGCGTGGAGCAGGTCCGCATGCTCGATGCGGCGGCCGGCATCGCGGCGCTCAAGCTCACGTCGTTCCAGAAGACCACCGCTGCCGACCTCGAGGCGGCGCTGCGGCGGCTCGACGCCGCCGGCATGCGGGCCCTGGTGATCGACCTCCGCGGCAATCCGGGCGGCCTCCTCTCCGCCGCGGTGGACGTCGCCGACCTGTTCCTCGACCGCGGCCTCGTGGTCGCGACCCGCGGCCGCAGCCCGGATGAAGACTTCAACTACTCGGCCGGCCGACCCGGTACGTGGCGGATGCCGCTGGTGCTCGTGATCGACGGCGACTCGGCGAGTTCGAGCGAGATCTTCGCCGGTGCGATCCGCGACCATGCCCGCGGCACGATCGTCGGCGCCCGCAGCTACGGCAAGGGTTCCATCCAGGGCATCTTCCCGCTGGAGGCGGCGGGCGTCGGCATGCGGCTCACGACCGCCAAGTTCTTCTCGCCGAAGGGGCTGCCCTACAGCACGGTGGGCGTCGAGCCGGACGTGCCCGTGCACACCACTGCCCGACCCGTCGAAGGCGACGTCGCCGCGGGATCCAACGACTCCACGATCGCCACCGCGATCGACGTGGCCCGGCGGATCATGCCGCGGCCGGCGACCCGGCCGACCGGCCGCAGTACCGCCGCCCGCTGAGCCGCCGTCCGGTGCGGAGTGCCGTCCGCGGCCCATGGCGGCACCCCGGGCTGCCGCTTGAACTGGCCTCGCGGCACCGCTAGTCTGATTTGTGCGTGCGTCGGTGATCCGTTGCCGAATTCTTCTTCTGGCTGCGACGGATCCCGGGTGATCTGCCGGTCTTTCGCGTGGGCGGACGCGAAAGACGGGTTCGCCGTGCGTTCGTGTTGCCGGATTCGAGTCGGGCGATCCCGCCTGTTCACCCCGTAGTAAGGATCTTCTCCCATGTCGTCCCCCCGCGCCAGCGCCATCGCCGCGATCAACAGCTACAAGTCCAACGGCCAGGGTTGGAACTTCCGCGAGACTCCCACGAGCGAGCTCTTCGGTTCCAACGTCTTCAGCGACGCCGTCATGAAGGACCGCCTGCCGAAGAGCGTGTACAAGGCGCTGCAGGCCACGATCAAGCAGGGCAAGCCGATCGACTCGTCGATCGCCGACGCCGTGGCCCTCGCGATGAAGGACTGGGCGATCGAGAAGGGCGCGACGCACTACGCCCACGTCTTCTATCCGCTCACCGGCATCACGGCCGAGAAGCATGACAGCTTCCTGACGCCCACCGGCGACGGCGACGCGATCGCCGAGTTCTCGGGCAAGGAGCTGATCCAGGGTGAGCCCGACGCATCGAGCTTCCCGTCCGGCGGCCTCCGCGCCACGTTCGAGGCCCGCGGCTACACCGCGTGGGATCCGACGAGCCCGGCCTACGTCCTCGACAACCCCAACGGCACCACGCTCTGCATCCCGACCGCCTTCTGCTCGTGGACGGGCGAGGCGCTCGACAAGAAGACGCCGCTCCTGCGGTCGATGCAGGCGGTCGACAAGCAGGCCCGCCGCGTGCTGGCGATCATGGGCCACAAGGACGTCGGTCAGGTCACCGCCTCGGCGGGCCCGGAGCAGGAATACTTCCTCATCGACCGCAACTTTTTCTTCGCCCGGCCCGACCTCGTCGTCGCCGGCCGCACGCTCTTCGGCGCCAAGCCGCCGAAGGGGCAGGAGTTCGAGGACCAGTACTTCGGCGCGATCCCCGAGCGGGTGCTCGCCTGCATGCTCGAGACGGAGCGTGAGCTCTTCAAGCTCGGCGTGCCGGTGAAGACGCGGCACAACGAGGTGGCGCCGAGCCAGTACGAGATCGCGCCGCTCTACGAGAACGCGAACATCGCGACCGACCACCAGCAGACGATCATGCAGACGCTCACCCGCGTCGCGCAGAAGTACGGCATGGCGTGCCTCCTCCACGAGAAGCCCTTCGCGGGCATCAACGGCTCGGGCAAGCACGTCAACTGGTCGATCGGCTGCAAGCTCGGCAACCTGCTCGAGCCGGGCGAGACGCCGCATGCCAACATGCAGTTCCTCGTCTTCTGCTCGGCCGTGATCCGTGCGGTTCACATGCACGCCGACCTCCTCCGGGCCGTCGTCGCCGCCAGCGGCAACGACCACCGGCTCGGTGCCAACGAGGCCCCCCCGGCGATCATCTCGATCTTCCTCGGCGACCAGCTCGCCGACGTCTTCGAGCAGATCGAGAAGGGCAAGGCCACGAGTTCCAAGTCGACCGGCACGCTGACCGTGGGCGTCGACACGCTGCCGACGCTGCCGAAGCACGCCGGCGACCGCAACCGGACGAGCCCGTTCGCCTTCACCGGCAACAAGTTCGAGTTCCGCGCGGTGGGCTCGAGCCAGTCGATCGCGGGGCCGCTCGTGGCCCTCAACACGATCGTGGCCGAGAGCCTCGACTTCATCGCCACGGAGCTCGAGAAGGCCACCGGCGGTGACCAGTCGAAGCTGCCCGCCGCTGTGGAGAAGCTGCTGCAGAAGATCATCTCCGAGCACAAGGCGGTGATCTTCAACGGCAACGGCTACTCCAAGGAGTGGCACGAGGAGGCGGCCAAGCGTGGCCTGCCGAACCTCAAGGCCACGCCCGAGGCCCTCGACGTGCTCGTGTCCCCGAAGAACATCGCCCTCTTCGAGAAGTACGGCGTGCTGTCGAAGCGGGAGATGGAGAGCCGCTATGACATCTACATGGAGCGGTACTGCAAGGACATCAACGCCGAGGCGCAGGCCGCCCTCCAGATCGCCAAGACGATGATCCTCCCGGCCGGCTACCGCTACCAGGGCGAACTCGTCGACATCGCCCACAAGTTCAAGAGCCTCGGACAGTCGCCGCACCTCGGCACGCTCGACAAGCTCACGAAGCTCGTGGGAGAGTTCGAGTCGCGGATCGAGGCCCTGGAGAAGTCGCTCGGCCATCACGGCGCCGGGGATCTGCGGGCCGAGGTCACCCACTTCCACGACGACGTGATCCCCGCGATGACGGCGCTCCGCGAGACGGCCGACCTGATCGAGGTCATCCTTCCCGACGACCTCTGGCCGCTGCCGACCTACCGCGAGATGCTGTTCATCAAGTGACATCCCTGGAAGCCGGCCACCCGGATCTCGCCCGGGCGATCCACGACGAGTGCGGTCGCCTGGGAATCGAGGTTCCGGTCGAATCCACTCAGAGGCTCGCCGCATACGCGGCGAGCCTCTGGTCTTGGAACGAGAGGCTGAACCTCACCCGGCATACCGATGTCGCGCGGTTCGTGTCCCGAGACGTGGGCGACGCGGCGGCGATCGCGGCCCACCTCGCCCGCGGCGAACGGGTCCTCGACGTGGGCACGGGAGGCGGCGTGCCCGGCGTGATCCTCGCGATCCTCAGGCCCGATCTGCGGGTCGAACTGTCCGACAGCGTGGCGAAGAAGGCCCGCGCAGTGGGGAGCATCGTGGCGGAGACGGGGCTCGACCTTCCGGTGCACGCCGGGGCCGCGCAGACGCTCGTCGCCTCCCGCCCCTCCGGGCCCGGCCGCTTCGACACGCTCGTCGTCCGCGCGGTCGCGCCCCTCGCGAAACTCCTCGGCTGGTTCGAGCCGCTCGCCGCCTGCTACGGCCGCATGCTCGTGGTCAAGGGACCGAAGTGGGAGGAGGAGCGCGACGACGCCCGCCTCCGCGGCCTGACCCGGAAGGTGACGATCCGCCGCATCGCCGCGTGGCCGATCCGTGGCAGCGACAACGAGAGCGTGCTGCTCGAGGTGCGCCCCCGCTCCGAGGCGTGACCGTCGCCGAACCGGCAGCCGCGACCCGGGTCAGAGGTTCATGCCGAGGTAGCCGCCGGCGGCGTCGCTCGCAGCCTGCTCGCGGGCCAGGCGTTCCAGCGCCCGGCGGAGGTCGCCCGCCGCGATGTAGCGGTCGAACTCCGTTTCGACGGCCCGCCGCGAGGTGATCCGCAGCCACTCCACCGCGGGCTGCGTGAGCCAGTCGCAGGTCTCGCTGTCGAGCACGATGTCGAGGTCGCTGCCGATCGTCCGGGCGTCGGTGTCGTCCGTCAGGACGGTGCCCTCGAACCGCAGCCGCACCCAGCCGATGTCCGGGTCGTTGGTAAAACGGAACGTGCAGCCGCCATCCGTGAGGTAATACGTGTTCCGCGTGCCGTGCCGTGCCACCGCCCCCTGCATCCGCTCGAGCCGGCCGCGGTATCCCGGCGACGCATCGCGCGGGACATCACCCCGCGGCACCGTCCTGAGCGGAGTGCACTCGAAGGTGATGCTGATCGGGGGCGTGGCTTCTCTCATGGTGCCGAAAGTCTATCGTCGCCCCGTCGTCGTGGCGATCATGGCCGCGAGCGGCTGCCTGGTCGCGGCCGGGTGCACCGGCGGCTCTCGCGCCGAGCCGGCCGACGCGGTGCGCGTCGCGGCAGCACGGCGGCTGATGGGGGTGCGCTGGAGCATCATCGCATACGCCCCGGACGCCACGGCCGGCAGGGCCGCGGTCGCGGCCGCCTTCGCGGAGGTGGAGCGGCTCGAGCACATCCTTTCTGACTACGATCCCGGGAGCGAGCTCAGCCGCCTGTCGGCCTCGGCACCGACACCCGTGCCGGTGCGCGTGGGCGACGACCTCTGGAACGTGCTCCACCGCGCCGCCGAGATCACCGCGCTCACCGACGGCGCCTTCGACGTCACGGTGGGCCCGCTCACCACGCTATGGCGGCAGGCGCGGCGGTCCGGGCGGGTTCCCCGCCCCGAGAAGCTGGCGGCGGCGCGGGCGGCCGTGGGGCCGGGCGGCCTCGTCCTCGACGAAGAGCGGCGGACGGCCGCGCTCGTCCATCCCGGGATGCGGCTCGATCTGGGAGGGATCGGCATGGGGTACGCGGCGGACCGCGCGCTCGCGGTGCTCGCCAGCCACGGGATCCGCGCGGCCCTCGTCGATGCCTCGGGCGACGTCGCGGTCTCCGCGGCCCCGCCCGGAACCCGGGGCTGGCGAGTGGAGGTCGCGGGGCTCGGGGCGGCTGACGCACCGGGCGGGACGCTCGTGCTCGAGCATGCCGCGGTCACGACGTCGGGCGACGCGCTCCAGGGCGTCGACATCGGGGGCCGCCGCTACAGTCACGTGATCGATCCGCGGACCGGGATCGGCGTCGACGGGCCCGCCGCCGTGACGGTGATCGCCCCCGACGGCGCCACGGCCGACGCCCTTGCGACGGCGGCCAGCGTGTGCGGGCCCGCGGCGGGGGCGGCGGCGATCGCCCGTTTCCCGGAAGCGTCCGCCCGCTTCGTGTGGCGGGAGTCGGGTGGCAGCAGGACCCTGACGACGCCCGGCTGGCCCCTTCCTTGACGTCCGCTTGCGCCACCTTCCCAGACCACCTCGGCGCGGTTGGACTCTGACGATTGTTCCAAGTTTGCGGGCGGGTGGGTCGATATCTGGAGTGCTGCCGCTGCGCCTTGGCGTACGCGGTGCGGGCACGGAGTCGGGGGGCGACGTGTCGGGAACGCAGCTGCCTTCACCGGCGGCCAAGTCCCCCTCGGCGCAGCGGCGGCACTTTGGATCGCTGGGTTTCGACACCGAGATCGCCGGCCACGAGCCGGCACCCACGCCGTGCCGCGAGCAGCCCGACAACTCTGGGTCGTCCTGACGAGCATCTCGCTCCTCGCCGGCGGATGCGCGCCGCGGCAGCCGTTCTACTTCTTCGAGGACGGCGACCTCTCGCACTACGTGGGGGCCGTCCAGAAGCTCGAATATCCCGACAGCGACCAGCAGCCGCTCGATGAGGCGGCGGGGACGACCGAGCCGCTCACCCTCTCGAACCCGCGATTCGACAACATCTGGGAACTGTCGCTCGAGGAGGCGATCCGTACGTCCCTCGAGAACGGAAAGGTGCTCCGGAATCTTGGCGGCCGGTTCGCGAGCTTCGGCGGACCCCGGCCCCAGACCGGCGAGCCGGCCGTCTCGCTCCTCACCGCCCCGACGCAGACCCCGACGATCTACGATCCGGGGATCGTCGAGACCGACCCCTTCCGCGGCGTCGAAAGCGCGCTGGCCCTCTTCGACGCGCAGCTCTCCAGCTCGCTCACCTGGGAGCGGCAGAACCGGCCCCAGAACGTCGGCGGCGTCGGCACCGTCATCTTCCAGCAGCAGTTCCTCGGCGACACGGGCAACTCGACGACCGGAATCCAGAAGCGGACCGCCACCGGTGCCACGTGGGGCTTCTCGAACCAGACGCTCTACGACAACAACAACTCGCCCATCCGCCAGAAGGGCGTGCCCTCCACCTGGACGACGAACTACGACTTCACCTTCAACCAGCCGCTCCTCCAGGGCGCCGGCGCCACCTACAACCGCATCGCCGGCCCGGACGCCTTCGACAACGTCCTCGGGCGACCGAACTTCCGCGGCGTCCTCCTCGCCCGGATCAACGCCGACATCTCGCTGGCCGAGTTCGAGGCCGGCGTCCGCAACCTCGTCAGCGACACCGAGCAGTCGTACTGGGAGCTCTACTTCGCCTACCGCAACCTCGAGGCCCGCAAGGCGGGCCGCGACAGCGCCCTCGAGGCCTGGCGGAAGGTCCACGCCCTCTACGTCGAGCAGTCGCGCGGCGGCGAGGCCGACAAGGAGGCCCAGGCACGCGAGCAGTATTTCTTCTTCCGCAGCGAGGTCGAGCAGGCCCTCACCGACGTCTACCGCAGCGAAAACCGCCTGCGGTTCATGATGGGCATCGCCGCGAGCGACGGCCGGCTCATCCGCCCGGCCGACGAGCCGACGACCGCGCGGATCGCCTTCGACTGGCAGCAGTCGCTCGTCGAGGCACTCTCCCGATCGGCCGAGCTCCGCAAGCAGAAGTGGATCATCAAGCAGCGCGAACTCGAGCTCGTCGCCGCCAAGAACCTCATCCTGCCGCGGCTCGACATGGTCGGCCGCTATCGGTTCCTCGGCATGGGCCAGGACCTCATCAATCAGGTCTCGAAATCCTACGACGCCGCCGGGGTGTCGCCGCTCAAGGGCACCGACGCCTACTCGACCCTGCTCTCCGGCCAGTTCCAGGAGTGGCAGGCGGGCGCCCAGTTCCAGATGCCGCTCGGCTTCCGCCGCGAGCTGGCCACCGTGCGGCACCACCAGCTCCAACTGGCCCGCGAGCGGGCCCGGCTCCAGGACGAGGAGCTCGAGGCCTCGCACGCGCTCGTCGACGCGGTTCGCAACGTCGATACGAACTTCGCGCTCGCCCAGACCAACTTCAACCGCCGCGTCGCCGCCGAGCGGCAGGTCGAGGCGGTGCAGGCGGCCTACGACGCCAGCACCGTCACGCTCGACCAGCTCCTCGACGCCCAGCGCCGCCGGGCCGAGGCGGAGAGCTCCTACTACCGCTCGCTCGTCGACTACAACCGTTCCATCTCGCAACTGCACTACCGCAAGGGCTCGCTGCTCGAATACAACGGTGTGTTCCTCGCGGAGGGACCCTGGCCCGGCAAGGCCTACTTCGACGCCCATCGCCGCGCCCGGCAGCGCGACGCGAGCCTGTATCTCGACTACGGCCATTCGCGGCCCGGCGTGTTCAGCCGCGGAGCCGTCTCGCAGGAGTTCGCACCGCTCGGGGCCGACGCCCCGGCCACGCAGCTGCCGGCCCGCGACCCGGCGACGCGACCCGAGCCCGTGCCCGCGAAGCTGCCGGCCGCCCCCGGTTCCAGGCCCGAGCCATCGACGCCCGAACTGCTCCCGACGCCCGTCCGCTCGTGACGCCGCCGCGGCGCGTCAGCGGCCCGCACGGCTCGGCGCGGGTGCGGGCGTGAGCACCCACTGCGCATAGGGCTGCTCCCCCGGACGCGCGCCGTCGATCGCCCGGCCCACGAGCACCTCGGCATACCGGTCGAGCGGCAACCGCAGCGCCCCGCACGCGGGGCTGGTGCCCACGAGCATGCCCCCGGCCACGCCGGTCGCGGCCAGCGCGAGCCGCCGGCCGTCGGCCCCGACGGCCACGATCGGCAGGCCCGCCATGCCGGCGAGGGCCGCGCGGGGCTCCGGCGGCGGCTCGTCGGCCGCGACGAGCCGGATGATCCTCGCCACGTCGCGCCGCGGAAGTTCCTTCACGTCGCCCGCCACGTCGAAGCGCACGGTCGTGGCATCGACCGCGAGGAGCCGGCCGCGGAGGTAGTCCCCCGCCATCATCCGCAGCACGTGCGTGGGGGGCGAGCCCTGCTGCGCCCGGGGCACGGTCAGGAGCCGCGCGAGTTTCTGCCTCGACAGGGGCCGCACGCCGGCCGGCGACAGCTCGATGGCCCTCACGAGCCGCGCCGG
>Ga0007795_10000843_pt1 | contig 10630 bp, 10 predicted proteins | sample CryBogmetaGMA1M_FD_60369 | JGI IMG/M metagenome (GOLD analysis project Ga0007795, IMG submission 60369) | Freshwater microbial communities from Crystal Bog, Wisconsin, USA - MA1M | ecosystem: Environmental > Aquatic > Freshwater > Lake | place: Crystal Bog, Wisconsin, USA | collected 2009-07-06
CCGTGCTGCGCCGGCACGTGGAGGTAGTGGCAGACCTTCGGCAGGTCGCGAACCGCCGCGATCAGGTCGTCGGTCATGTCGCGCGGATAGTTCGTCACGAACTTGATGCGGTCGAGGCCGTCCACGGCGTCGAGCAGCGCGAGCAGGTCGGCGAGCCGCGTGGTCCGGCCGCCGTCGGACCACCTGTAGCTGTTCACCGTCTGGCCGATGAGCGTGATCTCGCGGCAGCCCTCGGCGACGAGCTTCCGCGCCTCGGCGACGATCGTCGCGGGCGCGCGGGCCTGCTCCGGACCGCGCACGTGCGGCACGACGCAGAACGCGCAGAACTTGTCGCAGCCGGTCTGCGTGCGGATGAAGGCCTGGAACGGCGTGGGCCGCATGGCGGGGTCGCGGTCGGGATCGTAGCTCTCGAAGCTCCGCGCGATCGCGTCGCGGCTGCCCGCCTTGCGGTCGAGGCTGACCTCGATCCTCGGGCCCCCGCCGGCAAGCACCTCCTCGACGAGCGCCGGCACCTGGTGGAGCTGTCCCGGCCCGACGACGAGGTCCACCCACGGAGCCCGCGAGCGCACGAGCTCCTGGTCCTTCTGCGCCATGCAGCCGAGCACGCCCACGACGACGTCGGGCCGCTTCGCCTTCACGGCACGCACCCGGCCGAGCGCCGAGTAGATCTTGTCCTCGGCGTGCTGCCGCACGCTGCACGTGTTGTAGAAGATGGCGTCGGCCTCGCCGCTGCCCGTGGCCATCTCCCATCCCTGCCGCCGCAGCGCCGCCACCACGAGCTCGCTGTCGAGCACGTTCATCTGGCAGCCGACGGTCTCGATCCAGAGCCGCTTCGTCATGGTCGCGATTCTAGCGACCCGTTGACGAGGCCCTCCATGGGCCGTCGGAAAAGCCGACGTCACGGGCGACCCACGGTCCGTCAGCCGAGCCGCGCACCCGCGAGCAGCGGGCTGCCGCGGAGGAACTCGGCCGCCGACATGCTCCGCCGTCCCTCCGGCACCAGCCGGAGGATCTCGAGCGCCGTGCCCGCGCCGCACGCCACCACGAGGCGGTCATCCGCCGCCACCAGCACCGTGCCGGGCGCGGCGGCGGGCACGGTCGCCTCCGCGGCGGGCACGGCGGCCACGTCCTCGAGCACGAGCCGCAGGGCCTGGCCGTCGCCGCGGGTGAAGAACGTGGCGAGCCGCGGCCAGGGTTCGAGCGCCCGCCGGAGCCGCTCGATGCGCACGGCGGGCCACGACCAGTCGACGACGCCGTCGGCCTTCGTGAGCCGCGGCGCCCGCGTGGCCTGCGCGGCGTCCTGCGGCAGGCCGACGCCCGCCACCGAGCCGGTCGCGGCGCGCGCCGCCTCGAGCCGCTCGATCGCCTCGATGACGGCCCCCGCGCCGAGCGCCGCCAGCCGCGGCTCGAGCGCCGCCGCCGTCTCCCGCGGCCCGACCTCCGTGGACCGCGCCACGATCACGTTGCCGGCATCGAGCGCGGGCGTCATGTGGATCACGCTCACGCCGCTCACCGCGTCCCCCTCGCGGAGCGCCCATTGCACGGGCGCCGCGCCGCGATGCCGCGGCAGGAGCGAGCCGTGGAGGTTGATGCCGCCGAGTGGCGGCACGGCGAGGAGGTCGCGCGAGAGGATCTGGCCGTAGTCGCAGACCACGAACAGGTCGGGCCGCAGGGCCGCAAGCGTCGCGACGACGGCGGGATCGTTGACCCGCTCGGGGTCGAGGATGCCGACGCCGGCCGCGACGGCCGCCTCGCGCATCGGGTTCCGCGGCGGCCGGCGGCCCGGCGGCGCATGGTCGGGCCGCGTGACCACCGCCGCGATCTCGTGGGGCGACGCCCCGAGCGCCTGGAACATCGGCACCGCGAACGGCCCCGTGCCCATGACGACGATCCGCAGTGCCGGCACGGTGGAGGCTGTCATGCGGGTCGCCGCCGGTCAGCCGCAGCGGGCCGCCTCGAGACGGACGAGGTCGGCGAGGAGCGAGTCGGTGCCGGGGAGTTCGCCGCGCGACTGTCGGCCCGCGAACACCTCCTGGAAGCTCTCGAGTTCCCGCCGCACCTCGAGCGCCGCCGCCTCCGGCAGCCGGTCGGTGAACAGCCGGCCCTCGAGGTGGTCGAACTCGTGCTGCACGACACGGGCGAAGAGGCCGTCGAGATCGAGGTGAATCTGGTCGCCCTCGAGCGACCAGGCATCGACGACGACCTTCTCGGGGCGGCGCACGTCCATCCGCACGCCCGGCAGGCTCAAGCAGCCCTCCTCCTGCACCGACGTGCCCCGGGGGCGGCTGAGCACGGGATTGACGAACACGTGCTCCTCGCCGTGGTCGCGGCGGCCGGCACAGTTCACGACGAACAGCCGGTAGGGCAGCGCCACCTGGTTGGCCGCGAGGCCGATGCCCTGCGCCTCGTACATGATGTCGAACATCTGCGCGACGGCGTCGCGGAGCCCCGTATCGAGCCGCGTCACCGGCCGCGTCGGCCGCCGGAGCGCCGGGTGGGGATACTCGACGAGCGACAGCCTCCCGATCGCGGCGGGATCGACGGCGTTGAGCGCGGGTTCCATCGGATCGTGCGGGTGGGCGGAGCGGGGTGGCGGACGGCGAATGACCGCATCATACCGCGGAGGGGCGAGGGTAGGATGGCGGCATGCCGTCGCCCGTCTCCCAGCCGTCCGCGCCCGACGCGGTTCCGTCGCCGCCCCCCGCGTGGTTCGAGCCGTCGGTGTTCGTGGCCACGGGGTTCGGCATCGGCCGCGTGCCGTTCGCCCCCGGCACGTTCGGCGCCCTCCTGGGACTGCCGCTCTCCGCCGCGATCGTCGCCGCGGCGGGGGCGATCACCGGCCGCACGGCGGCCGGATCGGCCGCCGCCTTCGCGGTCGAGGCGGCCCTCGTGGTCGCAATCTGCCTCGTCGGGATTCCCGTCTGCACGCGCGCGGCGCGGCGCCTGGGCCGCAAGGACCCGGGCGCGATCGTGCTCGACGAGGTGGCGAGCATGCCGCTGGCGCTCCTCGCCGTGCCGCCGGCCGCGCGGACGACCGTCGCCGTGGCCGCGGCGTTCGTCGTGCTGCGGGTCTTCGACATCGCGAAGCCCCCTCCCTGCCGGCAGCTCGAGGCGCTGCCCGGAGGACTGGGGATCATGGCCGACGACTGGGCCGCGGCCGCCTGGACGGCGGCGTGCCTCGCGCTGGCCCGGTGGCAGCACTGGATCTGAACGACCCCGGCGGTGGGAGCCCGCGAACGAACGATGCGCATCCTGCTCATCGACCACGGCTGCTGCGACCATCCGCACACCCGGATCCACCGCCTGCGCGAGGGCCTCGAGGCCCGGGGCTGCGTCGTGGCCGTCTGCGGCCCCTCCACGGTGCACGCGTTCGAGGAGCGGCACCGTGGCATGCACGGCATCCACCTGCACGACGTGGCCGCGGCGTCGCGGGAGTTTCTCGCGGCCGTTCGCGACGGCAGCCCGGAGGCCCTCCTCCGCGTCGTCGCCCGCGTGCCATCGCGGCTTCTCGGGCTGGCCCGCGAGACGGCGCGGCAGATGATCGCGGAGGCGGCCGACGAGGTGTTTCCCGACGCGATCTTCGTGCTGCACGCGGGCATCCTCACCGATCTCGCCGTGGAGACCGGCGCGCCGGTGGTGGTGCACGTGTCGGCCCCCGATCTCGAAGCGGCCGGCGCCCGGCCGTCGCTCGAGCGGCTCGTCACCGGCGCGATCGGCTCGAGCGACCGCGTGATCGCGGCCGACGAGGCGACGGCCACCGCCGTGCGCGAGCGGATCGGAGACGACGACGACACCCGCTCGCGGTGCGACGTGTGGCCATATGCCGACGACGTCGCCGCCCGGGTGCACGATGCCTGCCGCCGGGCGCTCGCCCGCCGCCGCGGCGAAACGCTGTAAGTCGGATCCTTTGCACCGGCATGGCCCGATGCGTCCTGCCGGTCGTTGGACTGAGGCCGGGGTCGACCTTGCCCCGAGAGCCGGCGTTCGGAGCCCGAGTGGAGCCGGGATGGCGAAGCGAGGGATCCGGCGAGTGAGCGGAGGCCAGGATGGCCGCAGCGAACGTCCGGCGACGGGGCAAGGTCGACCCCGGCCGTGCGGGGCACTTGGACGAAGGCCGCGCACACCCCCATCACGGAGCGGTCACAGTTCCTCGCTCGGCGGGAACTGGCGGCGCTCGAGGATCAGCACGGCGGCCGTGAGCAGCACGACGACGAGGATGCCCACCGCCGACACCTGCACCCACGGCGGCTGCGTGTCGACGAGGAGCTGCATCTCCGCCGGGAGCTTCTGCCGCCAGCCCATCCAAGCCACGAGCAGGCTCCGCAATCGCAGGCTCACCGTGGCCTGGTTGACCACGGCGGGGATCACGCCGGCGAGGTATTCGACGACGAGTGCCAGGCCCACGCTCGCCACGAGCGCCCGCTTCGGCATGATCACCGCCGGCAGGGCGAAGAGCGCGGCGCGGCCGGCGCAGGAGAGCACCACGAGGGCCACGAACATCCGCGCCACGCCGGGCCGGTCCTGCACCGGCGTGACGGCGAGCGCCACCACCGTCGCGAGCAGCGCCACCGCCGTCGTCCAGAGGACCGCGGCGACATAGGTGCCGAGCAGCAGGGCCCGCCGGCCGCCCGGACGCACGGCGACGTGCACCCACGTCCCACGCTCGAGTTCGTCGGCGACCGCGGGGCACATCGTCACCAGGAGCCCCAGCATGCACACCGCCTCGGGGATGAGGGCGTAGAGCATGAGGACCGTGAGGTCGGTCTCGAGGAGGCCGCGGGCCGCGCGGGTGGCGGCCAGCATCACCGCGGCCGGGAAGGCGGCCCCGACGAGCGCCATCGCGAGCCGCGGCCGCGTGAGGAGCCGCCGCAGCTGGAACGAGGCGACGGTCCAGACCGCGGCCACCGCCGTGGCCGGCGCCGGCGCGGCGGCGGTCAGCGGCTCGGGGAGGCTCATGACTTCACCCCGCGATGGAGGCGAACGAGTTGGCCGAAGATGCCCTCGAGCGACCGGTCGCCGGGCGCGATCTCGCTCACCTCCACGCCCTCGTCGACCGCGGGAACGACCGCGCCCGCGTAGAGCCCGGCCGGGTGCCGCGTGGCCACGACGACGCCGCCCACCTCGATCCGCAGCCCCTCGACGCCGTCGACACCGCTGGCCAGCGCGGCGAACCGGCGCGGGTCGCCGCACCGCACGCGGATCTCGGCGGGCATCGCGTCGACCATGGCGCGGATCTCGGCGGCGGTGCCGCTGGCGACGAGCCGGCCCCCGAGGATCACCGCCAGCCCGGCGTCGAGCGCCTCCACCTCGTGGAGGAGGTGGCTGGCGACGATGAGGCTGCGGGTGCGGGCCCACGAGCGGACGAGCTCGACGAGCTCGTGCCGGGCCACGGGATCGAGCCCGTCGAACGGCTCGTCGAGCACGAGCAGGTCGGGGTCGTGGGCGATCGCACCGGCGAGCTTGGCCCGCTGCCGCATCCCCTTCGAGAGCGACACGAGCGGCCGCCGCGAGGCCGCCGCGAGGCCGACCTGTTCGAGCGCTCGTTCGGCGCGGACGGCGGCGGCGGCGGCGGTGAAGCCCGAGAGACGCACGAGGTATCGCACCCACTCGAAGGGCGTCGTGGTGCGGATGGTGAGGTCGGCCGCCGGACAGTAGCCGATGCGCCGCAGCACCGACGCGTTGCCGAACGGCGGCCGGCCGAACACGAGCACGCGGCCCATCGTCGGCCGCAGCTGCCCCGTGACGAGGCCGAGGAACGTCGTCTTGCCCGCGCCGTTGGGCCCGAGGAGGCCGTGGGCGCCGGCGGCGAGTTCGACCGTCACGTCGTTGACGCCGATCACCGAGCCGTAGAGTTTCGTGGCGTGCTCGAGGGAGATCATGGCGTCAGGCCCTCATGGGCGCGGCGACGCGCCGGACGAGCACGATCGCCGACACGACCGAGATTCCGGCGAGCGTGATCAGCGGGGGGACGATGGCGGCGAGACGCGTCTCCACGCCGAAGATCCAGGCCTGGATCACGCCGACCGCGTGGTAGGGGGAGATCCACGCCCAGCGGTCGATCGCGGGGTCGAGGCCGGCGGCGCGGGCGACCCAGTTGCTCCGCACCGGCGGCGGCCGCCACTCGCCGTCCTCCTCGTCCGCCGACACCGCCGCCGTGCCGCGGCCGTCGGCCGCCGCCACGAGGTCGGCCGTGGTCAGCGACGAGTGGGCGATCCAGCAGGCCGCCCAGGTCGCGAACCAGGCGAAGCTCGCGATCCTGCTTTCGGCCGTGAGCGACGAGTAGGCGAGCGCGAGGAGCACCGTGGGCACCGCGAGGGCGGCGCTCGCCGCCACGGCCCGCAGCGGCAGGTCCCAGGTCGCCGCCGCCACGCGGATGCTCGGGCTGACGAGCACGCCGGCGAACCACAGGGCCACCGCGGGCAGCACCGTGATCGCCGCGACGAGCGTCCCCAGGATCGCCACCTTGCCGAGGATGTATTCGGTGCGGCCCACGGGCCTGGTGAAGTAGACGAGCCAGGCCTTGGCCCGCAGGTCGCGGGAGATGAGCGACGGCGCCACGAGGCCCACGACGATCGCCAGGAGCACCGACTGCGGGGCGCGCATGAACGCGAGCAGGAGTCGCGACCACACGAGCCGCCGCGTCGTGGCGACGTCCTCCTTCTCGCTGAGGTGGCGTCGTTCGACGCCGCGTCCGAGCGTGTCGGCCAGCACGGTGCCGAGCATGCCCACGCCGTCGAGGTTGCGGCCGAGCCGGGCGTGTTCCTTCAGCGCCGTGAAACGGCCCTCCTCGACCGCCTGCTCGAACACGAAGAAGCTCGCCGCGAAGAAGAGCGCCGGACTCCAGGCGAAGAACACCGCCCGCCTGAGCCAGCGGCCCGTCCAGACGAGACGAATGCCGGTGGTGGCGATCACGCCGATGGCCGCGGCGGGGCCCGTGCGGCGGCCCGACCACGGGCGGTAGCCAACGTCATGGAGCGGCATGCGCGGCCTCCCGGGGCGTGGCGATCGCCTGCAGGAACACGTCCTCGAAGCGGCGGTGCGCCGGCTCGAGGGCCCGCACCGCGACGCCCGACTCGCGCACGGCCCGCCACACGTGCGCGAGCCCGGCGGAGTCGACCGCGGCCACGAGGAGCGTGGCGGCGTCGGCCCTCGTGACGGCGATGCCGCGGCCACGGAGGAGCGTCGCGCAGGCGTCGAGCGGGCCGCTCCCCTCCAGCCGCAGCTGCGGCACGAGGGGCCGCGTGAGCTCGTCGATCGAGCCCTCGAGCCGCACGCGGCCGGCCGCGAGCACGATCACGCGGTCGCAGATCGCCTGCACGTCGGGCAGCACGTGCGTCGACACGAACACCGTCTTGCCGTGGTCGCGGGCGAGCGTGGTGAGCCGGCCGAGCATCGCCCGCCGCTCGATCGGGTCGAGGCCGTTGGTCGGCTCGTCGAGGATGACCAGGCGGGGGTCGTGCACGATCGCCGCGGCGAAGGCCACCTTTTGCCGCATGCCCACGGAGAGCGTCTCCACGGGGCGGTACCGCTCCTGGCCGGCATCGCACCAGTCGAGCACCTCGTGCGCGCGCCTGAGCGCCTCGGTGGCGGGCAGGCCGGAGAGCCGTGCGGCATAGCGGACCATCTCCACCGCCGCGAGCCCCGGCACGGTGCACTCGTCCTCGGGCACCACGCCCACCATCTGCCGCACCAGCCGCGGCCGCCGGGCGGGGTCGAGGCCGAACACGCGGACGTCGCCGCCGGCGCGGCGCACGAGCCCGAGGATCGCGCGGACGAGCGTGCTCTTGCCGGCGCCGTTGGGGCCGACGAGCCCGGTGATCCCCGGCCGCACCTCGCACGTGACGTGGTCGAGCACCGTCCGCGGGCCGTACCGCTTGACGACGCCGTCGAGGCGGACGGGAACGTCGTCGCCCGACGCGATCATGCGGCGACCCCGGTGGGCCGCGGCCGTTTGACCGCACGGAAGTGGTTCTCGCGACGGCGACCGTGGAAGGCATCGTCCGCCGACGGGTAGACTGCAGCCGACGTCGTCCGTCGTGTCGCGGTCGCCCGCCGCACCGTCCTCGCCAGGAAGCTTCGCATGTCCCGCGCCTCCGCTGCCCGTGCACCGAAAACCAGGCCGCCCGTCACGACGGGCAGTGTACGCGCACGGGCGGGGAACCGGCACCAAACCGCCGAGACCGCGTCGTTCCCTGCCGCCGATCTGGCCGTGGCCCGGAAGATCGTGCTCGACCTGCTCGCCATCACAGGCGTGTCGGGCGACGAGAAGGCCGTGGCCGAGCGGATCGTGAAGTGGCTCCGCGACGCGGGCTGCCCGCCGGCGGCGATCGCGTTCGACAAGGCCCACACGAAGACGCCGGTGAAGGGCAACGTCGGCAACCTGATCGTGCAGCTGCCGGGCACGGTGCCGGGGCCGCGGCGGCTCCTCATGGCCCACATGGACACCGTGCCCGTGTGCCTCGGCGCGAAGCCGGTGGTGGCCGGCAAGGTCGTGAAGAGCGCCGATCCGAAGACGGGCCTCGGCGGCGACGACCGCGCCGGCGTGGCGGTGGTGCTGGCCACGGCCGTGCAACTCTTGAAGGCGAAGCTCCCGCATCCGCCGCTCACGCTGCTCTTCGCGATCCAGGAGGAGGTGGGGCTCTACGGCGCCCGGTTCGTGAAGGCGGGCGACCTCGGCCGGCCGAAGCTGGCCTTCAACTTCGACGGCGGCGCGGTCGAGAAGATCACCGTCGGCGCGACGGGCGGCTACCGCATGGACATCGCGATCGAGGGGATTCCCAGCCACGCCGGCGTGGCGCCGGAGAAGGGCGTGTCGGCGATCGCGATCGCGGCGCTGGCGATCGCCGACCTCGTGCAGGGGGGCTGGCACGGCCTCGTGGAGAAGGACGGCAGGCGCGGCACGAGCAACATCGGCGTGATCCACGCCGGAGCCGCGACGAACGTGGTCGCCGAGTCGGCCACGCTCCGTGCCGAGGCCCGCGGCCACGATCCGGCGTTCCGCGGGCGGATCGTCAAGGCGATCGAAAAGGCGTTCGCCGACGCGGCGAAGAAGGTGAAGAGCGCCGACGGCCGGACCGGCAAGGTGAAGGTCGAGGGCCGCCTCGACTACGAGGCCTTCCGGCTCGCCGACGACGAGCCCTGCGTGGTCGCGGCCCGGGGCGCCGTGGCCGCGATCGGCCTCGAGCCGCGGCTCGACATCTCCAACGGCGGCCTCGACGCCAACTGGATGGCGGCCAACGGCGTGCCGACGGTCACGCTCGGCTGCGGCCAGATGGACATCCACACGACCGACGAGAAGCTCGATCTCGCGGCGTTCGACAACGCCTGCCGCGTGGCGCTGCGGCTGGCCATGGGCTAGGATTCGCACCATGGCCCGGAAGGGAGTCCGCAACGTGAAGCCCCGGTCGCACGCCGCGCCTGTGCTCGACCGCGTCCATCGCGGCGACTGCCTCGACCTGCTCGCGCGGGTGCCGGCCGGATCGGTGCACCTCGCCTTCGCCGATCCGCCGTTCAACATCGGCTACGACTACGACGCCTACCACGACCGGCTCGCGACCGACGACTACCTCGACTGGTCGAAACGCTGGATGGGGGAGGTGGCCCGGGTGCTCCGCCCCGACGGCACGTTCTGGCTGGCGATCGGCGACGAGTACGCGGCCGAGCTCAAGGTGGCGGCGACCCGCGAACTCGGCTTCGCGTGCCGCAGCTGGGTCGTCTGGTACTACACGTTCGGCGTGAATTGCAAGCAGAAGTTCAGCCGCTCGCACGCCCACCTCTTCCACTTCGTGAAGGATCGCGACACGTTCACGTTCAACACCGACGCCATCCGCGTGCCGAGCGCCCGCGAGCTGGTGTACGGCGACAAGCGGGCCTGCCCCGAAGGCCGCCTGCCCGACGACACCTGGATCCTCCGGCCGCAGGATCTCCCCGAGGGCTTCGCGGCCGACGGCGACACGTGGTACTTCCCGCGTGTCTGCGGCACGTTCAAGGAGCGGTCGGGCTGGCACGGCTGCCAGATGCCCGAGCAGCTCCTCGGCCGGATCATCCGTGCGTCGAGCCGGGAGGGCGAGACGGTGCTCGACCCCTTCGGCGGCAGCGGCACCACGCTCGCGGTCGCGAAGAAGCTCGGCCGGCGATTCCTCGGCGCGGAGCTCTCGGAGCACTACGCGGCACGGATCGAGGAGCGACTCGCGGCGATCGCGCCGGGCGATCCGCTCGTCGGCGCGCCTGAGCCGCTCAAGAGCGTGCCGGCCACGAAGGACGGCCGCCGGCTCGCCCCGCGGCGGCGGCGGCGCGCGGCGAGCCGCGCGCGGGCGCGGTAGCGGCACCGCCGGCCGGTTCACGGAGGACGAGGATGGCACGCAGGAAGGATCGGCCCGCGGCACCGGCCGGCTTCGCCGCACCACCGGCCGACGGCGGACTGTCGATCGACCGGCTCGCGCAGGCGTTCGCGGCGATGATGGGCGCCCCCGATCCGCACGCGGCCCCGGCCGAGGCGGCGGGCGAGGTCGTGCAGGTCGACGCGTCGCCCGATCTCGACGACCCGGGCACCGCCGACGCGACCTGCCGCGTGAGCCCGCTGACGATCCTCGAGGCCCTGCTCTTCGTGGGGCTGCCGGACGGCCGTCCG
>Ga0007795_10000844_pt1 | contig 10623 bp, 10 predicted proteins | sample CryBogmetaGMA1M_FD_60369 | JGI IMG/M metagenome (GOLD analysis project Ga0007795, IMG submission 60369) | Freshwater microbial communities from Crystal Bog, Wisconsin, USA - MA1M | ecosystem: Environmental > Aquatic > Freshwater > Lake | place: Crystal Bog, Wisconsin, USA | collected 2009-07-06
GAAGGCGTCATCGACACCCCCAAGCGCGTGGTCGACGCCTATGGCGACTGGTTCGAGGGCTATACCATGGACCCGGCCAAGGAGCTGTCGCGCACCTTTGAGGACGTCCAGGGCTATGACGACATCGTCATGCTCCGCGAGATCGAGGTGGAGAGCCACTGCGAGCACCACATGGCGCCCTTCCTGGGCAAGGCCTATGTGGCCTACATGCCCACCAACCGGGTGGTCGGCATTTCCAAACTGGCCAAGGTGGTGGAAATCTTCGCCCGCCGTCTCCAGACCCAGGAGACCATGACCCAGCAGATCGCCGACGCCATCACCGACAGCCTCCGCCCTGCCGGCGTCGCCGTCCTGATCGACGCCGCCCACCAGTGCATGACCACCCGCGGCCTGCACCACAGGCATGTGACGACGATCACCACCCAGTTCACCGGCGTCTTCAAGACGGACCCGACGTTGAGGCAGCGGTTCCTGGATTTTGTGAATCGGCGGTAGATTTCAGTCAGCTGGAGACGAAGAGATAAATCTGGTCTCACCGCACCTGGAGCAACTAGCATGGCAGCCAACCAAGCCCTGATCGAGAAGCTCAACGCCCTGCCCGAGGACCGTCTCGCTGAAGTCGAAGACTTCGTGGATTTCATCCGCCTGCGCGAACAGGACCAAACCCTCGTCCGCAATGCCGCCGCATCAAGCGCGCCAGCCATCGCCGCCGTCTGGGATAACCCCGAAGATGACGCCGATAATGCCCTTTAGGGTGGGGATGTCTGAGGCCAAAATCAACCTCCGAGGCAATTTGGGAAGATTGGACCTGTCACCTTCAGGCACCGAGCTCTACGACCTGGACCCCGGCCTACGCCGGGGTGACCGGTGGAGGAGGACGGGCGGTGAACGATCCCCCCCCGGTCATACCGGCGGAGGCCGGTATCCAGTTCCATCCTCGGTGTTTGCAGCAGGAGCTACGTGACACCATACGAAACATTCGCATTGCGGCGAAATGTTTGAAAGGAGTCTTGTCTTCGTCCCATTCAAATCCGGCGGGCAATGGTAATTATTTCGGGACTGGTCTCTGTGAGCGGGCTCTCGTCCCAGTCGCCAAACTGAGCCTCCAGGACCAGGCCTGCCTGGGCCAACATTCCCGGAGCCGGAACGAGGCCACAAAGCCGCCCCTTATGCCCGGCGTCGCGGGCCGCGTGCAGCATGGAACCCGTGCCACAGCCGACGTCCAGGACCGAAGCGGCCCCCATCACCATCGGACGGTAAAAATCATAGTCCTCCCGGCCTGGATTCATCGCGTCATAGAGCGCAGCGAGGTCGGCGTCGGCGAAGATAAGGTCAGCCATCTGACCAGAATTTCACATCCCACCGACGTCCAAAATGGCGGACCGTCGGGCGTGTTTCACGTGAAACAAAACAGGAACAAGGCTTGGCGTTACGGTGATGGTGTAGACGGCGCTCAGTAGCGGCATCTAGTGTGCCATGATGAGGTCGTTAAGCATCATCAACGGTAACCCCGCCCAAATCCGCTCCCTTTCCAGGGTCGGCTTCAAAGCGGCGCGAACAGGGGCTCACAGCCCGTGCCGAGGAGGCAACGGTCAACACGTCCTCGCGCCGCCTCATCCAGCGCGAAGTAGGCCTTCCGGAGCCAGCCAAGGCATTTTGCCTGGTAGACAAATGACTCTTGCACCCAGCGCTGGCCGTCCACCTGGCAATCCACCTGCTTTGCGCCCCGCGCGACCGCGTTCGCATTGCCGATCATGAAGGGTGCATAGACCCGGCCGACTTCGCATAGCAGGCTGTGCAATGTCGCGGGCGGATCGGACAGGTCGACCCAATCGGTCTCGCTTACGTCGAGCCCGCTCAAATCCTCCAGCCTTTCGGTCCAGGCATAGGCCCGAGGCGAGACCTCCATGGCGACCTGGCCCGGTGTGGGATCGGTGATCACGAGCATCGTCATCTGACCGAAAGCGGCGAAATCACCGGCGCCGGGCCTTTGCCCCAGAAGGTAGGGCTGGGTCTGGATGTGTGCCTCGAACACCTCCAGAAAGCGACGCCAGCTGCTCTCGATGATTGGCGCCGTAACAGGGTTGGATCCCACGACGCCGATGCGGGATATCTGCCGACTGGCAAAAGCCCGTTCCGCCTGCTCGCCCTGCGCGCGCGTGATCTGCATAGCCCCGCTGTAGGGCAGATAGGCGCTCGCCTTCCTGGTGTCCGCCGCATACGACCAGCGATAGTGAAACATGCACTTGCTCAGCCACTCGTCGCCATAATCCTCAAGCAGCAGGTCAATGAGGTTCAGCGCGGGATCCGAAGGACGGAGCCGTCGTTCAGCATAAGTCTCTTCAAGATGATTCAGGATCGGTGTGGTGTCGGACATCGCCATGGGCGGCTCGCCTTCGGCTGCGGGAAGCACAATATACGGCAATAGCGGGAGCGGGCGCTCCGGCAGGGCATTCGCTTCCTTGGCTCCTATGACCACAAAGCGGAACGGCAGGCGTCGGAAGCGGAGCGCCGCGCGGAGTTTCCGCGTGTAAGGCGACGATCCAACCCCAAGAAGTCTCAGATCCCTTTCCGAACCCATCCCACGCCGCTCCCACTTCACTTTTGCAGCCGGCCACCCAGGCGGCTTCGACGCGCCTTTGCTGGATGGCCTCCAACGCCCGTAAATGCACGCAATTTCCTGTTGGGACCCCGTTTTACAAACTGACCAAGACCTCAACGACCATCGGGATTGATAGCGACATGCTGATGTGGCCGAGAGCAAGGGCTATCCGTATTGGATCAACGCCATATTGAGGTGGGAAATGCTCAAGGCTGTGAAGCCGTAATCCGGCACCCCTGTTTCCCGTGAACCAAAACGGAAACAAACTAGCGCCGATCAACCGGCTCCGGCCTGTGCACCACTGTAACCAGCACGAAGCTCAGCATCATCAGCAGGTACCATGACCCCAGCTTGGCCGGACTGACCAGGCGCCAATGGTCCGCCTGGTCGGGATAGACCCAGGTGGCAGTGAAGGTGCCGACATTCTCGGCGAACCAGATGAAGAGGGCGACCAGGGCGAACCCCAGCAGCATGGGCATGCGTCGGGGCTTGAGGTCGGGGGTAAACTGGAAACTGGCCCGTCCGAACAGGACCACGGAAAAGGCGAAGAGGCCCCAGCGCAGGTCGGGCATGTAGTGGTGGCTGAAGAAGTTGATGTAGCTGAGCACGGCCAGCAGCCAGGGTCCCCACAGGGGTGGATAGTTCTCGAAACGGATCTCGAACAGTCGCCAGGCCCGGGCGATATAGCTGCCTATGGCGGCATACATGAAGCCCGAGAACAGGGGCACACCGCCAATGCGCAGCAGGGAGGCCTCGGGATAGATCCATGAGCCGTGCGCGGTCTTGAACATCTCCATGGCCGTGCCGACCACGTGGAAGATCAGGATGACCAGGGCCTCATCCCAGCGCTCCAGCTTCGTGGCCAGGAACAGGACCTGCAGGACCACCGCCGCCAGGACCAGGACGTCATAGCGCGACACGGCGGCGTCGTGCGGCCAGAGGAAATGGCTGGTGATCAGCAGGAAGACCATGGCCCCGCCGAACAGGCAGGCCCAGGCCTGCTTGAGGCCAAACAGCAGGAACTCATAGGCAAAGGCGTTGAGCCGTGACCTCTGCGCCCAGGGCCGCGCGGCGGCGTCGAAGGCCTGGACCCGGCCCTTGATGATGTCCTTCAAGCTCATACAGGCGATACTGCCCTTCCGCCCCGTCCAGGGCTATAAGGGGGCATGACCCAATCCTTCTTTTCACAAGCCGAAAATCAAGAGGCCCTTGAGCGGGGGGCGGTTTTGGCCCCGCGCTTTGATGCCAGTGGCCTGATTGCCGCCATCGCCCAGCACGCCGAGACGGGCGAGGTTCTGATGCTGGGCTGGATGAATGCCGAGGCGCTCAGCCAGACCCTCGACCTGGGCGAGGCGGTGTATTTCAGCCGCTCGCGCAATGAACTCTGGCGCAAGGGGGCCACCAGCGGCCAGGTGCAGAAGGTCGTCGAGTTGCGGATCGACTGCGACCAGGACGCCGTCCTGCTGAAGGTCCTGCCCCAGGGGGACGGCGGGGCCTGCCATGTGGGCTTCCGGTCGTGCTTCTACCGGGTGGTCAGCCATGGCCGGCTGATGGTGCAGGCCGAAGCCTGAAGCAGGTTCCTTGGGATCAGACCCGCTTCAGCGGGCCAATGCCCCTGGCGCCGTGGTCTGCGGTAAAGGTCTTCAGGGATTTGGTGGTGTAGGTCTTGTCCATGACTGTGGAGACGGTCACCCATTCGCCCCGGACTTGGGTCTTCGTCAGGGTCAGAAGGACGAAGCCCTTTTCATCCTGGTTGGAGTCGATGACTTCGCGGTTGGTCTTGGCCAGGATGTCGCCGACCGGGAAGCCCTTCAGGTCGCCCCAGGGGCCGGGGCTTGTGATTCCCGCGGATCCGAATTCCACCGCCACCCGCGTGCCGCCCACGGGCGCGTCATAGAGTTCATTGGCCCAGAAGGCGTGGCTGTCGCCGGACACGACAACCACATTGGCCCTGGCGGCCTTGATCAGGCTGTAGAGCCGCTGGCGATCGGCAGGATAGCCATCCCACATGTCGGGACCATAGGGCAGTTCCAGGGCGGCGATTCGCTCTGTACCGTCCACCCGCTTGCGGGCGGCAGCCGGCAGGTCAGCCAGCAGCTTTTCCACACTCTCATCACCCATGGCGCCGCGGAGGCCCGGCGCGTTGACCCGGGCCATGATCACTTCATTGCCGAGAATCTGCCAGGGCCGACCGGCCTTGACCGAGGCCTTAAGGCCCGCGCCCAGCCAGGCCTCCTGGGCAGCACCCATCATCTTGCGCTTGGGGTCGTTGAGCCTGGCCTTGAAGCCAGCCACATCGGGCTTGCCATCGGGGCCGACCTTGAGATCGCGGTCATAGGTGACCTGCTGGTCCCGGGCCGTCAGGCGGGTTTCCACCATGAACAGGCTGGCCACATCGCCGAAGTGGAAGGCGCGGTTGATGGCAAAGCCGTGATCGGCGGGCTCGCGGATCGGCATCCACTCGTAATAGGCCTTGATGGCGGCAGCCTTGCGGGCGTTCCAGTCGCCGTCCGTGACCGGGTTGTGGTGCTGGGCGCCGCCCACATAGCTGTCATTGGCCGTCTCATGGTCATCCCAGACCACGATCCAGGGGGCCCGGGCATGGGCCGCCTGAAGCTGGCCGTCCGACTTGTGGCAGGCATGCCGGGTCCGGTAGTCGGCCAGGGTGATGCAGTCATGGGCCGGTTCCGGCTGGCGGTTCAGCAGCTTGCCGGTCTCATAGCCGTAGCCCTCAGGGGCGTATTCGTAGATGTAGTCGCCAAGGTGCAGCACGGCATCGACGCGCTCAAGTTTCGCGATGGCCTCATAGGCGTTGAAATAGCCACCGGAATAGAGGCTGCAGGTGGCCACAGCCAGAACCACATCCTTCACAGAGCCCGTGGGCAGGGTGCGGGTCCGGCCCATGGGTGAGGTCACGCCATTGGCAGTAAATTCAAAAGTATAGGACCGCTCGGGATCCAGACCGGCCACATCGACCTTGACCGTATGGTCTCGGCTGGCATCGGTGACGCCAGAGCCGGACTTCGCGCCACCCGCCCGGCGATCCATGGGGATCAGCTTCCAGCTGTAAGCGATGGAATCAGCATCGGGGGCATCAGGGGTGATCCGAGTCCAGAGGATGACCCGGTCTGCCAGGGGGTCGCCCGACGCAACACCGTGCTTGAAGGCCACTGCACCGGTATGGGCCGCAGCACGCGCCATGGCGGGAACGGCGGCAGTAAGTCCAAACAGGCTGATGGCGTGACGGCGACTCATACGCATGGGGGATGGCTCCGGCTGGTGTTTCGATCCCCATATTGACGGGGTATGACAGACGTATGTCGAGACCTGCATCCGTTGCAGGATCGTTACTTTGTCCCAGGTCTGTGTGATCATGCAATCCATGCTCGCGTTCCCGCCACCAGATCCCGACGAAGATGAAGCCTCTGGCGCGGTAACGGTGATGGTCACGGTGGCCGAAGGCGGTGGCCGCCTGGACAAGGCCCTGGCCGATGCCGCGCCGGATCTGTCCCGGGCGCGCATTCAGGCCCTGATGACCCAGGGCCAGGTCAGGCTGGCCGGTCAGCCCTTGACCAACCTGTCGGCCCGGGCCGCAGCCGGAACCTATGAACTGACCCTGCCCCCGCCGACCCCGGCAGAACCGCAACCGGAGGATGTTCCTCTGACCGTGCTCTATGAGGACGCCCACCTGATCGTGGTCGACAAGCCACCGGGCATGGCTGTCCACCCGGCACCGGGCAGTGAGACCGGCACACTGGTCAATGCCCTGCTGCACCATTGCGGTGCCAGCCTGTCGGGAATTGGTGGCGTGGCACGTCCGGGCATTGTCCACCGGATCGACAAGGACACCTCGGGCATTGTGGTGTCCGCCAAGTCCGACGCGGCCCATCAGGGACTGTCAGCCCTGTTCGCGGCCCATGACATTGACCGGGTTTATGTGGCCCTGGTTCGCGGCGCGCCAAAGCCCCGGTCAGGGACCCTTGAAACGCGGATCGGGCGCTCCAGCACTGACCGCAAGAAGATGGCGGTTCTCAAGGCTGGCGGCCGGGAGGCCATCACCCACTATCAGACCACGACCCTTTTCGGAACCGAGGACAAGCCCCTGGCCGCCCTGGTGGCCTGCCGGCTGGAAACCGGCCGCACCCACCAGATCCGGGTGCATCTGGCCGCCCTCGGCGCACCCTGTCTGGGAGATCCGGTCTATGGGGCCGGAGCACCGACCCAGAAGGTCCGGGACGCCATGGACGAGGCCGGTCTCGCCCGGCAGGCCCTGCATGCCAGCGTCCTGGGTTTCGTGCATCCGGTGACGGGTGAGACCCTGCGGTTCGAAAGCCCAATGCCTGGCGATATGGCCCGCCTGAAAGACAAGCTGGGCGAATTGTAAAAAAAGTCTCGTGGACCGGCGCCTTGATGCAGCCGCATAGGCATACCTATCTATGAGGCGGAGAGAACGGAGCGGTCGTCGATGACGGACGTTACGTAATGCAAAGGGGTAACGATCATGGCTGTGACTTCACTGACGGTGATGTCGCCGGAAGGCGGACTTAGCCGGTATCTGACGGAAATCCGCAAATTTCCCATGCTGGCCCGGGACGAGGAGTTCATGCTGGCCAAGCGCTGGAAGGAACATCAGGATCCGGAAGCGGCCCACCGCATGGTGACAAGCCACCTGCGGCTCGTGGCCAAGATCGCCATGGGCTATCGCGGCTATGGCCTGCCGATCGGTGAAGTGATTTCCGAAGGCAATGTCGGCCTGATGCAGGCGGTCAAGAAGTTCGAGCCGGACAAGGGTTTCCGCCTGGCCACCTACGCCATGTGGTGGATCCGCGCCTCTATCCAGGAATACATCCTGCGCTCCTGGTCGCTGGTAAAGATGGGGACCACCGCCGCCCAGAAGAAACTGTTCTTCAACCTGCGCAAGGCCAAGGCCCAGCTTTCAGCCTTCCAGGAAGGCGACCTGCGGCCCGATCAGGTCAGCCAGATCGCCACCAAGCTTGGGGTGCTGGACGAGGAGGTCGTGTCCATGAACCGCCGCCTTTCCGGGCCGGACGGGTCACTGAACGCGCCCATGCGTGCTGACGGTGACAGCGAGTGGCAGGACTGGCTGGAGGACAAGGACGCCGTCAGCCAGGAAACCCGGATGGCCGACAGCCAGGAATACACCCTGCGCATGAGCCTGCTGGAGTCGGCCATGACCGAACTGTCCGACCGCGAGCGTCACATCATGACCGAACGCCGGCTCAAGGATGAACCCACGACCCTCGAAGATCTGGCTGCGGAATATGGCGTCAGCCGCGAGCGGATCCGGCAGATCGAAGTCCGGGCTTTTGAAAAACTCCAGAAGGCGATGAAGGCGGCTGCAGTCGAGAAGCATCTCGTCGATGCCTAGGCATGAGCCGGGTCCGTTGGGCAGGAACGGACCCTAGCCCGCCCTTGCTGTCGCGGTCTGTTCGACCGTGACGTTATCCTTGGGGAGCATGGCCAGCAGGGGGCCTGCCTTGACCAGGGTGTCGTGGGGCCTGAGCACCCCGTGTTCTGTCGCGTCGACCAGGAAGTCGCGGAAAACCGCAGCAGCAGCAGCCAGGGCCGCATTTTCGACCTTGGGGGCCAGATCCGTGAGGGTCTCGACCTGCACACGCATGGCACGGAGCGCCTGGGCGGGCTCGGAGCCGATCTCCAGCAGGGCGTGCTTGATGATGCGCAAGGCCTGATCGATCTGGGCCTGATGCGTGGCGACCTGATCTGACTTGCGCTTGAGCGGGCCCGCATAGTCTCCCGAATTGAACCGGCGACGGTCCGGGCCAACATATTGGACAGCCTCGATCCAATCCCGTGGACGCAGGGTTACCGCTTCGAGCCGACGCAGCAGATCGCGGGTATTATAGGGTTTGCGCAGAAACTCGTGCACGCCGGCGTCACGGGCCCCGATGATCTGTTCGGCGGTCGGCTGGGAAATGATCGCAATGATCGGTGCCTTGCGGCAGGCGAGATATCCCCGGCGGATTTTCTGGATCAGGGCGAGACTGTTCACATGATCGCTGACCAGTTCCACGAAAATGAGCTGTGGTGTGACCTGACTGGCCATGGTCAGGGCCGTTTCGGCATCCGATGCAATGAAGCTCTGCCCCGTCGAAATGCCACGCATATGTTCGGCAAGCATTCGCGCGCTGGTCATGGACGCATCCACGATCATCACCCGCTGAAGCAGGGGTGCCATCCTGCGCACGATCTTCTGTTCGTCCTCGATCACCTGATCGCGGCCTCCATGTCAGATGATCAACAGTGAAGCAGGAGCGTAAACAACTGCTTGATGGAATTCATGAAGTTGAGACGATCTAGTCCCGGAAAGGATCCCTGACCATGATGGTATCGTCCCGCTGCGGACTTGTGGAAACCATGGCTGCGGGAGCGCCGATCAGTTCTTCGATCCGGCGGACATACTTGACCGCATTCGCAGGCAGATCTTTCCATGACCGGGCACCCTGGGTGCTTTCCGTCCAGCCCTCCATGTCTTCATAGACCGGCTCGAGGGCGGCCTGGGCCTTGAGCCCGGCAGGCAGATAGTCATAGTCCTCTCCGTTCAGGCGATAGCCGACGCAGATCTTCAGGATCGGCAGACCATCCAGGACGTCGAGCTTGGTCAGGGCAATCCCGTCAATCCCGTTGAGAATGACCGACTGGCGCACCAGGGCCGCGTCGAACCAGCCACAGCGGCGTGGGCGGCCGGTGACCGTGCCGAACTCATGGCCGCGCTCACCCAGCCTTTGACCGACATCGTCGAAAAGTTCGGTTGGAAAAGGACCTTCGCCAACCCGGGTTGTATAGGCCTTGACGATTCCCAGGACATACCCCGGTCCCTTTGGACCAAGCCCTGAACCGGCCGCAGCCTGGCCGGCAACCGTGTTGGACGAGGTGACATAGGGATAGGTGCCATGATCGACGTCCAGCAGGGCGCCCTGGGCCCCTTCGAACAGCACCCGCTTGCCCGACTTGACCAGGCCGTCCAGCAGCCGCCAGGCTGGCCGGGCGAAGGTGAGGATTTTCGGGGCGATCTCCAGAAGGGACTGCAGGAGCGCTTGGCCATCGTATTCTTCAAGACCCAGGCCCCGCCGCAGGGGGCTATGGTGGGCAAGGAGCCGGTCAATCTTGGCTTCAAGAGCTTCCCGGTCCGCCAGATCACCGACTCGGATGGCCCTGCGGCCGACCTTGTCCTCATAGGCCGGACCTATCCCACGGCCGGTGGTGCCGATCTTGTTGGTGGCGGCAGCCTCCCTTGCCTGATCCAGGTCGCGGTGCAGGGGCAGGATCAGGGCGGCATTATCGGCCAGAACCAAGAGGTCCGGGGTGATCCTGACCCCCTGGCTTCCCAGTTTTTCAATTTCCGACAGCAGATGCCAGGGGTCGACGACGACGCCGTTGCCGATGACCGACAGCTTGCCCTGCACCACACCGGAGGGCAGCAGGGAGAGCTTGTAGACCTGATCCCCGACCACCAGGGTATGTCCGGCATTGTGACCGCCCTGGAACCGGACAACCACATCGGCCCGGTTGGACAGCCAGTCCACCAGCTTGCCCTTGCCTTCATCGCCCCATTGGGCGCCGATCACGGTGACATTGGCCATGCAGATACGATCTCCCCGCCTGCCGCAGGGATCCAACCGCGCCCTTCGACAGGCACTCGGCGGGTGGATTTGATCGATTTTCGCTGACCGCGGCGGTGCCCTGGGCGCCTGCTGCTTGGTCATCCGGGATAGACCTTGGACCAGGGCGCAGGTCAAGTCTTTTGGCGGCGCGTTTCCTGATGCAGACTGGGCCCATGACACATCCCCGCTTCCATCTTGCCTTCCCCGTCCGCGATCTCGAGGAAAGCCGCGCCTTCTATGTCGGTCTCCTGGGTTGCCGCGAGGGCCGCTCAAGTCCCGACTGGATTGATTTCAATTTCTACGGCCACCAGATTGTGGCGCACCTCTCGCCTTCGGAAGCCGGACACAGATCCACCAGCGAAGTGGACGGTGAGAATG
>Ga0007795_10000846_pt1 | contig 10609 bp, 6 predicted proteins | sample CryBogmetaGMA1M_FD_60369 | JGI IMG/M metagenome (GOLD analysis project Ga0007795, IMG submission 60369) | Freshwater microbial communities from Crystal Bog, Wisconsin, USA - MA1M | ecosystem: Environmental > Aquatic > Freshwater > Lake | place: Crystal Bog, Wisconsin, USA | collected 2009-07-06
GGGGCTTGTCCAGTACTTTGCGGTTGGCAGGCCAGTGGCCTTTGACCAGCGCCAGGTAGGTTTTTCCGGTTTCCCGGGCGCGAAACTGGTCCTGCAAGTGCTTGAGGGCGCTGCGCTTCTTGGCCACCAGCAGGACACCCGACGTCTCCCGGTCCAGCCGGTGCACCAGTTCCAGGAAGCGGGCATCGGGACGCGCCATGCGCAGTTGCTCAATCACACCGAAGCTGACGCCCGAGCCCCCATGCACTGCCACGCCGGCAGGCTTGTCGATGGCCAGGAAGTGCTCGTCTTCAAACAGCACCACGAAGGCTCTGGCAGGCACCGAACGGGGGCCGGCAGCCAAGGCGCCAGCCTGCATGGCCTGGGCCTTTTCCTGGGCCCGCTCGGAAACCCGCACCGGGGGAACGCGTACGGCATCTCCCACGCCCAAGCGGGTATCGGCAGCTGCACGGCACTTGTTCACGCGCACCTCGCCGCTGCGGATGATGCGGTACACGTGGGTTTTGGGCACGCCCTTGAGCTGGTGCAACAGGAAATTGTCCAGGCGCTGCCCGGCCGCGTTGTCGTCGACGGTCAGTGTTTTGACTTGCAATTCCCGAGGCCCCGGATTGGCCTCTATAATGTGTTTCACTAGCGCCGTGTCGTAAGTGGTTGATTTGACTGAATTTTAGTTCAGAGCCCATTTGCGCCAATGCTGGAAGGTCGATGTCGCCGCGCTTTACTGGCAGCAGACCGCAGGCCGATTGCCTGTGGTGGTCGCCGGAATCCGTGGTCAAGCCGACGGAATGAAACCTAGATACGGAATACCCAAAGCCTGCAAACCACAATTTTGCAGGCGGATTAAAACGAGATGTTTGTGTTGTGGAGCTTGATGACCCTGTGCCTGCGGTGCGTTTGCGCCCCGTGGAATGGCATGCTTCAGCCCGCAACCCGCCTGAACAATGGGCAAGCTGCTATTCAATCAATAGCAGATCCACACATGCACCCCCTCGTTCCCATCCACGCGCCCATGCTTCGACGTCTAATTTGACGTCCCTGCTCTCCGGCCATTCCACCGCGTTTCAATCCGTCAGTCAGGCACCGTTTGCCCGCTTTGGGCATGTACAAACTGATGAAGGACGCACTCCATGAAACGGATGCTGATCAACGCCACGCAGGCAGAAGAACGCCGACTGGCCATTGTTGACGGACAAAAACTGCTCGATTACGAGATCGAGGTCGAGGGGCGCGAGCAGCGCAAGGGGAACATTTACAAGGCAGTGGTCACCCGGGTGGAGCCCTCGCTGGAAGCCTGCTTTGTCGACTACGGCGAGGACCGCCACGGCTTTCTGCCCTTCAAGGAAATCTCCCGGCAGTATTTCCAGCCTGGCGTCTCTGCAGGCAATGCCCGCATCCAGGACGCGATCCGCGAAGGCCAGGAACTGCTGGTCCAGGTTGAAAAAGAGGAACGTGGCAACAAGGGCGCGGCGCTGACCACCTTTGTCTCGCTGGCGGGCCGCTATGTAGTGCTGATGCCCAATAACCCGCGCGGTGGCGGTGTCAGCCGGCGCATCGAGGGCGATGACCGTGCCGAACTCAAGGAAGCACTGGACCAGCTGGAATACCCCAACGGCATGTCCATCATTGCGCGCACCGCCGGCATCGGCCGCAGCGCCCCCGAGCTCCAATGGGACCTGAATTACCTGCTCAAGCTCTGGAACGCTATTGATGGTGCGGCAAAGGGCGGCAAGGGCGCGTTCCTGATTTACCAGGAGTCCTCGCTGGTGATCCGCGCCATCCGCGACTACTTCAACAACGATATCGGCGACATCCTGATCGACACCGACGACGTGTACGAGCAGGCCCAGCAGTTCATGGCCCATGTGATGCCCGAGCATGCCGCACGGGTCAAGCGCTACCGCGATGACGCACCGCTGTTCTCCCGTTTCCAGATCGAGCACCAGATCGAATCCGCCTACGCCCGCACAGTGCAGTTGCCCTCAGGCGGCGCGATTGTGATTGACCACACCGAGGCACTGGTGTCGGTGGACGTCAACTCGGCACGCGCCATCAAGGGCGGCGACATCGAGGAAACTGCCACCCGCACCAACCTGGAAGTGCCGACGAAGTGGCCCGCCAGATGCGCCTGCGCGACCTCGGCGGCCTGATCGTGATCGACTTCATTGACATGGAAGAAAGCCGCAACCGGCGCGATGTGGAAAACCGCTTGCGGGACGCCCTGCGCCAGGACCGCGCGCGCGTGCAGTTCGGAACGATCAGCAAATTCGGCCTGATGGAAATGAGCCGCCAGCGCCTGCGACCGGCACTGAGCGAAGGCGCATCCATCCCCTGCCCGCGCTGTGGCGGAGCCGGACACATCCGCGACACCGAGTCCAGTGCCCTGCAAATCCTGCGCATCATCCAAGAAGAGTCTTTGAAGGACAACACGGCCTCTGTCATGTGCCAGGTGCCGGTGGATGTGGCGTCCTTCCTGCTGAACGAGAAGCGCACCGAGATCGCCAAGATCGAGCTCAAACAGCGCATCAATGTGCTGATGGTGCCGAACAAGACGCTCGAAACGCCGAACTACCGCCTGGAGCGGCTCAAGCACGATGATCCGCGGCTCGACAACATTGAAGCCAGCTACAAGATGGCGGACGAGATCGAGGACCCGACATCGGTCACGCGCCGTTCGCAGGAACCCACCAACCGGCAGACGCCCGTCATCAAGGGTGTGCTGCCCGATGCGCCCGCACCGGTGGCCGCGCCCAAACCAGAGGCGGTAAAGCCGCAGCCGGTGGCCCAGCCGGTCGCTGCTGCCCCAGTGCCGGCACCGGCGCCCGCACGCGCAGGCTTCTTCGGCTGGATCAAGGGCCTGCTGGACAGCGATGCCACGCCGGCCAAGCCCGTGGCGCCGGTCGCTCCCGCCATCCCCGCCAAACCGGAAGACAAGCGTGAAGGTCGTCCTGCTCGCGACGGTGGTCGAGGACAAGGCGGCCGCGGTGGCCGTGGCGAAGGTCGCGGTGAAGGCCGTGAAGAGGGACGCCCGGAGGGCGCGCGACCCGAGGGACGCGGCGGACGCGGTGGCCGCGGTGGACGCGGCGGTGAACGCCAGGGTGCTGCTCCCCGCGAGCGCTTGGAAGGGGATGCCCGACCGATGGATACCAACGCAATGGGCGCGATGGATGCAGCACCGGAATTGATGGGCCGCGAGCCGCGCAACGAACGCACGCCGCGTGGCGAACGTGGCGGCAATCGCCAGGGACGTGGCGAGCGTGACGACGTACGGGCACCCGCAGCACAGGACGCAGCAGTGAACGAGGCAGGCCGCAGCGATGGAGCCGGCGAAGGCCGGGAAGGGCGCGGCGGCCGCGGACGCAATGGCAGGCGCAACGAGCGCGGACCGCGGTCCGATGCCCCGGTCGAAAACGGCGAAGGCCGCCAGTCGCCCCTGGGTGTTGCCAGCGAAGAAGCGGCCCCGGCAGCTGAAATGGGGGGTGCGGCGGCGGAGCGGCCGATGGGTGAAACACGCGAGCCGCGTGAACCGCGCGAGCGGCGTCCGCGCGAACGCAATGGACGCGGACGCGGCGAGCGCGGCCGCTCTGCCGAGCAGGGGCCTCGTGATTCCCAGGAGGCTGCGGCGCCACAAGATGCGGGTGACGCATCCACTGCAGCGCTTGCTTCGGACCATACGTCCCAACAACCATTGGTGGCGCCGGCGATTGGAGCGTCCGTGGCGGCTCCTGCCCCTGCCCCTGTGCCTGCGCCGGCAGCCCTGGCCAACGCGGCGCCATTGGCGGCACCGTGGCCGGTGGCATGCCGAAAGTGGATCGCTACGCGCTCCCGATCGCAGTGCTTGACGAGGTTGCTAGCAGCTCGGGCCTGCAATGGGTGAATTCCGATCCGTCGCGTGTGGCCGCTGTGCAGGCAGCGATTGCCGCGGAACCGCAGGCACCCCGGGTGCCGCGCGAACGTCCGGCTGCGGTGCAGGTGGATACGGGGCCGTTGGTGCTGGTGGAGACCAAGCGCGATCTGCGCAACATGGTGCTGCCTTTCGAACAGGACCCGGCAGCGCAATAAACCGGCCCGGGGCGCAGGCCCCGGGTGCACTACAGGCTGGACGCCTCCTGCAGCGCCTGCCGATAGGCATCGGCTGCGGCGACGCTGTCCTGTCGCTGCTCGGCCATCAAGGCCAGCGCCTTCCAGGCGTCCCGCTTGAACGTGGGGTCCTGCAGCAATGTAAGTGACTGCTTGAGTAACTGCTGTGCCTTGCCCCACAGGCTGAGCTGCATGCACACGACCCCTGCCAAATACTGCAACACAGGGTCACGCGGGTTGCGCATCTGGGCCGACTCGATGCGCGTCAGCCAGGCCCTGTCCGGCGCCGCATCCGGCGCACCGCCACTGTTGCGAAAGCTCGATTCCAGCACGCGCACCAGGCGCAGCCGCTGCGCCAGGGTCAGCGCGTCCATGTGCTCCGCCATGGCATCCCACAAGGGCAACAGCCACTGGCGTGCGAGTTCGCCGTCACCGCCCAGCACCAGCAAGCGCTCCGCCGCCTGTATCGCCACATCGGGCATCTGCCGTTCAGAAGCTTCCAATGCGGCCCAGGCCCGCTGCGCCTGGGCCGCATCGTGGGCACTGCGCAACCACTCCAGCGCCAACCCCCGCGCGATGCTGGCGCCTGCAGCCTCGGAGAACGCCCGGTGTTTGGTCAGCAGGCGCGCTATTTCCAGCGCAGCGAGCGTGTTGCCCGCCCGCCGCTCAACCTTGAAGCGCAGCCGCAGTGCCACAGTTCTGCGTCCGGCGCCTTGCGGCAGTCGCCCGAGCCAATCCAGTGCACGGGGCGCGTCGCGGTCATCAAAGGCCCACTTGGCGGCGCGCAGCTGCAGCCCGTCACGGGTATCCTGGGCATCACGCGCCGAGGCGTGTTCCAGCGCCTGCTGGAAGTGCTGCTCACGCACGCCCTGGTCCTGCAGGGCATGGGCGCTTTCCGCCGCCAACAGGTGAGACAGGGTGCGCAACCGATCCGCATAGGGCAAGGCATTGCCGCTGCCTGCCACCGACGCTTCGAGCGCTATCACCGCCTCGGCCGCCTTGCGCGCCCGAATGAAGCGCCCCCCGGTCAGATGCGACAAGGATTCCAGCAGTTGGGTCTGGATCGCCCGCTCTTTTTGCAGCAGGCGCCAGCGCCTGGCCTCACGCGGAATACGGAACATGGCCGCCAGGGCGCGCAGCGCCAGGTGCATGGCCAAAAAGGCCGCAGCCAGACCGAGCAAAACCATGTTGAGCGACAGGTCCACCCGCACCGGGTACCAATAGACCGTGACGGTGCCCGGATTGCTGCCAGCAAACAGCGCCGCTGCGGCGGCCACCGAAAACATCGCCATGAGCCACAGGGCTGCCCGCATGGTCAGCGCCCCGCCGCAGCCACGGAAAGCGCCGCCAGCGTGTCATCCACACGTGGGATTTCGAGCGACTGCATTTGGCCCTGCACCTGCTGCAGGAGCGCAATCGCAGTCTGGGTCTTGCGCGAGGAGCGGTCAAAAAGGCGACCGATGGCGGCACCGGCATCAGCCAGGTCCGAGCGCGCTGAATCGGTCTGGCGCGACAGCAGGCCCAGCCGGGCATTGAGCAGCTGGAGCTTGAGGTTTTCGCGCAGGAAGAAAGACTGCTCGGGCGACAACAACGCCGACTGGGGGTCCTCAATGCGGCTGATGCGCACCAGTCCTTCAACCTCATCCCGCACCGCCATCCAGAGGCGGACCCACCAGGTCGAAACGCTTTCCTCGGGCTTGCGCCGGATCGGCTCACTGGCCCTGGCCGTCGGCAGGGCATTGGCCACCGGCAATTCATCGGCCAAGACCACCAATTCGTCCATCTTGACCAACAGGGCCGGTATGTCGGCTACGGCCGTGCCCTTGACCCGACCCAGATCCCGGGCCACCACCCGCTGCAGCGCCGCCAGCCGCGGCTGCGCTGCCCGCGTGAGCCGCAATTCCGCACTGCGCAAAGCCGCCAGCAGGGGCTCGACACTGCCTGTCAATTGAGCCTGCTGCTGCGCCAGTCGAATCGCCGATTCAATGTCCACCACCAGGTTTTCGTCGCGTGACCGCGACAGGCTTTGCATCAGTTCTTCCAGTTGGGTGCGCTGAAGGGACACCTCGGCCAACCGGGCATCGGTCACCGCAAGCTTGGCCGCCGTCTCCAGCGCCAGTTCCTGGGCGCGTTTGGCGGTCGCCCGGGCTTCCGCTGCCTGGCCGCCCGCGTCTGCACTCTGGCGCGCCAGTTGCTCCTGCATTGCGTTGAGTTTCTGCCAACCCAGATAACTGCCGGTAACACCGGCCAAGGCCAGCAGTGCGACCCCGTAAAACCAGCTTCTGGGCATCGGCTTTGCAGGCGCAACTGCGGGGGATGGGACCGCAGATTCCGTATCGGAGTTCATTGCAAGGATTCTATCGAGGCGACCAAATCGGCCAGCGCCGGACGTGACTCGCAAACAACACCAAACCCCAGTGCCCGGGCCGCCGCGCCGATGCGCGCATGCGTGACCACCGCCCGGGCGTGGCGCCAGTCGGCGGCCGGCATCAGCGCCTGCAGCCGCTCCAGCGCCTCTGAACTGCTGAACAGCCACACCGAACCGTCGGCAGCGGCCCTCAGGGCCAGGGCCTGCGCTGCCATATCCCAGGCGGGGGCGCTGCGCTGGTACGCCACCAGAAAATCCACCTGGCCGCCCGCCGCGCGCACCTGGCCGGCAAACCAGTCGCGCCCCACCCCCTGCGCCGGACCCGCATCGTCCTCGTCCTGCCCACCCTCGGCAATATCGCTGCCCTGGGCCTGTGCGCCGCGCACCACCAGAACCCGAGAGCCAGGGCCGATCGCAGACCCAGCGACGCTCCACAGCGCTTCCGAATCAAACTGCTGCGCCGCCGGATCTGGCGCATCGACCCGCGCCGGGTCCACCTGCGCGCGCACCAGCGCCGCCCGGCTGCCCGGCCCTGTTACCAGCGCTCTTGTTTTTGTAGCGAAAAGCCCAGAAAAATCAAGGGCTCCAGCAGGTTTTAATGCAAAGAACTGATCGACGGCATTGGCGCTTACAAACATCACGGCGTCATAGTGCGCTAGGCGCAGCCAGGCCGCCTGCACAGCAGCAGCATCCGATGCCGGTTGTATGGTGATCAGGGGAAGGGCCACCGCGTCGAAACCGGCCTGCGCCAGTGCGCCCACCCACTTCCCGGCCTGGGATACGGGGCGGGTCACGATGACGCGGCGGGTCACATCGAATGGCCTGCAGCCTGCACGGCGGCTTTGAGTTGCCGTGCCACCTGCTCACCGAGCCCGACTGCGGCTTCGGTGTCAACGACACGCGACTGCGCCTGCGTTTGCACCAGCGCATGCTGCCCCTGCGGGTCGCCCCAGGCGGCACGGATGTGCAGGACGTCCCCTTCCAAGGTGCCGTGGGCGGCCAGCGGCATGGAGCAACTGCCCCCCATGACGCGGCTCACGGCGCGTTCGGCGGCAACCACCAGCCAAGTCTGGGAATGCATGAGCGGCGCCAGTGCCGCCCGCACATCGTCACGCCCACTGCAAACTTCGATGCCCAGCGCGCCCTGCCCCGCCGCCGGCAGCATGTCCGTGGTTTCGAACACCGCTCGGATCCGCGCGGCCAACCCGAGCCGCTTGAGACCAGCGGCCGCCAGGATGATGCCGTCGTACAGCCCTTCGTCGAGTTTACGCAGCCGGGTGTCGAGGTTGCCGCGCAAGGCTTCGATCTTCAGGTCCGGGCACAGCGCCTGCACCAGCGCCATGCGGCGCAGGCTGGAGGTACCGACCACCGCACCCTGTGGCAGGGACTGCAGGCTGGCGTAACGCGCAGACACCCAGGCATCGCGGGGGTCTTCGCGCTCCATGACGCAGGCCAAATCAAAGCCGGGCGGCAGTTCCATGGGCACGTCCTTGAGCGAATGCACCGCCAGGTCCGCGCGCCCGTCTTGAAGCGCCGCTTCCAGTTCCTTGACGAACAGCCCCTTGCCGCCCACCTTGCTCAGGGCCCGGTCCAGGATCTGGTCGCCCTGGGTTGTCATGCCCAGAAGGGTGACGCGGTGCCCCTGTTGCTCCAGCAATGCCTTTACGTGCTCGGCCTGCCACAGGGCGAGCCGACTCTCGCGTGTCGCGATGGTGAAATGTTGCATTGCAGTAACCTAGTTGTAACGTTGCGCGCGCTCTTGATGCTAGCATGGACGGCATGAAAAATTCTGCGCTTTCCACCGCTGTGGCGGGCACTCCCCAGCCCGCCCGAAAGTCAACCAGCGCTGCGGCGGCAACGCAGACCAAAGACAATGAGCGCCCTCTGACCGAGGACATCCGCCTGCTCGGGCGGATCCTGGGCGATGTGATCCGCGAGCAGGAAGGGGTGGAGGCCTACGAACTGATCGAGCAGATCCGGACCCTGTCGGTCGCTTTTCGCCGCCATGCCGACCACGACGCCGACAAGGCGCTGAAAAAGCTGCTCAAGAGCCTCAGCGGTGACCAGACCGTCAGCGTCATTCGCGCCTTCACCTACTTCAGCCACCTGGCGAACCTGGCCGAAGACCGGCACCATATCCGCCGGTACGCCGTCCACGAGCGCGCGGGGGAAACCCAGGAAGGCAGCCTCGAAGTGGCGCTGTCGCGGCTGCGTTGGGCCGGGATCGCGCCGCGCACCATCGCCCAAACGCTTGCCCAGAGCTACGTGGCGCCGGTGCTGACCGCGCACCCGACAGAGGTCCAACGCAAAAGCATTCTGGATGCCGAGCGCGACATCGCCCAGCTGCTGACGGCGCGCGATGACATCCGGCAAAGGGCAGCGCCGCATGCCGGAAAAAAGGATGCGCTCACCCCGCGGGAGTTGTCCGCCAATGAAGCACAGATGCGGGCCCGGGTCATGCAACTGTGGCAGACGCGCTTGTTGCGCTATAGCAAGCTGACCGTGGCCGATGAAATCGAAAACGCACTGAGCTATTACGAGTCGACCTTCCTGCGCGAAATACCCAAGCTCTACCTGGAGCTGGAAAATCTGCTGGGCACGCAACCGGTGCACACCTTTTTGCGCATGGGGCAGTGGATCGGGGGCGACCGCGACGGCAACCCGAATGTCAGCGCGCAGACGCTGGAATACGCGCTGCGGCGGCAGTCCGAGGTGGCGCTGCGGCATTACCTCACCGAGGTGCACTACCTGGGCACTGAGCTTTCGATCTCGGCCATGCTGTCGTCCTGCACACCAGAGTTGCTGGCGCTGGCCGAGAGTTCACCAGACCGCAACGAACACCGCAAGGACGAACCCTACCGCAAGGCCCTGACAGGCATGTATGCGCGGCTGGCTGCCACGCTGCACAACCTTACTGGCACCACAGCAGCGCGGCATGCAGTGGCGCCGCAAAACTGCTACCTGCAGGCGGAGGAATTCATTGCCGATTTGCGCACCATTGAAACCTCGCTCAAGGCCAACCACGGCACTGCCCTGGCGGCGCAGCGCCTGCACCCGCTGATCCGCGCGGTGCAGGTGTTCGGCTTCCATCTGGCCACGGTGGACCTGCGCCAGAGCTCGGACAAACACGAGGAGGTGGTGGCCGAACTGCTGGCCACCGCCCGGGTGGAGTCCAGTTACCAGACGCTCGACGAGACCGCCAAGCGGCAGCTGCTGGTGCGCCTGCTCAATGACGCGCGCCCGCTGCGCGTGCACGATGCCAATTACTCCGCCCACAGTGTGGCGGAACTGGCCATCTTCGCCATGGCCAAAACCATGCGCGAGCGCTTCGGGCATGAGGCCATACGCCACTACATCATCAGCCACACCGAGGCGGTCAGTGACCTGCTGGAAGTACTGCTGCTGCAAAAGGAAGTGGGGCTGATGCACCGTACGCTCGACGCCGAAGCACGCAGCGACCTGATCGTAGTGCCCTTGTTCGAGACCATCGAAGACCTGCGCAATGCCGCACCGATCATGCGCGAGTTCTATGCACTGCCCGGCATTGCCAGCCTGGTCCAGCGCAGCGGAGCGGAGCAGGACATCATGCTGGGGTACTCGGACAGCAACAAGGACGGGGGCATTTTTACCAGCAACTGGGAGCTCTACCGCGCCGAGATTGCGCTGGTCGAACTGTTTGACGAACTGGCGGCCGAACATGCCATCCGGCTGCGCATGTTCCATGGACGCGGCGGCACCGTCGGGCGCGGTGGCGGCCCGAGCTACCAGGCCATCCTGGCGCAGCCACCGGGAACGGTGCGCGGTCAGATCCGGCTGACCGAGCAGGGCGAAGTGATCGGCTCCAAATACGCCAACCCCGAAATCGGCCGGCGCAACCTGGAAACCCTGGTCGCGGCTACGCTGGAGGCCACACTTTTGCAAGCGACCAAGCCGGCGAGCAAAGCTTTTTTAGCCGCCGCGCATGAACTGTCCGCCCACAGCATGGCGGCCTACCGCGCCCTCGTCTATGAAACACCGGGGTTTGCCGACTATTTTTTCAGCGCCACGCCGCTGCGCGAAATCACCGAGCTCAACATTGGCTCGCGTCCGGCCTCCCGCAAAGCTACCCAGGCTATTGAAGACCTGCGGGCGATTCCCTGGGGCTTTAGCTGGGGCCAATGCCGC
>Ga0007795_10000847_pt1 | contig 10609 bp, 8 predicted proteins | sample CryBogmetaGMA1M_FD_60369 | JGI IMG/M metagenome (GOLD analysis project Ga0007795, IMG submission 60369) | Freshwater microbial communities from Crystal Bog, Wisconsin, USA - MA1M | ecosystem: Environmental > Aquatic > Freshwater > Lake | place: Crystal Bog, Wisconsin, USA | collected 2009-07-06
ATCTTGCCGTTGCTGCAGCAAAGCGGGCAAAACGCGATTGGCGGCATTTCTCGTCCGTTGAACGTGGTCGCCTTATGCTGGCTTTGGCGTCTGCCATTCGCGCAAATAAGGATCGCTTAGCCGAACTTGAACGCGCTGAAACCGGTAAGCCGCTTGCACTCGCACTTGCGGAAGTCGATGGCAGCGCAAATTATTTCGAATTTTACGGGTCGCTTGTTTATCTTCCGACAGGCGAGGTACTTGATGTCGCGCCGGCGCAGCATGTCTACACAAAGCGTGAGCCGTTCGGTGTCGTGGGGGTCATTACGCCTTGGAATTTGCCGCTGAATCAGGCTGCGCGTGCAATTGCTCCCGCTCTCGTTGCGGGCAATGTCGTTGTCGCTAAGCCATCCGAAATTACGTCGCAAACAACGGTTGAGCTTGCACGACTTGCGCGTGACGTCGGATTTCCGAATGGTGTCATCAATGTTGTCCTAGGAACCGGCCCAGTCGTTGGTGAGGCCATTGTACGTCACAATGATATTCGCAAAATTGCATTTACGGGTTCGGTCGCTGTTGGTCGTGCTATCGGCCATATTGCCGCAGAACGAATTATTCCGCTCACTTTGGAGCTCGGAGGCAAATCGGCCAATATTGTCTTCGAAGATGCCGATCTTGATTTTGCCGCAACGGAAGCTGTTAAGGGCTTCACGCTCAATGCCGGTCAAGTTTGTTCCGCTGGAACGCGTTTGTTGGTGCAACGTTCCGTCTATCCGGCATTCCTCGAAAAAGTAGCGAAGGCAGCTGAATCGGTCATACCCGGACAGAATCTGGGTCCGATCATCACATCCGCCCAGTTTGAGCGGGTAAAATCCTATTTCAAGATTGCCGAAGAGGATGGGGCACATGTTTTGACCGGCGGCCAAATCGCGAAGGTCAAAGATCAGGAAAACGGGTTTTATATCAAGCCAACAATTTACAAGGATGTCGACAACTCGATGCGGATCGCGCAGGAGGAAATCTTTGGCCCTGTGCTCGTTGCCATCCCCTTTGACACTGAGGCTGACGCAGTCGAGATCGCGAATAACTCGCCCTATGGTCTAATTGGTTCAGTCTGGACGCGTGATATTTCGCGCGCGATGCGGGTAGCAGACGAAATCGAAGCAGGCCAGATCTTCATCAATATCTGGAATACAATGTCAGTCCAGACGCCTTTCGGCGGATATAAACATAGCGGGTACGGACGGGAAAAGGGAATTGAAGCAATTCACCATTATTCGCATAGTAAAACCGTGACGATTAAGATTTGAAAAAGAGCCATCAGCCAGTTCGAAACAGTACAAAATTTTCTTACGAGAAAAATAGGCATTCAAAATTTACACCGTTTGACAACGCGTTGGGAAATGTGAACACGGGACACAGACGAGACACCAGAGAGCCCGAAACCCGCTAACCCATTGAAATCATTGGCGCTCCCAACCGGGTTCGAACCGGTGTTTTCGCCGTGAGAGGGCGACGTCCTGGGCCACTAGACGATGGGAGCATGGCTCGTTTATTCGTTGAGCGCCTGTTGTATAGACCCCGTGCCACGGCGCGTCAAACCGTGGTTTGCGGGTGCTTTTTGGTGGCCTTTGCCTCGGAATTCCGAATTGGTTCGCCAGCGATAGGGTTTATGTGCTAATCGCGTCCACATGCGTAAAAACAAACGATTTGTTGAGGAAATTGCGGCTTCAAGCGCCGAAGCGGACGAGGCCTTGGGGGCGGCGCCGCTGGCTGATGGCCCGCTTCTTGTCTCCGATGAGGAGGCAGGCGAGCGCTTGGATCGGTTCTTGGCGCGCCGGCTGCCCGAGCATTCGCGCACGCGTCTGAAGGCTTTGGTGCTTGAGGGGCAGGTTTGGGTCGATCAAAAGCCGGCTGAGGATCCGGGTGCCAAGCTCGCCGCGGGTGTGATGGTTACAATCGAATTGCCGGAAGCCTTACCGCCCGAGCCTGCGGGTGAGCCGATCCCTCTGGTTGTCGTGTATGAGGATGATGATCTTTTGGTCATCGATAAGCCCGCAGGCCTTGTCGTTCATCCTGCTTCGGGCCACGAAACCGGTACCTTGGTAAACGCGCTGATCGCCCATTGCGGCGATAGTCTTTCAGGTATCGGGGGCGTCAAGCGGCCTGGTATTGTGCATCGCCTCGATAAAGATACCTCCGGCCTTCTTGTTGTCGCTAAAAACGACTTTTCTCATAAGCATCTGGCCGATCAGTTCGCCGATCATGGCCGAACGGGCCCCTTGCAGCGGGCCTATACCGCGCTCGTCTGGGGCGTGCCGTCGCGGCCGCATGGCATGATTGATGCGCCGATTGATCGTTCAACGACCCATCGCGAGCGCATGGCTGTGGTCAAGCCCGGCAAAGGCCGCGAGGCGATCACGCATTTTGTCGTTGAGGAAAAGTTTTTGGACCGCGAAGGAGCGCCTTTGGCTGCCCTTGTTACCTGCCGCCTTGAAACAGGACGCACGCATCAGATCCGCGTTCATATGGCGCATATCGGCCATGCGCTAATGGGTGATCCCGTCTATGGTTCCGGAATGCGTACAAAGGCCTCGCGTTTAGATGGCCAAGCCCGAGTGGCCGTTGAAACATTTCCGCGGCAGGCTTTGCACGCTAGGGAACTCGGCTTCCTCCATCCGCGTTCCAAAGAGGAGGTGCTTTTTGAAAGCGCGTTGCCAACTGACCTTGGTGCGCTTTTGGAGGCCTTGAGGTAGGTGTGCCCGCATTGGCTTGCGCGGTTGCAAGCTAATTTTGGCTATTGCCCTCTTTCGGTCATTTTTTTGCGCACTATATAAATCTGAACGGAAGCTTAGCCATATATTGATCTAGAGGCTTATTCGCCAGGCAGCCCGTAATGGAGGACAAGATGGCTTCATCAACTATGCCAATGATTTCAGCGGAAGGCGGTCTATCGCGCTATTTAGCCGAGATCCGCCGGTTCCCGATGTTGCAGCCTCAGGAAGAGTTCATGCTGGCCAAGCGCTGGCGGGAGCATGATGATGCGGAAGCCGCTCACAGGCTCGTCACATCTCATTTGCGGCTCGTTGCTAAGATTGCGATGGGCTATCGCGGCTATGGGTTGCCGATTGGTGAAGTCATTTCCGAGGGTAATGTCGGTCTCATGCAGGCGGTAAAGCGGTTTGAGCCCGATAAAGGCTTCCGCTTGGCTACCTATGCCATGTGGTGGATCAAGGCTGCCATTCAGGAATATATTTTGCGGTCTTGGTCGCTCGTGAAAATGGGCACAACGGCCAACCAGAAAAAACTGTTCTTCAACCTGCGCAAAGCCAAGAGCCAGATTTTGGCGCTGGGCGAGGGCGATATGCGGCCCGATCAGGTCAAAGTCATTGCGACCAAGCTTGGCGTCGAAGAACAAGAAGTCATCGAAATGAACCGCCGCCTTGGCGGGGACTCTTCCCTCAATTCACCGCTTCGGGCCGATGGGGACGGGGATGGTGAGTGGCAGGATTGGCTTGTCGATGACACGCCCAACCAGGAGATGATTCTGGCAGATGATCAGGAATCATCTTGGCGGCATACGGCGCTGCAAGGCGCGCTTTCCGTGCTCAATCCACGCGAGCGGCGTATTTTCGAGGCCCGTCGCCTTGCTGAGGATCCGATCACGCTCGAGGAATTATCGGAGGAATTCGATGTCTCGCGTGAACGCGTTCGTCAGATCGAGGTAAGGGCCTTTGAGAAAGTGCAGCTAGCGGTGCGCGAAAGCATGGTGGCCCGTGAGGCGATGCCCGCCGCGGCCGCAGCTGAATTGGCGCTTTCGGCACATTAACAGGTCCTAGGCGTTTCCAAACGGAGCCATCGGCCAGCCGAGCTTGTTTTGCCTATTGCCATGTCTGCATGGCATCTTCAAACACGCGTTCTCCGGGCTTGCCTTTTTCAAACATCAGCAGCGCGCGCTTGCCGTTTGAATAGCGCATGGGCACCAAAAACCAGTTGCGGCTTCTCAGCAACTCAATGTTGCGCTGCATATCGGTCGGCAATCCGCTAAGGCCGATCAAAAACACGTTGTCAGCAACGGGCACAGCAATGCCCGCCAGATTGGCGCCGCGCGTCTTCTCATCCACCCGCAATTCGGGCACGCTAACATCGCGAATCTTGCCGTTTGGATTGTCAGCCGAAGGCGTCACCGTAATTTCGATCAAATGCGTATTCGCCGAGGTTTGATCGCGGTTCCGGCGGAATACGAAATTGGCCGAAAGCCCCGCCTCTGCCAAATCAATCGTTGCCCTCGCGCCAATGTCTGAGGTGTTGGTAAGGGTTGAGCGTAAGGTTTCGAGCTTCCAGGTAACGCGGCCGATCTTTCGTTTTGGGTCACCTAGTCCGCCGGGTGGTTCTTCCAGCAAAATGGCCCGTTGGATCAGGATATCGGCGTCGTTGGGCTCGCCCGCGATTGAGGCATCGTTTGCGGTGGTTCCTTTGCCACCATTCGGGATTACGGCGGTTTTTGGCTGTTCATCAGGCGCTATCGGTAATCGATCCGCGAGCTTTTGCTCGATAGACGGTTCTTGTTGGACAGGCGCCGGACCCCGCTCTGCTTTGTGTTCTGCACTTTGTTGGGCTAAAAACTCCGCAATCCCGCCGATGGAAGCAACAAGCGCCATAATAACCAGCGCGATAATACCGATCCTTAGCCATAGCCCCTTTGTTTGTTGGCTAGGTCCCGCACCCCGCGCCCTTATGGCACCAGCAGAGGGCAGACCCGGCCTAAGATCCGGTGCCTTTTCCGCCATAGGCCATTCTTGCTCGATCACGACGTCTCCCGCCGGAAGAGGAGCTTCCAAGGGCAGGTTGTGATAATCTAGCTTATCCGTTGCATCTTCGGCTAAATCGGCTAGGGCGGTGGCGTTTGAAATTTCGGGCATACATGCCAGCCCCTCTACGGGAGGGGACACCGTATTAAGGGCCTCGAATGTTTCGGGGGCCTCTGGAACAGTCGACTCTATGATCTGATCATCGGCTGAGATGATCGCCTCGGTAGGTGGCACGTCCGATGACGCTTCGGGGGGTGAAACTGCCTCGGAAACATCCGGCTCTGGTTCAATGGCAACCAGATGGTCTGGTTTATGATTGAGCGGCTCAACCACTAGCGGTTCAGGGGTTGGCTCTACTGCCTCGTTCTGTCGGACTTCTTCCGACAAAGCCGGTTTATGCTCTGGCAAGACAATGTCCGGTTCCCTTGCCGCGGGCGTAGCGACGGCGTTTTGATCAGCGTCTGAAGGATCTGCTACCGTAGGTTTGAGCGGACTATGTTTGATAATTTCGGTATCAGGCGCCGTTTTCTTTTTTAAATCCGCGCGTTGGCCACTCAAAACGCGGCGTTCCACCCGTCGAATTGCGGCCTCAAGATTAATTCTCTCCTTCAGAATATCCTTATCGCTACGGGGCGGTTCAGCCGCGCGTAATTGCTGATCCAGCATCGTGACGAGCCGGTCATAGACCACCTTCCGCTCTTCAAAAGAGGCGTTGGCCAGCGGCTCGATCGTCGGTGAGATGAGTGCGAAATAATCGACCATTAAACCGAATTCACGATGAATGGTGCCAACCGTCAAGCCTCAAATGGGTTCTGTACGAGGATTGTGTCGTCACGCTCGGGACTTGTTGAAACAAGGGCTACGGTTGTACCGATCAATTCCTCAATCCTGCGGACATATTTGATTGCCTGTGCCGGAAGATCCTTCCAAGAGCGTGCGCCGCCCGTGACACCTTCCCAGCCTTGGATCGTTTCATAGATCGCCTCAACGCGCGCCTGCTGCGCTTGGCTTGCGGGGAGATAATCAATCTCTTTCCCATCCAGCCGGTAGCCGGTGCAAATCTTGATCTCGTCGAACCCATCCAGAATATCGAGCTTGGTGAGCGCAATGCCATTAATGCCCGAGGTACGAACGGTTTGGCGGACCAATACCGCATCAAACCAACCGCAGCGGCGTTTGCGACCGGTGACGGTACCAAACTCATGTCCGCGCACGCCAATGCGTTCGCCGATTTCATCAAGCAGTTCCGTAGGGAAGGGGCCTTCACCGACCCGCGTCGTGTAGGCTTTAGCAATTCCCAGCACATAGCCGACGGCACCCGGGCCAATGCCCGACCCTGTTGCTGCTTGTCCCGCGACCGTGTTGGACGAGGTTACATAGGGATAGGTACCATGGTCGACATCAAGCAGTGCACCTTGAGCGCCTTCGAACAGGATACGCTTTCCCGCCCGGCGTTCTTCGTCCATCAACCGCCAAACGACATCCATGAAGGGCAGAACCCGCGGGGCGATATCGAGCAATTCCTTGATAATCGGCGCGGCTTCAAATTCTGGCAGACCGGAGCCACGACGCAAGGCATTATGGTGCAATAGAAGCCGCTCGACGCGGGCGGGCAGCGCGTCGGGCTCGGCCAAATCCATCAGCCGGATCGCCCGGCGGCCCACTTTGTCTTCATAGGCTGGACCAATGCCGCGTTTTGTGGTGCCGATCGTGGTGCCGACGGGGCCTGATTCCCGTAAACCATCCAATTCGCGGTGGACGGAAAGAATCAGCGCCGCATTTTCGGCAACCCGGAGATTGTCGCGGTTGATCACCACACCCTGCTTGGCCAACCGGTCAATTTCGGCAGCAAGCGCATAGGGATCGAGCACGACGCCATTGCCGATAATACCCAACTTGCCAGGGCGCACGACGCCCGAAGGGAGCAGCGAGAGCTTATACACATTCTCGCCGATAACGAGCGTATGGCCTGCATTGTGGCCGCCTTGAAAGCGAACAACCGTATCGGCCTGCTCTGACAGCCAGTCGACCAGCTTGCCTTTGCCTTCGTCGCCCCATTGGGCACCCACAACGACCACGTTACCCATGCGTATCTTCCTCTCGGCAACAAAAAGCCCCGGTCCATCCAACAAGTCGGAAGGCCGAGGCTTGCGGCAGACTGATAGAGCATTTTTTAGAAAAGGGAAATTCCCTTCACGCGAATGCGCGGGGGAAATCTTTTTATCGGGTCAGGCCCGCCCGCGTGCCGATTTCGTCGGCTTCACATAATGCGAGATGAAATTACGGATTTCGGTCAAGCGGCGGTCTTCATCGAGGATTTCGGCATCCAAACCGTGTTTCCAAGCCAAATCCAACCGAGCTGGATCTTCACCCATGGCGCGTAATTCTTTGACATAGGCTGCGTGTTCAGCATCAGAAGTTAGAAATCCCTCTGCCAAAAGGGTGGGCTTATAGCGGTCAAGAATAATGGATAACTCCACAAGGCTGAATTCTGGGTGATATTGCACGCCCCAAAATACACCACCATCTTGCCTTATTTCGGCGGCTTGTACGGGCGTTACACTGTTTTGTGCCAAAACGGTTATATCGTTCGGCAAGGTTGCCACAAGGTCAAGATGGATTGCGGGTGCATCCCACGATGTGGGGCGGCCAGCCAGCAGTGGATGGTGTTCGCCCGCCTCCGTTTTGACAATGTGGCGAGCAAAACCGACCTCCCGCCCGCGTGGATTGGCCTGGACATCGCCACCCGACGCCATCGCGCCCATTTGTAGGCCCCAGCAGGAGCCGAAAACCGGTGTGTGAGATTTGAACGCCGCGCGCATGAGATCAATCTGGCGCAGAATTTCTGGCGTCGCATGATAGGCGTTGAGTGCCGAACCTGTCAGAAAAATCCCGTCATAGCCTTCAAGGCCAGCAGCGTCGGGGATATTGGCCCCTTCGTCCGCAGGCAACGCGATATCGTAAATCGCGTCCTTCTCGATCCGCTGCAACACGGAGCCATAGGATTCAGCATAGGTCTTACCAAAGGTATCGCGATGCCGTTCGCGGGGGCCTTCGACATTGCCTTCGACGACGAGAAATCTGAGGGACATTAGGAACTACTCAAGGTTGGAGAAGACTCTATTGAATAGCGTAGCATGACGTTGTCGACGTCGGAATGCCGAAATTAGGGCCTCGTCATGGGTCATTTGACGAAAGCCGCAACTGTTCAGCCGCCTTACGAAGCCGCTTATCCCGTGTCCATAATAATGTGCCGGGGTTCAGGAGAAGGGATGCCAACAATTGGGCGTCGATATAGCCAATGCCAAGGCCAAACAAACGCTCCTGTTCAATCAAATAGCGAACTTCTGTATCCAATGCGGGGTCTAATTTCGGTAACCCGTCAAGCGCCTCCAAAACCACGGTACGCTGACGAAGTGAGCCTAAAGCGATCTCACCGATCACCCCTTCGTGCGTCACAATCTGGTTAGTTCCCAAATAGTTGGTCAGCGCTGTGTCCGACAAACGCAAATGATCAATCCAGACCGACGTGTCGGCGAGAATCATGATGGCTTCATTTGTCGACGTGGCGCAACCGAAGCCTTAGGATCGCTTCCGCCCAGTAAGGCTAATCGACGTGCACTTTCGCGTTCGATGACGGCTCGCAAACCTTCCCGCACCAATGCATTGGTTTCTGAAAGACCGGTAACCGCACGGGCTTTTTCTAACAGCATATCGTCGATGGCGATGGTTGTTCTCATTTTTAGCCTCCATTTATGCATTTAAAATAGCATCATTTGATGCAGTTTTAAATGCCGAAATTTGTCCCCTTGCCCGCCACCTCAATCCAGTCCAAAACCCATTCCATGAAAACTCCTGCGCTTTTGGTCAAGCTTGGCTCTAATCCCTATCTGCTGCTTATTTTAACCACGCTCATGTGGAGCGCGAATGGCATTGCGGGACGCTTAGCCATTGGTGAAATCTCGCCGATGGTGATCGTTTCGTTGCGCTGGCTCTTGGCGTCCGTGCTGCTTTTTACCTTTTTCCATAAGCAAATCGCGAAAGATTGGCAGGTGCTCAAGCACCATCTATGGCTTGTGGCGTTTGGTGGCGTGTTTGGCTTTACCGCCTTTAATGCCCTGTTCTATCTCGCCGCCCACCATACGAGCGGGGTGAACATGACCATTTTGCAAGGGTCGTTGCCAATCTTTACCCTGATCGGCGCATTGGCTTTTCATCGCACGAAAATCAGCCTTTTGGGTGCTGTTGGTATTCTGCTCACCCTTGCGGGCGTCATGACGGTGGCTTCAAAAGGCGACTGGGACACGCTGATGAGCCTCTCATTCAACATTGGCGATGTGTTTTTGATCATCGCCTGCCTGCTCTATGCCGTTTTTACGCTGACCTTGCGCAACCGGCCAAAGGTTTCCGGTATTGGCTTTTTTGCTATACTCGCAGTGGCTGCTTTTTTCGCCGCCATTCCTTTAATTGGCTGGGAAATGGCTAGCGGTGACACGCAATGGCCAACCTTGCGCGGATGGGAGCTTCTGGCGTTTATCACCATCGGCCCCTCCTTGCTGGCTCAGCTTTTCTTTTTACGTGCCGTTGATTTGATCGGACCAAGCCGGGCGTCCGTATTCACCAATCTCGTGCCGATCTTCGGCCCGATTATCGCGATTTTGGTGTTGGGGGAAATCTTTCACACCTTCCACGCCGTAGCTCTGGCCTTGGTTTTGGGCGGCATCGGGCTTGCGGAGTGGCGACGGGCTTAAAGGCTTTACGACGCGCGTCTTGCGGCGTTTTGGCCCTCAACTGGATTTCCCCAAAGGCTAGTCCAGTTCGCCTCAGCGCCCAACATGGCTTTGCCGATCAGCACAATCACCGGACCGGTTGCGCCTGACGCCTCCATCCGGTCGGGCAGGGTCGCAATCTCGGCTTCGATGACCAACTCATTCGTCCGCGTCGCGTTATAAACCGCAATCGCGGGGATCGTAGGCGGTAGCCCGTGCTGCAAGGCCGCGTCCGACAAAGCGCGAATGGTTTTGGCGGGCATATACACGACAGTGGTCGCGTTTTGGTCAGCAATCGCCGACCAGTCGATATCCGCTGGTAACCGTCCCGATGTATCGTGGCCTGTAAGAAACTGAACGCGACGCGCAATCGCCCGGTGGGTAAGCGAGCGACCAATGCGGCTTGCGACGCCCTGCGCGGTTGTAATACCGGGGATCACCTCAATCGGGATACCCGCCGCGCGGCACGCTTCAAGCTCTTCGCTTGCCCGCCCAAACACCATAGGGTCGCCGCTTTTCAGCCGCACCACGCGCTTGCCCTGCTGGGCGAAACTCACCATCAAACGGTTGATGTCTTCCTGTTTGCAGGATGGGCCGTGTCCCGTTTTCCCAACGAGCATGGTTTTGGCTTCCCGGCGCGCGAAATCGAGCACGGCGCGAGAAACGAGGTCGTCATAGAGGATAATATCGGCCGATTGCAGCGCGCGAACCGCTTTCAGTGTCAGAAGTTCCGGATCACCCGGGCCAGCGCCAACGAGAACGGCTGATCCGCGCTCCGGAGAGGCGGCATCCTGCGCGCTTCGGGCGAGTAAAACATCCCGTTCAGCTTCATTCGGCGCATCATTGGGATTAGCCAGCGCAAGTTCCGTAAACCGCTCCCAAAACGCGCGGCGGCGTTGAAAGGAGAGCTTCAAGGCTTGAACAGAAGGTCGCCACTGCCGAGCAGCTTCTGCCCATCGGGTCAAGCCTTGCGGCAACATCGCCTCGATCTTGGCGCGGATGGCTTGGCCAAAGACGGGGGCGGCGCCATCGGTTGATATGCCGATGATC
>Ga0007795_10000849_pt1 | contig 10602 bp, 14 predicted proteins | sample CryBogmetaGMA1M_FD_60369 | JGI IMG/M metagenome (GOLD analysis project Ga0007795, IMG submission 60369) | Freshwater microbial communities from Crystal Bog, Wisconsin, USA - MA1M | ecosystem: Environmental > Aquatic > Freshwater > Lake | place: Crystal Bog, Wisconsin, USA | collected 2009-07-06
ACTAAAATTGATACTTTAACTCCAATTGTTTATCAACCTAAAGTTATCATCTACCCTTTATCTAATCCTGATAGTTTCAAACAATACGAAGAAGAACTTGTATGGCAGAAAGTTGATAATATGCCTTCTTTTCCTGGCGGTGAACAAGAGATGATGAAATATCTTTCTAAAAATGTTTATTACCCTGAAGTTGCATATACTAATGGTATTGAAGGTAGAGTAATTGTTAGTTTTATTGTTGAGAAAGACGGAACAATAACCCATATTGAAATAATAAAAGAAATTGGTTTCAATTGTGGTACTGTATGTAAACAAGTAATTTCAAACATGCCGAAGTGGTCTATACCAACCAATAAAGGATACCCGACACCAGTAAAACTTTACTTACCTATTGATTTTAGTTTGAAGTAAATTTGAATTTCTCGATTTTTAATCTTACCTTTGTAAAAAAAATAATATTATGGAAAAGATTAAATTTGAAACAATTCTATCAAAATTGAAGTATTTCTTCAAGCAATTTTTACTTTACGTAATCTTCGTTTTATCGTTAGGGTTAGGATTTGTAACCGGGTTTTATTACCACGCTTTCAAAAATTCACCACTTGATGATAAGTATAAAGTAGGTGTCGTTCATAACTCCGAAACAAATTTGGCAATTGACGAACACAATAATCTTTTAATTATCGATAAAGAATCAGGTAATTACAAGATTTACGAAGATTCCATCGGGTTTAAGATTTTTAATCTTTATGCTAAAAACCTATGGACAACCCCAAAACCTGTTGAGCCGTCATCACCATCAACAAAATAATAACTATGAAGATAAGACTAGTCATACAACTTTTATTCGTCGGTATCTGTTTGATGTCGTTTGCGTTATTCTATGATGCGAACAAACCATCTAAACTAACCGAAGAAGAAAAACATATGATGGATATGGGGAGTAAACCAAACTCCCCGTATTGTCTTCAAGTTTTCTATAACATAGAACTTTACGCAGAAAAATATGGTATTCCAAAACATATTGCTTATAATATAGCTTTTTTGGAAACTCGTTACTCAGGACCATTTGATACAAAATATCACCCATTTCATTATTCATCTGTTGGAGCGTCCGGAACAATGCAAATTATGCCATCAACCGCAAAGATGTTTGCTCACAAAAAAATTAATAGTAAAACTCTTGCCGGTGATATTGGACTAAATGTTGAGTTAAGTATGAAAATACTTCAATATCTTCATAAACAATATGGTGATTGGGGAGTTGCTTGTGGTTTCTACAATACAGGTTATCCCATCATAAATGAATATGCTGAATTCTGTATTTCTCACAAAAATTATAATAATAATTGGGTTAAACCTTAGATAGTTCTATCTTACCTTTTAATACACGATAGAATTCTTTAGCAATCTCTTTAACATATTTTACAGATAGTGAGTCCTCATCTTCATCACCATATCTAGGTCCTCCTTTTGGTGGTCTTTTACCTCTACCAATATATGTTAAACCAGATATGTTAGTTATACACTTGTGTCCACCACTATTTGCAATAATAATATCCCAAGCACTAATCTGAAGACTATCCATTAATTCCCAATCTTCTTTTGTTAATTCTGTATTTGGTTTGTCCATAATTTTCGCCAAACCATAAAGAACTTCTTTCGCTCCTTCAATACTCTTTAATTGATTACCATATAAGGCTATTAAATCTTTGAAGGTAAATCCTACCGATTCTTTTGAGAACTCTTTATTGAACTCGGAAACCCATTTTATTGTTGAGATAGGAACCATAATCTTTTTAAGACCGCTTTCATATTTCGCTAACACTTCTTTTGCAATCTCACCTAAGTTCACTCCTTTCATTTCTCTATTTTCCTTAAAAGGATTACAAGACGCTTGGACCATCCCCATAGGCCATCCCATTACAAAAAAGTCAGCCTCCGGATTGTTTCTAAATGCTGTATACCTATCATATGAACCAGGTTTAATCATACTACCACCACCATACTGAAGAATGATTGGTCCATCAACCTTCATCTTTGGGTAGTTCTTCATTGTATTTAAATAATCCTCTTTATTCTTTTCCAATTGTGATTGGTTAGCCCAATCGTATTTTGAACCCTTCACATTTTCCTTCATCAAATTTTTGATTGTTGTATAAATACTAACCAAAGATGGTTGACAAGTCATAACTAACTTTTCCATAAACCCTGGTTTGTTTTTAAACGCTAACATCAATTTGTTTGTTACAAATCCCAATAACAATCTATTACGAGTTATGTCAGATTCTTTCTCAAACTGATAAAAATATCTCATCACCTCTTCAGGTGTTACCTTATGTTTCGCAAAGTCGGCAGAATCAATAGTTGATGCCGCAATAATATCTTCTTTTGAAAATATTGGTGTCATTGAAATGTCATCGTTGATTGTTTCAACATTTGACCTCTTACTTCTAAAATCTGTTGTGGTTCCCGGTTCAACACCAGCTTGTGTATCGTGGTGGTCAGTATGAACTTGGAACATTGGTTTACCATGAGCAAAATCGACCAAAACATACATTGTTTTACTCTCAGGGTTTGATTTCTTTAAAGTCCACTCTTTATCCCCATATTGAATAACGTGAGCTCCAACGACTTTAAATCCGGCATTTTTCAACACCTCCCTCATTGCAATACCTGATAATACACCATCAAAATCCTGATGGAATACAATAACAGCATCATTGTAATCCTTCTTTAATTTTTGAAGGTTGTTAGTTAACGAAGATTCTTTTAATAGTTTTTTCATTCTTAAGCTTTAACTGGTCCTAACATTGAGTCAAATAAACCTAAAATTGGGTCTGATGATTGTGGTTTATTTTCTTTTGTTTTTATTGTAACGTCTTGTTGTCCTGCTTCATCGTTTACTTGAACGTCACCAAACTCGTCTTTCCAATTTTGTTGACCTTCAGGTGAATTAACATATTCTTGAAATTCTTTATTCAATTCTTTTTCGGGCACTTTAGTTATTAATTCTTCAGGACCAACCCAATTACCAAAACCCATTCTATCTAAAAACGCAGCATACCATTTTGTTCTCCTCATTAAGGAAACTAAACTTCTATTACGGAATAATATTCCCGGTGTAACCCCAGGCCAAAAATACTTAGCCATAAAATTAGCGTCTTGAGGTTTAAAATTTTTAAATATTTTTGTGTCAGATTTTATTGACGACTTCAAAGTTTTTAATAATGTTTCCGCCTCTTTAGGGGTTGATTTAGCAATTTTTCCCGCAAGATTACCGGTTACCGCTCTAGCAACACTTCTTTTTTCCGCAACCTTAATAAATAAATCAATCCAATCTTTTATTGTATTTCTTAATCCTGATGTAATTTTTTTCATAGGTAAGGCATCAATAACTTTTTTTAATTTTTCACCCCATTTTGGGACATATTCAAATAACTTAGAAATAATACCACCTCTATTTTTAAACTTCTCTAACACTTTTGCTGCTTCAGCTGTTTTACCAGCCTTAGAAAGTTTCATAGCTTCAGTTATCCCTTTCATTACCCTACTTCCTTTTGAAACCCCCATAATTGGTTTCGCTATCGCATCACCAACATAAGGTATTACTGAAATCATTGATAACAATCCAAAGAAATAATCCCCTTGTCTTATGTAATCTAAACCATTTATCAAATCAACTGCACCTGTTGGGTCAAAAATACCAACAATATCTCCAACCGTGTTCCACCATCTAGCTTCACTTAAAAGGTTATTTGACTTAGGATACATAACTTTTAAAAAGTCTGTAACAAAAACTTGTTCACTTTCACTTAAACTATTTAATCTTTGAGATATTAATTTTAATTGCTCTTCTTTATAAATTTTGTCGAAGTATTCATTGAATTGATTGTTATTCATTAATTTTTCCATTTGGATATACTTTTTATATAAATATACAATAAATAAAAAAAGAGGGTTATTCCCTCTCTTTCATTTCTAATTTCAATTGTCTTTTATCCTCAATAAAAAGTTGAATCCTTTTTTTAGCTATTTTTGTATAGTTCTCACTCAACTCAATACCAATCCATCGTCTATCCAACGTTTCAGCAGCAACTGCCGATGTCCCTGAACCCATAAAGGGGTCTAAAACAATGTCATTCTTATAAGACAATATCTTAATTGCCTTCACCGGAATATCCATACTGAATGTTGCCTTGGTTAAACTTTTGGTATCGGCAAAATATTCCCATCTACCAAACACCAAATTCATAAAGTCTTTCTTATCTTCATCCTTGAAGATTTGTTTCATCTTTCCTTCCTCTGTTTTAATAAATTCTCCCGTCCATTGTGATTTACCTTTGTTAATCTTCTTGGAATACTTTTTATAAGCCAAAATAACACATTCTTTGGGGTTATAGATATATGGTGATGACGCACTCATCCAACTACCCCAAGCTGTCTGTCTAACTCGGTGAGGACTATCCTCAGTTAAATCAACCATTCCGAAAAACTTAAACCCAACTTCTTTCATCATCATCCAAAATTCAGCGTTGAATAAAATTCTTCCTCCTCTTTCTTGAACGTTCATCTCAATCGGAACATTCACAGCAATTCGTCCATCATCCTTTAATACACGATATGCCTCAGACAACCATTCTTTGGTAAAGTTCCAATAATCTTCCATAGAACGTCCATCATCATATATGTCATATTTGATGTTGGCATTGTATGGTGGGCTAGTCAAAACTAAATCAACACTTCCCTCCGGCATTGTCTTCATAACCTCAATACAATCCCCATTAATAATTTTTCCTGTCTCTATCATTTCTCATAAAATTTATATCCATCACTTTTTAACATAGGTTCAATCCTCATATCTAAAAACACCGCATTTTGCTCACCCGCATGTAACCCTAATATGTTGTATTCATAATACTCGTGAGCCTCTTCTACAGACATTCCATCCATAGAACACAACTTCCAAATTATTTTATTCTTTGAATAAAGAACTCTTGGTCCGTTACCGAATTCTTCAACTATACCTATTATGGCATCCTCTAATCCAGTTAACAATACTGCACCTTCAGCCAGTTCGTTTAAATCAATTTCCATTTTCTAAATTTTGTATATGTCTTTCTAAATACCACAAAGCCTTTTTGAGGTCTTGTAGTTCTTTGTCCGTTTCTTTCTTTCCGGCACGGCTAATATACTTAACCGTATTACCTAAATGAAATCCTAAATCCCAAGCCTCAATAACTTTGATGGCTTCATACTCGTTATTTTTTCCTGATTGGTAATGCTTTGGGTGATTAACCATTTCTTTATTAGTTTCCATATGTTACTTTCATTGTGTTAGGTTTAATAATAAATCTAAATTTTGTTAACATCAAGTTGTCATCACCATAATCCCCATTAATTTCAACATTTATACCACCAACCTCCATTTCTAATGTGGATAAAACAACACCAATAGGGTCAAGGGTTTTAATGTGTATTTTATTAATTTTAAAAGCATCCTCCGGATTAAACATATAATTAACAGTGTTGTAAATTTCTGTTGACAATACAAAATCATCATCAATGTTTTCCAAACTAAATCTACGGAAAAGATATTCAGGTATCTTAACACCCTCCGTTTGGATAATATATCTATTTGATTTTAATGGTTCCACCATATTTGGAATTTCAATTTTTTCCATATTAATAAGTTTCGTCTTTATTTACCCAATCTTTATCTACTACCCAAATAGTAGTCATAATTTGATATATAATCAAATAAGGATTTGCGTTTGATGCCGGTCTTCTATCTTCAATATAACCCTTCCAAGTTTTTGCTGTGGATGGTGATATTCTTAACGACGCACCTCTATCAGCAACACCCCAACTGAACTTATCATACGCCTGTGTTTCGTGTTTACCAGTCAAACGTAAATAATTGTCTGAACCATAATCACTCATATGGTTATGAGCAGCATATTCAAATTGTTGGAAGATGTCTTTATAATATTGTTCGTTACCTTCTTCCCTCATTGTTTTATTTGAGAAGTTTGTGTGAAGTCCTGAACCATTCCAATCAGATTTGCCGAGTGGTTTAGGGTGATACTCTATCTTATAACCATAACTTTCCGCAAGTTTTGCTAAGATATAACGAGACATCCATAAGTCATCACACGCTTCAACATTACCTTGTGAGAACACTTGAAACTCCCATTGTCCTATAGCAACCTCAGCATTAACCCCATTAATATCAATACCCAAAGATATACAAGTATCTAAATGTTTTTCAACAAGACTTCTACCCTCACTCATTCCGATACCACAATAGTATCTACCTTGCTCTTCAACATTTTCTTTATCAATACCAACAATTTTACCGGTATGTTTTGAGCGTAAGAAATACTCCTGTTCAAATCCAACCCAAAAATATCTATCGTTTTTTAAACGATTTCTTTTATTGGTTTCGTGAGGTTTTCCATCCGGATACATTACCTCACATAATACATAAATCGTTGGTACTTGCTCTTTAATAATTGAATGATAATAGAGCTTTACCGGTTTTAATACCAAGTCAGAAAATCTACCTTCCGCTTGTTGTGTCGATGAACCATCAAAAGACCACGTAGGGATATCTCTCAAACTAATGAAGGTTGGTGACGGATTTAAATCCATCACTTTAATTTTACTACGAAGATTTGGTTCAGGTTTATAACCATCCAACCAAACATACTCCAATTTATATTTCATTTTAAGATTGTTTTTTTACCACATAATATTCTTTACCCAAAGGGCTTTCTTCAATCATACCTTCCTCAATTAATTCCATAATAATTTCTTTCGCTTCCCATAATTCTTTTTGTAGAATTCTATCCGCAATGAAACTAATATGTACTGGTTGACGAAGTTTAGCTAATAAGCTTTCTATGTTTTTGACTTTCATAATAAAGTTTTAATATTTTAATTGTATATCCCTCACGATAGAGGTCAAAATAATATTCGGATTCTTTGTCTCTAAAAATCAATGCGTCTGAATTATAATAGTTTTTAAACCTATCTTCAGATTCTATAATAGTTGGTATTATATCCATACTAACATATTTTTTATTGAACGACATTGCTTGCTTGTATTGCGTATTTTTCTAATAAAATGGACTGATTTATATAACTTAATACTTTTCGTTTGAATATTGGTAGTAAGGTTTCTTCTATTGGATAATCTACCTTACTGGTAAGTTCAAATACGGGGAGTTTAGTTCTATTATCAACATTCCATACGGCAAAATTACTAATTATTTTTGGGATTGTCAAACTATTTTTACCTCCCTCGTATATTAAATTTGTCTTGGTTATGTAGTCGGTGCCTTTCTTATCCGCCAATTCTGTTTTAAATTCCCAAACATAAGTAACACCAACGGATTTTTGTTTATAATACATAAATCCGGACATTGCCGAAAAACTATCTTTATTCTTTTTTGGGGTAACAAATGTATCATCATAAACCATAGTCCACAATGACTTGGTTATGTTAAAATAATCGTAAATTTTTGGTGCTGAATATGTAAGAGTTTTTTTATACTCTTCTTCCTGTTCAGGAGTTAATAATGGGATATTTTTGAATTTTAAATCAGATATCAATAACTCATCATCTTTTGATTTGAATTTCTTGTTGGTATACATCAACCTATTATCTTTAATAAGTGATGTTACGTTTGCTAAATGTAATGACAATTCAATAAACATTGGGTAAATCATAAATTTATCCAACTTCTCATTCATTTTTTGAAAATACCCTAATAACTTATATTGCTTATGTTCTGAATCGATTGGTTCCTCGAAGAACCAATCAGTATTCATCATAAGTTTTACACTCTGTTTTTTCTTTTTATTTGAAATTTCATTTTCCATTATAAAAATAATAAAACAAATTTTCTAAATTTGAAGATTTATCCATTTGTTTGCATAATAACATATGTTTCTCCATCAAATTCGGTTGTATCATAATCGCCATTATAACCATTCATTCCACCTATACCATCACTATCTCTTACACTCTCAGCCAAAGAATCGTAATCAACAAAATCTTTTAAATCTGTATAACCAAGGTTTTCTAACCAAGAAAGGGGATTATCTGTCGCATCTTCAACCAATTCACTTACCTTTTCTTCAATCATTTCTTCGGTAGGTTCTGTGATTTTTGACTCTTCTAATTTTTCAATTTGTTCGTTTTTTTCATCAATTAACTCTTGTAATTCGTTATATTCGTCACTATCACTATCTTCAATTTCACGTAGTTGTTCTTCCATTTCACTTACTTCATCTTCTAAGTTAGAAATTTGGTCTTCAATATCTGAATTGTCAAAGTCACTATCACTAAAATAAGAGTCAGGTTCTTGTCTTACCCAATCTTCATACATTTGTTCAGCCTCTTCTTGAACCTTTTCAACATCAATATTGTCCTCAATAAAACTTTTATTAAATCCTTCTATACCAATGTCATCTATAAGATTTTTATAATATTCTAACGCAGATTCTTCGGCCTGTTCGTATGTTCCGATAGTCCATTCGTCTTCATATGGAACGTCCAAACCAACCACTCGGAATGTTAATAAACCATAAAAATTATGAGCAGGACTTAAATTATAAACATCACCAGTATTTTCTTTTAACCCCTCAATTTCTTCTTCTACTTTTTCAATCTCGTCATATAACTCATTTATCAAATCAATATCTTCTTCTTGTTCATATCTATTCTTTAACTCATTCAATTTTTCTTCTAATACCTTTAATTCAACCTTGTTTTCAGGAGTCAACGTATTTACCTCATTGCGATTAACTAAATAATCCCATAACACATTCGCCATTATTGCTTCCTTATCATCCGGATATTTGGTTAAATCCCAATCTCCATCATCTCTTCTACTATCAGCTTCCGCTCTTTCCGCAGCTCTTTCCGCAGCAATTCTCGCCTTTTCAATAGGTGTTCCCCAATCAGAAATACGTCCATTAACTATTGTATTATTTAATTTTCTAATTTCTGTATATGAAATGTCCAAATTACCTGAAATATAAGATATACCACCTAATGTTTTAATTGGTTTATTTCTTAAATCCAAATCACCATTAACATATATTTTTTTATCACGAAATTTTCTTAAACGAGTAAAGTCCTCATAATTGAGGTCCTCATAATATTTTATAACTTCTTTTGGGTCTAAATATATAATATTCTCATCACTATCTTGTTCTAATAGAGTATTAACAATCTCCATTAATTCTGTTTCAGTAATTTTTTTAATTTTCCTCATAACCATAAATATATTTACAGATGTTAATCATTCAAAAAGTTTACAAATTTACACAAATTTCTACTATTTATTGTATAATAAACTAATAAATTAAATTAATTATGTCATGCGGATGTAAAGGCGCAGGAACTCCACCTCCTCCACCACCTCAAACAACTCAGACACCTGGACAGAGTTCAAGAATGTCAAACATTTCTCAACAACCTACTCTTCAAGAGTCAATTAGAAATGTGGTTCAAAAGTATTACAACAAAGGTAGATAATTTACCATTGTTGGGTAGTAAAAGGTGGGTTAGTCCCACCTTTTTTATTTTATAGATATTTATGATTATGATTATAAAAGAAGAATTAGGTATTGCCAGACCAACAATTCCTTATGTTAATTTGGTTTACAATTTAACTGAAGATATGATTATTGAATTTTTTAATGACCATACAAAACCTTCAGTTCACGATATTCAAATTGGACCTAAAGAAATTGCGAGAATATTCAACAGAGAAAGTGCTGAAGATTTTGATGATTTTCCGGTTCAAAAAATTAATTTAAAACTTCATTTAAAGTTTTTTAAAAGAAAAAATAATTCAGAAAAAAGTTTTAAAGTTGGTGGTGGTGCTTATGGAATTGAAAAATTAAGAAAATCTCAAGTTTCTTATTTATCTAATATTTCAAATCAACTCCCTAATTATTTTACAACAGAGGATGGTAAAGCATATACACTTAAATTAGACTTAGAAGTTTATATTGATTACAAAAATATTTCTTTTGACGATTTAAAATTATTACTAATTGAATATCAAGCGGCTCTTCTTAACGAATTCAATCATTTTTATGAACACATAAACAGACACCAAGGTGATAGACCTAAAATAGACCTTTCATTGACTTGGGTATCTGAAAAAAACCCAAAAGATATTTTACCTAAACCGGCATTAGATTTATGGAAAAATTTCCTAACACTTATTTATTTGTCAGAACCACATGAGGTAAGAGCTCAAATAAGTGAAATGTATGCTTATGTTATTAAAATGGATTATAACGAAATTAAGTCTCAACCTGTTTGGATTAATTCGGAGAAATTAAAATCATTTAACGCTAACGATACTTTTAATATTTTAAATTCATATATAACATCTCAATCAAAAATTAATAGTGAGTATGTATTAAATGTTTTGTTAGAACATTTCAAAAAAAGTTATTTAAAACAATCCAAAAGTTACGAATTAACACCATCTAAAAAAATTATGGACGTTAAATCAATTCAAGAACTTATGTCTCTTATGGAGAAAAGATTTGAGCAGGCCGGTGAAACAATTC